>Ga0182736_1002255_pt1 | contig 15254 bp, 13 predicted proteins | sample eDN5th30CKraftBY_FD_128882 | JGI IMG/M metagenome (GOLD analysis project Ga0182736, IMG submission 128882) | Enriched backyard soil microbial communities from Emeryville, California, USA - eDNA 5th pass 30_C Kraft BY (version 2) (version 2) | ecosystem: Environmental > Terrestrial > Soil >... | reverse complement strand
TCTGCCGCAAAAGCGCGAACTCGAATACGCGAGCCGCGCGCTGACGTCCATCGAAGTGAACGGCACGTTCTACGGCGCGCAAAAGCCCGCGACGTTCATCAAGTGGCGCGACGAAACGCCCGACGACTTCGTGTTCTCGCTGAAGGCGCCGCGCTACGCGACGAATCGCCGGGTGCTCGCCGAAGCTGGCGATACCATCGAGCGATTCTTCGGCAGCGGCGTACTCGAACTGAAGGACAAGCTCGGCCCGATCAACTGGCAATTCGCGCCGACCAAGAAGTTCGATCCGGAGGACTTCGAACGCTTTCTCGAACTGCTGCCCGCGAAAGTGGAAGGCCGCGCGATTCGTCACGCGGTCGAAGTTCGGCACGAGAGCTTTTGCGATGCGGCCTTCGTTGCGCTCGCGCGGAAGCATCGCGTCGCGGTGGTCATCGCGGGGGATTCGAAGTATCCGCAAATCGCGGATATCACCGCGCCGTTCGTCTATGCGCGCATCATGGGCACGACCGACAAGCAGGCGAAGGGCTATGCGAAAGCGGCGCTCGATCGCTGGGCCGAGCGCGCGAAGACGTGGTCGTCGGGCGGCTCGCCGGACGACTTGCAGACCTTCGGCAAGGCTGCGCCGAAAGCCGCATCGCGCGATGTGTTTCTCTACGTCATCAGCGGATTCAAGGAGCGCAATCCCGCGGCGGCGATCGCGCTCATCGAACGTCTGAAAGGCTAAAGAACCTTTAGCGGACGAGACACGGCTTCTTGTTGTCGAACTTCCAGTTCGGAATCAGATATTGCATCGCGACGCCGTCGTCGCGCGCGCCGAGTCCATGCTGCTTGTACAGTTCGTGCGCCCTCTCGACTTCGTCCATATCCAGTTCGACGCCCAGGCCCGGCGCTTCCGGCACCTTCACTTTCCCGCCGACGATCTGGAGCGGATCGCGCGTCAAACGCTGGCCGTCCTGCCAGATCCAGTGCGTGTCGATAGCGGTGATCTTGCCCGGCGCGGCAGCGGCGACGTGCGTGAACATCGCGAGCGACACGTCGAAGTGATTATTCGAATGCGAGCCCCACGTCAGGCCCCAGTCGTTGCACATCTGCGCGACGCGCACCGAGCCTTGCATCGTCCAGAAATGCGGATCGGCGAGCGGAATGTCGACCGATTGCAACTGGATCGCATGACCCATCTGACGCCAGTCCGTCGCGATCATGTTCGTCGCCGTCGGCAGGCCGGTCGCGCGGCGGAATTCCGCCATCACTTCGCGGCCGGAATAGCCGTTTTCCGCGCCGCACGGATCTTCCGCGTAGGCGAGCACGTCGTGCTTGTCGCGGCACAGGCGGATCGCTTCGGCCAAGGACCACGCGCCGTTCGGATCGAGCGTCACGCGCGCATCCGGAAAACGCTCGGCGAGCGCCGTGACGGCTTCGATTTCCGCATCGCCCGCGAGCACGCCGCCCTTCAGCTTGAAATCGTTGAAGCCGTAGCGCGCTTGTGCCGCTTCGGCCAGACGCACGACCGCCTCAGGCGTCAGCGCGACTTCGGTACGCACGCGGTCCCAATCGTCCTTGCCGTCCGCGCCGGACGCATACGGCAGATCCGTCTTGTGGCGATCGCCGATGTAGAACAGATAGCCGAGCATTTCCACTTCATCGCGCTGCTGGCCTTCGCCGAGCAAGGCCGCGACGGGCACGCCGAGATGCTTGCCGAGCAGGTCGAGCAGCGCCGCTTCGAGCGCGGTGACGGCGTGGATCGTCGTGCGCAGATCGAAGGTTTGCAGGCCGCGGCCGCCCGCGTCGCGATCGGCGAACTTCGTGCGGACCTGATTCAGCACCGCATGCAGATTGCCGACCGATTGCCCGACGACGAGCGAGCGCGCATCGTCGATCGTCTGGCGGATGTTCTCGCCGCCCGGCACTTCGCCGACGCCCGTGTTGCCCGCGCTGTCCGTCAGGATCACGAGATTGCGCGTGAAGAACGGACCGTGCGCGCCGGACAGGTTCATGAGCATGCTGTCGCGGCCCGCGACCGGCACGACGCGCAATTCGGTGACTTTCGGAGTGTTCGTGGACATGAGCGTGATCCTTCCCAGAGAGGTTGAAGCGGGTTTCAGTGCGCGCCTTGATGCGCGACGTGGCCGTCCGGCGTGCGATCCGAGCGGCGGTTGCGCGTGAAGAAGACCGCGACCGCCGCGATCAGCGATGCGACGCCGAGGCCGTACAAGCCGCCCGACACCGAGCCCGTATGTTGTTGAAGATAGCCGAAGGTCGCAGGCGCGAAGAAACCGCCGAGATTGCCGACCGAGTTGATGAGCGCGAGCACGCCAGCCGCGACGCGCGCATCGAGATAGCCTTGCGGAATCGGCCAGAACAGCGACGACGCCGCCTTGAAGCCGATCGCGGAGAAGCAGATGGCGACGAACGACAGCACCGCGTTGCCGGTCGTCGATGCGAACAGGCCACATGCCGCGATCACGAGCGCCACGGCGACCCACGCCTGCTGGAAGCGCCAGCGCGCGGAGAGCAGCGCGAAGCAGTACATCGCGACGATCGCGATCATCCACGGAATCGTGTTGTAGAGGCCGACCTGGAAATCGGTGAGGCCGCCCATCTTGCGGATGATCGTCGGCAGCCAGAAGGTTGCGGCGTAAATCGTGAGCTGAATCGCGAAATACATGAAGCAGAACAGCACGATCTGCGGATCTTTCAGCAGCTTGATCGCGGGAATGTGGCCGCCGGTGGCCGCTTCGCGTTCCGCCTGTTCGGATGCGATCGCGTTTTGCAGCGCGCGTTGCTCGTCGACGGAGAGCCAGTGAGCATCGCTGATGCGCGATTTCAGCAGCATCCAGCTCACGCCGCACAGGATGACGGAGAACCCGCCTTCGATCAGAAACATCCACTGCCAGCCGTGCAGGCCGAGACCGCGAATCGACAGCAGACCGCCCGTGATCGGGCCGGACAGAATCGATGCGAACGCCGAGCCGCCGAGGAAAATCGCGATCGCCTTGCCGCGTTCCTTCTGCGGCAGCCATTGCGTGAAGTAATAGATGACGCCCGGGAAGAATCCCGCTTCCGCGACGCCCAGGAGAAAGCGCAGCACGTAGAACGACGTTTCGTTCTGCACGAAGGCCATCATCGCCGCGACGACGCCCCACGTACCCATGATGCGCGTGAGCCACGCGCGCGCGCCGTACTTCTGCATCAGCACGTTGGACGGCACTTCGAACAGCGCATAGCCGATGAAAAACAGACCGCTGCCGAGACCGTACGCCGCCGCGCCGATGCCGAGATCGGTCTGCAAATGCGAGCTCACGAAACCGACGTTCACGCGATCGATGTAGTTCGCGATGAACATGATGAGGAACAAGGGCAGCACATGGCGCTTGACCTTGGCGCTGGCCGATTCGAGCAGATCGGCGGCTGGCGTGGCGGGAATCGTGTTCAAGGGATGTCTCCGGATCGCGTCTCGTGGTATGTTGTCTGATGACATTGTATGGCGAGATGCTTTCGGGGCCAATCGCGTGTTTACCCTTTCTCGGCTCTAGGCTTGTCGTATATGGCTTACACGCCGATGGACACGGAGCGCATGTGCGGACGCTGGCCTTCGAAACTAGGACGTCTGACAACTGCAGAAGCACGAAACCGGTTGCGAAAACGACACTGCCGGCACGAGGCCGGCAGTGTTTAACGAAGACGGGAAAGGCTGACGCTTACTTCTTGTCCTGCCCGATCTCGTGATTCGCCATGATCTCGAGCGCGCGGACCATGCCCGAGTGATCCCACGCCTTGCCGCCGTGCGCGGCGCACGCATTGAACAACTGCATGCACGTCGACGTGTTCGGCAGCGCGACGCCGAGCGATTGCGCCGTCGCGAGCGCCAGATTCAAATCCTTCTGATGCAGCTCGATACGGAAGCCCGGATTGAACGTGCGCTTCGTCATGCGCTCGCCGTGCACTTCGAGAATGCGCGACGACGCGAAGCCGCCCATCAGCGCGGTGCGAACCTTTTCGGCATCGACGCCGGCCTTCGATGCGAGCAAGAGCGCTTCGCCGACCGCCTCGATGGTCGCCGCGACGATCACCTGATTCGCGACCTTGCAGACCTGTCCCGCGCCGACTTCGCCGATCAGCGAGATGTTCTTGCCCATCAGGTCGAAAAGCGGCTTGACCTTGTCGAACGTGGCTTGCGCGCCGCCGACCATGATCGTCAGCGACGCGGCCTTCGCGCCGACTTCGCCGCCGGAGACGGGCGCGTCGAGATAATCCGCGCCCTTCTCGCGCACTTTCGCCGCGAATTCGCGCGTGGCGATCGGCGAAATGGAGCTCATGTCGACGACGATCTGACCGCTCTTCAGCTTGCTCGCGACGCCGTTCTCGCCGAACAGCACGCGTTCGACGTCCGGCGTGTCCGGCACCATGATGAAGATGACGTCGGCCTGCTCCGCGACGGCCGCGGGCGAATCACAGGCCGTGGCGCCCGCGCCGGTCAGATCGGCGGGCACGCCGCTGCGCGTGAATGCCGCGAGCTGGACGCCGCCCTTGAGAAGATTGGCCGCCATGGGATTGCCCATGATGCCCAGTCCGATGAAGCCTGCCTTTTGCATGTATCGCTCCTTGATGTCGATTTTCGATGCCGGTTTGTCGAGCGCGACGCTCAGTCCGGGATGAAATGTTTGCGCACGCCCTGCGCCGCGTTTCTGAGCATCCCCAGATCCGCGCACACGGCGACGAATGTGCTGCCCATTGCCAGATAGCGCTCGGCGTCTTCCTGCACGGGCGCGAGAATGCCGCTCGGCTTGCCGGCCGCGTGCGCGCGCTCGAACACATGTGCGATGACCGCCTGCACGTCCGGATGGTTCGCTTGGCCGATGTGACCGTACGATGCCGCGAGATCCGACGGTCCGACGAACAGCGCGTCGACGCCTTCGACCGCGATGATCTCGTCGATCGCTTCGACCGCCGCGCGGCTCTCGATCTGCACCGCGACGCTGATATTGTCGTTCGCGACCTGGAAGTAGTTCGGAACCGTGCCGTAGCGATTGCCGCGATGCCCGACCGACACGCCGCGGATGCCCTGAGGAGGATAACGCGTCGCGGCGACAGCGCGCTCGGCATCGGCGGCGCTGTCGACGAACGGAATCAGGAAATTGACGACACCGCCGTCGAGCAGCTTCTTGATCGCGACGGGATCGTTGGCCTGCGGGCGCACGACAGGCGCGCTCGGGCTGTCTTTCAGCGCCATCAATTGCGGGATGAGCGTGAGCGCGTCGTTCGGCGCGTGCTCGGCGTCGAGCAGCATCCAGTCGAATCCGACCACGCCGACGAGTTCGGTGACGATCGGACTCGCCAGCGACATCCAGCATCCGATCAGCCGCTTGCGCTCGCGCAGCGACGTTCGGAATGTATTGGGCAGCGGTTGATATGGTGACGAAGACGGCATGATGCCTCCCTGTGACGACGGCGATCTGATTGGAAAGCGGCAAGTCCGAACTCACGTAGTTATCGGACGTCTTAACACAGGGTACTGTGGAAACGCGGGAAAACGACAGCGGCGTAAACCCTGCATTCCTTTAGTTTAAGAGATCTCTGCTAAGAATCGTCTAATTCTACTTATACGATGTCTTATATCAATTCGCAGGACATGCGGGCTGCGTCGAATTGACGAAGCGTTCCCCACGCAGGAAGATGCGTCGTCGGACATCCCCACGCGCGAGGCTTATCGCGCCATGCGCGTCGACCGATCCTAAGCGAGCCAAGACGTCCGACAACGGGCGTAAACGCCCCGCTTCCCAGAACAATATCCATCAGCAGCGAATCACCATGGCCAGTCTCACCGATAAAGTCGTCGCAACCCTGATCGAGGATATCGAACGCGGCGTTCTCCGTCCCGGCGACAAGATCCCGACCGAAGCCGCGCTGATGAAGCAACTGTCGGTGAGCCGGTCCGTGGTGCGCGAGGCGGTGTCGCGCTTGCAGGCGGCGAACGTCGTGGAAACGCGGCACGGCGTCGGCACGTTCATCCGCTCGCCCGAGGAACGCGAATCGGTGCGTCTCGCGGATGCCGACCTGTCGAACCTGCTGGACATCATGGCGATCATCGAATTTCGCATCGATCTCGAAGGCGCCGCCGCCGCGCTCGCCGCCGGCAGGCGCACGGACGCGCATCTGAAGCAGATCGCCGCCGCGCTCAAGCGCTTCGAGCAGCAACTCTCGAACGGAAGTACGGACGTGCTGCAACACGACGTCGAGTTTCACTTGCAGATCGCGCGGGCGAGCGGGAATCGCTATTTCCACGACGTGCTTAGTCAGATGGGACGCGGCGTCAGTCCGCGCACGCGGCTGCGCAAGGCCGAAATCGCGGAGCTGGATCAGATCGAACGTCTGCGCTGTGTGCTGAGCGAGCACAAGGCGATCTATCAGGCGATCGTGCGTCAGGATCCGGACGATGCCCGCGCCGCGATGCGCATGCATCTGAGCAACAGCCGCGAACGGTTGAGACACGCGCATGGCGCTGCCGCCTGAATGAGCGCCGATGTTTTGGGCAGTGCCGCCACGTTGTCTGAGTAAACAAAAGAGTTCGTATGTATACGTGGTAGTAGTTAACAAGCTCGCCGCAAATCGGTGGATAACTGGCAATGCGCTTTTTACGTCAGAGGTTTACCGCGCCGACAACTCCGGTATGGCGGGCGTGGTTTCGGCCTGAACTCGGGACAACTTTCGCGTCGTTTCGACGGACGTCGAGTTGTTCAGAAAGCGCCAACAGTTAACGCGACGATGTGCCAACAAGGTTGTCCACAGGACGATGGCTTTGCATGAACCGAAGTCCGCGCGCGGAACGCCGTTCGAAGTGTTCGCGACGTTTCTCAAACTCGGCCTGACATCGTTCGGCGGACCGGTCGCGCACATCGGCTACTTTCGCGCTGAATTCGTCGAACGCCGGAAATGGCTCGACGACACGAGCTTCACCGATCTCGTCGCGCTATGTCAGTTCCTTCCCGGGCCGGCGAGCAGCCAGGTCGGAATCGCGATCGGCTTCGCGCGCGCGGGATGGATCGGCGCGCTGGCGGCATGGACCGGCTTCACGTTGCCGTCCGCGATTGCGCTGATTCTCTTCGCCCTCGGCCTGGCGCACTCGGCGCAGCTGATTCACTCCGGGATCGTGCACGGTCTCAAGCTCGCGGCGGTCGCCATCGTCGCGCAAGCGGTGTGGGGCATGAAGACGTCGCTGTGTCCGGACCGGTTGCGGGCCGGCATCGCCGTGGCCGCCGCGTTGATCGCGCTGACCGTGCCGTCGGCCGCCGGGCAATTGGGCGCCATCGCGTTCGGCGGAATCATCGGCTGGCGGATGTTGACGCTGACGCATCTGGCGTCGGCGAAGCATCGGCGATATGGCATCGGCAGAACGCAGGGCGCGATGCTGCTCGCGGTTTTTTTCGTGCTGCTCGCTTTGCTGCCGGGCGTCGCCGGTTGGACCGGCGCGAACTGGCTCGCGATGGCGTCGATGTTTTACCGGTCGGGCTCGCTCGTTTTCGGCGGCGGGCACGTCGTGTTGCCGCTGCTTCAGGCGAGCGTCGTGCCGAACGGATGGGTGCCCAACGATGTTTTTCTCGCCGGATATGGCGCGGCCCAAGCCGTGCCGGGGCCGCTCTTTACCTTCGCCGCGTTTCTGGGCGCGGTGATGCCCGCGCCGCTCGGCGGATGGATCGGCGGTTTCGCGATGCTCGTCGCCATGTTCCTGCCCGCGTTTCTGCTCGTGCTCGGCGCACTGCCGTTCTGGGAGACGTTGCGTCAGCGGGACGCGATACAGCGCGCGATGGGCGGCGTGAACGCGGCGGTCGTCGGCATTCTCGGCGCGGCGCTGTACGACCCGGTCTGGACGAGCGCCGTGCATTCGCGTGCGGATGTCGCGCTGGCGTTGGCCGCGTTCGGTTTGCTCGTCGTGGGGCGCGTGTCTCCGGTGATCGTCGTGGCGCTGACCGCGATCGGCGGATGGGTGATCGGCGCGTGAAAATGAAAAAGGTCCGCGACATGCGCGGACCTCTTTATTCTTTTTCAGCCGATCAACCGACCTTATTCCACCGTCACCGACTTAGCCAGATTGCGCGGCTTGTCGACATCCGTCCCGCGCGCACACGCCGTGTGATACGCGAGCAACTGCAGCGGCACGACGTGCAGGATCGGCGACAACGCGCCGTAATGCTCCGGCATGCGGATCACATGGATGCCGTCCTCGCTGACGATGCGCGTATCCGCATCCGCGAACACGTACAGTTCGCCGCCGCGCGCGCGCACTTCCTGCATGTTCGACTTCAGCTTTTCGAGCAGCGCGTCGTTCGGCGCGACGGTCACGACCGGCATCGCCTCGGTGACGAGCGCGAGCGGCCCGTGCTTCAGCTCGCCCGCCGGATACGCTTCAGCGTGGATGTACGAAATTTCCTTGAGCTTCAACGCGCCTTCGAGTGCGATCGGATAATGCAGGCCGCGGCCGAGGAACAGCGCATTCTCCTTGCGCGCGAACTCTTCCGACCACGCGATGATCTGCGGCTCCAGCGCGAGCACGCTGTTCAGCGCAGCCGGCAAGTGGCGCAGTTGCGTGAAGTACGCCGCTTCGCGCTTCGCGTCGACGTGACCGCGCATCTTCGCGAGCGTCACCGCGAGCACGAAGAGACCGACGAGCTGCGTCGTGAACGCCTTCGTCGATGCCACGCCGATTTCGGTGCCCGCGTGCGTCAGGAATGCGAGTTCGGTCTGGCGCACCATCGCGCTCGTCGCGACGTTGCACACGGCGAGCGTGTGCTTGTGGCCGAGCGACTGCGCGTGCTTGAGCGCGGCGAGCGTGTCGGCGGTTTCGCCCGATTGCGAAATCACGACGACCAGCGCCTTTGGATTCGGCACCGATTCGCGATAACGATATTCGCTCGCGATCTCGACCTGCGTCGGAATCTTCGCGATCGATTCGAGCCAGTATTTCGCCGTCACGCCCGAGTAGTAGCTCGTGCCGCACGCGAGAATGAGAATGCTGTCGACCTGCGAGAACGCGTCGCGCGCCGCTTCACCGAAGAGGCTCGGGCTGAACTCGTCGGCTTGCGGAATCGTGTCGGTGATCGCGCGCGGCTGCTCGAAGATTTCCTTTTGCATGAAATGGCGATACGGCCCGAGCTCGACCGCGCCGCCGTACGCCGTCACCACGCGCACTTCGCGCTCGGCGGGTACACCTTCGCGATCGACGATCTTCACGCCTTCGAGACCGATCTCGACAACATCGCCTTCTTCGAGGAACGCGAAGCGGTCCGTGCTGCCGGCGAGCGCGAGCGCATCGGAAGCCAGGAAGTTTTCGCCCTCGCCCACGCCGACGACGAGCGGCGAACCCTGACGCGCGCCGACGACCGTATGCGGCTGATTCCGGTGCATCACCGCGATCGCATACGCGCCGTGCAGTTGCTTCACGGCCTCGCGCACGGTTTGAAAGAGATCGCCGCGATACATGCTGTGAATCAGATGCGCGATGACTTCGGTGTCGGTCTGCGACACGAACTCGTAGCCCTTGCCCTTCAGCATTTCGCGCAGCGACTCGTAGTTCTCGATGATGCCGTTGTGCACGAGCGCGACGGTATCGCGCGAGAAGATCGGATGCGCGTTGTCGGTGACGGGCGCGCCGTGCGTGGCCCAGCGCGTGTGCGCGATGCCGGTCATGCCGCCGAGGTTCGTCTCGCGCACTTGCGCGTCGAGATCGGATACGCGCGCGACGCTGCGCGCGCGGCGCGGCTCGCCGTTGCTCAGAACGGCCACGCCGCACGAGTCGTAGCCGCGATATTCGAGCCGGCGCAGACCTTCGACCAGCACCGAGACGATGTTACGTTGCGCTACCGCGCCGACAATTCCGCACATGGACGTTCTTCCTCTGAGACTTGCATTCGAAAGCGCGATGCACGATGCGCCGCGCGCGTTGGGCTGAATCTGACGTACAGCCTTACGACTTCTTCTTGACCGGGCGCACGTAGCCCGTCTTGCTCACTTGCGACTTCTCATTGAGCACCAGCTCGCCTTCGCCAACGTCCTTCCATACTGTCGTGCCGGCCGCGATCGTCACGCCGCGGCCCACGCGCACCGGCGCGACCAGTTGCGTATCCGAGCCGACGAACACGTCGTCCTCGATCACCGTGCGATGCTTGTTCGCGCCGTCGTAATTACAGGTGATGGTGCCCGCGCCGATGTTCACGCGCGCGCCGACATCCGAATCGCCGATATAGCTGAGATGGTTCGCCTTCGAGCCGCGCCCGAACACCGCGTTCTTCACTTCGACGAAGTTGCCGACATGCGCTTCATCGCCGAGCGTCGCGCCCGGACGCAGCCGCGCGTACGGACCGAGCACGACGTTCGCGCCCGTCTTGCCGCCTTCGATGTGCGTGTACGCATCGATTCGCGTGCCCGCGCCGATGGTCGCGTCGCGGATCACGCAGTTCGGGCCGACCGTCACGTTGTCGGCGAGCGTCACGCGTCCTTCGAACACGCAGTTCACGTCGATCGACACATCCGCGCCGCATTCGAGCGTGCCGCGCACGTCGATGCGCGCCGGGTCCATCAGCGTCACGCCCGCATCGAGCAGCGCGTTCGCGACGTTGCGCTGATGGATGCGCTCCAGCTCCGCGAGCTGGATCTTGCTGTTCACGCCGAGCGTTTCCCATTCGGCGTCCGGCTGCGCGGTGACGACTTCGACGCCCGCTTCGATCGCGCGCTCGACGACGTCCGTCAGATAGAACTCGCCCTGCGCGTTGTTGTTCTTCAGCGACGCGAGCCACGATTCCAGCGTGCGCGTCGGCGTGATGACGATGCCCGTATTGATTTCCGCGATGCGCCGTTCTTCCTCGCTCGCATCCTTTTGCTCGACGATCTTCTTCACCTTGCCCGCGGCGTCGCGCAGGATGCGCCCGTAGCCCGTCGGATCGCCCACGTTCACGGTCAGGACGCCGTAGCGCTCCGCGCCCGCGGCGGCGATCAGACGTTCGAGCGTGCTCGCACGCGTGAGCGGCACGTCGCCGTACAGCACGAGCGTCGGAACCGATGGATCGAGCAGCGGCAGCGCCTGCTGCACGGCGTGTCCCGTGCCGAGTTGTTTGTCCTGCAGAGCGAACTGGACGTCCGGCGCGCCGACGGCCTCGCGAACCTTGTCCGCGCCATGTCCGACGACGACGACGAGCCGCGTCGGCGACAGCGTGCGCGCCGTATCGATGACGTGCGCGAGCAGCGGTTTGCCCGCCAATGGATGAAGCACTTTCGGCAGGGCGGAGCGCATGCGCTTGCCCATGCCGGCAGCCAGAATCACGATGTTCATCGCTGAAAGCCTTGCTGGTATGACGAGCCGCCAATTTATCACGCGGCTCTTTGGCGCAATGCGGCGAAACCCACGCTGCGCCTTATTGGATAAAGGTTACAGGTCGTCGAACTGCACAATTGAAACCGTGCCGGACGTTCCTGACGGTTCGGTCGCACACGGTTCCTCGTCGAACGCGATATCGCCTTGCGGATCGGCCTCGCCCGTCGCGCGCAATCCGGCGAACGGGAAAAGTTTGCTGTCCATCAGATGCGACGGCACCACGTTCGACAGCGCGTTGAACATGTTTTCCACGCGCCCCGGAAAACGCTTGTCCCATTCTCGGACCAGCGCCTTCATTTCCGCGCGCTTCAGATTCGGCTGGCTGCCGCACAGATTGCACGGAATGATCGGGAATTCGCGCAGTTCGGCGTATTTTTCGAGATCGACTTCCTTCACGTACGCGAGCGGACGAATGACGATGTTCTTGCCGTCATCGGATTGCAGCTTGGGCGGCATGCCCTTCAGCTTGCCGCCGTAGAACAGGTTGAGCAGCAGCGTCTGCAGGATGTCGTCGCGATGATGTCCGAGCGCGATCTTCGTCGCGCCGAGCTCGCCCGCGACTCGATACAAAATGCCCCGGCGCAGTCGCGAGCAGAGCGAACATGTCGTCTTGCCTTCCGGCACGAGCCGCTTGACGATGCTGTACGTGTCCTGATTCTCGATATGGAACGGAATGTCGAGCTTGCTCAGATATTCCGGCAGCACGTGTTCCGGAAAGCCCGGCTGCTTCTGATCGAGATTGACGGCGACGATCTCGAAGTTGATCGGCGCGCGCTCGCGCAAGCGCATGAGGATGTCGAGCATCGCGTAGCTGTCCTTGCCGCCGGACAGGCACACCATGACCTTGTCGCCTTCCTCGATCATGTTGAAGTCGCCGATCGCCTCGCCGACCTGGCGCGCGATGCGCTTGAACAGCTTGTTGTTCTCGTACGCTTCCTTTTGCTGGCGCTTCGTCAGCGCCTCGCGCACCGGCTTTTGCGCTTCTGCGGTTTCGGCTGCGGCTTCGATCGTGTCGCGCGCGTTCATGCTCGTTCCTCTTTGATGCGGAAGACTTCGACGCCGACCGCGTCGCAATCGGGATAGACGTCGGGCTTTTCCGTCGACACGGCCACGGCGCGCACGTTCGGATGCGCGAGCAGCGCGGCCGCGACGTCGTCGCACAGCGTTTCCTGCAAATGGATGTGTCCGCGCTTCACGCGCTCGGCGATGGTCGAGCGCATGAAATCGTAGTCGACGACTTCGGCGAGCTTGTCGGCGACGGGCGTCGACAGCGCGAGCGGCACGTACAGCTCGACGTTGATGACGACACGTTGCTCGCCGCGCTTTTCGAAGTCATGCACACCGATGTTGATGCGAACTTCGTAGTTACGCAGAAAAAGCCGCCGGCAATCGGTCAGCCGGGGATGCGAAAGTGCGGCAAGCATGTTGGTTCCAATATTCAGTGGCGCGTTTCAGGACTTTTGCGCGCCGATCATGTACATGACGTCGCGCGGACTCGGCACGAGATGCTGGCCGCCGTCGACGACGAGCGTCGTGCCGGTCACGCCGTGCGCGTTCGCGAGATAACACGCGGCCTGCGCGACGTCGTCGACCGTCGATGCGCGGTTGAGCGGCGTCACGCGATGCGCCGTCTCGAACGACGCGGGCGTCTGGCCGGCGGAAATCAGCGTCAGACCGGGCGCGAGGCCGACGACGCGCAGTTTCGGACCCAGCGCCTGCGCGAGCGCGATGGTGGCGTTTTCGAGCGCCGCCTTCGTCAGCGTGTACGACAGGTAGTCCGGGTTCATGTTGTACAGCTTCTGATCCAGCACGTTGATGACGACGCCGCGTTGCGCGTCATCGACGGTTGCGGACTCGGGCGTGATCTCGTGCAGCATGCGCGCGAGCGTGAGCGGCGCCGCGACGTTGACGGCGGTCATCTCGAGCAGCTTCGCGTAGCCGAAGTCGATGGCCGTATCTTCGTCGAAACGCGACGCGCAGTTCACCACGCAGTTCAGACCGCCGAACGCTTCGGCGCACGCCGGCACGAGCCGTTCTACCTCGGCCTCGACTGCGAGATCCGCTTTCAGTGCAACCGCGCGGCGCCCGAGCGACTCGATATCCGCGACGGTTTCGCGCGCTTCATGCGCCGAGTGGCCGTAATGCACGGCCACATCCCAGCCTTGCCGCGCGAATTCGAGCGCGACGCCGCGCCCGATGCGTTTCGCCGCGCCGGTCACGAGCACGGCGCGCGCACGCGAAACGGAACCGGATGACGACGTGTTGACGGAAGAAAACGGCGTGGAAGCGCTCATTTACAATACTGGGATGAATCCGAATGCCAGACAATCCGATAGTTTACCTGCTCCGGGCGCCGACGCGCTCGCGCAGTCCGAAGCGCTCACCGACCTGATCCGCGGGCGCATTGCCGCGGCGGGCGGCTGGTTGCCGTTCGACCGCTATATGGACCTCGCGTTGTACGCGCCCGGCCTCGGCTATTACAGCGGCGGAGCAATGAAATTCGGCCGCCGCGCGGAAGACGGCAGCGATTTCGTCACCGCGCCGGAACTGTCCCCGCTTTTCGCGACGACGCTCGCGCGGCCCGTCGCGCAGGCGTTGCAACAAAGCGACACGAAGCAATTGATGGAATTCGGCGCGGGCACCGGCAGGCTCGCGGCGGGCTTGCTGAACGCGCTCGCCGAACTCGATGTCGCCTTCGACAGCTACACGATCGTCGATCTTTCGGGCGAGTTGCGCGAACGTCAGCGCGAGACCATCGAGAAGGACGCGCCTGCGCTCGCCGCGAAGGTGAAATGGCTCGACGCGCTGCCCGGTGCGTTCGAGGGCGTCGTGATCGGCAACGAAGTGCTCGACGCGATGCCTGTGCGTTTGGTCGTGCGCAAGCTCGGCGCGTGGCACGAGCGTGGCGTCGTGGCGCTGAACGACCGCTTTGCCTTCGATGACCGGCCGATCGCGCCGGACGCGCAGGTCGAACTGATCGATGCCGCCATCGATGAAGCCAACGACGAGCCTTTTGCCGAATATGTGACGGAGACGCACGAGGCCGCGCTCGCGTTCACGAAGACCGTCTGCACGATGCTTGTGCGCGGTGCGGCATTTTTCATCGACTATGGTTTTCCGCGACGCGAGTTCTATCACGCGCAGCGCGCGGCGGGCACGCTGATGTGTCACTACCGGCATCGCGCGCATTCGGATCCGTTTCTGTATCCGGGATTGCAGGACATCACGGCGCATGTCGAGTTTACGGGCATCGCGGAAGCAGGCGTCGAAGCGGGTGCGGATTTGCTCGGATTTACGTCGCAGGCGCGGTTTCTGATGAATGCCGGCATCACCGATGTGCTCAGCGATCTCGATCCCGCTGATGTGAAGCGCTTTTTGCCTGCTGCGAATGCCGTGCAGAAGCTGCTTTCGGAGGCGGAAATGGGCGAGTTGTTCAAGGTGATCGCGTTTTCGCGCGGCATTCCCGGAATGCTGGATGCGTTTTCGGCCGGCGATCGGTCTCATACGCTATGAGTAAGCGATCATGATCCGCTGGCTGCTCACTACGTTTATCGCGCTCGCGATTCTTTCGGGGTCGCTGCCGTGGCTCAAGAAGATCGGCATCGGGAGGCTTCCCGGAGATTTCACGCTGCGGATATTTGGGCGGGAATATTCGTTTCCCTTTATGTCGACGCTGCTGTTGTCGGTTTTGTTGTCGTTGATTGCGCGGGCGCTTTGAGGGTTTTTTGCTTTTGCTTTTGCTTTCGTTTTCGCCGGATCCCGTTTTCGCGTCGGTCTATTAGCACTGCCCCTGTGCGGGGCGGCACTCACTTTCTTTGCTGCTGCAAAGAAAGTAAGCAAAGAAAGCAGCTACTGATACGCCCGCGGTCACACGCAATTTGGGTAGTCCTCT
>Ga0182736_1002253_pt1 | contig 15269 bp, 15 predicted proteins | sample eDN5th30CKraftBY_FD_128882 | JGI IMG/M metagenome (GOLD analysis project Ga0182736, IMG submission 128882) | Enriched backyard soil microbial communities from Emeryville, California, USA - eDNA 5th pass 30_C Kraft BY (version 2) (version 2) | ecosystem: Environmental > Terrestrial > Soil >... | reverse complement strand
TCCAATTATTTATAAAACCATTACTTCACTACCTCTGCATCCAAGATCTGCACCTCTGCTCCTTTTTCAAGATCAGTATTCAAATGGATACGCCCTTTTATTTTAAACGGTACATCTGAAAACCGTGCCTTGCCATTCTTTAAAGTTACCTGCACCAGTGGAGGAATACCATTCTGACCACAGAACATGCATTGCATGACCGGAAGAACCGATAACATGAACATGTGATGTTCCTTACCCAACTGCAAAGGCACCATATATCCCGGTAAAACAACCGTAGCATTGTCCAGTTCTTTAAGTGGTGCAGGAAAAAAAGGCGTATAAACCGTAGTACCGTCGTCCAAGGTATTAACCTTATACATCAACTCATCAATCCTTTCCCATGTAGTGTTCATCATCGATTTATGATCTGGTACCTGCTGCGCGTTAACGAGTTGCCAGCTAAAAAATGCGAGGAGAGTGATCGTTGCAGATCTGTAAATCATATCAGTCATCTAGATAAAGTTTTTGAAATCGGTGTCAGATAAGCTTTTATCGCCGGAATTAATGCTGCTACAAAACCTAAAGCCAAGCCTATAACTGGAATCCACCCCTCCTGTCTACTGAATCCCCACGGTGAAACCATTCCACTGCTTCCCAAACGGGAAATGAAATACGCGACCAAATGTGCCATTAATACTCCAATACCCGAACCGATAATGGTAATGTAAACACCCTCTGTTATCATTATACCAAACAAAACATTGCGGGAAGCACCCATGGTGCGCATAATGGCTAATTCATATTTTCTACTTTTAAAAGAGTTATAAAGACTGATAAATACACTGATGGTTGCGATCAGCATAAGCGTATAAGCCAGATATAGCAATGCATCCAATCCAATTCCCAGAATGGAGAATAACCGGGCGCTTTCAATCGCAGGAGAAGCAGCCTGCATAGCTGTGGTCTGATTCACCATTCTCGGAAACATGGCAATTGCCGTTGGGTTTTTATATTGGATCAGCATGCTGGTAATTTCTTTACCTTGATGGCCCAATGCTATTAAACTATGTACTTCCGTTTCATGTCCCTTCTCATGGTTATCTTCACCGTATTCCCTATCGCTTACACCGCCTTCATCGTGATGGTGGTGGTGTTCGTCGTGCATATGCCATACGCTCGATAGGCTTGTTAACACTAGATTATCTGCTACACTATTGTTTTCCTTCAAAATACCGGTAACGGTATATGGATGGTCTGCATGCAAATCACTGCTATTGCTAAGCCCATGGGCGCCAATGATTTTCTTCCCTATCTTCAAATGTTCTTTATGGGCGACCTGAAATCCTACCACAGCTTCAAAATCTTTTGCCCACCATTTTCCAGTTTCAACCGCTGCCCCATAAAGCTTCAAAAAAGAGCTGTCGGTACCGATAATCCGGTAACCCTGGTAATTATCGCCCATAGATAACGGCACAGCCAATTTAACCAAAGGGTTCTTGGAAAGCTTTTGCGCTTCTTCAAGCGGGATATTACCAGTAGGGTAATCAATGTAGTAAATACTGTTCAATATAAGTTGCAACGGGCTCCCTTTAGCACCGATCACCAGATCGATATGTTTGCTGTTGGCATCCAATCGTTGAGACATTTGGGAAGACAGCAATAACAACAGACAAAAAATAGCTGTTCCCAAAGCAGAAAGCAGCATACCTAGGAAAGAAGAGAGCGAATTTTGGATAATATTTTTATGGGCAACCTGCAATATATTCATAGCTATAACTGATAAGTATATTGAATCTGCTCTCTGACCCTTTTATCATGAGTGGCAATAATCAACGAAGTACCGTAGCTTTTCGACTGCTCCAATAAGATTTCCAATACAATTGCTGCATGATGATCATCCAGGGCCGAAGTCGGTTCGTCTGCCACAAGAAACCTAGGTCTATTGATTAAAGCCCGGACGATAGCCACCCTTTGTGCCTGTCCCTGACTCAGCTGGTGTGGGTAGCGGAATGCACTGTCTACTATATTTAGCCGTTGCAATACCGCTAACAACTCTCTTTTGTCGATCGGCAATCCGGCCAACCACCTGGCCAACTCTAGATTTTCAAAAACGGTCAGGCTTTTGATCAAATGGTTCCGTTGAAAAACCAAACCGATATGCTGCCCCCTAAATCGGTCTAGCTCCCTGGAGGAAAGCTGATAGATATCCACACAGTTTAACAGAACCTTACCCGTTAAGGGTCGCAGCAGTCCCGTTAAAACATGGATCAGTGTGGTCTTCCCGCTGCCTGAATCCCCCAGAATCAAGCAGTGTTCACCTTCATTAACTATTAACGGCGGGAAAGAAAGCACTTGCTCTTTATGATATCCAAACGTAATATCCTTAAGTTCCAGTTGTGGATGATCTGTTGCCATAACTTAATTATTTTCGAGTTTACAATCATGGCAATGGAACGGTCTGTTCAGCCTCCAGTTTATATAATGGGCTAAGGCAATTCCTATTCCCCCTAACGGCACCAGAATAGGCTCAAGTTCATGAAAATGTAGCAAATGTGTTCCAAATATGAGAAGAAAGCCAATCAGCAACAAAACAATGGGCAACAGCTTTCGATGATATTTTAAATAAGACGGAATAAGCGAACTTATGCCAACCACTAAGGACAAGGCAATCACACCGATCTCAACCCATATACTCGAAAGAAATTCTAGCCCCACCAAGGGCAATAAGGTAATAACGAAGGGCATTAAGGCACAGTGTACAGCACACAATGCAGAGGCGGTGAAACCGATATGGTCTAACTTTCGCGACAAATTAATTTTCATAACTATATACTTATTATTCATTGTTTATTAGAATCTAGTTTCAAACATCTATTAAAAGCAACAATATTGCAAATATAAATCATTTTATTACATTTGCAATATTGTTGCGATAATAAAACAGATAAAATAGGCTAACAAAGAAAAGAGATCATAATATGGCACAAAAAAAACTACCCGTAACCGTACTAAGCGGTTTTTTAGGAGCTGGAAAAACTACTCTGCTCAATTATATCCTGCATAATCGCGAAAATCTAAAAGTGGCTGTCATCGTCAATGATATGAGCGAAGTCAATATCGACGCCCAACTGGTAAAAAGGGAAAACAATCTTTCACGCACGGAGGAAAAACTGGTAGAAATGAGCAATGGCTGTATTTGCTGTACTTTAAGGGAAGACTTAATACTGGAAGTGGAACGCTTGGCCAAAGAAAACCGTTTCGATTACCTGCTGATCGAAAGTACGGGGATTTCCGAACCTATCCCCGTTGCCCAGACCTGGACTTATGTAGACGAACAACAAGGTATAGACCTTAGTGCATTCAGTTATATAGACACCATGGTGACGGTAGTAGACTGCTTCAATTTCTTTAAAGATTTTGGCGCCAATGAAACACTGGTGGATCGGCATCTAACCGATGATGCCAACGATACCAGAACCATTGTGAATCTGCTGACTGATCAACTGGAATTTGCCAACGTCGTTATACTGAACAAAACCGATCTGGTGACCCAGACAACTGCTGGTCTGCTTGAAGCGGCAATCAGGAAGCTCAATCCAGATGCCCTGATAATACGCTCGGATTTTGGAAAGGTAGACCCAAAAAAAATCATCAACACCGGAATGTTCAATTTTGAAAAAGCTTCCGCCACCGCCGGTTGGCAACAGGAACTGGAAAATGAACACATACCAGAAACAGAAGAGTACGGAATATCTTCTTTTGTATTTCGCTCAAAAAGGCCGTTTCATCCACAAAGATGGTTTAAATTCTTAAACGAGGAATATCCAAGCGGCATCATTCGTGCAAAAGGGCTTTTCTGGTTGGTTTCCAGACCATCCCAAGCGATTAATTTCAGCCAAGCTGGCGGTAGTTTAAGAGTTGAAGGTGCCGGCCATTGGTGGTGCAGCATGCCTTACGAAGAGCGAATAAGGTATGAGGTATACCATGAATACAGCGCGATCATTGAACAAAAATGGGATAAAAAATGGGGAGACAGGGAAAATGAGCTCGTTTTTATTGGTCAGCATATGGATAAGGAAAGATGTCATCAAGAGTTAGAAAAGTGCCTGTTGACTAATGAAGAAGCGGAAGATTGGGACCATAAATTATGGGAAGATGTATTTCCTGAAAATATATAGTTTATTGTGGGTGCAGTTTCCTAAAGGACTATATTGATTAGCCCCTCTTCGGTTTGCAGCTATTTATATTTCATTGAAAATAGCCTTACAAGAATATTTACCATTACTGCTCACTTGTCACTGAAAAGCATTTTTGTTTAGAGTTTCTTCTTGCGTTTTCCCCACCAGATACAAAATCCGGTAACGGGTAAGCTGGCGCAAATTAGGCTGGCACAAAATGCTAGTATCTTGGTGGGCAATCCCAGAACTTGGCCGGTATGCAGATCATAATTCAATCTGCTTACCTGGTCTTCAAAGGCAGCTTCTCGGAACGGCTCTTTAAACGTTCCTGTACCAGAAAGACGCTGCAATGAATATTGATCATAATAGAGCAAATCCGTGTCATGGCTCATTCCCGGTTGGTGGTTAACATTTACCTGTATAGCAGAAGATTTTTTCTCTGGGAAGAAGATATAAATGATATCATGGGGATATTTGTCATGAAGGTTTAGCCAAAGCTTATCCATGTTTTTCGCATTAAAATTTGAAGCCGTTAATGTATCGGATAATGGTGCTATAAATTCCGGTAACGCCTTTCCTCCTGAAGCTGTCCAATAGACAGATTTGGCAAACCACTGAAAGCCCCATACCAATCCAGTACAGGCAAGAACAAGCAAAACGATCGCTGCATAAAACCCTAGTACGTTGTGCAGATCGTAGTTTAGCCGTCTAATTTTTGCCCACCATTTGATCTTGAAACTCTTGTCAATATTGGTCTTTTTTAAATTCTTGGGCCACCAGAGTACGATTCCAGAAATCAGCAGGATAACAAAGATCAGGGTGCTATAACTAACGATTGGCCGGCCTATACCAGGGGGCAACCACAATGACATGTGCCCATTGAGAACGAAGTTGAAGAAATTGAAATCATGCAGGTAATCTTTTACCTTAAGCTGTTTGCCGGTGTAAGGATCTGCATAAAAGCCCAGACTATATCCTGCTCCATATAAACCGATATAAGCGGCTTTCCCTTTTTGATAACTGATATATTTTGCTTTTTTCCCGGAAAGATTTTCTTCCGCCATGTTTATTAACTGCGATGGTAACAGGTACGGCTTATCTTGGACTGCTACAGTCTGATAAGGTGAGGTAACCGATTCTATTTCATTGATGAATACATATAGACATCCGGTAAGACCCAACGTCAGCACAACCAGCCCGGATGCTAATCCGAGCCAGAGGTGAAGCCAGTGGATAATTTTTTTGATAACCATCTCTAAAACTTATAGGAGATATTGGCCACATAATTTCGCGGTGGCTGCGGGTTAATAAATCCGAATGACCAGTACTTCTCATTGGTCATATTGTTGACTTTGAGACCAATGCGATATTTGGGACGGTCGTAAAAAATAGTGCTGTTCAAAACCGTGTAAGAAGGTATCAGAATAGGATCGCTGGCATAGATATCGCCAACATAATTTCCTCCAATTCCCAGTCCAATTCCTTTGGCAGGGCCATTTAAAAGAGAGTAGCTCAGCCATATATTGGCTATGTTTTGGGGAGCACCTAAAGATTTTCCTTCCAATGTGCTCTCTGCTTTTTCATACCTGGACTTATTATATCCATATCCGGCGGTTACATTGAATCCGGGGAAGGGAGATAGAAAGATTTCCGCTTCAAGCCCTCTGCTATATTGTGTACCATCCTGTATGGAATAAGGCACCGAAGGGTCGGCACGCAGGGCATTTTTGACCGAAATATCATAATAACTTAGGGTAAAGGAGAGCTTATCTTCCCAAGTTTGAGCTTTGATTCCCCCTTCCCATTGATTCGCCTGTGACGGTTTAAACATAATCGGTTGCCCTACATTATCCTGGGGAGCATTATTTTGAAAACTATTCATGTAATTGCCAAACAGCGATACCTTATCTTTAACAACTTGATAGACCAATCCCAATTTGGGCGACAAAGCAGTTTGCTTATAGGCGCTTGGAGATTCAACGCCATCGGTTACCGAATTCTTATTGTCAAACCGGTCAATACGTAAACTGACCATCGCCAGTAACTGGTCGGTCAAATTGATCACATCAGAGAAGTAGGCACCATAGGTATAGCTACGTGAGGTGGTGTGTAATGCCGGTTGTAAGGCAATCGATTCCAGAATCTTTTCTCTCGGAACATTTACCATGGCCGCAGGATCATTCATAACCAGCACATCGGTATATGAGCGCACAAATGTTGAATTCAGGTCTGACACGTAAAAATCGAGCCCCCCAACTAGTCGGTTTCTTAGTTTTCCAATTTTGAAATCCCCGGTAAAATTCTGTTGCAATTGATAGTACCCGATATTTTGGGGTCTGGCAGCCATAATGTACCTTGACAGCGTTGAATCATTCAACCATTGGTTGCCATTCATATAGAAGGATTCTTTACGCAAATAAATCGTTTGGACGAAGTTGGTAGATGAAACCCAATTCTTTGACAGCTTATATTTGGCGAGTGCATTGATAGCGGATGAGCCCCAGTTCTGCTGCATCTGATCCCCGGCGAAGGAGCGGTTATAGGGGATCTTTAAATCTTTGATATTTTTGATGGTTACATCTTGCCCAAAGGATGCCCACTGCCACATGCTACTGTTTTGATGATAAAATGTGGCATCCAAAAATAAGCTCAGCCTGTCATTTGGGTGATACTCCAGGCTGGGTGCTACGACCTCGGTATTTTTGAAACCAAAATCCTGAAAGGTTTGTTCGCGATGGCGTGCCGCATTTATGCGGAATAACAAAGTTTTATCAGCATTAAGCGGTAGATTATAATCCAGTGTCAACCTGCTCAGCCCCCAGCTTCCTGTGGAAAAACTCACTTCTCCGCCTGTGGACTCCATTGGCCTTTTCGTGACATTGTTGATAAGTCCTCCAAATGCCCCACTTCCAAACAAAGTACCAGAAGGACCTTTTAATACTTCGACCCGTTCAATATTTACGGGATCGATCGATTCACCCTGTGGGGCTGTTAGACCGTTGAGGAAAGTTTTGGGCGCAAAACCTCTAATAAATGACTGATATCCATTTGAATAACTTCGGTATAGCGGCATCATTCCGGCAACATTTTGGGTAGCGCTGGCATAATCGGTAATCATCTGCTCTTTCATGATTGCCTGGCCAACGACATTATATACCTGTGGATTTTCCAGGTTCTTAATTGGCATTCGCGCTATATAGTCACTTTCCTTTTCAGCGAACTTATTTGGCCTGTTTGCGCTGACGATTACTTCCTGCAGTTGTTGTCCGCTTTCACTTAAGATAAAATTAACTTCTGTAGACTGGTTAGGGTTTACTTCCACTCGGCTGCTTTTTGTGCCCAAACCGACAAAACTGGCAAAAATTGTGTAGGTGCCACCGGGAACTTTCTTTAATGTATAATTGCCTGTCTCATTTACCGTTGTACCTGCGATACCTTTTATACTGACCGTGACAAATTCAGCCGGCTGCCCGTCAATGGTTCTAACCGTTCCTTTGATGGATCCGTCGCCTTTTTTCAGGACTATCAGGATTTTGTTTCCCTGGACCTGTAATTTTTCAAGGGAGCTGCCAAAAATTTCCTGCATTGCAGCTGAAAGCGTGACACCCCTGCGCTTAAGGGTCAGTCGTTTACCAGCAGGCAGGGATGAGCTGTTGTAAGAAAAGGTGCAGTCTGCCAGATCGGCAATCCTAGTAAGTGCATCGGAGATACTTGTCTGTTTAAAATCAAGGTCGAGACGTTTTTCCAATAAACTTTCCTGTGCGCTGGCTATATGAAAAATCAGCAGCAATAATGTAATAGTGCCGAGAAATAACCTGGATGTTTGTTTGAGATGGATTATACTACCGTTACGGCATAGTGTAAACAAATATTTCATTAGTTTTGTAGCAATTAATTGATTTATGATAAGATCGGTTAATAGATTACCCGGTGTTAAGTTTGCGAGACGGTACACCGGGTTTCTTTTTGTTTTTCTGCCCTGTGAAAAGGGTAATGGGACGTTCTATATATGGTAGGTCATTGTTGTTCTTTAAATTAATAAAAGGTTAATGAATCATTGTTTATTTGATAGTTACAATGCAATGCCTGGCTGATATCATTTGCTACTGAACTGAGGGACGCTTTCCGGTAGGTTCCCGTAAACCGTTCATTCGCGATTTTCCTGTTTTTAACCGTTACCTTTACACCATACCAACGGCTTAATAATGGGGTGATGTCTTTCAGCGACTGATTTTCCAATATCAGTTCCGAATCTTTCCAGGCAATGTGGCGGGCGGCATCTGTTTTTCGCATGGCCAGTACTCTTTCTTTTTCTAATATCCCTTGCTGATTGGCGGTAAGGATCAGATGTTTATTTGTATCCGATTTTAATGAGAACTGTACCTTACCTTCTTCAACCGTTAAGGTGGTAACCTTTTCTTCAGGGTAAGCCTTTATATTGAAGACCGTACCCAGGACGCGGGTGTTGGTATTGGCAGTATGTAAAACGAAAGGTTTGGAAGGATCTTTTGCCACGGTAAAATATGCCTCACCACTTAAGTATACCTCCCGCTGATGGCCTTCAAATGCAAGGGGATAGCTAATACGGCTGTCCGAATTCACTTGGATCACCGTTCCGTCTACAAGTGTGATTTTTGCTTTCCGTCCTTTGGGAACCGCCAACTCCCTGTAACCCATCCGCTCTATAACCGGCTGTTCTTGTAGAGGTTGTTTGCGGTACCAATAACTCAGGTAACCGGCAAAGAATATCAGGATAAAACATGCCGCCAGTCTATATGCCGAAGAAGGGATATGGATTTTAGATCTTTTTGGAAATCCGGCCGGCTTTACTTCTCGCCATATTTCTTTTTTCAGACTCTTTCTGTCCATTCCGGTAAACACGTGTTGGTCAGCCGCCTCTTCTTTCATCCCAACTTCTTCATGAGCGAGCCATTGCTCTACCAATTCCCGTTCTTCCGGACTACAATCTCCCGTTGCATAACGTTTCAGTATTTCCGGATGAATGTCGATCATATATACCTTTAATAATGTTTACTACAATGAAGTAACATTAGGAGAGAAAAACCCCAGCGGAAAAATGAAAATTTATTAAATAAAACGTTGGAGATTGCCTTTTAAGACTTTATTGGCATTTGAGAGATGGTATTCCACAGTTTTTATGGAAATGTCCAGCTTGGAGGCGATCTCTTTGTTCGAGAGATTCTTGTTCCTGCTCAGCTCATAGACGAGCTTGCACTGGCAGGGAAGCTTTGCTACGAGGACTCCCAATTCATCCTTTAACTGCTTGTACATGATCTCGTTTTCGGTGCAGTTGTCGCTATCGCAGTATTCTTCATACAAGCAGTCCAGGTGCTTTCTTTGGATCTGGGCATCACGATAAAAATTGATCACCTGCAATTTTGCCGAACGCATCAGGTAATGCTCTGCCTTGCCAGTTATATTGATCTGATCCCGGCGTTCCCAAAGAGATTTGAAAATATTCTGTGTCAGTTCCCGGGCATCTTCATGAGACCGAATGCTTTTATAACAGAGTGCATAGACCTTTTCCCAGTAAGTATTGAACAGCCAGGTGAATGACTCTTCATTGATTTGGGGACTAAATGCATAATGCTCATTACTCATGGAAACGGCTGTATGTATAATTCACAGCAGCAAATATAATTTTATTTAGAATGATTACAAACAATATTTAAGCGTATACCTTAAATATTGTCAAATCATCGTTATGTTTCTTTTGATATTGAATGCTAAAATTCTTAAGGTAATTCATCATGCGTTAACTTCTCTTCCTTTATGAGCTCAAAAATGCAATATATTGACCCCAAAAACGATCGAAACAGACGCATTTTTCCCCTTCGGCAAAGGAAAAGCTCCATTTTCGCTGACCTTGTTCATTTCCAAAAAATCCTGATCCACACGTACGCCGAAATTAAGCGCAACCATATCTACAATAAATAGCCGAAATCCACCGTATGCTGCTAACCCAACAGTACTTTCGCGCATGTATTGTTTTGTTGATGAATATCCCTCCCCATTATTGACCCCCGATCGGTTCAGCAAGCTGACCTGAGGCCCAATCCGACCTATAAATGTAGCTTGCGCAAGCGGATCGTGTATATAAGTTAGCATCAATGGAATCTTGAAATACCTATTTCTTAACGTATATTTTACATGCTCAGATTGAAACCCCACCTTTTGACGGGCCACTATAAAATTCACAGATAACCCTAACCGTCTGGGGAAATTGTATTCCAGTAACACGCCATAGTTATCTCCCCATGCCGAGGAAGTCTTTACCAGTTGGTCATTTGAATGGAGCCAGGATAGCTGTGGGCTTCTTTCCAGACCAATGGTAAAACCACCAAATTGCGCTAGGGTTTTAGTTGCCATTCCGACAATAAAATATAATGTGAATAAAAGTACTCTAAACCAGGTCATTTTACCGATAAAGCCCGCAAGCTTTCCTTCTACACACCATTCCTTATGAAAAGGAGCACGTAAAAGCTTTTGAACATCCCTCATGAGGGATAAAAAAGATTTAGACATAAGCTTATATAATAATGCCATGAAGATGCTTAATTATAGTCTATAAAAAGGAGAACGTTTAAGAGCAGCTCTGCTAGGTCTTATTCTTGTTTAAGACAATATACAAAGCACGTTTAAGAAGATACCTAAATCAAATTCCTTATTCACTCCAGCCAAACAAGCAACATTGTTGCAATGTAAACAAATATGAATAGCTTTGCCAAATAAAACTAGAAATTTAACAGGTGACTAGATAAAAGAATAAAAACAATAATATCAAGTTGTATTCGCCAGCATAGCTGATTTCAACAAAGACCAAAATATGCGCAGACATAAAAAAACCCCTCACATCTCTGTAAGGGGCTAACTTTTTTTGGGTGGAATACCGGGCTCGAACCGGCGACCTCCTGAACCACAATCAGGCGAATTAACATTGATTAACAGACACTTAAATAGAATTGTTAACATTTTACAACACCTGCGCAACACAAGCTACTTTTTACCCATCAAATCTATGTCCACGCCAAACACTGGGTACCACTCTCTGCTGCTTGGAAAATATAGGTAAGATCCGCTTGCATTGATGCGCTTTATACGGAAATTTATTTTACCTCCAAATCCGGCATCGTTTGTATGAGGGAAGTACATCGAACTGGCGTTTACCGAATATCCAAAGGTGCTTTCCGGTTTGGCAATCGTAAGTTTTTCATAGCCTCTTATTGTTGCTCTTTTGTCTTTAGACCAGATATCGGTATAAGTGACATCCTTCCAGTTGAATATTTTTTGTATGGGTTTTCTAGGGTCGTAACTGACAGATTGAAAGTCAAAGTTGTATCTAAAATCTGAAAGAGCCAATGTATCGCTTTTAGGGGTGAAAGAAAGATGCAAGTAATTGTCTGACATCACATAGGCCGTATCTGCTGGCTTCTTCTTTAATTGGACGTTCTCCGCAGACACTTGGCCATAAGCATTTGTTATTGATTTCAACTGCCGATCTTTCAAGCCCAATACGTCCATAAGGCTGTCTACTTTCTCTTTGTCTTCGACGGTCACCTCTATTAACTTGGTTATAGGTTCCGACTCTTTATATATCACATGCTCAAGACCTGAGCTATCAACCTTACGGCTTAATTCCTGAGCCTCTAGTTCTACTGTACCAGCAGTATTCTGCTTCACCTGTTCACTTTCAGGTTTTTTAATTAACATCCATAGTAATACCGCTACGGCGACTATGAGTATAAAAATTAATACGTTTTTCATGGTGTTGAAGTTTTAATACTATCCAATTTATTTTGTACGCGGTCGATTATGCCGTTTTTGACGAGTAGAGCGTTTTTGAAATCGTCATTGCTCTTTATTAGCTGCATGTTGAACATTTCTAGTGCATTTATCCGTTCTTCCTGCCTGGCTAATGTTTCTCTAAGGTCTCGGCACGGATCAGAAGGCTTCGTGAATTCCTTATAAACGAAATACAGCAACAACATATAGGTAACTGCTTGTAAAGGGTACTTTACAAAGTTTGGAAAGGTGATCGGTATCTTAGGTATCTGCATGGCTATGTAATTCTAATATATCCCTTAATTGTTGATTGTTTCCTTACTCGCTCGTAAACACCATCGCCATTGGCTGATCCATTGGTATTGGTATTACCTTCAACAGTTTTGATGTTAGCCCCCTCTATTCCTGTGACAATTCCTGTGTGACCTGCTCCTTTACCTAGGTCGATAATAAAAATGTCCCCCACTGCTGGTGTGCTGTGTTTGTATTTTTTATTAATCTCATTCCATTGTCTCAATACACCGCCCGTCCTTATTAGGGGATTAGGTATTCCTAAATCGATAGACGCCTGTTCATATACCCAATACACGAGTGCCATACACCAAGAGTACCCCCCTCCTAGTCCGACCGATTTTAAAAATGATCTAACGGCTTGTCCCATATTGTTCCCCTCTTCCTTAACACCAACTTGAGAAAGCATAATGTTCATAGCAGTAATATTTATCGGTTCACTTGTGATTACCGGATATGCGTTGATGATATATTTGTCATCTGCCATTAGTATGTCTCCTTTCCTTTTATTACTACCTTTACCTGTGATTTATCCTGTTTTGTGTAATTGACTTTAGCCCGGCCATAATCGCTGACCATCACTTTTGCATATCCACTGGCCATATCATTTTAATTTATAAACCTCCGTTCAAGATCAATGTCTCCGTAGTTATCCTGGATAGTCTCATTGCCAGACATAGATGTATCGTTACTATCTGAAATCTGTAATAATGTCGCTCCGGAAAGATTACAGTCCTTCCCGCTGAAAGTGCCTCTTTGAACTATGTACCGTTCGTTTGGTCTATCCTCAAAAACAATCGTGCTATCTATATCAAGTTCCTCTGCGATTAATCCACCCTCAATTACCCTCCAGATATTTCTGTATTGCCTCATAACGTCTCGACTCGCTATCATTCCAAGAGGCGCACTCTGGTTGTATGGATTATATATGTCGTTCCAATCGTTAATAGGCCCGTCAAATGTGCCGAAATTGAAGTGTATACCACCTATTGCATCGTTATTCACCACGTCTGAAGTCAGGATGTTTACTGCCTGCGATCGCTTATTGAAAACTTTATCTTGTTCGTGAGTGTAAACTACGCCCTTTGGCACGTTCTTACCGGACTCGTTAACAACTCGTCCGGTATACATATCTGATACTTTCCATTCATTGGAAATAGCAAACATTTCCACCTCCTGCCAATTAAGGCTTCCAGACGGAAAATCAACTACAGAATCGAAGGCATAGAAGCTGACTCCTGTATCATCCATTCCAGGCCTTCCAATTTCTTCTTCTCGGATCGCAGCAGACCTTAAGACTATCGATAGATATCCGTTGGCAGGTACGACCGGTATATCAATAGACACCTTCGTCCATCCATTAAGGTCTGCCGGGTTAGTCCTCCCAAATCCTACAAATGAGTATGACCTAGTAGAGCTTGGCACATACTCTTGCCATCTAGCATTTAGGTAATTGTTTTCTTTGTCAAATCCGGTATTGACTAGATTATAATCTGTATATTGTGAGTTATTGTCATTTTTAAAGGATCGAAGCGTAACTTTAATTACAGTTTTTGCATATACCCTATTGCCTCCACCTATCTCATAATATGGCGTTTTCTGCCACCATGATAAATATATTTTATCTCCTTTTTTAATATAAACCTGATTGGTTATATTAGCTGACCTCAGGCCAGAATCTGTACTAACACCAGCTATGCCGGACAATTTTAAGGTTGCTCCGGTATGATTAGGAGGATTGTCTCCTCCTAATGCAGGCTCTTTGCTTACATTAAAGGTAGTTACTCCAACCCTTTCCCATCCATCAGGCGTAAATGTTGATGGATCAGTAGGAACAACAGTAGGAAGGAAATATCCGTTCGCGATGAGTGGTGTCAGGCTGTCTCCGTTCTGTTTGTAACGATAAACATATTGGTAATTTTGCCACTTGAATACATTATCCATGTATTTCACGGCACCGTCAAGCACCATGTGCTCTGCTGTGGATATACACGGAAAGGTAATCTGCGGATCATAAATCTCCGTACCAGATTGACCAGACGCATTGTCGTAAACTCTCCACTCCCTACTACCTAGATCGCCGTAATCCTCCGCTACGCGCTTGAATTTCCATGCTCCGTTATTCTGATATACTTTAGCTCCCCATACGCGGCAAATATCCATCAGAACATCATAGCATGAGAAGGCATTATTCTTGTATTCTATATAGGTATGATTAAACGTGTCCTCGTCCTCAACGGATGTGTCCATGTACGTATTTGGATTGGTCATCGCTGCATAAACAGGATCTATGTCAGTTGTCTGTCCATCGTAGCCAAGACTTACCATTGTATGTATGGGAAGTTCTAGCCCAATGAAATTAAGGCATGTGAATAGTATTGTAATATGCCTCATGTCATAGTTAAACGGATTTCCTGAGGAGTCCAGAAACCTATACTGATCAAGTAGCGACAACCCATCGATCGCCTGAATAACCATTTCTCTGAGTCCACCGACCCAATCCTCTGTAAATCCATTTGGAACAACCCATCCTACCCACTTAATCTGACCTCCTATTGTGTGCTGGATTTTGTACTGGTACATGTCCGCGGTATAAAGCTCCTCCATATCAAATGAGTCATTACCGATAAACCTTACTTCGGCTGTAGAAGATTTTATCCGGTCAAACTTATCATCTGAAACTGACTCATAATTTAGTGCGAACGGGATAGCTCCGCAATCTTTATCTAGAGGCGTCCCTTCAAAGTCTCTTTCAAGAATAGATACTCTGCACACCGTTCCGTAACGGTTGCAGTATTCATGATAGTATTTCTCTCCATACGCCATTATCTGCCCCCCAGATTATTTGAAAGCCCTCTCTTATTAGAGAGAGAGATTACATTGTTTTTGATTGCGCCACTAACATTAACATCGATACTACTTTTGCTGGCCGCCAGTTTGTTAATCGATGAGCTTGGAGCTGACGAAGGAAGTGCTTTGGACATAGACATTGTATTGCCTCCTCCTATTAAACCT
>Ga0182736_1002252_pt1 | contig 15279 bp, 11 predicted proteins | sample eDN5th30CKraftBY_FD_128882 | JGI IMG/M metagenome (GOLD analysis project Ga0182736, IMG submission 128882) | Enriched backyard soil microbial communities from Emeryville, California, USA - eDNA 5th pass 30_C Kraft BY (version 2) (version 2) | ecosystem: Environmental > Terrestrial > Soil >... | reverse complement strand
CGCGATCGTCGCGAGCGCCAGCCAATGCGCGGTGGGAATGGCATTGCGCTGCGCCGGACGATCGAGCGTGATCGTCGCGACGGTGCCGTCGATCGACCAGCCGATCATGACGCACACGCGACGCAGCGCGGGTGCTGCGCGCCGCGGTGGGCGGGTGATGGCGCGCGGACGAACCGAAGGCCATCGGCGGACGGCTCGCTCCCGGCGTCTGATCCGCTGCGGGTATAACGAGCAAGAAGGATGCCACCCGCAATCGCCCTCGGTGGCTGGCCAGCTCGCGCGATACCGCGTGCCAGATAGGGACGCGAACCTGTCACGCGAGGATCGTTTCGAGACACCACCAGCCCGGCTGCGCGGCGCGGATCGCGGCGGCGGCGCGGGTGCGGGCATCGGCATCTCGGCACAAGGCGAAGCAGGTCGCGCCCGATCCCGACATGCGCGCCAGCAGCACGCCGGGGTGTTCCGCCAGCCGATCGAGCACGTCGCCGATCACCGGCGCCACCGCGCGGGCGGGCGCTGCCAGATCGTTGCGCCCCTCGCTGGCGATCACCGCCGCGTCGCCGACCGGCAGCGGCCCGCGATCGGCGCCGTCCCACCGCGCGAACACGTCGCGCGTCGCCACCGCGACGCCGGGATTGACCAGCAATACCGGCGCGCCCTCCAGCCCCGCCACCGGCTCCAGCCGTTCGCCCCTGCCCCGCCCGATCGCGGTGCGGCCGAGCAGGCAGGCGGGCACGTCGGAGCCAAGATCGGCGGCGATTTCCGCCAGCGCATCGGGTGACGTCACGCCGGTTCGCCGCGCCAGCGCGCGCAGCGTCGCCGCCGCGTCGGCCGATCCGCCGCCGATCCCCGACGCGACCGGCAGGCGCTTGACCAGTTCGATCGCCACCGGCGGGAGCGGGCCGAACCTCGCGGCAAAGGCTTCGGCGGCGCGGGTAACGAGATTGTTCCCCTCCGCGACCAACGGGCCGGCAAACGGGCCGGTGACGGCGAAACCGGGGAAGGCGGCGTCGCGCACGCGCAGTTCATCGCCGAACGCGACGAACGCGAACAGCGTCTCCAGCTCATGGTAGCCATCGGCGCGGCGCGCGCGGACGTGCAACGCCAGGTTGAGCTTGGCCCGCGCCGGCTCGACGATCGTGGCGGGGCCGGTCACTTCAGCCCGGCGGCGAGCTTGGCCGACAGGCGCGCGGCATCATCCGCCTCCGCGTGGACAGATGCCGCGCGCCACGCATAGCGCGCCTCGTACCGGCGGCCCGATCGCCAATAGGCGTCGCCCAGATGTTCCTGGATGGTAACGTCGGCCGGTTCGGCGCGCGCGGCGCGTTCGAGCAGTGGCATCGCCTTGTCGATCTGGCCGGTCTGGACATAGGCCCAGCCGAGCGAATCGGCGATCGCCGAATCGTCGGGCTCCAGTTTGGCGGCGCGTTCCAGCATCGCCTGCGCGCTCGCCAGATTCTCGCCGCGCGTCAGCCGGGCGTAGCCGAGATAGTTGAGCGCGACCGCTTCGTCCGGGGCCAGCTTGACCGCCTGTTCCAGCATCGCCTCCGCCTCGCGCCACCGACCGCCCTGTTCCAGCGCACCGCCGCGCTGAAGGTAGAGGATCCACCCCGGTCCGTCCTTCGCGCGCTTCATCGCGCTGGCATAGGCCGCGGCGGCATCGTCGAACCGCCCCGCCGCGACCAGCAGGTCGCCGTAACGCTGCAGATCCTGCGCGCCGGCACCCGGCGCGGCGGCGATCTCGCCAGCGGTGGCCAGCGCACGATCGCGCTGACCGGCACGGTTGAGCACGGTCACCTTCGCCCCCAGCACGGTGGCGTAATAGATCGAGGTCGGCTGCACCTCATCGAGCAGCGCGATCGCGCGGCGTTCGGCACCGTCGGCGGACAGCCCGTCGGCGAGGATCAGCCGGGCGCGCTCGTCGCGCGGATCGAGCAGCATCGCGGCGCGGCCCAGCACGATCGACAGCGGGCGCGCCTCACCGCGCACCAGATCGGCCGCGAGCCGCGTGAACAGCCGGGACACGCCAAAGCGCGCGCCGGGCGCCGCACCGTCCCCCAATTGCTCACGCAGCGCCGCCAGCACGCGATCGTCGCCCGCCGTCAGCGCGCGCGCGACGTCCGCGCGTCCGGCGTGGGCCAGCAGCATTGCCGCGTTGACCCGCAAGTCCAGATTGCCGCCCCCCGCGCCCAACAGCACGCGGATCTGCGCGATACCCTCATCGACCTTGCCGCCCGCGATCAGCAACAGCGCGCGATTCTCGGCGTTGAAGCGCCGCGACAGGCCGCCCTTGCCGCTGTCCGCCAGCATCCGCGCCGCATCGGCGTCACCGCGATCGAACGCCACCCATGCCTTGATCACCGGCGCCAGGAATTCAAGCGGCCCATTGGCCATCCGGTCGGCGGCGGCGTTGGCCGCCTCCCACTTGCCCGCCGCGACGGCGTCGGCGACGGCGATCACCGTCGCGTCGGCCGGCGCGACGCCAGCGGTCTGTAACGTATCGATCGAGGCCCGCACCAGCGTCATGTCGCCCGCCGCCAGCGCCTCGCGATAGGCGCGGATCGCGATCACCGGATTGCCGGGCGATCCGGCCAGCGCCTGGCCATAGGCAAGCGACGCCGCCTCCACCGCGCCGTCCGCGTCGGCCGCCCGCGCCTTGACATAGGCGGCCAGCGATTGCGGAACGTCGGCCCATGCCGGCCTCGCTGCCGTCATCATCGTGAGGGCGGCCAGACCAGCCAGCGATACGCTACATGTTCGGATAGTTCGGCCCTCCGCCGCCTTCGGGCACCACCCAGTTGATGTTCTGGGTCGGATCCTTGATGTCGCACGTCTTGCAGTGGACGCAGTTCTGCGCGTTGATGACGAACTTCGGGTCGCCGGTGTCCTGCCCCACGACCTCATAGACGCCGGCCGGGCAGTAACGCTGTGCCGGCTCATCGAACATCGGCAGGTCATAGGCGATCGGGATGTCCGGATCGCGCAGCGTCAGGTGGACCGGCTGATCCTCTTCATGATTGGTGTTCGACAGGAACACCGAAGACAGCCGGTCGAACGTCAGCACGCCGTCGGGCTTGGGATAGGGGATCGGCTGAACCTGATCCTTGCGCCACAACGTCTCGTTGTCGGGGTGATGGTGGAGCGTGAACGGCATCTTCACCCCCCAATGTTCCAGCCACATGGTGACGTTGGCCAGCCCCGATCCGAACAGGTCGCCGAACTTCTTGACCAGCGGAACGACGTTGCGGACCACGCCCAGTTCCTTGTGGACCCAGCTCGCCTCGAATGCTTCGGGATAGGCGGTCAGTTCGTCATATTCGCGGCCTGCCTGGATCGCGTCGAACGCGGCGTCGGCGGCCATCATCCCCGATTTGACCGCGGTGTGGCTGCCCTTGATGCGTGGCACGTTGAGGAAGCCCGCCGAATCGCCGATCAGCGCGCCGCCGGGGAACACCAGCTTCGGCACCGATTGCAGCCCGCCGTCGCTGATCGCGCGCGCGCCATAGGACACGCGCTTGCCGCCCTTCAGGATCGCGGCGATCGCCGGATGCGTCTTCCACCGCTGCATTTCCTGGAACGGCGACAGATAGGGGTTGGTGTAGTTGAGCCAGGTGACGAAGCCGAGCGCGACCTGCCCGTTGGCCTGATGATAGAGGAACCCGCCGCCGTTCGAGCCCTGCGTCTCGTTGAGCGGCCAGCCCTGGGTGTGGATCACCCGGCCGGGCGCGTGCAGCGCGGGATCGATGTCCCACAATTCCTTGACGCCGATACCATAGATCTGCGGATCGCTGTCGCACGCCAGGTCGAACGTGCGGATCAGTTCCTTGGTCAGATGCCCGCGGCACCCCTCGCCCAGCAGCGTGTATTTCGCATGGAGTTCTAGGCCGGGCTGGTAATCGGGCTTGTGATGGCCATCGCGGCCGACGCCCATGTCGCCGGTGGCGACCCCCTTCACCGATCCGTCGTCGTTGAACAGCACTTCCGCGGCCGCGAAGCCGGGAAAGATCTCGACGCCCAGCTCGCCGGCCTGTTCGGCGAGCCAGCGGCACAGGCTGCCCAGGCTGCCGGTATAGGTGCCGTGATTGTGCATGAACGACGGGGTGATGAAATGCGGAACGGCGAACTTGCCCTTCTTCGACAGCAACCAGTGTTGATTGTCGGTCACCGGCACCTCGGCCAGCGGGCAGCCCCGATCGCGCCAGTCGGGGATCAGTTCGTCCAGCCCCTTGGGATCGATCACCGCGCCGGACAGAATGTGCGCGCCGACTTCCGAGCCCTTTTCGAGCACGCACACGCTCAGTTCGGCGCCGGCCTCGTTCGCGCGCTGCTTCAGCCGTATCGCCGCCGACAATCCCGCCGGGCCGGCACCGACGATCACCACGTCATAGGGCATCGACTCGCGTTCAGCCATCGTCATCTCCCGCCGGGACAGCGCACCGACCCCCTGTCGTCGTGCCCGGGCAACGTCTCATCCGCGATCCGGTTCGGGCAGATTGACCGCCACGTCAAGGCAGGACTCTAGTGGCCGCGATGGGGGCGGATCAGCATCACGATTGGCGACAACTGGCGGAAAGCGCGCTCGACTGGTGGCGCGACGCGGGCGTCGACACGCTCGTCGCCGACCAGCCACGCGACTGGCGCACACCGGCGAACGGGCCGGCGGCAACCGGGCCCGCCGACGCCGCCCGCGCCGGCGCGGCCAAGGTGGCGGACGTCGCGCCGGCGCCACCGCTGCCCGCCACGCTCGACGCCTTCGCCGCCTGGCGCACCGGCCCGGATGCGCCCGAGGCCAGTTGGGGCGCCCCGCTTCTCGCGGCGGAGGGCGATCCGGCCAGCGATCTGATGATTGTGGTCGATTGCCCGGAAGGCGACGGCCTGATGGGCGGAGCGGCGGGCGTGCTGTTCGACCGGATCCTGGGCGCGATCGGCCGCGACCGCGCGAGTATCCATCTGGCGGCACTGGCCATCGCGCGTCCGATCGGCGGCATCCTGCCCTCCGAGAGCGAGGCGGAGCTGACCACGCTGCTGCGTCACCACATCGCGCTGGCCGCGCCCAAGCGGCTGCTTTTGCTTGGAAAGTCGGTGAGTCGTGCGTTGATTGGGGTGGATAGCGTCAAGGCCCGTGGAAGTTTGCACAGGATTAACCTTGAAGTGGTCACTGTCGAAGCGGTCGCGAGCTGGCACCCGCGTTTTCTCCTGGAACGGCCGTCGCGGAAGGGCGACGCCTGGAAGGATTTGCAATTGTTGATGGGGGGCTTGCGCTGATGCGCTCCACTTTCCTGCTTGCCGTGGCCGCCGTGGCACTGCCGTTCGCTGCCCCGATCGCGGCCCATGCCGCCGATGCGGCTGACCAGCGATTTTCCTCCGCATCGGCCGCGCCGCGCGGCGACGGGGTGCCCGATCAGCTCGACGCCGATCAGCGCGCCGCCTATCGCGCGGTGTTCGCCGCGATCCGCGCCAGCCGCTGGTCCGACGCGCAGATCCAGCTCGACGCGATGAAGCCCGGCCCGCTCCACGCCTTCGCCCGCGCCGAACTCTACACCGCCAAGGGATCACCGCGCATCGATGTCGCTGCGCTGACCCAGCTGATTTCCGATGCGCCCGAACTGCCGCAGGCCGCGCAGCTCGCGCGCCTCGCCGAAAGTCGCGGCGCCACCGCGCTTCCCGTCATTCCCGCCGCGCAGACGCTGGTGTGGTATGACGGCGCGCCCAACCGCCGCCGCGCCAAGACCACCGCGCGCAGCGATGCCGCCGCCGCCGAGCTGGCGCGGACGGTGCAGCCGATGATCAAGGCCGATCGCGGCGCCGATGCCGAGGCGCTGGTCGAGGCCAAGGTCAACGATCTCACCCCGGAGGCGCTGACCGAATGGCGCCAGAAGGTGGCGTGGATCTATTACGTCTCCAACGACGACGTCTCCGCGCGTCGCGTCGCCGCGCTGGCGCAGGGCGGCACCGGCGAATGGGCGTCGCAGGCGGACTGGGTCGCCGGCCTGTCGGCATGGCGCAGCCGCGATTTCGCCGCCGCCGCCGCCGCCTTCGCCAGCGTCGCCCAGCGCGCCGCCGACACCGATCTGCGCGCTGCCGGCTTCTTCTGGGCCTCGCGCGCCGACATGGCCGCCGGGCGCCCTGATCTGGTCCAGGCCAGGCTGCAGAACGCCGCCCAATATGGCGAGACCTTCTACGGCCAGCTCGCGCGCGAATCGCTTGGCATTTCGACCCCGCTAGCCGCGTCGGGCGAACAGACCCGCGCGGAGGACTGGCAGCTGCTCGAACGCCGCCCCAACGTCCACGTCGCCGCCGCGCTGGCCGAAATCGGTGAGGGCGAACTGGCCGACAAGGTGATCCGCCAGCAGGCGCGGATCGGGGTTCCCGGCGAATATGGCGCGCTGACCCGCCTTGCCGGGCGGCTCAACCTGCCCGAGACGCAATTGTGGATGTCGCACAACGGCCCGGTCGGCGCGCAGCCGGCGATGGCTTCGCGCTATCCGATGCCCAATTGGACGCCCGACGGCGGCTGGCGCGTCGACAAGGCGCTGGTCTATGCCCACACCCTCCAGGAATCGCGGTTCCGCATCGGCGTGGTCAGCCCGGCCGGCGCCTATGGCCTGATGCAGATCATGCCCGCCGCCGCCACCGACATCGCCCGCGCCAAGGGGCTGGCCAAGCTCGACCGCGCCTCGCTGACCAAGCCGTCGACCAACATGGAGGTCGGGCAAAGCTATCTCGAGCAACTGCGCGACCAGCCGTCAACCGGCGGGCTGCTGCCCAAGGTGATCGCCGCCTATAACGCCGGCCCGCTGCCGGTGAGCGTGTGGAATAGCCAGATGAAGGACGGCAGCGACCCGCTGCTCTACATCGAATCGATCCCCTATTGGGAGACGCGCGGCTATGTGCTGACGGTGCTGCGCAACTATTGGATGTATGAGGGGCAGGCCGGCAAGGAATCGGCCAGCCGGGCGGCGTTGGCACGCGGCCTGTGGCCGAAATTCCCCGGCATGAACGGCGCCAGCGCGGTGCGGGTCCAGCCGCGCCCGGCCGGTTCGGTGCCGACGCCGTCCGCCCCGGTCAGCTATTCCGACGCGATCGCCGCGCTGAAACGTGCCAATTGACGAGAGCGTCGCGTTCCGGCCGGTCCGGATCGCGGTGCTGACGGTTTCCGACAGCCGCACGGCCGATACCGATACGTCGGGCGACACACTGGTGGCGCGGCTGACCGCGGCCGGGCATGAACTGGCCGACCGCGCGCTGCTGCCCGACGATGTCGCGGCGATCACCGGCAAGCTTCGCGTCTGGATCAACGATCCCTCGATCGACTGCGTCATCACCACCGGCGGAACCGGCGTCACCGGCCGCGACGTCACGCCGGAGGCGCTGGCAGCGGTACAGGACAAGCCGATCCCCGGCTTCGGCGAGCTGTTCCGCTGGCTGAGCTATGCCACGATCGGCACATCGACGATCCAGTCGCGCGCCTGCGCCTGCGTCGCGCGCGGCACCTATATCTTCGCGCTGCCCGGATCGACCGGGGCGGTCAGGGATGGCTGGGACGGCATTCTCGCCAGCCAGCTCGACAGCCGCCACCGCCCGTGCAACTTCGTCGAGCTGATGCCGCGCCTGCACGAGGGCTGACGCAGCACCCGCGCAAGGGGGCCGACGCCGATCAGGACGCCGGCTTGCCCGCCGCCGTGCGCTTTTCGCTCAGGAACTTGCCGAGTTCGCCGTCCATCACCGTGTACCAGTCGAGCATGTCGGCGAACGCCGTTTGGTTGACCCGACCGACGGAGGTGAAATCCATCGACTGCGCCAGATCGCCGTCGCCGTCGATCGCGACCTTCAGGAATCGCTTCTTGGCGTTCCATTCGTTGATCATTTCCAGCGTGTAGAACGGGTCCTTCTTGTACCACGCATAGAATTGGAACGACCCACAACCCTTCCTAGCCTCGTTGCAGCCGTAGAATTCGACGGTGAAATCCGACCCGTTGGTCGAGCTGGCGATCAGCGGCTCGCCCTTGCTGTTGGTCTTGAGTTCGGCCTTGTAGCCTGCCGTGCGGATCGCGCTCGCGACCACCTCCGGGTTCGACAGGTCGAGATATTTCTCCTGCTCCGCCGCCGTCGCCGGTCCGCTCGCCCCCGCCAGCGCCACCGCCGCGACCATCCACGCCTTCATCCGCATATCCGCCCCCAACCTGGATCAAGGGCCCCAGCTAAGCACCGGAGCGCTCCCGCGCGCAACGCTATTCGTCGGGCACCATCGCCGCCAGCTCATGCCCCTGCGGATCGCGGAAATGAAAACGCCTGCCGCCGGGAAAGGCGAAGATCGGCAAGGTCACCACGCCGCCCGCCGCGGTGACATCGGCCAGCGTCGCCTCCAGATCGTCGACCTGGATCACCGGCAGCAGTTGCGCGGTCGCCTGCTCCGCATCGCCATTGATGCCGACATCGACGTCCCCGGTGGTCGTCGCGGCATAATCCGGCCCGAAATCGGTGAAACTCCAACCGAACACCCGGCTGTAGAACAACTTGCACCCCCCGACGTCGCGCGCCGGCAGTTCAACATAGTTCAGACGCGCCATCACCCACTCCTTTGTTCTTGCTTCGTTCTAACATCCGCCATATTGCCGCGCAATGGCAAAGGCGAGGCCGGTGCGCGGCGCCACTCACAACAGCGAAAGCATGCGCTTCAACCTGCCCCAGCGCGAGGCCGACGGCGACTGGCTGGACGATCGCGAGGGCATCGACGGCGAACCGCCACGGCTGCGGACCACGGTGACCGTCGAACACCCGCGCACCATCATCACGCGCAACCAGTCCCCCGACGTCCCTTTCGATCGCTCGATCAACCCCTATCGCGGCTGCGAGCATGGCTGCATCTATTGCTTTGCCCGGCCCACCCACGCCTATCACGATCTGTCGCCGGGGCTCGATTTCGAAAGCCGTTTGTTCGCCAAACCCGACGCGCCCGCGCTGCTCCGCGCCGAACTGGGGAAGCGCGGCTATGTCTGTCGGCCGATCGCATTTGGCACCAACACCGATCCCTATCAACCGATCGAGAGCGACTGGCGCATCACCCGCGGCTGTATCGAGGTGTTGGCGGCGTGCGATCACCCGATCACCATCACCACCAAGTCCGACCGGGTGGTGCGCGACCTCGACCTGCTGGCCCCGATGGCGGCGAGGGGACTGGCGGCGGTGATGGTTTCGGTGACGTCGCTCGACCCAAAGGTGGCGCGGACCGTCGAGCCGCGCGCGCCGCATCCCGAACGGCGGCTGGCGGCGGTGGCGAAGCTGGCGGCGGCGGGCGTGCCGACCGTCGTATCGATCGCGCCCGTGATCCCGGCGATCACCGACCATGAGATCGAGCATCTGATCGAACGTGCGGCGCAAGCGGGCGCCTATGGCGCGGGGTTCATCCCTGTGCGGCTGCCGCATGAGGTCGCGCCGCTGTTCGAGGCATGGCTCGACGCGCATTTCCCCGATCGCAAGGGCAAGGTGATGGCGACGATCCGGTCGCTGCGCGACGGAAAGCGCAACGACCCGAATTTCGGATCACGGATGCGCGGCAGCGGGCCGTGGGCGGAGCTGTTGCGCACCCGATTCCACATCGCCTGCCGCAAACATGGGCTGACTCGCGAGCGCAAGCCGCTGCGGACGGAACTGTTCAGGCCGCCGGCGGGAGATCAGGGGGAGTTGTTCTAGCCAAAGACCCCACGCCCCGTCGCCGCCGCGCCTGGTCCGGCCCGGATGGCAGGGTGCGCAGCAGATCGCGATACTGCGCCAGCGCAAGTCCGGGCAGTTCGACGGCCTGCGCGATGGGAAACCAGCGAAGCTCGGTATGCTCCTCGCCCACGAGCGACGGCTCTCCCCCCGCCCAGCGATCGATCACGAACATGTGATAGATCGCGCCCATCCTCTCGTCATGGATCAGGCCGACGGGCCGTGGCTGATGTGGGAGCAGCCCGACCTCCTCCATCGATTCGCGGGCAAGGCCCTGTTCGGGCGTTTCGCCGGATTCCAGGTGCCCGCCGACAAAATCCCAGCAGTTCGGATAACTCGCCTTGTGCCCGGCGCGTCTGGCCAGGAGCACCCTGCCGCCGCGCATGAAAATCGCGCACGCGGTGTGGACCGGTTCAGGCGGCTCGCCGATCACGGCGCCCGCCCTCACGCCGCCGCCAGCCTGAAGTCCTTATATTGTTCGCGGATCGCGGTCTTGAGCAGTTTGCCGGTCGCGGTGTGCGGCAGGTCGTCGACGAAGTGGATCTCATCGGGCAGCCACCATTTGGCGACGTGCTTGGCCAGATGCGCCTGTACCTCCTCCGCCGTCACCGCGCTGCCGGGCTTGCGCACCACCAGCAGGATCGGGCGCTCGTCCCATTTCGGGTGAAACACGCCGATCGCCGCCGCCTCCGCCACGCCGGGACAGCCGACCGCGGCATTCTCCAGATCGACCGAGCTGATCCATTCGCCGCCCGACTTGATCACGTCCTTGGCGCGGTCGGTAATCTGCATGACGTTGTCGGGATGGATCACCGCGACGTCGCCGGTGTCGAACCATCCGTCGGCGGTCAGCGCGTCCTCGTCGCTCCCGTAATAGCGTTTGACGATCCATGGCCCCCGAATCTGGAGCCGCCCCGAGCTGACCCCGTCGCGCGGCAGCAAAGCGCCCTCGTCATCGACCACGCGCAGTTCGACGCCGAACGGTGCGCGCCCCTGCTTGACCACCTGATCGACCTGTTGCTCGAAGCTCAATTCGTCCCAGTCCCACGACGGCGCGCCCATCGTGCCGATCGGCGACGTCTCGGTCATGCCCCAGGCGTGATTGACGCGGACGCCCATCCGCATGATCCGCTCGACCATCGCACGCGGCGCCGCCGATCCGCCGATGGTGACGATCTTGAGGTGGCGCGGCTCCTCCCCGGTCTCGTCCATATGCTGGAACATCGCGAACCACACCGTCGGCACTCCGGCCGAGTGGGTCACCTTCTCACGGTTCATCAGCGCGCAGAGGACCTTGGCGTCATTGACCGCCGAGAACACGAACTTGCCGCCGACCGCCGCCATCGCGAACGGCAGGCCCCAGCCGACCGCGTGGAACATCGGCACCACCGGCAGCGCCACCGCTTGCGCCGACAGGTCGAACTCGGCGGGCTGAAGCTCGGTGATCGCGTGGATCACGGTCGAACGATGCGAATAGAGGACGCCCTTGGGATTGCCGGTGGTGCCGCTGGTGTAGCACATCAGACAGGCGTCGCGTTCCGATCCTTCATGCCACGCATAGTCGCCGTCCTCGACATCGATCAGCGCGCGCAGGCTGTCCGGCCCGTCGCCGTCCATCACCACATAATGCTCGATCGTCGTCCACTGCGCCTTGAGCCGGTCGACGATCGGCTGGAACGCCTTGTCGTACAGCAGCACGCGGTCGCCCGCATGATTGGCGATATAGGCGAGCTGATCGTCGAACAGCCGCGGATTGATGGTGTGCGCGACCCCGCCCATCCCCATCGTGCCATACCAGGCGACCAGATGATGGGCGTGATTCATCGCCAGCGTGCCGACCCGGTCGCCCGGCCGCAGCCCAAGCCGTTCGAGCGCCTGCGCCAGCCGTCGCGAATCGTGCGCCACCCCGGCCCAGCTCGTCCGACTCTCGCTGCCGTCGGCCCAGCGGGTGACGATCTCCCGACTGCCATGTTCGCGGGCGGCGTGGTCGAGCAGGTGCGTCACGCGCAGCTCATAGTCTTGCATCTGTCCCAGCATCACTCGCCTGTTTCTTCCGTGTTCACGACACACGATATGTATCGGCGCGCGGCGTAAGGTCCAGAGGCGTTGTCCGGCGGAAACATACCGGAAATGCGAATCTGGCGATTATCCCGCGACCAGGCGCAGTTCCCGGCTTTCCAGCACCGCCTGGGCAACGCCCGGAAGCAGCCGGATGCGCGCGGCCAGCTCCTCGTCGGCCAGGAAATCCTCGCCGAGTTGCACCTGCGCGTCGCCGCCGGGCGCGGTGCAGGTGATCACCACCGCGCATTGCCCGCCGCGCACGTCCAGCAGCCCGGCCAGCGTCCCCATCGCCTCGGGCGTATCGATCCGCAGGCGCAGGATCATCCGCGCCTGGCTGGCCAGCGCCTCGAACGGCCGGATCGAGCGGACGGTGACGCGGGCGCTGTCCTCCCCCGCGCGCCGGTCCAGCTCGACCGATACCAGCCCGCAGCCGCCGTTCCGCGCCGCCTCCTCCAGATCCTTGCACGGTCCCTCATCGAAACAGGTGACCGGCACCTGCCCCGTCGCATCGGACAGCGTCGCCATCAGATAGCGCCGCCCGCGCGCCGACGTGCGCCAGCGCGCATCCTCGACCAGCGCACCGACGGTGGCGGCGGTGCGCGCGCCCTCGGCTATCTCGATCTCGCCCAGCCCGACGATCGTCCGCGCGCCCTGCGCCGCCGCGAGATGGCGATAGCGGTCGAGCGGATGGGCGGAGAAGAAAAAGCCGAACGCATCCTTTTCGGCATTGATCCGCTGCGCCAGCGTCCAGCGCGCGCCGGCGGGGAGCTGGACCGCGACCATGCCGCCGTCCCCCTCACCGAACAGGCCGCCCTGCCCGCTCGCGCGGTTCTGATGCGTCTGTGCCGCCACCGCCAGGATCGTTTCCGCCCCGGCGTGGATCGCCGCGCGGTCGGGGTCGATCGAATCGAACGCGCCCGCCCCGGCCAGCGTCTCCACCTGCCGCTTGTTGAGCAGGCGCGGATCGACCCGGCGCGCGAGATCGTCGAGCGACGCGAAGTCGCCGCGTGCCATCCGTTCCGCGACCAGCAATTCCATCGCCCGCTCGCCGACGCCCTTCAGCGCGGCGAGGCCGTAGCGGACCGCCAGCCCCTCGGCCACTTCCTCGACGCTGAACTCGGCCTCGCTGGCGTTGACGTCGGGCGGCTGGCAGGCGACGCCCAGCCGCTTCATGTCGTCGGCAAAGATCGCCAGCTTGTCGGTCTGCGCCATGTCGAAGCACATCGACGCGGCGAAGAATTCATGCGGATAATGCGCCTTCAGCCATGCGGTATGATAGGCGAGCAGCGCGTAGGCGGCGGCGTGCGATTTGTTGAAGCCGTAGCCGGCGAACTTGTCGATCAAGTCGAACAGCTCGTTCGCCTTCGCCGCCGGGATGCCGTTCACCTTCTCGCAGCCCTCGACGAAGATCGCGCGCTGGGCGTCCATCTCGGCCTTGATCTTCTTGCCCATCGCCCGGCGCAGCATGTCGGCGCCGCCCAGCGTGTAGCCGGCCAGCACCTGCGCCGCCTGCATCACCTGTTCCTGATAGACGAAGATGCCGTAGGTTTCGCTGAGGATCGTCTCCAGCAGCGCGTGGGGGTAAACGATCGGCTCGCGCCCGTTCTTGCGCGCGCCGAAGCTGGGGATGTTGTCCATCGGCCCCGGCCGGTAGAGCGAGACCAGCGCGATGATGTCGCCGAAATTGGACGGCCGCACCGCCGCCAGCGTGCGCCGCATCCCTTCCGATTCGAGCTGGAATACGCCGACGGTGTCGCCGCGCTGAAGCAGAGCGTAGACCCCCTCGTCATCCCACGGCAGACCGTCGATATCGATCACGATCCCGCGCGCCTTGAGCAGCTCGACCGCCTTCTTGAGCACCGACAGCGTCTTGAGGCCGAGGAAGTCGAATTTCACCAGGCCGGCGCCCTCGACATATTTCATGTCGAACTGGGTGACCGGCATATCGGAGCGGGGGTCACGGTAGAGCGGCACCAGTTCGGCGAGCGGCCGGTCGCCGATCACCACGCCGGCGGCGTGGGTGGACGAGTGGCGCGGTAGCCCCTCGAGCTTCATCGCCAGATCGAGCAGGTGACGGACATCGCCGTGGTTCTTGTACTCGGCCGCCAGTTCCGACACGCCGTTGAGCGCGCGGTCGAGCGTCCACGGATCGGTCGGGTGGTTGGGCACCAGCTTGGCGAGGCGGTCGACCTGGCCATAGCTCATCTGCAGCACGCGGCCGGTGTCCTTGAGCACGGCGCGCGCCTTCAGCTTCCCGAAGGTGATGATCTGCGCGACCTGCCCGCGCCCGTATTTCTCCTGGACGTAGCGGATCACCTCGCCTCGCCGGGTTTCGCAGAAATCGATGTCGAAGTCGGGCATCGACACGCGCTCGGGATTGAGGAAGCGTTCGAACAGCAGCCCCAGCTTGATCGGGTCGAGATCGGTGATCGTCAGCGACCACGCCACCACCGATCCCGCGCCCGATCCGCGGCCCGGCCCGACCGGGATATCGTGCGACTTCGCCCATTTGATGAAGTCGGCGACGATCAGGAAATAGCCGGGGAATCCCATCTGGATGATGACGTCCAGCTCGAATTCCAGCCGATCGCGATAGGCCTGCACCGTCTCGTCATCGGCGATCGCCCATTGCGCCAGCCGCGCGTCCAGCCCGGCGCGCGCCTGATCGCGCAGCATCTGCGCCTCCGCCGCCGGGTCGCCGGCCAGGCTGGGCAGGATCGGCTTGCGCTTGGGCGCCGCCACCGCGCACCGCTGCGCCACCACCAGCGTGTTGGCGATCGCTTCGGGCAGGTCGCCGAACAGCGAGCGCATCTCGGTCGCCGGCTTCATCCACGCATCGGGCGAGCTTTTCGGGCGATCCTCGCTCGTCACATAGGTCGAATTGGCGATGCACAGCATCGTGTCATGCGCTTCGTGGAAACCCGCTTCCGCGAAGCAGCACGGGTTGGTCGCAACCAACGGCAGGTCGCGATCATAGGCGAGATCGAGCAGCCCCGCCTCCGCCCGACCTTCGACCGCATCCAGGCGGCGGACGATCTCGACATAGAGCCGGCCGGGGAACAGCGCTTCCAGCCGATCGGCATAGGCGGCTGCGGCGTCCGACTGTCCGTCGGCAATCAACCGCGCGAGCGCGCCGTCGCTGCCCCCGGTCAGCGCGATCAGCCCGTCGGTGCGCCCGGCCAGCGCCTCAAGCTGCACGTGCGCGTCCAGCTCGATCGGGCGATCGAGATGCGCCATCGACACCAGCTGGCACAGATTGTCATAGCCCGCCTTGTCCTGGGCGTAGAGCGCGAGCCAGTCGATCGGCTGGGCGATATTCTCCGGCATCGGCCGCGCCACCGCGAGCAGCGTACCGACGATGGGCTGGACTCCGGCGTCACGGCACGCGTCGGAAAACGCCATCGCGGCATAGAGCCCGTTGCGATCCGCCAGCGCCACGGCCGGAAAGCCGAGCTCCTTCCCGCGCTTGGCGATCGCCTTCGGCTCGATCGCGCCCTCCAGCATGGT
>Ga0182736_1002251_pt1 | contig 15290 bp, 17 predicted proteins | sample eDN5th30CKraftBY_FD_128882 | JGI IMG/M metagenome (GOLD analysis project Ga0182736, IMG submission 128882) | Enriched backyard soil microbial communities from Emeryville, California, USA - eDNA 5th pass 30_C Kraft BY (version 2) (version 2) | ecosystem: Environmental > Terrestrial > Soil >... | reverse complement strand
GGGCAACTTGGTGTGCGGCAACGCCACGACGTGATCCCAGCGCGGCCGGTCCTGGGTCCAGCGCGGGTCGTGCTCGATGTAGTCCCGCAGTGCATAACAGGCCTCGCGCGCCTGGCGCACCGGCTCGATGCGGTACTCCCGGCCGCCGCGCAGCTGACGCCACCCGGATCCGTTGTGCCAGACCTCGCCGCCCTTGACCTCGATGCAGATGATGCCGGCGCCCTCGATCGCGACGACGAAGTCGATCTCGTGGTCCTTGAGGTGATCGGTGACGCGCTGACCGGCCACCACCACGTCGCCGTCCTGCAGCTGGTCGATCAGCGCCTGGTAGACGTGGCGCTCGGAGGCGCTGGCGAATCGCGGATGTTCGGGGAGGGAAATCGGCACGCCGACGAGACTGCCATGCCTAGCGGCGACAGCCTGAAGTTTCGAGCGGAAATCAGCAGGCCCGGCCGGCGAAGAACGCCGAGGAGACCAAGCCGACACACAGCGCCACCGTCGTCTGGCCCATCAGGCCGGCGCCGATGGTCGCGGTGGCCGCGGTGATGCCTAGCGCGCTCAAGAAACCCGTCATTGCGGAAGCCTCCTGTGGTCAGCGTCACATCTTATTTTTAACGTGGCCTACACCACATCATATGTCGGCGTGAAAAGCCAGTCCATGCCGACGCACCCAGATCGGCGGGTCTACCGAACCGCACGAACGTGCACGATCAGGCCGTCGCGGGGCTGCAGCGCCGCATAGCCGCCGGCACGAATGCGCTGGTCAGGCAGGTTCAGCTCGGTTCTGGCCAGTAGCCGGGCCAGCATCACCGTCAGCTCGGCGGTGGCGAAACTCGACCCGATGCAGCGATGCGTTCCACCCCCGAACGGCAGGAACTCATACGGCGCGGGCCGGCGGTACCGCGGGGAGGCGGGGTCCCAGCGGCGCGGCTGGAAGTCCAACGGGTCGGCCCACAGCTCCGGAAGCCGGTGGGTGACGTACGGGCTGAACACCAGGGTGCGTCCGGCCCGGATGCGCCGGCCGGCGAACGACAACTCGCGGGTGACCTTGCGCGCGGAGATCACCCCGGGCGGGTAGAGCCGCAGCGTCTCATGCACGACACCGTTGAGGTAGGTCAGGTCGTTCAGGACGGCGACATCCGGCGCCCGCTCCCCCGTGACACTTGCGACTTCGGCGGCGGCGGTCTCCCAGACGCCCGGGGTGCTCAGCAACGCATAGACCGCCCAGCCCATCGCCGCACTGGTCGTTTCGTAGCCGGCGGCGATCAGCGAGACGACCTGGTCGCGGATCTCGTCGTCGCGCAATGCCTCGCCCTCGTCGGTGCGGCCGTTGATCAGGGTGGTCAGCACGTTGTCGTCGGCGGCGGGATGGGTTCGGGCGCGGGCGATCTCGGCGTAGATCAGCTCATCGACGCGGGTTCGGGCGGCCATCGCGCGCCGCCAGGCCGGCGTCTTCAGCCGGGCCTCGGCCTTGAGCACTTGGGGCAGCCGGCGGGTCAGGTCCATCAGCGGCTGCAGCTGTTCGCCCAGGAAGTCGGCGTGCACGGCCATCGCCTGGCCGAACAGTGATTCGATGGCGCTGCGGCGGATCGCCGAGCGCAGCCGGGCGAAGATGTCGACCGTGTCGCCGGGGCGCCAGGAGTCGATGACGGCGTCGGCGTTGGCCGCCATGATCTGCAGGTAATTGGCGATGTGGCGGTGGTGGAATGCCGGTTGGACCAGGCTGCGGCGGCGGCGGTGATCGGCCCCGTCGCTGACGATCAGCGCGGTGGGCCCGTCGACGGGCACCAGCACCTGGAAGGCGTCCCACCAGCTGAAGGCGTCGGAGTTTGCGAAGACGAACTTGTTGGCCTCGGCGCCCAACAGATAGATGTAGCCGTGGCGGCCGATGCCGGCATCGACCATCGGGCCGCGGCGGCGGTACAACGCCAGCAGCGCCTCGCCGGGGCGGTAACGCGCGGGAGGGGTCATCGGCGCCGAGCGTAGCGGCCTGCTCGCCGGAGGCGGGGCGGTTTGCTCCGCCGGGACCTGGTCGAGGTCAGTAGCCGTAGAACTCGGCGGACTTGATGGCGTCGTCCTCGACGCCCAGATCCTGCAGCAGGTCCAGCATCGCCAGCGCCATCGGCGGGGGTCCGGCCACGTAGTAGACCGGGCTGGTCAGGTCCGGCAGGTGGCCCTTGAGCAGTTCGGCGTCGATGACACCGGCCTGGCCCGACCACGGCTGCGCCGAGGCCGCCGGGTCGGTCATCGTCGTGATCAACCGGTAGGGCGGATGCGACTGCTGCAGCTGCTGCAGCTCGGGCAGGAACGCCGCCAGTTCGGGCCGCCAGTTGGAGTAGAACAGGTAGATCGGATGCGCCAGTGACTCCCGCGCAGCATGGCGCACCATCGACAGAAACGGTGTGACGCCGATACCGCCGGCGATCAGCACCGCCGGCCGGGCGGCGTCGCGGTGCAGGATCAGGTCGCCGTCGGCTTCGCTGATCTGCACCGCGGTGCCGATCGGCGCGTCGCGCAACACCTGTTTGAACGCGCTGTCGCGCAGCCGCATTGCGACCATCAACTCGGGTTCGTGCGGAGCGCTGGCGATGGTGAATTCGCGCGTCGGCCCTTTGTCGTCGGTTCGGGGCGGGTCGATCAGGGTCAGCTGAAACGACTGGCCCGCTCGGTAGTCGTAGCCGTCGGGCCGGGCGAAATGAAACGCCATGGTGTCTTCGGCGACCAGCTCGCGCCGGGTCAGGTGCGTCTTGTAGAGGTCCACGGCGTCAGGAGGCGAAGCTGAACTCGGTCTGGGTCGACTGGCGACCCCGGAACTGCAGGCCGTGTTCGGTCTCGGTCACCCGGTGCCGAATCACCTTGCCCGGGTAGGTCAGTGCACCGTAGACGTGGCCGAGCGCGGTGTTGTTCAAGGTGGTGTGCGATCCGTCCTTGGCCGTGAAGCCGGCGACCTCGGCTTCGAACACCCCGTCGACCTTGAAATATCCGCTGCCCTTGTCGACGTCGAACTCGATCGGTGCCCGCGTCATGCCGACGATCTCTTTGACCAGGCCGGCCAGATCGGCCAGCGGCCCGCCCTCCTGACCGGTGAACGCGGCCACCAGGGCGTTCTGCTGGGCGTCGTCGGCGCGGTCGTCGACGATGACGAACACCCGGGTGTTGACATCGAAGATGTTGTCGGCGTGGTGGCCCAGCAGTCCCAGGTTGAGCCCGGTGACGTCGATACCGTTGATCTGGCCGCGGTCGATGTGGAACACCCAGTTGAACCCGCAGTTGTTGCCGTCGGCGTTCTCCCCGATCGTGCACGGGCACAGCGACCGGCAGCTGCAGACCTCGGCCATCCGTCCGTTCAACTCGTATCCCACGGCGATCTCCTTTTCAGTGGTGGTGCGTGCCGGTCGATGACTGCAGTGGTTCATACAATCCCCAGCCGGGCAGGTGGTTGCCGAAGATGCCGACCAATCCCGCGGCGATCACGAGGGCGATCCCGAGCGGGGTGACGATACGCCGGCCCCAGGATGCGGTCTTCTCGATCAGCATCACCGCGGTGAGCGCCAGCATGGCCAGCACGTTGCCCAGTCCGGTGCCGAACATGATCAGCATCAGCGCCCAGCAGCAGCCCAGACACGACAGGCCGTGGCGCAGCCCAAGGTTCCAGGCGCCCCGGATTCCGCGGCGGTAGTGCGCGAACAGGAAGGCTCTGGGGTCGCGGCACTGGGTCAGGCAGCGGTCTTTGAGCGGCGTGAGTTGGAAGACGCCGGCGATGGCCAGCACCGCGGCGAGCGCCAGATGCGGCCGGGCGGCGATCCAGTTCGACTGTGCCGGTGGCGCCCAGGCCCGCAGCGCGCCACCGAGCGCGACCGCGGCCAGCGCGAACGCCAGCCACAGCGCGAAGTAGCCGGCGAGAAAGGCGGTGCGCACCGCGGCGGTGCGCGGGGCGCGGGCGCTGACGACGGTGAACATCCGCACCATCGGAATGGTCGTCGGCAGCATCATCGCCGCGGTCATCTCCAGCCAGGCACCGGCCAGCAGCGCCACGGAGACGGCAATGCCCGCTACCGATTCCGGCCGGTTACCGCCGGCGATGAGGCCGTCGTGGTGATGTCCGGCCGCCAGCAGTGCTACCCAGCAGACCCCGGCGATGACCCACAGCAGCCGGCCCGGATCGCGCCACCCTTCCCAGGGCGCAGCCGTAGACCGGCCGCTTACCTGGTCGGATACCACCATCTGCAGGCGCCCCTTCGCCGATGGATTATCTGCTGAACATTACCCGGAGACTTCTCATCGAAATAGGGGCGGGTTTTGGCGCCAGCGCACCGCTGGGGCCTCGGGTGCGACGCCGGCCCGAGGAGCACTGCCGGCGCCGTCACCGGGCACCGGGTGCCAGCTTCCGGATTCCCGCGAAGGCCTTGTCGAGAAGCACGTCGTTGTCATCCATCTCCAGCAGGACCGGGTCCATCTCGATGGTGCCGCGCGCGTAGGGCAGCACGTCACGCAGCTCGGCGACGCGGGCCACGAACTCGTCGATGAACCGGCGGTAGCCCTCCAGCGGAACGTCCAGCACCCGAGCGCAGTCGCGCACGACGTCGACGTGGTCCACCGACGTATCTATGCTGCGGCAGTTTTCGGCCAGGCCCAGTAGCCGCTCGTGTAGATCCATCAGCCGGTGCGCCGCGTGCATGATGGCGTCGGCATCGGCGCTGCGCTCGTCGGTGGGGTCTCCGAACATCCGCCGGAAGGCTGGGCTGAGCATCAGATCCTCGATCTGGCTCAGCATCGCCGACATCTGCTCGAGGAGGCCGAACAGGTGCCGGCCCAGTTCAAATCCCGTGTAGCGCCGTGTCTTTCCCGGCGGGGCGTAGCCGAGCTGCTGATCCCGCAGCCGGGGCCGCAGCACCGCGTACCGCTGCACCAGCACCGAGACGAAGATCGCGTACCGCCAGCAGGCCGGCCGTTCGGCCAGCAGCGTCGTCAGGCCGTCGGCCGTGTACGCCACCGCGGCAACGTCAGTCGGTTCACCGATCTCGCCCAGGTCCGGTTCGTCGGCGACGCGGCGCATCAACTCGGCACCTTCGGCGCCATAGAAACCCCTGCTGTCGCCGCGCAACGCCCAGCGGTGCTGACGGTCGGCGCGCTCCCTGATCTCCGCGCGGCGCCGCGCGGCAATGCCCTGCTGTTCCTCGATCCACGGCGCTGCGACGTAGCCGGCGAAAACCAGCGCGGCCAGGACCGCGATGGCGATGGCCCACCCGGTCGATCCGGCCAGCGCGGCGACGAACAGGACGGCCACGACGGGGCCGGCGCCGGACTTCAATGCCGTGCGGGCCCGGGTTGCCAACGCGTTCATGACAGGCACGCTACGAGGGGGGTGTGACACCGGGCGTCGGACATATGTCGTTGTTGCCCGCCTTCGAGCGACAACGCACGTTATGTCGACTTGAGGAACGGAGCCGCCGGGTGTCAGTCCGGTCTGCGCCTTCTGCCGCCGGCGTACCGGTCGGCGATGCGCAGCGGCGGGATCGGAGTACGTCGCGGGTGCTGCGGTGCCGGCACCGGCTCGCGGTCCGGTGCGGGCCGTTGATAGGGCCCACCGCCGAATTCCCCGCCGGAGGTTTCGTGGCTCCTGGCCAAGTCAAGCGCGCTCAGCCGTCCACTGGACGCGCCGATGTAGTGGCAGCGCAGGCACGCCGGACGGTCGCCCAGGACGACGCCCGGATGCTGCGAGGGCCACTTCGTGGGGTCGCTTCCATACACGGATTCGTATGCCCGACGCAGATATTCGCGCTGATACCAATACTTGCGCACGATGTTCACCCCGGTGGATCCGCGTTTCCAGTTGATCCACGGTGTCACCATGCGCCCGGCCCCGAACATCGCATCCCAGTACGGCCCCCAGGTGTTCCGGCCGTAATCCGACCAGCGGGTCGCGGGCTCGAGCCGCGGCTTCTCCCCGCTCATGCCGCCGCCAACCGGTGCAGCGCCGCCAGAAATACGTTGTCGATGTCGGCCTCGGGAACCACCTCAAGCACAGCCCGCAGCGCCTCCTCGATGCCGATGCCCTGCCGGCGCGCCCCGTAGAGGGAGGCGACAGCCGGGGCGCGGCCGGTGCCGAGCATCGAGTGCACAAACACCGTGCGGCCCTCGCCCCGGAGCTGCTCAACAGCCCGAACGGTGTCGAGCAGCATGAAGTCGAGGTTGGCGTTCTCGCCGTCGCCGGCGAGCCGCACGTCGAGGTGGGTGACGGCAGAGCGCAGGTACCCGTCGGCGACCGGGCACAGCGACACGATCGCGTCGACGCCCGCGGGAACATATTGCGCCGGCTGAGCCAGCGGGCCGACGCCGCCGATCCAGACCTGTTCATCGTGGGGGTGCCGGCGCAGCGGCGGCTTGCCCCAGGTCGAAGAGTGACCGCGAAACACCTCGCGGTCGTCATTGCCAATGATGTTGTCGGCCAAGTGAATCAGGTCGCGTGTCCGCAGTCCCGGCCAACCGCGCAACGTCAGCCGCCACTCCGCCGGAACCGCCGAAGCGCCGTAGGTCGCCCCGAGCAGTCCACCGGCGATCGGGGCCGCCCCGGCAGACACGCCCGCCGCGGCTTCCAGCGCCAACCGCAGGTGGTCGGCCCGGAACACCTCGTCGGCGGGCAGCTCATCGGGTACCGGGGTGTGCCCGATCGCCGACAACGCTCCCTGCACCGCAGCCGCTACCCCACCGCTGTCAGCGCTGAACGCAGACGGTGGAGAGTGCTCGGCGGCGTCGAAACGCTGCGCCCACCGCGCGCGACGATCGGGGTCGAGATGGCCCAGGCCGCTCCGGATATCCGGGCTCCCGGTGAGCACGGCGTGGCGGAGCGCCGCGCACCACAGCACACTGGCATCGCCGGCGTCGGGATCATCGCGGATCAGTTCGCTGATGGCGCGAGCCGTCTGGGCCAATGCAGTCTCGTCATCGAGGAACGACAGCGCGACGGGCGCGGTCGGTACCACCGACGGATGTTGTGCACCGGCGGGTTCCACTGTGGCAGCCCACCAGTCCCAGCGTTCGACGATGCGGTCCTGAACGGCGTCGCGGCGCAGGTCCGCTTGGAGGGCGGCGAGTTCGGCGACCGGAATCGTCATCGCGGTGTGGTCGGTCCATTCGCCGCTCCCGGTGGTGGCGAGGGCATCGCCGGCGGCGATCCCCAGCAGCACGCCGCACGCGTGGTCGCGTTGAACGCTGGTCAGTTGTGCAGATACGTTGTCGCGCATCGCGTTACTCCCGAATGCCGGGGCCTCCTGCCGGAGGCGCTCTTGCCGGCACCGGTCGGTGTCGGCCGCTTCGTCATCCGAGCCACCCACGAGCGTGGGGTTGGCGCGCCATCCAGTCGGAGCTTGTCGACGGCGTCTCATGAAGCAGGATCAGTTTAGCGCGGACGGCTGACAGATCCGTGCAGCCAAGTCAGCCGCAGACCGGTACCGCAGCAGGCAGCCGGCTCGGCGCGGTGACTTGTTCACACCCCCCGCTTCGGTGACGTGCGACCCGACGGCCTCAGCTCTAGCCTGACCGCCATGACCGAGCCGATCGAGCCCATCGGGTTGCTGGCGACGATCCTCACCGAGCAGGGCCCGCTGGGTGACGACGACCTCGCCGGGCAGCTGCGGGCCGCCGGGGTAGCCGACGCTGCCCGCGTGCTGCGGAGGCTGCGCCTCGAAACCGGTATCCCGGCAAGGCGATTGATCGACGGGCGCTGGGCATGGCTACCCGCCGTGCTGGCCGGCCGGGTGTTCACCCGGCGGGTCAGCGAGCCCGAGGTGAGCTTCGATGTGCTCACCGTCGGCCCGGATCTCGCCCCCATCGCGGCGCTCTGCGACTGCGCGCCCTATCAGCGGCTGGCCGACGGCTCCACGGTCCGCTACCTGACGCCCGGCGACGAGAAGCTGCTGTACCAGTTGGACATTCCGGACGATGTGCTCAACGACGGGGATGTGCTCGCCCTGCCGGTGGGCACCTTCGAATCGCTCGGCGTCGACGACGGAGACCTGGTCGGCGTGCGCCTGGGTGAGTCGGGTCTGGTGGTCGAACGGGTCACCACTGCGACCGCGAGCGCGACCGGCGCCCAGCTGGCCGTGCTACTCGACGGCCAGCCGCAACTCATCGACGCACTGGTGTGGTCGGCGTGCCTGGCCGAGCCGACACTGTTCACCGCGCCGGTAGCGCCGCTGTCGGAACTCGCCGCAGAGTGTGGGCTGACCCGACGCGGCGACTGGCTGGCACCACCGGATTTCGGCTTTTCCTGCTGGGCTTTCGAACGGCAATGTGAGCGGCTCGTGCGGCGTCACCGGCTCTCCGACGATGACGCCATAACGTTGAACACGCTGCTGCGACTCTACGGGCTGCTCGCGGTGTACCACCTGCGCACGTCACATCCCGCCGGCAATTCCGCCGACTCGGTGGCGCTGGACTTCGGCGACATCATGGACGACGTCGGCGCCGCGCTGGGCGATCCGGTGATCGCCGAACTGCTGGCGGCCGAGACCGTGCAGGACGGCCGGTTCAGCGCGGGCGGGCTGCGGGAGCTCGCGGATGCGTTGGCGCCGCGGGTGCCGCCGCCGGCGCAGGTGGCCTGCCAATGGCTTCGCGCGGTGGCGTGCGAACGCGAAGGCGATATCGCCGGCTTCGAACGGGCCCTGCTGAAGGCCGAGGCGATGGACGGCGCCTGGCCGCTGCCCCTGCTCGACTTGGCCGAGATCGCCTCCGACCGCGGCGACGCCGAGACCGGACTGGCGCTGCTGCGGCGCGCCCGAGCCAAGGCCGATCATCCGCTGGCATACCTGCTGCGGCTGCATCGCCCGCAGCAGCGAAACGACCTGGGCCGCAACGCCCCGTGCTGGTGCGGATCGGGCCGCAAGCACAAGAAATGCCATCTGGACAAGCTGCCGTTGCGCGACCGGGCAGGCTGGCTGTACCACAAGGCGATTCGGCACGTGCTGTTCGGCGACTGGACCGACCTGCGCCATGCGGCCGCCTTTGAACGCTGCCGCGCGGTCATCGTCGACGACGCAGACGCGTTCAACGCGGCACTGGCCGACCCGATGGTGATCGACACCGTGCTGTTCGAGGGCGGCGGATTCGAAGAGTTCCTGAGAGTGCGCGGCACGCTGTTGCCCGACGACGAACAAAAGCTGGCCGAGCAGTGGCTGCGGGCACCGCGCTCGGTGTTCGAGGTAGAGCGTGTGCAGGCCGGCGGGACCGTCACCGTGCGGGACATGCGCACCGGCGAACGACACGAGGACGTCGAGTACGCCGAAGGCTACCCGCTGCAGCCCGGGCAGCCGGTCTGCGCCCGCGTTGCGCCCGACGGTGCCGGCATGCGGTTCTTTGCGCTGGAGCCGATCTCGGTGCAGCAGCGTGATCCGCTGCTCGCGCTGCTCAACGCCGATCCCGAGCCGGTGGAACTTGTGGCGCAGCTCAGCGTCAGCACGGCACGCGCGGCTTGAGCGGTACTGCGGTCCAGACGGTTGCGGCAAGCCCGCCATGCGCCAGCTCGTACCACGATGGCACCTTGCCGTGGATCGCCGAAGTCACGAGGAGCCCGCCATCTTCGACCACTTGCTGACTTGCGGGTCGTGGGTGTTCATGTGATCGAAGCGCTCGTTATCGGCCCGCAGATTTTCCAGATGATCGTCGTCCGTCGTGGCCGGCCAGTAGCCCAATTCGGCAGCAGCGGCACGCAATTTGGCGATGTCCAGCTCAGCCATGTGTCCTGCGCGGACGTCCGCCGGCATATCGGTCAGCCAATCGCAGCGGCGGGATGTGGCTGAAGTCCATGGCGCGTATTGCGGCGTTCCTGGCTTCCTGCTCGGCCCAGATGTCCTTCGTGTCGCGTGTATCAGGGGTCACCGGAGCTTGGCACTCTCTCCGTTGGTCCAGTTCCGCCAGATGGAAAACGGTGCCGCTGCTGCCGATGAAGACCGCGGCGGGGACAGCGAGCAGAGACCAGGTTGGCTTCCACTCGGCCATGCCGCCGAAACGCTCCAGCGCACTGCGCAATGACGCGGGGTCGTGGTTCCAGCGCACCAGCGACAGCACGTCACCCTCGACATACACCAGCCCGTCGTCGACCGAGGCGGTGACGGTCATGACACGGCCCGGTGTTTTCATGGAGCCATTGAATTAGTGCCATTGAATCTGGTGGCCCGCTGCATACAAGCCGCAAGGCGCATCGACACCCGGAAGTTCCCAGACGTAGCTGGCCATGGGAGATCTCCATCGTTTCCGAGCCCCCGCTCGGGAGGCGCTCTTGCCGACACCGGCTGGCATCGGCCGCTTCGTCATCCGAGCCACCCACGAGCGTGGGGTTGGCGCGCCATCCAGTCGGAGCTTGTCGACGGCGTCTCATGAAGCAGGTCCAGTTTAACCGGGGCGGCTGACAGATCGCCCGCGCGGGCACCGACGAGCTACCCGCGAGCCGCCGGCGGTTCTGCTCGGCATCGCTGTGTGGCTGTTCAGGGGCTTTCGTCAACCACTGTGACGCCTAACGCGTTTCAGATCCGTTTCCCCAGGCTCCGTAGCCGGGAATACCCTTGCGCGCAGCGCGGCGCGCTTCGCTTCGAGCTCTTCTTGCCTGCCCCGCTCGAAGCCACCCCGAGATGGGCATACCTGGCCTCGGCCCGCCACATCTGTTTCGCCACGCTTAGCGGCATGTAGGGATATCCGTGCCGGTGCCGGTAGCGGGCCAGTAACTGATCATCGGTCAACGAATTCTGCTGCGCTCGCGTCAGCTGTGGGGCCAGCCACCAGGGTTCACCTGCTGCGGGCTCAGCGGTGTCGACCATGTCGCACTCCTACTCGTCGCGGCTTGTCGCCGTGTCGTCCGCAAGCTCGGCACGCTGCTCGGCGGTGAACTCGGGCATCGCCGCCGCCGTGTTACGCCGCTTGGCGTCGCGGTAGCCGCGGATGTTGCCCGACGCGGCCAGCATCGCCTCACGGGACTTGCCCCGGGCGTAGGTGAGGGCTTGGCCGTCTTTGACCCCGAGCCCCTTGCCTACCTCGACGGCGTCCTGGTCGGCACCCATGTAGAGGAACTCCCAGCCGTGGTCTCTGGTCTGTTGCTCCACCAGGGCTTTGATGTCGGGGCGGCGCCATTCGCCGCTGGCGTTTTCCAGCCCGTCGGTCATGATCGCCACGATGACGGTGCCCGGCCTGTCGGCCTCGGGCAGCGCATCGATTTCGGCGGCGGTGTCGGTGATGAGCTTGCCCATCGCGTCCAGCAGTGCGGTGCAGCCACGCGGGTGCAGTGCCAGCGCCGGCACCTGCTCGAGGTCGATGCCGCGGTAGACGACCTCATACTCGTCGTCGAACTGCGCCAACGTCACCGCGCACTGTCCGTCTCCGTCGCGTTGCTCGGTGAGGAAAGCGTCGAATCCGCCGACGACGTCGGACTTGATCGATTGCATCGACCCAGAGCGGTCGAGCAGGAACACCAGCCAGGTGAGGTCCGGATTTGCCATTGTCGTGCCTTTCGGTTCAGCGGGACGGGTTGGTCTTGCGGCGCGGTTTGAACCGCATCGGCTCGGGCGGCGGCGCCGGCGGAAGCGACTTGCCGGCGTACTTGTGCCGGCGGGCCCGTTTGACGTCTTCGGCGGTGATCCGCTCCCCCGCCGTCACGTACGGGGCCAGCCGGGCGGTGTTGGCCAGCCGTGGCCCCACCGCATTCTCGGTGAGTCCGGCGCTTTTGCCGGCCGCCGCCAGCGACAGTTCACCGTCGACGACGGCGCTGGCCAGCTGCTCATCGAGGAGCTGGCCAGCCTCGGTCAGAACGGACCGAAGATGTTGCAGCGCTTGGGCTGCGGAGTCGGCAGACTCGGCCTGAGCGGGCCTGCGGGCTATCACCGCATAAGCCAGTTCTAGACTGTCGACGCCGCACTGCACAGCCGGGCGGCTGCCACACCGGTCGGCGGGTATAGCGAGGTCATCGCAGAATCCCCGTTGCATCGCTGGGCCACCACCTCCAATCCGTGAGCCGTCGCCGGCCGCTTGGTATCGACCCATCCGACGATAGGTCTGGGGTACGACAAGTTCGTGCGGCGTGGAGCCCTGCCGCGCCCGGAATCAGCCGGCGCCGGCGGTCGACAGCCATAACCGTCGGGCGAAACCGCCCCGCTCGCTGCGCTTGTAGTCCGCTGCGGCAACCAGGCCCTCGAAACTCAGGCCGTGCAAGGCGGCCATCGCTGCGAGCACCTCCAGCACGTCGGCAAGCTCGGCGACCACCTCATCGTTGGTCATTGCCCCACGCAGTTCGGCCGCCTCTTCCAGAAGCTTGGCGTGCAAGGCGCTGCGGTAGGCCGCGTCATCGAGCACCCGAACGTCCGGGACGCGTCCGGACGCGCGGATCAGATCGGGAATCTTGTCCCGCACCAACTTGCCCGTAGGCATAGACCCCTCCTGCCATACTGCGTTTCGTGTCTTCCTACCGCCGGTGTCCGACAGCGCAGCCTGCGCGATCTCGCGCCGGTACCGGGGCATGCAGTGGCTGACGGCTTCATCGACCCGCTGTTGCTCGGCCAACGGGTGGTCGCGATTCTGGAGACCGGCCTACGGACCGCGACCTACAAACTCGCCACCATCACCGCGCTGATCGATCACTGCATCGAGCACCTGCCCGACGAACCGGAGGCGCCGCTGACGGTGCCGATCCCCGACCTGGCGCACCGTGTTCTGGAGATTTACTGGCGTCAGGTGCGCCCTTTCGACGGCCACGAGCTTCGCCAGTCCACGCAACCCCGCGCGCGGATCCTCGCTGCTACTACCAGCTTTCGCAAGGAGCCCGGTGTCGGCCACGGTGGCTCGGCGCTGGCGGTCGCGGTGGAACGCGCCCCGCAGGCCTACCGCACGGCGATCGACGACATCAGCCTCTGCCTGGCCCAGCAGCCCTTGCACCGGTTGCAACACCTGCCGGGCGCCGCGGCCGGCGACCGGTTTCTCTACGACGACTCGTTTCTGCACGATCGTGTCTCTCGTTCCACGCTGCGTGCTCACGGTGATGCCATCGACCTCAAGCCCGGGGTTGCCTACGGGTTGGCGCGGCTGGCTGGCCTGCTCAAGCCGGCACTGGAGATCATGTGGGTCGACGACGTGCGCCGGATGAACAAGTTCCTCGAGGCAGAGGTGCCCGACGTGAGCGGTCATCTGTTCGGGCGGGAACGGATCTCGCTGGCCGCGGTGCGCGAACCGTTCAGAGATGTATTCGGCGCCCGGTGCTTCTACTGCGAAAACGCGTTACGGACGGACAATCCGATCGACCACGTGCTGTCATGGTCACTGGTGGGAATCGATGGGTTGGCCAACCTGGTGTTGGCCTGCCCGCGCTGCAACGGCGACAAGCGGCATGCCTTGCCTTCGCTGCAGATCGTGGACCGGATGCTCGGACGCGACCGCGCTGTGCTGGAGGAGATCGCCTCCGACATCGGCTGGCCGACCCAGTACGAGCGGGTGGTCGCCGCCGCCCGGGGGCTCTACCGCGGCCAGGCGCCGGGAGTGCCGACATGGGCGGGATACCAGCAGAGCACCCGGTTGGATATCAGCCACCCGCAGTGGTGGATTCGGGTGGGTGTTGGCGCGGGGTCCGACGAGGCGCACCCTAGCGCCGCCCCAAGGATGTAGGTAGTTCGCAAAACGGTATCGCCGGCGCTATCAGGCGATGCCTACCGCGATAGGGGGCCTACCCACTCAGTGTCTGGCCGGCCGCCGGCGTGGCCGGCGGTTCGACCCGTCGGACATCGACGACCGGGCGTCCTACGCGACTTTCTGGTGAGCGGGCAGGATGCCGAGGGAGAACTTGGGACTCGGACTTCCACTCGGCGCCCGACCGACGCGCAACGCCGACGCAACCGGTCCGGATCGTCGTTCCACAGCAGGAACTTCAGGTCCTTGCCGTCGAGGGCGATCCGGCCGGCGTTGTGAACGGCAACGCCTTTTATCTGGGACCCGGGCTGGCCCGACTCATATGATTCGTTCGCCGGGCCCCGGTGCCCGAGGTTTCCGCTCGCATACGAGCCCATGGGACGGTGCTGAACCAATTGGGGCGCTTGAAGCATTGGCGTACTCCCGCTGTGTCGGGCCTCCTGGCCGGAGGCGCTCTTGCCCGCACCCGATGGTGGGGGCCGCGTCCTCATCCGAGCCACCCACGAGCGTGGGGTTGGCGTGTCGTCTAGTCGGAGCTTGGCGACGACATCTCGTGACGCACCGCTAGTATATCTGGCCGCCTCGACACGGCTGCGGCCGGGTTATGTTCCCAAAAAGCCTGTCGGCCAAGTGATGCCGGGCGGGAGCGAGACCTGCGCGATCGAACCCTTGACTGGCGGCCCACTCCGGTACACCAGCAAGGCACCGGGTGTTCTGCCTTGCGGTACCGCCGCATCCAGGGCGCCCTCTGTGGCGGTGCCATCGACATCGATGTGCAGGTACAGCGAGGATCTGCGTTCCCGATGGCAGCGCTCGATCAGCTGATCGGCGATGAGCTGCCCCTCGGCGCGGTAGCGCGGGATTGCGTCGACGTCGCGCGGTTCGCCGGTTTGGTCCATGAGTTCGAGCGCCATCACCTGCGGTCCGGTGACGAACAGACCGGCGGCCTGGAATATCGGGGGCAGACCGGTGAGCATCCCCTCCAGCTCGGCATCCCCGAGCGAGTTGCCGATCACGTAGTGCAGCGCGACGCCGCGGCGTTCCAGCTCCTGGACAACGACGCCGGCGGTGGCGCCAAGGTAGTCGGCGACGCTCTGCCCCCAAAAGAACTCGTTAAAACACGACTTGTCTACGTCTTCGACCGCGATGAACGCGATCATCATCAAGTCTCGGTCGTCGAGGGTGCTGGCAAAGAGCCGCACCCGCTGAGTCAGCGCCGCCAGGGACCGTTCCCGCTCGGCGTCGGTGAGCGGCTCGAGTTTGTCGGCACCGGCGACGATGGCGCGGCTCGGTGCGTCCCAGAGATACGCCAGTGTCGCGAAATCCCAACCGGCCGAGCTTCCCGCCGCGAGCGCACTATCGGTCATCGTTCGTCCCTTCCGGCTGCACCTTGGACGGGCGCCCACCACATGCACGCGCTGCGTGCCGCTCTTTACCCGGGGCACTGTCGGTGGTCGCGGCTGCCGAGGCGGCGGGTTGGCCGCGCGACAGCCGTCCGCTCAGCTCATTGAGGTGAGCCCCTCGTAGTGGTCCAGTTGTTGTGCGACTCTGATGCCCGAGTTTTGGGCAGGAAGAATCGACGACGACATGGCATCAAAGAGGCGCCGGCGGCATACGCCGGATCAGATCAT
>Ga0182736_1002250_pt1 | contig 15292 bp, 10 predicted proteins | sample eDN5th30CKraftBY_FD_128882 | JGI IMG/M metagenome (GOLD analysis project Ga0182736, IMG submission 128882) | Enriched backyard soil microbial communities from Emeryville, California, USA - eDNA 5th pass 30_C Kraft BY (version 2) (version 2) | ecosystem: Environmental > Terrestrial > Soil >... | reverse complement strand
GGTGGCCACGAGACGCTCGACCCGCTCCAGGAGCGCAATGCGCTCGGCCTCCGGGAGCGCCGACACGAAGCTCACCGACGCGACGCGGTCCCGCACGGTCTGCATGTCTCCCGTCTGCACGAGGCGGAAGGTCTCGTGATGGAGCGGGCCGAGCGGTGACGATTCGAAGGCCGCTTTCCACAAGCCCTTCGACTGATCCGGCGCGTCTCCGCGGAAGGGCTCCATCAGCCCGTCCAGTCTCGCGATCCAGTCCACCGACTCGTCCTTCGTGTTCCAGAGGAGGAGGAGCGCTCCGCCCGGGCGCAGCACCCGATGGATCTCGGCGAGGGCCTCCGCGCCGCGGAACCAGTGGAAGGCCTGCGCCGCGATCACAGCGTCCGCCGAACCATCGGGCGCCGGGATCGCCTCCGCCGTCCCGTCGACGACGCGCACGGAGGGATGCTCCGCGGAGACGGCCGCCAGCTTCTCGCGAAACGCGGCGACAGGCTCGACGGCGAGCACGCTCGCTCCACTCGCGGCGAGCCACCGCGTGAACTTGCCGGTCCCCGCGCCCAGCTCGACCACGGCGGGCCCGCGCGGCGCGTCGACGAGCGCCGCGATCCTCGCGAGCGCCTCCGCCGGATAGGACGGTCGCCCCGCCTCGTACGAATCCGCTGCGCGCGAGAACCCCTTCGCGGCGGCCTCGTGGATTGCCGGACCTCTCTCACCCATCGTCTCCTCCTCCAAGACGCTTCGTCGGTGCATACTCACACCTTCGTCTTCAGAAGGTGAGGATACCTCCATGGCGTTCCAGATCCTGTCGGCGTGCCTCCTGGCGGTCGCGATGCCGTCCATCTCCGCAGCCGAGGAGCCTGCGAAGGCCGAGGCCTCCTCCCGCGCGCCGACACACGGCGGGCTCGCGACGACCAGCGCCCGCGCGAAGGACCTCCAGGTGTCCGGCGCGAAGGAGCAGTCCATCCGCAAGCTGATCCGCGTCACGAACGGGCTGCAGCTGGGGATCCAGGCGCTCGACCAGCTCTTCGCGCAGCTCCGGCCGTCTGTGCCGCAGGTCTCCGACGAGGCGTGGAGCAACCTCGTCGCCGAAGTGCGCGGCGCCGCGATGTCCGACTTCGAGGCGCTCCTCGTCCCCGTCTACGACCGGCACTTCACCCAGGAAGAGGTCGACGGGCTGGTCGCCTTCTACGAGAGCCCTCTCGGAAAGAAGACGGTAGAGAAGATGCCGGCCGTCATGGGCGAAGCGATGGCGGTGGGCGGCGCGTGGGGCCAGGCCGTCATGGAGCGCATCGTCGAACGTGCGCAAAACGCCAAGGGCGCCACGTACCATTACTGACCGTTTCGCCCCCGCAACGACGCCAGCGACCGGGGCCGAGTTCCGGAGCGTGTGCCGCGCCGGAAATGACGAAGGCCGCGAGGGCCGAGCGCGTGCTCGTCCTTCGCGGCCTCCGGGTTTGGCGTCGTTGCCGAACGATCAGTCCGCGTGCGCGGTGCGCTTGGCGGCCGTCTTGCCGGCGGAGCCGAGCGCCTTCTTGTCGGCGGCGCGCTTCTCCAGGAAGTGGTCCACGGCGACGGCGATGGGGCCGGCGACGAAGACGGAGGAGTAGGTGCCGGCGATGATGCCGATGAGCATGGCCGCGGCGAAGTCGAACAGCGACCCCGTGGTGAAGATCATCAGGCCGACGAGCGACAGCGCGGTGACCAGCGAGGTGATGATGGTGCGGCCGAGGGCCTCGTTCGTGGCGAGGTTGATGTTCTCGAGCAGCGTCTTGCCGTTCTTTCGGGCGAGGACCTCGCGGACTCGGTCGAACACCACGATGGTGTCGTTCACCGAGTAGCCGATGACCGTGAGGATCACGGCGATCGACGTGAGGTTGAACTCGCGGCCGGAGACCACCCAGTAGCCGAGGACGATGGCCACGTCGTGGAAGAGACCGACGACGGCGCCCGGCGCGAACCGCAGGTCGAAGCGGAACGCGATGTAGAGCAGGATGGCGACCATCGAGAGCAGCACGGCCATGACGCCGCGGTTGCGGAGCTGCTGGCCGACCTGCGGGCCCACGTACTCGACCCGGCGCACCTCGACCTTGTCCTGGCCGAACGAGCTGGTGAGCGCCTCGGAGACCTTTTCGGAGAGGCCCTGGGTGAGGATCTGGTAGGAGGGCTGGCCCGCGCGCGTGAGGTCGCGGACGGACTCCTCGCCGTGGGCGAGCTGGACGCCGGCGGTCTGGGCGGCGCTGCGCAGCACGTCGAGGGGCACCGGCTTCTCGGTCTGCACGTCGACGCGATCGCCCACGTGCTCGTCGAAGTCGACGGCGCCGACGCCGTACTCGGCGAGCTTCTGCTGCAGCGTGGTGCGCAGCGTCTCGGCCTGCTCCGGCGTGAGGATCGACACGCGGGACACGCGGATGAGGAAGCTGTTCTCGGACTTGTCGCCGAACTGCTGCACGGCGGCGTCGTGGAAGCCCGCTGCCTCGATCTTCTGCCGCACGTCCTTCGCCTCGACGGCCTCCGAGAACTTCACCTCGATCTCGGTGCCGCCGGCGAAGTCCACGCCGAAGTTGATGCGGAAGGGGAGGAGCACGAGCACGACGCCGATGATCGCCATGGAGATGGTGATCAGCGTCCGGCGCTTGCCCAGGAAGTCGATGTTCGTTCCCGGCTTGATGAGTTCCATGGAGTCTCTCCTCCGCCTCCCGAGGGCCCGAAGGCACCGGGAGGCGGACCGCTCGATCGTCAGATCGAGATCGCCTCTCCCGGCCGGCCGCGGATGGAGCGGTCGGTGATGAGGCGGGTGACGACGATCGCGGTGAACATCGAGGCCAGCAGGCCGATGATCAGCGTGACGGCGAAGCCGCGGATGGGGCCCGTGCCGTACTGCAGCAGCACGAAGCCGGCCACCAGCGTGGTGAGGTTCGAGTCGAAGATGGTGGCGAAGGCCTTGCCGTAGCCCTCCTGCACCGCCGCCTTCGGCTTGCGGCCGTTGCGCAGCTCCTCGCGGATGCGCTCGTTGATGAGCACGTTCGCGTCCACGGCCATGCCGAGGGTGAGGATGAAGCCGGCGATGCCGGGCAGCGTCAGCGTCGCGCCGACCATCGAGAGGCAGGCGAGGATGAGGGCGCCGTTGAGGGCGAGCGCCACGTTCGCCACCATGCCCGTGCGCTTGTAGTAGACGCCCATGAAGGCGAGCACGAGCAGGAGGCCGACGATCGACGCGGTGGCGCCGCTCTTGATGAGCTCGGGCCCGAGGGAGGCGCCGACGGTCCGCTCCTCGAAGATCGACACGGGGGCGGGCAGCGCGCCGGACCGCAGCACCAGCGAGAGCTCGGTCGCCTCCTCGATGAGCTGGTTGTAGTTCTTGCTGCCACCCAGGGTGATCTGGGCGTTGCCACCCGCGATCTTCGACTGGATCACCGGGGCGGAGTCCACGTTGCCGTCGAGGACGATCGCGAGGCGCTTGCCGATGTTCGCGCCGGTGATCTGCTCGAACTGCCGCGCGCCCTCGGGGTCGAAGGAGAGCGAGACGTAGGGCTTGCCGCCGCCGAGGCCGGACTGGTCGACGGCCACGCGGGCGTCGGTCAGCTTGTCGCCGGTGAGCTCGATGTTCGAGCGCATCACGTAGGTGCGGAAGTGCACCTGGCCGGGGATGCCCGAGGCGTCCCGCTCCTCCACCTTGGAGATGCCGATGGAGAGGCCCTCCTTCGCCTTGTTCTCGACGAAGTGCTGGAGGGCGAGCAGATCGCTCGACTGCAGGTAGGGCTGGTAGCCGTCGGTGCCGCGGGTGATCCCGTCGGGGAGCGCGCCGAGCTCGTCGATCTGCGCGGCGGCCTCGCCGTCGGCGACGATGCGGAACTCGAGCTGCGCGGTGCGGCCGAGGAGCTCCTTGGCCTTCTCCGGATCCTTGAAGCCCGGGAGCTGGACGAGGATGCCGTCGGTGCCGCGCTTGGCGATCGTGGGCTCGGAGACGCCCCACTTGTCGATGCGGTTGCGGATGGTGCGGAGCGCCTGATCGACCGCGCCTTCCTTGAAGCGCTTGATGTAGTCCGAGTCGAAGGCGAAGCGGGCGGCGGTGCCGCTGCCGCTGCGACGCATGTCGCCGAACTGCTCGGTCACCGCGGCCCGGAAGGCGTCGGCGTCCGCGTCGTTCGCGAACGAGACGTCGATCTGCTCGCGGGTACGGTCGGCCTTGATCGACTGGACCGCGAGCTTCTTCTCGGAGGCGAAGTTGCGAAGCTCGTCCGCGCGGCGGACGACCTTGTCCTTCACGGCCTTGTCGAGATCGACGCCGAGGACGAGGTGCACGCCGCCCTGGAGATCGAGCCCCAGGTTGATGCGCTTCTTGGGCGCCCAGGACGGGAGCGCAGCCTCGTACGCGTCCTTGTCGTTCCGGACGTCGGAGGGAAGGGAGAAGTAGACGAAGGTCGGGACGAGGAAGTAGGCGGCGCCAAGCACCACCGCCAACACGATCCCGAGCCGCACGTACCAGCTGCGTTCCATGCGCACCTCGCGCTTTGGGGTTCGCGCCGCGTCCAGGTCGACCTGGACGCGGGCGAGAGGTTTGAAGCGGGTGATTAGTCTTTCTTCGCCGGGACCGGCGTGCCGGCCGTCACGGTCTCGGACTGGCCGGGCTGCACCCCGGCGATCTGCGTCTTGAGCACCCGGATCTTGACGTCGCGGGCGATCTCCAGGCGGACGACCGAGTCCTCGATGGCCTCGATCTTCCCGAAGATGCCGGAGTTCGTCACGACCTCGTCACCCTTCTTGAGAGAGGCGAGGTACTCCCGGTGCTTCTTCGCCTGCTTCTGCTGCGGGCGAATCATCAGGAAGTACATGACCGCGAAGATCGCGACCATCGGGAGGAAGCCCATCACACCAGCGAAGGGTCCGCCCTGGGCGGGCGCGTCAGCAGCGGCAAGGAGCGCAGGAATCATGTGGAACAACTCGTTCTCCCCTAGAGGAGCGTATACACGTCCCCCCCACAAAAAAGAGCACGGCGTTATACGCCGGGAAGGAAGGCCGCGGCAAGGACGGAAAGTCCGACAGGCTACTACCGTGGCTCCTTCAAGGCCACGAACCGCGGCGCCGGCGGATCCATGCCCAGGGCCGCGTTTTTCCCGGAGAAGTTCGCGTCAGGCGAACGGATTGCGGCGCAGGATCGTCTGGGCCCGGTCCGGACCCACGCTGACCGCCATCACCGGGACCCGGCCGAGCTCCTCGATCCGCTCGATGTACCGGCGCGCGTTGGCGGGCAGATCCTCGTACCGCTTGCAGGCCGAGAGATCCTCCGTCCAGCCGGGGAGCGTCTCGTAGATGGGCTTCACCCGGCGAAGCGACTCGCCGTCGCGGGGGAAGTGCTCGATCCGCTCGCCGTCCAGCTCGTAGGCGACCGCGATCCGCAGCTCCTCCATGCCGGTGAGGACGTCCATCTTGGTGAACGCCAGGCCGGACAGCCCGTTGACCCTGCCGGCGTAGCGGATCACCACGGCGTCGAGCCAGCCGCAGCGGCGGGGCCTGCCGGTGGTGGCGCCGTACTCGCCGCCCTGGTCCCGCAGCCGCTGCCCCAGCTCGTCGTCGAGCTCGGTGGGGAACGGCCCGGAGCCCACGCGCGTGGTGTAGGCCTTGGTGATGCCGATCACCTCGTCGATGCACGTGGGGCCGACGCCCGCACCCACCGCCGCGTTGCCGGCGACGGTGTTGCTGCTGGTGACGAAGGGGTAGGTCCCGTGGTCCACGTCGAGCAGGGTGCCCTGGGCGCCCTCGAAGAGGACCTTCGCCCCGGCTGCGATCTGCTCGTGGACGAAGAGCGACGCGTCGCGCACGTGGCGGGCGAGTCGCTCCGCGGGAGGCGCGTACGCGGCGATGACCTCGTCCGTCGTCATGGCCTGTCCGCCCAGCCGCACGATCTCCTCGTTGGCCAGGGGGAGGCTGCGCTCCACCGCCGCGCGGAGGCGATCGGGACGGACGAGGTCGTAGACGCGCACGCCGCGGCGGGCGACCTTGTCCTCGTAGGTCGGGCCGATGCCGCGCCCGGTCGTGCCGATCTTGCCCTCGCCCATGGCGCCTTCGCGGAGGATGTCGATCCGCTTGTGCCACGGCATGATCACGTGGGCGCCCTCGGCCACCACGAGCTGGCCGTCGTCCTTCATCAGGCCCTTGGCCTTTAGCGCGTCGATCTCGCGGCAGAGCACCTCGGGGTCGAGGACCACGCCGTTGCCGATGACGCAGATCTTGCCGGGATGGAGGATCCCGCTCGGGATGAGGTGGAGGACCGTCTTCTCGCCACCGACCACGAGGGTGTGGCCGGCGTTGTTGCCGCCCTGATACCGGACGACCACCGAGACGTGCTCGGTGAAGAGGTCGACGATCTTTCCCTTGCCTTCGTCGCCCCACTGGGCGCCGACGACCACTACGTTGGGCATTCCTAGCTCCGCCTTCCCCCGAAGGGCCGCGCACTCTACTACCCCGCCCTGCAATTACAAGGGGCGGGCGAGCGGGTGGCGAGCGAACGCAAAGGGGCCGCGCGAGTCGAAGGAACCTGCCCGGCGCTCGCTAGGCAGGATCCGTCCGCGGCCCGAGCCGTGTCAGGGCTGGAAGCGCTCCATCAGCGACGCGAGGAGCTCCACCGACTCCATCGGCAGGGCGTTGTAGATCGACGCCCGCAGTCCGCCGACGCTGCGGTGGCCCGCGAGGCCGACGCAGCCCTTGGCCTTCGCCTCGTCGAGGAAGCGCTTCTCCGCCTCCGGCGAGCTCAGGGTGAAGGTCACGTTCATGTTCGACCGCGCGTCCTTCTCGGCGTGGCCCTTGAAGACGTCGGGGCGCCGATCGATCACGTCGTAGAGCCGCGCGGCCTTCGCCTGGGCGCGCTTCGCCATCTCGGCGACGCCACCCTGCTGCTCGATCCAGTCGAAGACCAGCGAGCACAGGTAGATCCCGAAGGTGGGCGGCGTGTTGTAGAGCGAGTCGGCCTTGGCGTGGGTCTCGTAGCGCAGGATCGTCGGCACCCAGGCCGGCCCCGCGAAGTGCTGCAGGATCGACTTGCGCCCGAGGACCAGCGTCACGCCGGAGGGCCCGGCGTTCTTCTGGGCGCCCGCGTAGATCAGGCCGAAGGGCTTCACGTCCACCGGCCGCGAGAGGATGTCGCTCGACATGTCGGCGACGAGGGGCACCTGAGCCTGCGGCACGTGGTGCCACTGGGTGCCGAAGATCGTGTTGTTGGTGGTGTAGTGGAGGAACGGCGCCCCCGCGGGGACGTCGAGCTTCTCGTCGGCGCGCGGCACGCGGCGGAAGTTCTGCGCCTTGTCCGTCCAGATCTCCTTCGCCTCGCCGACGACCTTCGCCTCCGCCAGCGCCTTCTGCGACCACGCGCCGGTGGTGACGTAGGCGCCGCCGCTGCCGAGGTTCATCGGCACCATGGCGAACTGCTGCGACGCGCCGCCCTGCAGGAAGAGGACGTCCCAGTCGTCGGGGAGCGAGAGGAGCCGCGCGAGGGTCTGCTTGGCGTGGGCGAGGATCGCCTCGAAGTCCTTCGACCGGTGGCTCATCTCGAGGACCGAGAGGCCGAGGCCGTTGGTGTCGACGAGGTTCTTCGCCGCGGTCTCGAGGGCCTGCAGGGGCAGGACCGACGGCCCGGCGTTGAAGTTGTGCTTGCGGGACATGGGCTCCTCCTAGAGCTCGATGGGCGTGACGCTGATGACGTGGGGGACGGCCCGCAGCTCGGCGAGCACCTGCTTGGACGCGGGGCTGTCGATGTTGATCATCGAGAAGGCCTCGCCCCGCTTGCCCGCGCGAGAGAGGTGGATGCGGCCGATGTTCACGCCGGCGTCGCCGAGGATGGTGCCGACCTTGCCGACGATCTTCGGGACGTCCTCGTTGCGCAGCACGAGGAGGTGCCCGTCCGGCACCGCGTCGATCTCGAAGCGATCCACGCGGACGATGCGCAGGTCGTGCTTGCCGAGGACGGAGCCCACCACCTCGATGGAGCCGCTGTCGCCCTCCAGCCTGACGCCGATGGTGGACGAGTAGTCCGCGCTCTCGGCGAGCTTCACCTCGCTGATCGAGAGGCCGCGCTCCTTGGCGAGGGCCTGTGCGTTCACCACGTTCACCGGATCCTGGGTGAAGAACGCGAGCATCCCCTTGAGCACCTCGTTGGTGAGGGGCTTGGTGCCGGCTTGCGAGACGTCGCCCGCGAACTCGAGGGTGACCTTCGTCGCGTTGGAGGGCGCGAGCTGCCCGGCCAGCGCGCCGATGCGGCTGGAGAGCTCGAGCCAGGGCCCGAGGCGGGCGAGGAGGTCCTTCGACACCGCCGGCACGTTCACCGCGTTCTGGATCTCGCCCTCGGAGAAGTACGCGACCATCTGCTCGGCGAGCTGCACCGCGACGATCTCCTGGGCCTCCTGCGTGGACGCGCCGAGGTGCGGGGCGCAGACGAAGTTGTCGAGGGCGAAGAGCGGATGATCGGCCGGGGGCGGCTCCTTCTCGAACACGTCGAGGGCCGCTCCCGCCAGCTGCCCGCTCTTCAGCGCTTCGGCCAGCGCCGTCTCGTCCACCACGCCGCCGCGGGCGGCGTTCACGAGGTACGAGCCCTTCTTCATCTTCGCCAGCGTCTGCGCGTTGACGATGTGCCGCGTCTGCTCCGTGAGCGGCACGTGGAGCGAGATCACGTCGGACTTCGCCCACAGCTCCTCGAGCGGCACGAGGGTCGCGCCGATCCGCGCCGCCGCCTCCGCCGAGCTGAAGGGATCGTACGCCACCACATCCATGCCGAAGGCGCGGGCGCGCTGCACCACGATGCCGCCGATGTTGCCGATGCCGATGACGCCGAGGGTCTTGCCGGCGGCCTCCCGGCCCTGGAACTTCTTCTTCTCCCACTTGCCGGCCTTCACGCTCGCCGTCGCGGCGGGGACGTGTCGCAGCATGGAGAGCATCATCGCGAAGGTCTGCTCCGCCACCGTCACCGCGGATCCACCCGGGGTGTTCATGACGATGACACCGCGCTTGGTCGCGGCCGGCAGGTCGACGTTGTCGACGCCCACGCCGGCGCGCCCCACCACCTTGAGCCTGTCGGCGGCGCCGAGGAGATCGGCGTTGACCTTCGTCGCCGAGCGGACGGCGAGGCCGTCGTACTGGCCGATGATCTTCTTCAGCTCGTCGGCGGGGAGGCCCACCTTGACGTCGACCTCCAGCCCCCCTCGCCGCAGGATCTCGACGCCCTCGTTGGAGAGGTCGTCGCTCACCAGGATCTTCGCTGCCATGTGCTCCCTCTTGGGCCGCCTCGGCCGGGTTGACGCGATGCGCAAATTAGGGCCGCCGCGCCTCCGTCGTCAAGCAAGCTCGATCGTGCAGGCGCAGGAGGGAAGCGCACCTCGCGCGCGCGTCAGATCCGTCCCAGGTTGAACGAAACCCAGAAGTCGAGACCCTCCTGCCGGCGCTTGGCGAAGTGGAGGGCTCCCGCCCAGCAGTCGCAGCCCGATCGGTACCCGACCGAGGCGCGCTGCTGCAGGATCTTCGCGCTCGAGAGGTCGGGCAGGAAGAGGAGGTCGTAGGTGAGGGAGAGCCTGTCGATCGGCACCACGGTGACGCCGGCGCCGATCTGCTCGAGGTCGTCGAGGACGAGGGGCGGCTCCACCTCCGTGACGAACCGGTCGGAGAACAGCTCGTCGGGGCCGGCTCGGATCCGCGCCGACCCCGCGGGCCCCAGCTTGCGATAGCTGAGGCGGAGCTGATCGCCGCGGATGTCCGTCCAGCTCCCCTCCCCCACCGTCTCGCTGAGCGCGTCCAGCCGGGGATCCCAGACGGCGAGGCCACCCAGCCGGAAGGGCCACAGCGACACGGTCGCGGAGGCGAGGGTCTCCACGAGGCGCGGGTCCGGCGAGAGGGTGGCGTCCTGCGCGACCTCCGCGTCGAACGCGAGGACGCCGCCGCCGGGGCCTGGTGTCTGGAGCTGCGTGCCCAGCCCCACCCGCGCCTGGGTGGTGGTGCGCAAGGGGCGGATGTCGCGCTCGTCGTAGATCGTCGGGGGCGGATCGCTGGCGTGGGACGGGAGGAGCGCCCGCGCCTCGATGCGCGGGATCCAGGCGTGCCGCGTGCCCCCTTCGAAGCTCCGCGCGATCTCGGTGTGGGCGGCGGCGCCGGCGATGGCCCAGCCCACCGAGCCCGTCCCCTGGTCCTGGCCGTAGCGGTAGACCTGCTCGCGCCAGCCGCCATAGGGCGTCACCGACAGCCAGCGGCCGGCGAGGATTGGAAGGGAGAGCGTGGGGCGGATCGAGAAGCGGTCTGCCGAGGGGAGCTCGCCCCGCTCGAAGACGCCGTCGCTCTCCCCCAGATCGGGGCCGGGATAGGCGGGATCGCCCGGGCCGAGGCCGTCGATGCCCAGGTCGCCGAAGCCCGCGGTCGTCCACGGCGCGAAGCGCGCGACGCCCAGGTGGAGCGACAGTCCCGAGCCGAAGGGCCCCTGCAGGCGGGCCAGGTCGATCGAGGCGGCGGGCACGCGCTGGAACGTGTCGCGGGCCCCGTGGCCGAAGAGGCGCAAGGTCTCGTCGAAGCCCGTCGGCACCGGAACGTCGGGCCCGAAGGCCGGGCGCAGATCCTGCTGGTAGATGCCGTCCACCTCGGCGAGGGCGGCGCCCTCCCGCCACGCGACCCACGCGGTGGAGCGCAGGGTCTGCTCACCGCGCAGCACGATGTCGTCGACGAAGTCGCGGACGTAGTTGCGATCGGAGACGAGGTTGATGGCGAGCCTGTCGGCGAGGGGGCCGTTCCAATCGTCGGCGTGATCCTCCTGGATGGCGAAACGGCTCGGAGCCGCGCCGGGGGAGAGACCGCCGCGCTTGGAGAGGTCGTACCCGTAGGCGAAGAAGGCCCGACCTGCCGTGCCGATCCGCGGCGCGTAGCGGAACTCCACCGAACCGCGGGGGCCGCGGAATGCGTCCTCCTCGGGCGTCGCGCCGCTCTCCGCCTCGGCCCTCGGTCCGTTCTCGCTGGTCACGGGGACCGCGTGGCCGAAGTAGTACCCGGCGCTCACCGTCATGTCGTACGAGTGTCCGAGGACGATGTAGACCGGCTGTTCGTAAGACGGTCCTCTACGGCCTGTGATGTGCGGTACGGCGAAGAGGAGGCCCGACTTGCGCTCGTTGGTGAGGGGCAGGGAGAGGAACGGCGACGCCAGCACGGGGACGTCGCGCGCGTAGAGCACGGGCCAGGTGAGGCGCAGGCGATCCTCCGGCGAGAGCCTTGCGCTCGACGCGGCGAGGCGCCAGTCCGGCGGGCGATCGCCGCAGTCGCAGGTGGTGACCGACGGGTTCGCCGCCGTGTAGCTGCCGTCCTCGAGGCGCACCACCCGATCCGCGTGCACCTCGAGCTCGTTGCGGCCGGCCTTGCGCACCTCGATGGCGTCGGGGGCGTCGAGGACCCGCTCCACGTCGGGGGACGCCGTCTTCTGGAACAGGGCGACGTCGTCCAGGACGCCCGTGCGTGTCTTCAGGTCGACGGAGGCGCTCGCCGCCCGCGCGACGTAGTTCCCGTCCACCAGCGTGACCGCGCCGTGCAGCTCCGCGTGCTGCGACTCCGGGTCGTAGCGGATCGAGTCGGCGCCGAGGAAGAGCGGCCCTGCCGCGACGCGCACGTTCCCCTTGGCCTCGACGACGCCGTCGGGATCCCGCACCAGCTCGTCGGCGGAGAGGTGGACGGGGGTCTCCGGTGTCAGTCCTGCGGGAAGCTCCGGCTCCTCGGGATCGGCAGCGGACGCGACGCCCGCGCAGAGGAGGAGGACCAGGGAGAGGGCGAGACGCACGGGCGCAAGAGAAGCAGAGGCGGAGGCGCCATGCCACACGTGATTGACGGTGCACCGCTTTTCCGTGTGGACGCTGGGGTGCGCACGGACCGTCAGGGCGAGAAATCGATGGCCAGCTCGTCGGCCCCGGAGGACACCGTGTAGGGGACCTTCCTACGGAGGGAGATCTCGATGCGGACCTCGCCGGTGCGCTTGTCCTCGACGGGCCGGATGAGGCCGACGGGCGTGCCGAAGAAGCTGGCGTCGATGGGGCGGCGATCGTTGGGACGCGGGAGGCGACCGTTCTCGATCTCGAGGACGAGGAGGCCCTTCTTCTCGACCACGCGCCACCGCGGGGTGCCTTCGTGGCGGATGGAGATGCGGGCGCCGTCGTCGGAGGCGTGGAATCCCAGGTGCGTGAGGTCGACGGGACCGCCGCCGCTGGACGGGCGGGCGGTCTCCGCGGAGAGGGCAGATCGCGCGGCGTCGGTTGCCTTTCGCTCCGCTTCCGCCATCGCGAGCGCCGCCGTTTCCGCCGCCTTCCGGTCGGCCTCCGCCTTCGCGAGAGCGGCGGATTCTGCGGCCTTCCGATCGGCGTCCGCCTTCGCGAGCGCCGCCGCTTCCGCCGCCTTCCGGTCGGCCTCCACCTTCGCGAGAGCGGCGGATTCTGCGGCCTTCCGATCGGCGTCCGCCTTCGCGAGGGCCGCAGCCTCCGCCGCCTTCCGGTCGGCCTCCGCCTTCGCGAGCGCCGCCGCCTCCGCCGCCTTCCGATCGGCCTCCGCATTCGCGAGCGCCGCCGCCTCCGCCGCCTTCCGATCGGCCTCCGCCTTCGCGAGCGCCGCCGCTTCCGCCGCCTTCCGATCGGCCTCCGCCTTCGCGAGCGCCGCAGCTTCCGCCGCCTTCCGGTCGGCCTCCACCTTCGCGAGCGTCGCCGCTTCCGCCGCCTTCCGATCGGCCTCCGCCTTCGCGAGCGCCGCCGCTTCCGCCGCTTTCCGGTCGGCCTCCGCCTTCGCGAGCGCCGCCGCTTCCGCCGCCTTCCGATCGGCCTCCGCCTTCTCGAGCGCCGCCGCCTCCGCCGCCTTCCGATCGGCCTCCGCCTTCGCGAGGGCCGCAGCCTCCGCCGCCTTCCGATCGGCCTCCGCCTTCGCGAGCGTCGCCGCTTCCGCCGCCTTCCGATCGGCCTCCGCCTTCGCGAGCGCCGCGGCCTCCGCCGCCTTCCGGTCGGACTCGGCCTTCGCGATCGCCGCTGCCTCCGCCGCCTGCCGATCGGCCTCCGCCTTCGCGAGCGCCGCCGCCTCTGCCGCCTTTTGATCGGCCTCCACCCTCGCGCGTGCAGACACCTCGACCGCGTCCGCGGCGACCGCCGGCTCCTCCGCCTCCAAGCCGGGACCCAGCTCGATCCGCAGCGCTCCGCCCCGGCTCTCGAGGCGCGGGACGACGTCGCCGCGCAGATCCACCTCGACGCGCACGCCCCCGCCCCGCCTCGCGCAGCGGACGCCGCCGACGACGCCTGCCGCACGGGAGTTCGCGCAGGTAGCGCGCAGCTCCGCCGCGAAGAGATCGACGATTAGCCCGCCTCGCGGGAACGACGTGGTGAAGCTCGCCTGCCCGGCGCCCTCGAGGTCGACGAAGGTCTTCGCACCGTCCGCGACCACCCGCACGGCCTCCAGGCGGATCGCCTTGGCCGCCGTGGCGGGCGCCTGCGTGGCCTGGCGGGCCGGCTCGTGCTTGGGCCTGGGCTTCGGCTTCGCCGCGGCGCCGGTCGCCACCATCCAGGCGGCCAGGAGGAGGGGGAACTTCACGAGTCGAATCGTAACAGAGCGACGAAAGGAAACGATCAGCGCCGCGCCTCGCCCTCGTCCTCGATCCGCGGGAGCGACGGCCGCCGCCCCCGATGCTTCACGGCGAAGTCGATCAGGTTCTTGATGTCGTAGCAGATCTGCCGGATGTCGTGCCCCATCGTGAGCTCGAGGTGGCTGTTGCCCTTCACCGGCCGCCACAGCAGGTACTCGGAGCGCGCCGCCCGATAGATCCCCGCCGTGCTCTCCATCGACGCGAGCTTGTCCAGGTCGCCGAAGATGATCGCCATCGGGATCGAGATCCTCGAGAAGCCGCGGGCGAAGTCGTAGCCGGTGCGGTAGCAGACGAGCTCGCCGTTGCGGATCCACCGCGCGAACTCGGCAATCACCCGTCGCGGCTCGCGCTCGACGCCGTGGCGCATCAGCCAGCGCACGTCGGAGGAGGTGGCCCGCGACGGGTTCGCGAGGATGGTGAGGAACGCCGACAGCGTGCGGAACCGATCCCAGCTCTTCTGGGTGAACGCGGTGTCGACCCAGCGGATCCACTCGTCCACGGGGAGGTAGCGGAAGGTGCGGGGCGCGCAGCCGGGGGGCGGCTCCAGCGCCGAGGCGAGCTCCTTCGCGCCGATTCGCAAGAGCGCACGGGACGTCGCCTTTGCCGCTTCGCGGTGGATCCAGTCGCGCACGTTCGCGGCGGAGAGGGCGAGGTCGATCGCCCGCGCCAGCCCCGGCTCGGCGAGGGCCAGCGCCCTGAGGATCGGGAACCCCTTCCCCAGCTCGGACGACGCGCCGATGGTGACGATCCCTTCGAAGTCGTCGTGGAGCCCGGCGTAGCCGTAGCCGAGCATCCCGCCCATGGAGTGCCCGCAGAAGAAGATCTTGTCACGCTTGGTGACCGCCTTCACGGCCGCCACCGCCGCGGGCAGATCCTGGACGAAGTAGCTGTCGATGTCCCAGCCCCAGTCCAGATCGGCGGGCGGCGCCTTGCCCTCCGACTGGGCGCGCCGGCGCTGCAGATCGACGGAGCTCTTCCCGTGGCCGCGCAGCTCGAGGATGTGGATGTCCGCTCCGAAGAAGAGCAGGTTCTTCACGAACTGCCCGCTGGTCCACGCGTGCCGGTTCTGGCACGCGCCGTGGACCAGGAGGAGCGGCTCGCCGAAGATCGGCTGCGCGAACGGCCGCGGCACCGGCTGGTACCGGGTGAGCACGAGCGTCCAGCCGTCGGCCGTCCGCGCTTCGTACTCGGTCTTCCGGTAGAGAGACTTGAACTCGACGTCGTCGACCGTGAGCGCCGCCGGCGTGACCGCATCGAAATGCCGCAAATGGTTCCCCTCGCACTCTCGAGAGGAATCTAGTTCGCCGGCCGGCCCGACCCGCCCGCCCGCGCCCCAAGGAAGACGCCCGGCAGGGTCGCGTCAGTCGCGCAAGCCCGCCCGCGCCGCCCCGACCAGGTAGAGCGAGCCGCAGATGAGCACGGCGCCGTCCGGCCCCGCCGCGGCGCGGGCGGCGGCGATGGCGCCTTCGACGTCCGGGTGGACCTGGATCGGCGTCCCGGCGAGCGCCGCGCTCCCCGCCTCGTCCGCCACCACCGCGGGTGGCACCGCCCGCGGGCTCGGCGGCGGACAGAGGTGGATCCCGGCGGCCAGGGGAAAGAGCGCCTCCATCATGGCGAGGCGCTCCTTGTCTCCCAGGACGCCGAAGACGAGCTGCGGCCGCACGCCCGGCCAGCAGG
>Ga0182736_1002249_pt1 | contig 15298 bp, 12 predicted proteins | sample eDN5th30CKraftBY_FD_128882 | JGI IMG/M metagenome (GOLD analysis project Ga0182736, IMG submission 128882) | Enriched backyard soil microbial communities from Emeryville, California, USA - eDNA 5th pass 30_C Kraft BY (version 2) (version 2) | ecosystem: Environmental > Terrestrial > Soil >... | reverse complement strand
GAGGTGACGTCGAGCAGCTCGCACAGTTCGTCGGGATCTCGCGTCAAGGTGAACGCGGTCTGCATCCATGACCGCCACGCCACGTTCGTCCCGACCCGATAGGCGTCCAGCACCGCAGATTCGTCCAGGCCGCGGCGGAACCCGTCACGGACGATCACCAGTGACTCCGTCGAGAGGTTGGCCGCTACCGGCTCCCCGGGATGACTGAGATTGGCGGCCGCCCAGTGCATCAGGTTGGACCGATTGCTCCGGCGGATACCTTCGGCGAGAACCGGATCCGAGGCGATGGCCTGCGTGTACACGGCGGACAGGGTGGCTTCGTGAAGCTCGTCGAGCGCCTCCGGGGGAGCGCTGACCAAGGCCTGGGCGGTCTGCCGGATCAGCTCGCAGACCCGCTCGGAGGGCCTCTCCCAATCCATCGGCCGAGCGTAGCGCAATGGTGCAAAGTGCATCTATTGATCGGTCAGGTCGGTGCGAATTGCTCTTACGCCTGAAATTCGGCGCAGCGAACAATCAGGTCGCTATCAGGTGACAGCCGTCACTGCGCACGTTGACCACACACCGGAGGACCACATGTCGCGCATCGGATCCACACAACGCGCAGCCGTCGAGCGCGCCAACGAAAAGGCCGCGCAGCGGCGCCGGGCGCGGCAGCGGCTGCGCGTTGTCGCCGCGACGGCGCCGGGCGCGGTGGCCGGGGCGCTGGCCATGGCGCTGGCCACCCCGCACGCGGTCGCCGCAACCGGGCCGACGACCGATATGCAATCGATCATCGACCAACTGCTCGACGCGCAGCAGCAGGTATACGACACCAACAGCCAGTATCCGTTCATCATCCCGTCGGATCTTGAGTCGCTGCCGCAGTACATCCAGGGCCTGGCAGCCACCGAGCTGGTTTTGCAGTACGGCGAAATGTTCAACCCCAACACCGGAATCCAGTGGCTGCTCGGGTTCCCGTGGGACGCCAACTCGGCTGACCCGGGACAGTTCTACATCCTGGTGAACCCCGACAATCAGTACGGTGTCATCCCGATCAGCGCGGACGGCACGTACACGATGACGGTCCACCCCGGCGCGGGCAGCCTCGATGTGTCGTTCACAACGCTGTCCGGCACGATCGGTTCGGAGCAGGGCTACTTGCCCACTGGTCATGTGCTCAGTCTGTCCGGGGCGACACCGAATGCTGACGGCAGTTACACGATTACCTTCAGCCCGACGCCGCATGACGGGAACTGGATCGATACCAGCGGCGCCGAAACCATGCTTATTCGCAACTCCATCGGTGACGCCGGATTACCGCACGACTTCTTCTCGCTGCAGCAAGACGGTGTTGCGCCGACGTATCACCTGCCGTTCCTCTCCGACGAACAGCTGACGTCGCTGTTGAGCAACGTCGCCAGGGACATCCCCACAACCAACGCCGACGCCGTCTACTACGACCAGACCGCGATCCCGAATAGCCTCCCGCCCAATTGGATGACACCCGTGGCCTCGTCCACCACCGCGATCAACGGACTCATGCCCGGTCAATACAGCACGATGGGGCACTTCCAACTGGACGACGATGAGGCGTTGATCGTCAAGGTGCCCAACCTCGACGCTCGGTACTCGGGCCTGGAGCTGGCCAACGCGTGGGGTCAGAACGTTCCGATCGTGACCGCACAGGGCAGCCTGAACAGCACCCAGACGTTCGAGGATCCCGACGGCTACACGTACTACGTCATCAGCGGCAAAGATCCCGGGGTCGCCAACTGGATCGACACCGGTGGCCTCGTCAACGGAATGCTCGGAATTCGCTGGCAGGGAGTGCAGGGCGATCCGACGGGCTCGCAGACGTTCTCCCAGGTGGTGAACGTCGCCGACGTCAAGGACTACCTGCCTGCTGATCATCCCCTGGTCAGCCCCGACGAACAGGCAGCACTGCTGCACGAGCGCCTGTTCAACTGGAACTACAACCAGGACCAGGACCACGACATCTCCTGGCTGGGGGCCAACCTGCTGCGCTACCAGGTTATGGCTGCGATGGGCGAGGAGAACTTCGAGAAGATCTTCGGCAGCCAGGTTGATGCACCGACCGTCTGGGACCGGATGAGCGACCCCGCGCTGATGCCGAACCTGGACGCCGTCTCTTCGGAGTTCTTGACCAACCCGGCCGGTGCCATGGCGGCGTTGGTCGGCAATATGCCGTTGGCGGTCAAAGACATCGAGATGCCGATGCTGCTGGCCATGATGAGCTCGAAGGCTGTCATGGACCAGACCTGGCAGAGTTTGCAAGGCGACTTCAGCTCCGGCGACTGGACGCAGGCGTTGACAACGCTGACCGGTGGTATGGAAAGGCTCGGAACCGTCTTCGAGCTGGCCTGGGACGACCCGACCACGGGCATCATCGCAGGCCTGCTCAACGCACGTGACGACATGTCCACCGGAATTCTCAACGCCGGCAACAGCTTCGACCTGAGCGGGTACGCGCCGCTGATGGAGTCGCTGGTAGACCTGAACCAGCAGGTGATGGCCGCCCTCATGGGCTGAGCGTCCTAACCGCCGTGCCGCCTTTCCGCACCACCCTGCGGGAGGCGGCACCGGCGTTGACGGACTCAGACCCAGCAAACACACTGAACATCGACACCCGAAAAGGGGAGGACGCATCATGACGCTGACCGATCACACCGCCGAGGACGCCGGGCGACGTGCACCGGTACGCACCCGGGCGCTCATCATCGGGACCGGATTCTCCGGCCTGGGCATGGCCATCGCGCTACAGAAGCAGGGTGTGGAGTTCCTCATCTTGGAGAAGGCCGACGAGATCGGCGGGACCTGGCGCGACAACACCTACCCGGGCTGCGCCTGCGACGTGCCGTCGCACCTGTACTCCTTCTCCTTCGAGCCGAAGGCCACCTGGACCCGACTGTTCTCCCCGCAACCGGAGATCCTCGACTACCTCAAGGGCGTCACCGACAAATACGACCTGCGCCGCCACATCCGGTTCGGTTCGAAGGTCACCCGCGCGGCGTGGGACGACGATGAGTTCCGCTGGCATGTGTTCACCGAAGACGGTCAGGAGTATGTGGCCCAGTTCGTGATCTCCGGTGTCGGTGGCCTGCACATCCCGCGGTTTCCCGACATCGAGGGGATCAACGAATTCGCCGGTACCGCATTCCATTCCGCGCAGTGGGACCACAGCGTGGACTTGACCGGCAAGCGGGTCGCGGTCATTGGAACCGGCGCCAGCGCGATCCAGATCGTGCCCGCGATCGTCGACCGGGTTGCTGAACTGCAGCTCTACCAGCGCACCCCGGCGTGGGTGGTGCCGGTGCCGCATCATCAGCTGCCGGATGCGGTGCGACAAGCCTTCGTGGTGGTGCCCGGACTGCGCTATGCGGTGCGGGCGGGCATCTACTGGGCGCTGGAAGGCGTCGGATTCGCGATGACCAAGCGACCCGGCCTGCTGCGTGTGATCGAGGCGATCGGCAAGCTCAACATCCGGCGCCAGGTCCGCGACAAAGAGCTGCGCCGCAAGCTGACCCCGCGCTACCGGGCCGGCTGCAAGCGAATCCTCTATTCCGGCAACAACTATTACCGGGCGGTGGCCGATCCGACCACGACGCTGATCACCGAGCGGATATCCCGCATCACCGCCGACGGCATCGTCACCGCCGACAATGTGGAGCGACCCGTCGACGTCATCGTCTACGCGACCGGATTCCACGTCACCGACTCCTACACCTACGTCGGCATCACCGGGCCGAACGGCGAGGATCTGGTGGAGCGCTGGAACCGCGAGGGGGTGGAGGCGCACCGCGGCATCGCCGTGGCCGACATGCCCAACCTGTTCTTCCTGCTGGGTCCCAACACCGCGCTCGGCCACACCTCGGTGGTGTTCATGATCGAGTCGCAGATCCGCTACGTGGCTCAGGCGATCGCCGCCGCCGATAAGGCCGGCGCGCAGGCCCTGGCGCCCAGCCGGGCCGCCCAGGATCGCTACAACGCCGAGTTGCAGGACAAGCTGGCCGGCTCGGTGTGGATGACCGGCGGCTGCAACAGCTGGTACCTCGACGAACACGGCGTCAACCGGACCCTGTGGAGCGGGATGACCTGGCAGTACTGGCAGTCCACCCGCTCGTTGCGACCCGGCGAGTACCGATTCTCCGGAGTCGGCTGACACGACACGCAGACACAACTTCTTGTGTTGCGGCGGGTTGTCGGCCCCCAGGGGTAGTGTCGGGGGCCTAGCTTCCCGCGGGTGAAATGGGGTTGTGGTGAGCGAAAAAGTGAAGCTGATCGACCGGGTCTCGGCGATCAACTGGAACCGGGTTCAAGACGACAAGGATCTCGAGGTCTGGGACCGATTGACCGGCAACTTCTGGCTGCCGGAGAAGGTGCCGGTCTCCAACGACATCCCCTCCTGGGGGACGCTGACCGACGACGAGAAACGGCTGACCATGCGGGTCTTCACCGGCCTGACCCTGCTGGACACCATCCAGGGCACCGTCGGCGCGGTCAGTCTGATCCCCGACGCGCTGACCCCGCACGAAGAGGCCGTTTACACCAACATCGCCTTCATGGAGTCGGTGCACGCCAAGAGCTACAGCCAGATCTTCTCCACGCTGTGCTCGACCGCCGAGATCGACGAGGCGTTCCGCTGGTCGGAAGAGAACGTCAACCTGCAGCGCAAGGCCGGCATCGTCATGCAGTACTACCGCGGTGACGAGCCGCTCAAGCGCAAGGTGGCCTCCACCTTGCTGGAGAGCTTCTTGTTCTACTCCGGGTTCTACCTGCCCATGTACTGGTCGAGCCGGGGCAAGCTGACCAACACCGCCGACGTGATCCGGCTGATCATCCGCGACGAAGCCGTGCACGGCTACTACATCGGCTACAAATTCCAGCGTGGACTGGCCGCCGTGGATGAAGCCAAGCGCCAGGAGCTCAAGGACTACACCTACGAGCTGCTCTTCGAGCTCTACGACAACGAGGTCGAGTACACCCAGGATCTCTACGACGGGGTCGGGCTGACCGAGGACGTCAAAAAGTTCCTGCGCTACAACGCCAACAAGGCGCTGATGAACCTCGGCTACGAGGCGCTGTTCCCGCGCGACGAGACCGACGTCAACCCGGCGATCCTGTCGGCGCTGAGTCCCAACGGCGATGAGAACCACGACTTCTTCTCCGGTTCGGGTTCGTCGTATGTGATCGGCAAGGCCGTCATCACCGAGGATGAGGACTGGGAGTTCTAAAGACGCGCGGGCTGGAGGCCGGGGAGCATTCTCACCCCATTGTGGCCAGGTCGGGAGCCAGGTAGTCGTGCGGCCACAGTGGCTCCGGGACGTCGACGCCGAACGCCGTGCCCCAGCGGTTTCTGGATGAAACCTCTTGCACGGGACGCCGATTGGCCGCGACACCCCATATGCCCCGGGGATAGCCAAGCGCGAGCATGGCCGACATCTTCCAGCCGTCCGCGACGGGCACCCCCAACATCTCACTGATGCGGTCCTCGACGTTGCGCAGCACCATCGTCATGACGCCGCCGACGCCCTCGGCGCGGGCGGCCAGCAACGCACTCCAGATCGCCGGGTAGATGTTGGCGCCGCCGAGGTCGTCGATGGCGAAGACGAACAGCAGCAGCGGAACGTCTTCGAAGTGGTCGGCAAGATAGTCACCCGAGCCCTTGATTCGGCGCATGGTCTCGGCATGCTGGGTCGGATCCGCGCCGGGCGCCGGCGCGGCCATCGGCCCCATCCCGCCCGCGAACTTCTCGTACTCGACGGCGCGGGCCTCCCGGAACAGCTGGGCCAGCGCGCGTTTGAGTTCGGGATCATCGACAGCGAGAAAATGCCAGCGTTGGGTATTGCCGCCATTGGGGGCGCGTACCGCGGCATCGAGGATGCGGGCCTGGGTGTCCAGCGGAATCGGATCGGGCCGCAGCCGCCGCATCATCCTGGTGGTGTACAGCGCTTCGTGGATCTCCATGTGCCTGCTCCTTCCCGCTACTCGGGCCATGGGCTGTTGAGAATGGCCTCGACCAGGTTGCCGCGCTGGAAGCCGGGATCGAAGTGGGCCAGTACGTCATCGTTCATCGTCCCGAAGGTGGTTTCCGGACGATGCTTCATACCGCTGTTGAAGGCGGCCAGAATGCGGTTTTTGAACTCCGGGCGCGGATGGGCGGTGATCACCGCGTCAATGTCGGCCGTGGCGAGGTCGTGCTTGCCGACGCCGACCACATCGGTCTTGACACCCGCTGCGAGCAAGGCGGTTTCGGTGTCAAGGCGTGCGGGGACCTCCGGTGTCGTGTGCAACGCAATGCCAAGCCACACCCTATCGGCGTCGGACGGGTCGACGTCGTGCTCCAACAGGAACTGCCGTGCCGCGTCGGCGCCGTCGATCTCGAAGCGCTGAGTTGAATTTTGGTAGCGCGCGGTGAGGCCGAAGTCGTGGAACATCGCCGCGACGTAGAGCAGTTCCAGATCGGGTTGTTGCCCCGACCGGCGACCGTGCAGCGCTCCGAACAAGTACACCCGGCGGGAGTGGTGGAAGAGCACGTCGTCTTCGGCGCTGCGAACGAGATCGGTTGCCTCTCGGGCGAGCCGGGTGTCGGGTACGACGACGTCGGCGATGGTCTCGATCGGCTGGATGGTCATGGTCGGTCTCCTCGGTGGGGCGATCAGTAACCAGATTGCGGCCGATGCGCCCGGTTCACAGGTGTCGATTGAGCCGTCAAAACCTCAGATTGCGACACAATGAATCCGTGGCCGAACCCAGCGCACCAACGCGGGTCGTGGTGATCGTCGTCTTCGACGAGGTGACGATGTTGGACGTCGCGGGAGCCGGTGAGGTCTTCGCCGAAGCCAACCGCTTCGGAGCGAACTACCAGATCAAGCTCGCATCCGTCGACGGCGGCGACGTCACCACCTCGATCGGGACGCGATTGGGTGTCACCGAGTCCCTCGCGTCGATCGTGTCCGCCGATACCGTCATGGTCGCCGGGGCCGACACCCTGCCCCGCCGCGCGATCGACCCAGGACTCGTGGAGGCGGTCAGGTCCCTCGCCGGCCGCACCCGACGGCTGGCCTCCATCTGCACCGGGTCCTTCGTGCTGGCACAGGCCGGTCTGCTGAACGGCCGCCGCGCCACCACCCACTGGCACGACGTCGGATTGTTTTCGCGCGCCTTCCCCGAGATCACCGTCGAGCCGGATGCCATCTTCGTCCGCGACGGTGATGTGTTCACCTCGGCGGGGATTTCCTCGGGCATCGACCTGGCGCTGGCACTGGTCGAGATGGACCATGGCGCAGATCTTGTCCGCGCGGTGGCCCGGTGGCTGGTGGTCTATCTCAAACGGGCAGGCGGGCAATCGCAGTTCTCGACACTGGTCGAGGCCGACCCGGCGCCGCAGTCGCCGCTGCGAGCGGTAACCGATGCGATCGCCGCCGACCCCGGCGCGGACCACCGGGTGAGCGTCCTCGCCACCCGGGCCTGCCTCAGTACGCGGCAGTTGACACGCCTGTTCCGATCCGAGCTGGGGATGACTCCGGCCGACTATGTCGAAAAGGTCCGCGTCGACGCCGCCCGTGCCGCCCTGGACGCCGGCCACACCGTCACCGACACCGCACGTCTGGCGGGCTTCGGCAGCACCGAAACGCTGCGGCGGGTATTCGTCGATCACCTCGGCGTTTCGCCGAAGGCCTACCGGGACAGATTCCGCACCGCGCTGCAAGGCTGAACGCCGGGCGCGCCGCCCCGGCTATTTCGCCCGAACGACGACCCGACCGCGCTTCCCGGTGTTTGCATATTCCAGTGAAGAGCGTTGATCGACCCGCTGCCGGCGCCCGGCCGGGCGTTCAGTTGGCCCTGGCCACCTGGGTGTCGATCATCAACTTCTGGGCCTGGAACCTCATCGGCCCGGTGGCCCTGACCGACGCGGCGCGGATGTCGCTGGGCAGCACCCAGGTCGCGTTGCTGGTCGCGACCCCCATCCTGGCCGGCTCCCTGGGCCGGCTGGTGGCCGGGCCGCTGACCGATCGGTTCGGTGGCCGCGCCATGTTCATCGGGGTGTCGCTGGCCTCGATCGGCCCGGTGCTGGCGGTAGGTGCGGCCGAAGCCGCGGCGTCCTATCCGCTGGTGCTGGCCTCGGCTCTGCTGCTGGGCATCCCCGGCACGGTGTTCGCGATCGGTATTCCGTTCGCCAACAACTGGTATGAGCCGGCCCGCCGTGGTTTTGCCACCGGCGTATTCGGCATGGGCATGGCGGGCACGGCGCTGTCGGCGTTCTTCACCCCCCGCATGGTGCGGCGGTTCGGATTGCTGCACACCCACTACATGATCGCGGCCGCGCTGGCGGTCACCGTCGTGGTGTGCATGGTGGTGATGAGCAACGGCGAGTACTTCGCGCCGAACACCTCGCCGGTGGTGCCCAAACTCACGGCGGCCGCCCGGTTGCGGGTTACCTGGGAGATGTCGCTGCTCTACGGCGTGGTGTTCGGCGGGTTCGTCGCGTTCAGCAACTACCTGCCCATCTACATCAAGACCGTCTACGGGTTCTCGCAGGTGGCCGCGGGTGAACGCACCGCCGCGTTTGCGCTGGCCGCGGTGCTGGCCCGGCCCGTCGGTGGTGCGCTGGCCGACCGGATCGCGCCCAAGTACGTCGTGTTGGCCTCGCTGGCGGTCACCGCGGTGATGGCCGCGGCCGCCGCCCTCAAACCGCCGCCCGACGTGTTGTCGGCGGCCACGTTCATCACGCTGGCGGTCGGGTTGGGTATCGGCACCGGTGGCGTATTCGGGTGGGTGGCCCGTCGCGCCCCGGCCGGGTCACTGGGGGCCGTCACCGGAATCGTCTCTGCGGCAGGGGGATTGGGTGGCTATTTCCCGCCGATCGTGATGGGCGCTACCTACGACCCGGTGCGCAACGATTACACGGTCGGACTGCTGTTGCTGGTGGCGACCGCGCTGATCATGTTCGGCTACACCGCGCTGCGGCTACATACGCGCGAACCGGAAACCTCGCCAACCTCATAGTGTTGTCCTTACGCCGATCACCATCGCTATTCGAATTCAGGAGGGCCACCGATGACGACTCACACCGACCACACCAAGCGTTCTCGGACCTGGATCATCGGAGCCGTGATCACCGCCCTGCTGGGGCTGTTCTTCGCGTTCGATGCCATCCCGAAGATCCTCGGCATGTCCTTCGCACGTGAAGCCACCGAAGGGCTCGGGTTCTCCCCGGCCAAGACCGCCGTGATCGGCTGGGTGCTGCTGGTGTGCCTGATCGTCTTCCTGATCCCGCGCACCGCGGTGCTGGGGGCATTGGGCCTGACCGCCTATCTGGGCGGAGCCGTGACCGTCAACCTGCTCACCGACAAGCCGCTGGCCGGCTTCGTGCTGTCCGGGGTGTACGTCGGCGTGCTGGTGTGGATCGCGCTCATCCTGCGGCGGCCGGAGTTGCTGCGGGTGTTGGGGCTGCGGGGCGAGTGAGCGGTTCAGCGGGCCGGCAACTGGTCTAACAGCTCGTCGAGGAATCCACCAGCCTCGCGCCCGGCCGCCTCGACGTCGCCCGCGGCGATCGCCTCCAGCAAGCCCCGGTGCCGGATCTGGTCCGCCCGCACCGGTTTCCCGCTCGCCGTGGCCACACTGGCGACGACCACTTCGGTGAGCCCGCAGTACAGCTCGGTCAACACCGGGTTGTGCGCGGCGCGGACCACGGCCAGGTGGAAATCGGTGTCCGCCCGCGCGAAGTCCTCGTCTCGACCCTGCTGCTGGTGACCGTCGCGGCGCTTTAGCAGAGCGCGCAACTCGGCCAGGTCTTCGTCGGTGCGGGCGACGGCGGCCAGCCGTGCCCCCTCAACCTCCAGGCAGCGCCGCACCTGTAGCACGTCGCGCAGTTCCGAGCCGCACAACCGACGCACGGCGCCGGACACCTCGCTGGTGGCGCGCACGTAGGTCCCGTCGCCCTGACGGACCTCCAGAATGCCGGCGTGGGCCAGCGCCCGGACCGCCTCGCGCACGGTGTTGCGGCCGACCCCGAGCGCCTCGGCGAGCTCCGGCTCGGGGGGGATTCGAGAATCGACGGGCCATTCCCCGCCGGTCACCGAGGCCCGGAGCTGGTCAATCACCTGATCGACCAGGCAGGTGCGGCGGGTGGTGATCAACGGCACAGTATCCTCCCGTCATCCAATCATCGGATGTATGCGATCCTACTGTAGGTGACTCGCGCAGCACGTACCGAAAGACTCGGCGAGTACGAGCGTGACCTTGAACTGGAGCTCGAGGGCGCCGCCGAGTTCCGGCCTGCGACGATGGCGGCCGGCGGCGCCCTGCTGACCGTCGCGGTGGTGTTGACCGCGCTGAACCTCCGCCCGGCCATCACCAGCGTGGGCCCGTTGCTCCCGGAGATGCGGGGAGCCCTGGGCGCCTCGGACACCTGGGCCGGTGTCCTGACCACCTTGCCCGGTCTGTGCTTCGCGGCAGCCGGCCTCGCCGCGCCGTGGCTGTCCCGGCGGATCGGATTGGGCCGCACGGTCTCGGCGGCGCTGCTCACACTCGTTGCCGGACTGCTGATCCGGGTCTGCGACGGGCCCCTCGTCGTGCTCGGCGGAACACTGGTGGCGACCGCCGGAATCGCATTGATCAACGTGCTGATCCCGGTGATCATCCGCGGATCCTTCCCGGCACAGGTCGGGCTGATGACCGGGATCTACACCGCGGCGCTACAAGGGGGAGGAGCACTGGGCTCGGCAGCCACCCCGATGCTGGACGACGCGCTGGGAGGCTGGCGATCGGCGCTGGGCGCGTGGAGTGCCCTGGCGCTGCTGGCACTGGCGGCATGGGTGGTGGGTGCCCGCGGATTCGATCGGCCCGGATCCACCGCACCCGCGGCCACGACGAAAGGCCGATCGCTGTTGCGCAGCAAACTGGCCTGGACGGTCACCTTGTTCTTCGGCACCCAGTCGTTCCTCGCCTACGTGGTGCTGGGCTGGCTGCCGGAGGTGCTGATCGACAACGGCATCAGCGAAACGCGTGCGGGCCTGCTGCTCGGCCTGATCTCGCTGATCGCCGTGCCGATCAGCTTGATCGTCTCGCCGCTGGCCGCCCGTCGCGACAGCCAAAGCGGATGGATCGTCGGACTGGGAACGCTCGGCATCACCGGCATGGTCGGTCTGCTGATCGCGCCCGCGGCCGCACCGCTGCTGTGGAGCGTGCTGGTGGGGCTCGGGATGAGCGTTTTCTCGTTGGCGCTCACCGTGATTGCGCTACGTGCCCGCGACGCGCAGGACACCGCGAGCCTGTCGGGGATGGCGCAGGGTTTCGGCTACCTGCTCGCAGGCGTCGGCCCGTTCCTGTTCGGTCTGTTGCACCACGTCAGCGGTGGATGGACCGTGCCGTGGCTGATGGTGCTCGCCGTCTACCTGGTGCAGACGTCGGCGGGCGCACTGGCCGGGCGCAACCGTTACGTCTAGTGCGCCTAGCTCAGGGCTGTCGCAAGGACGCGGTGTCGATCACGAACCGGTAGCGCACGTCGGAGGCCAGCACCCGCTCGTAGGCGGTGTTGATGTACTCCGGCTCGATCACCTCGATCTCGGGCCGCACGTCGTGCTCGGCGCAGAAGTCCAACATCTCCTGTGTCTCGGCGATCCCGCCGATCAACGAACCCGATACGCTGCGCCGCATCCTGACCAGGGGACCCGGCGGCACCGCCAGGGCACCCTCCGGCATGCCCAACTCCACCAGCGTGCCGTCCAGGGTGAGCAGGTTCAGATAGGCGCCCAGGTCCAGGCTCGCAGACACGGTGTTGAGGACGACGTCGAAAGTGCCGCGTTGCTTCTTGAAGGTGCTCGGGTCGCTGGTGGCGTAGTAGTGCTGAGCACCCAGGCGCAGCCCGTCCTCCATCTTCTTCAGCGACTGGGACAGCACGGTGACCTCGGCGCCCATCGCGGTGCCCAGCTTGACGGCCATGTGGCCCAGACCGCCGAGGCCGACGACCGCAATCCGCTTGCCGGGCCCGACATTCCAGTGCCGCAGCGGTGAATAGGTGGTGATGCCGGCGCACAGCAGGGGAGCGGCCGCGTCCAGGGGAATCTCGTCCGGGATGCGCAGCACGTAGTTCTCGTCGACGACGATCGCGCCGCTGTAGCCGCCCTGCGTGGGTTGGCCGTCACGGCCGATGCCGGCGTAGGTGCCGACCATGCCGCCGCCGGTGCAGTACTGCTCCTGGCCGGCCAGGCAGCTGGGGCACTCGCGGCAGGAGTCGACGAAGCAGCCGACGCCGACCCGGTCGCCGACCTTGTACTTGGTGACCTCGGATCCGACCGCGGTCACCACGCCGGCGATCTCGTGGCCGGGAACCAGCGGATATTGCGGAGCGCCCCACTCGGCTTTGACGGTGTGGATGTCGGAATGGCAGATACCGGCGAAGGCGATGTCGAACGCCACGTCGTGCGGACCGGGGTCCCGGCGGGTGATGGTGGTCCTGGTCAGCGGGTCGGTCGCCGAGGTGGCGGCGTAAGCGGAAACGGTGCTCATAGTCGAGATTCCTCTTCGGGGATACCGGCAATCGTAAAAACATAGCTTAACAAAGTTATTTGCCGTGATGCCCGCGCGACGCGGTGAGTTCGGTCACCGGCGACGGATGCGCTTGCAGGACGCGCCCGCCTGAGGCTCAGTTGATCGGTGCGCTCACCCAGCGCAGGTCCTCGACCACTCCGCGGGCCGCGACCGGTCCCTGCCCCGTCTGCCATATCTCGTTGTTGACCACGAACACCCGGCTGTCGCGGTTGGCCCCCAGCCGGCGCCACGAGACGCTGTCGAACACTCTGGCCGCCCGCGCCTTGGCCGCCGGCGAGGTGAACGAGACGTAGACGATGTCGCCGTCGGCCGCCGAGAAGTCCGCGCGGCCGCCGAGATCGCTTTCGCCCGCGGCGATTTCGATGTAGGGCTGGTCGGTGAACCGCTGCGACGGCGGCCGGTCCACTCCGACGGTCTTGAGCACGCTGGCAGCGAAGTTGGCCGCCCCGTACACCCGCAGGCCGCTGTCGGTGAGAGCAACCACTGAGACCTGAAAGTGGGTGGCGTCGCTGACCTCGCCGGCCTCGGTGGCGTCTTCACTGAATTTGTCGAGCACCTGGTCGGCGGCGCCGCTGCGCGCGGTCGCCGCGCCGACGCCGCGCAGGTTGTCCTCCCACGCCATGCCCGGCGCCGCGGTGAACACGGTGGGCGCGATCGCGGCCAGCTCCGGATACCCGGGCGTCAGGCCCTGCGCGCCGAGGATCAGGTCCGGACGCAGTGCGGCGATGGCCTCGATGTCGGGGTTGCTGCGGGTGCCCACGGCCGGCAGCCCGTGCACCACGGCGCCCAGATATGACGGTTGGCTCTCCGAGCCATCCGGCAGCGCGGCCCCGACGATGCGGGACTGCAAGCCCAGGGCGCACAGCGCATCGAGCTGATCACCGGAGAGCACCACGATGCGTTCTGCTTCCTCGGGCACCTCGGTACCCGGCGGCTCCACCCCGTCCGCGTTGTGCACGGATCGCGTCGGCGGCCCCGGATCGGCGCGGGCCGGTTCGGGCGCGCAGGACTCGTCGGGGCGGCGGTCGTTTCCGAGCACACCGGCCCCGGCGACCATGGTGGTGGTGGACGTCGGCGCCGATTCCGTCCCCTCACCGGCGCAACCCGCGACCGTGATCAGCATCACGGCCAGTGCTGCCGCCGACACCGCTCGCCGGTTCGCCCTGGTCACGCGGTGACGGTAACACCCGGGTGGGGCAAGTCCCGCGGGGAGACGAATACGACAGTTTGTAGGAGGCCTATACCGACGGAGCGAGGCCCGGGGTTAGGATTCGAGCCAAGTCCCGGGATGCCCATGTTTGGAGGAATGTTGACCGCCGAAGCACCCCCGCGCGCAGAACTCGAGCCCAGTCGGCCATTCCCGCCGTTGATGGGTCCCAAGGGCGGCCTGCTCTACAAGATGATCACGACCACCGATCACAAGCTGATCGGCATCATGTATTGCGTCGCCTGCATGGTGTTCTTCTTCATCGGCGGTCTGCTGGCGCTGCTGATGCGCACCGAGCTTGCCGCGCCGGGCCTGCAGTTCCTGTCCAACGAGCAGTTCAACCAGCTGTTCACCATGCACGGCACGGTCATGCTGCTGTTCTATGCCACCCCGATCGTGTTCGGCTTCGCCAACCTGGTGCTGCCGCTGCAGATCGGCGCGCCGGACGTGGCCTTCCCGCGGCTCAACGCGTTCTCGTTCTGGCTCTTCGTATTCGGCGCCACGATCGCACTGGCCGGTTTCATCACCCCGGGCGGTGCGGCCGACTTCGGCTGGACCGGCTACACCCCGCTGAGCAACGCGGTGCACACCCCGGGCGCCGGCGCTGACCTGTGGATCATGGGCCTGGCCGTCGGTGGCCTGGGCACCATCCTGGGCGGGGTCAACATGATCACCACCGTGGCGTGCATGCGCGCCCCCGGGATGACCATGTTCCGGATGCCGATCTTCACCTGGAACATCCTGGTCACCTCGATCATGGTTCTGATCGTCTTCCCGCTGCTGACCGCGGCCCTGCTGGGCCTGGCCGTTGACCGGCACCTGGGCGGACATATCTACGACTCCGCCAACGGCGGCGAGTTGCTATGGCAACACCTGTTCTGGTTCTTCGGCCATCCCGAGGTGTACATCATCGCGCTACCGTTCTTCGGCATCGTCAGCGAAGTGATCCCGGTGTTCGCCCGCAAGCCGATCTTCGGCTACGTCACCCTGGTCTACGCGACGATGAGCATCGCCGGGCTGTCGACGGCGGTGTGGGCGCACCACATGTACGCCACCGGTGCCGTGCTGCTGCCGTTCTTCTCGCTGCTGACCCTGATGATCGCCATCCCGACCGGGCTGAAGTTCTTCAACTGGATCGGCACCATGTGGCGGGGCCAGATGACCTTCGAGACGCCGATGCTGTTCTCGCTCGGCTTCATCGTCACCTTCCTGGCCGGCGGCCTGACCGGCGTGATGCTGGCCAGCCCGCCGATCGACTTCCACGTCAGCGACAGCTACTTCCTGATCGCGCACTTCCACTACGTGCTGTTCGGCACCATCGTGTTCGCCACCTTCGCCGGAATCTACTTCTGGTTCCCGAAGATGACCGGCCGGCTGCTCGACGAGCGGTTGGGCAAGCTGCACTTCTGGCTGACCTTCATCGGGTTCCACACCACGTTCTTGATCCAGCACTGGCTGGGCAACATGGGTATGCCGCGCCGCTACGCCGACTACCTGCCCACCGACGGATTCCAGCCGTTCAACATCGTCTCCACCGTC
>Ga0182736_1002248_pt1 | contig 15299 bp, 16 predicted proteins | sample eDN5th30CKraftBY_FD_128882 | JGI IMG/M metagenome (GOLD analysis project Ga0182736, IMG submission 128882) | Enriched backyard soil microbial communities from Emeryville, California, USA - eDNA 5th pass 30_C Kraft BY (version 2) (version 2) | ecosystem: Environmental > Terrestrial > Soil >... | reverse complement strand
GGCGACATCGAGGGCGTGTGGATCGACCCTGTAATCGCGCAGCTGATGATGACCTTGTTTCCGCTCATGCCGTCTTCCTTCACAATGTCTCTGCAATTTTCCGCCAGCCCGCCTCCAGCGCAGGGCGGTGATCGGGCGCCGCGATTGCGATCAGGGCAGCCGCCCGGTCCTCGAAGCTCCTGCCCCTGAGGTCGGCCGCGCCGAACTCGGTTGCGACGATGTCGATGTCCATGCGCCCGAGCGCCACGGGTCCGGGCGACTGGCCAGGCACCACGATCCGGCCGATCGCGCCGCGCGCCGCCGTCGCCGGCAGCGCCACGACACGAAGCCCACCGCCGAGCCGCGCTCCGGCCGCAAAATCCTGCGCCCCTCCCGGGCCCGACAACAGCCCTTTGGGCGTGAGCTCGGCATAGGCCTGTCCGAACAGATCGACCTCGAGTGCCGAATTGATCGCGACGAAGTTCGCAATGGCGCCGATGATCGCGATATTGTGCGTGACGGCCGCTGGCATGAAGGCAAAGGCTTCGCCGCCAATAGCGGTGTAGAGCCGCCGTGATCCGATCGCGACGCCGGCCGTGACGGCCTGGCCGTCCGCCAGCGCCCCCGCTTCGAGAAGATCGACGACCTCGTCGACGATCAGCCCGCTATGAATGCGAAGGTTCCGCCGACCGGTGAGCGCGCGGAGGATCGCGCCGGGGATCTTTCCGACCCCCATCTGGAGCGTCGCATCGTCACCGATATGGGGCGCAACATGCGCCGCGATCGCATCGGCGACCGGGTCGCGGGTCGGGTCGGGCTCCGAATCGAAACCGGCGGCGGCCTCGGCAAATGCCGTCAGCTCGCGAAAGGGAATACCCGGGTCGCCGCGCGTTCGCGGCATCGCCGGATTGATATGCGCTATGCGAACGGGGATTGCCGGCCAGAGTTCTGCCGCGAAGTCCACCGCGGGTCCGAAGCTGCAATTGCCCTCGTCGTCGGGCGGCGCAACCATACAGATCAGTGCGTCGATCCGGAGCGCGTGCAGCCGGTGTCGGATCTCATTGTAGCACAGCGGAAAATGGGTGATGCGGCCTCCAGGGGCCGCCTTGAGTTCGGGCGTGACAAAGAATGTTTCCACGCGGCAGGCGTCGTTTGCGAGATAGGTGTGGCGGTTGACGCCCGGCACAAATATCCCCGTGAAGGTCATCACGCCGAGCGCCTCGCCCGCCTCCATCACCGCCTCGGCGAGCAAGATCGACTCCCCCGAGGCGCCCGTCACCAGGACGCGCCCGCCCTTCGGCAGCAGGGCTACCAGATCGGCGGGCGCGAGGCGGTGCGGAGACAAGACGGCGAACTTCTTATTTCACATATTTGTGAAATTCGGGCGCCCGCTTCTCCTTGAAGGCGCGCATGCCTTCCTTCGATTCCTCGGTGTCGTAGAAGAGCTTGACCGAGTTCAGTGCGAGCATCGAGATACCGCGGATATTGTCGCTGTCGGCATTGAAACTGCGCTTGGCGAGCGCCAGCGCGGTCGGCGAACGCTGTGCCAGGATGTCGGTCCATTCGGTAACGGCCGCATCGAGCTCCGCCGCCGGAACGACACGGTTCACCAGGCCCATCTCGAGCGCTTCCTGCGCGCTGTACTGAAGGTTGAGATACCAGATTTCACGCGCCTTCTTGTCCCCGACATGGCGCGCGAGAAAGGCCGTGCCCCAGCCCGCGTCGACCGAGCCGACCTTGGGGCCTACCTGCCCCAGCTTTGCCGTGTCGGCTGCAATGCTGAGATCGCAAAGAGTCGCAAAAACATGGCCGCCGCCGATCGCGAAGCCATTGATGCGCGCGATCACCGGTTTCGGAATGTCGCGGATAACCGATTGGAGTTCGTCGATCGGAAGCCCGACGATGCCGCGGCCATCATACTGGCCGTCCTTCGCGCTCTGGTCTCCGCCGGTGCAGAAGGCCTTTTCGCCCGCACCCGTAAGGACCACTGACGACACTTCGCGGTCATCGGCCGCGAGCTTGAAGGCCGCGATGAGTTCCTCGATCGTCTGGGCGCGGAAGGCGTTGTAGAGTTCGGGGCGATTGATGATCACCCATGCGGCGCGGCCGCGAACTTCGTAGATGACGTCTTCGAAACTGGTTGGATCAATCATTGCACTTCTCCTGAAACGGGTGGTCTGCGGTAGATAGCCGATGCGCGTCCGATCCTCCGGCCGGCGACCGTGATCAGCGACTGGACGAAGAGCATCGTGCGGGTCTGGTTCATGAGTTCGATCTGTGCCTCGACGAGCTCACCGAGCTGCGCCGGCACGAAATAGTCGACGCTGAGCGTTATCGTCGGCGTGTGCGCCGCGCCCGACTCGCAGCCGGGCCAGACCGCGACGATCATGGCGTCGGAGAAGGTCGCGAGGGCACCGCCGTGGCAGGTGTCGACGGGGTTGAGGTGCTGCTCGCCGACGCGAAAGGCCATGCGGCAGCCCGGCCGGTCGAGAAAGACCGGTCCGAACCGTTCGCTATAGCCCTTGCCTAGGTCGACGAGCGCATAGCCGGGAGGCGGCGCTTCGGACATGAGCTGATCAGATCATGTTCATGCCGCCGGCGACCGAGAAGGTCTGGCCGGTGATGAAGCTTGCATCGTCGGAGGCGAGGAAGGCGACGATACCGGCATAATCCTCGGGCTCCCCCATCCGCTTCAGCGGAATGCCGCGGACCATTGCGTCCTTCCACTTCACCGCCTGCTCGCCTTCGCCGAGGACGCTCGCCATCATCGGCGTGTTCGTCGGGCCGGGGCAGACGACGTTCAAAAGGACGCCCTTCGACGCGAGTTCGCGCGCAACCGACTTGGTGAAGCTGATCAGGCCGCCCTTGCATGCCGAGTAGACGGCTTCGTTGCTGGTGCCGACGCGCGCCGCGTCCGATGCGATGTTGATGATCCTGCCGCCGCCGCGCGCGACCATGCGCGGCGCCACCGCATGATGGGTGAAGAGCGGGCCATAAAGGTTGATCGCGATGATCTTGTCCCAGAGCGACTTGTCGGTCGCGAGGAACGGCGCCGGCTTGTCCCAGCCGGCATTGTTGACCAGTGCCCAGACGGGACCGAGATCGGCCTCGACGGCCTCGACTGCGGCGTTCACCGCGTCCTGGTCGCTGACGTCGAGCGCATAGGTCTTGATGACCGCACCGTCGCCTGCAATTCCGGCGGTCTCCTCGCCTGCTTCGGGCTTGAGATCGAAAATGGCGACCTTGCAGCCTTCTGCCGCGAGGCGGAGCGTAAGCGCCCGGCCGATACCCTGACCGCCACCAGTGACGATCGCTGTTTTACCCTGCAAACCCAACACCATTTCTCTCCTGATAGCTAAGTCATGAATTCGGGATCGGAGCCCGCCGTCTCGCCATCGCTGCCGGCGATTTCGAGGAGCGTCTCCTTGATGGTCATCAAGGTCGCGGCCGCGGCATTCAGCGCGTCCTCCGACACATTTTCGAGGATCTGGATCTCGATCTGTTCGACATTCTCGCGGATGGTGTTCACCATCTTGCTGCCCGAGCGAGTGAGATAGACGCGCCGCGCGCGCCCGTCGCTGGCATCGGCCCGGCGCTCGACGAAGCCCGCCGACTCCATGCGGTCGAGAAGACCGCCGATCGCAACCTTCGTGAGGTCGAGATCGAGAGCGAGCGCGGTCTGCGTCATCCCGTCGCGGCGCGACAGGAAGGCGAGCACCCACCATTGCGAACGGGTGATGCCGAGGGGCTTCAGCGCCCGGTCCACGACGACGCGGCGAAGTCGCGACACGTCATGGATAAGAAAGCCGAAGCGAAGTCCGGTATTGAGGTCTTTGGTCACAGCAGATCCTTGGTGTTGGTTTGCACCGCCACCGCTAGACCCGATTGAAAGATTTTCAAATGGGACTGTTCCGGAATCTTCGCGACCGATCTTCGCCATGGTCTCAGGCCCTGCCCTTCTTGAGCTTGCCCTTGAACATCTCGCGCGCAATGATCGTCTTCATGATCTCGATCGAGCCGCCCGCGATCTTGACGATGCGCGCGTCGGCATAGGCCCGGCAGATCGGATATTCCCACATATAGCCCCAGCCGCCGAACAGCTGCAGGCACTTGTCCGCCGCCTCGCAGTGAAGCTCGGAAGTAACCATCTTGGCCATCGCGGCGTCGACCGGATCGAGCTTGCCCTCCATGAAAAGCGCGATGCACTTGTCGGTGAAGACGCGCGCCATCACCGAGCGCGCCTTGAGGTCCGCGAGCACGAACTGGGTGTTCTGGAAATCGCCGATCGACTGACCGAACGCCTGGCGCTCGGCGGTATAGTCGACGGTCCATTCGATCATGACCTCGGTCACCGTCGCCGAGCGGATCGCCTGCGCGAGCCGTTCCTGCGGCAGCTTGGTCATCATGAGCGCGAAGCCCTGCCCTTCGCTGCCGAGCATGGCGCTCGAGGGGATCCGCATGTTGTCGAAGAAGAGCTCGGACGTATCCTGCGCCTTCATTCCCAATTTATCGAGGTTCTGTCCGCGATTGAAGCCCGGGGTCGCAGCGTCGACGAGGAACAGGGTGACGCCATGCGCGCCCGCCTGACTATCGGTCTTCGTCGCGAGCACGATGACGTCGCAAAGCTGGCCGTTCGATATGAACACCTTCTGGCCGTTGATCACGAACTCGTCGTCGTCGCGCACCGCCTGGGTACGGACCGCCTTGAGATCGCTTCCGGCGTGCGGCTCGGTCATGCCGAGCGATCCGATCGCCTCGCCCTTCACCATTTTCGGAAGCCAGTGACGCTTCTGCTCGTCGGTGCCGAACGACAGGATATAGGTCGCGACGAGATCGGTGTGGATCAGAAAACCGGGGCCGCTCGCCCCGACGCGCCAGAGTTCCTCATAGACGACAGCGTCGAAGAGATAGTCGAGGCCGAGCCCGCCATATTCTTCAGGAACGGTGCAGCACAGGAGGCCGGCGGCGCCGGCCTTCAGCCAGAGCTCGCGGGGGACGATGCCGTCCTTTTCCCATTGCTCGTGATAAGGGACGATTTCCTTCTCCACGAACTTGCGAACGCTGTCGCGCCACATTTCATGCTCTTCGCTGAAGATGTTCCGTTCGATCATCGCCGATGCCCCTTGTTTGTCTTTTCCATCAGCCGGCCCGATTGGCCTTGTCGCGCTGCGTCGACTGTTCGATCGCCTCGCGCGCCGCCTGCCACTGGCCGTCGGTCATTTCGGTTAGATCCGCGAAGGTGCCCGGCCCGGCGAGATGCTGGCCGCCATCGATCGCGATCGTCTGCCCGGTCAGATAATCGCAGCCGTCCGAGAGCAGGAAGGTGATGAGATTCTGGAGCTCGGGCATCGCGCCGTAGCGGCGGAGCGGCACGGTCTCATGGCTCGTCGCCGAGGATTTCGCGTCGGGAATGGGGTTGAGCTTCTCCCAGGCGCTTTCGGTCGGGAACGGGCCAGGTGCCGTCGCATTGAGGCGGATCCCGTAAGGACCCCACTCGACCGCCAGCGACATGGTCATTGCGTGGAGCGCGGTCTTCGCCATCGCCGAGGGAACGACAAATGCCGATCCCGACCAGACCCAGGTCACGAGATTGCTGACGACCGCGCCCTTGATCCCTTCAGCGATCCAGCGCTTGCCGAGCGCGAGGGTGACGTGGAAGCTTCCGTCCATCACGGTCGAGGTCACGGCGCGAAAGCCGCGCGGGCTGAGCTGCTTGGTGGGCGCGATGAAATTTGCGGCCGCGTTGTTCACGAGCGACGTGAGCGGTCCCGTTTTCCAGATCGCATCGACCATCGCATCGACCTGATCGGCGTCGCGGATATCACAAGTATGCCAATGTACTTTTCCCGTCGCGCCGGCCCCGATCTCTGCCGCGGCGGCTTCGAGAACATTCGCGCGGCGTCCGCAAATATGGACGATCGCCCCCTTGGCGGCGAGCGCCCTGGAGATTTCGAGGCCTAGCCCGGAACCGCCGCCCGTCACGAGAATCGATTTGCCCGCGAGTACGTCGGACCGGAATATTTCCATGATTGACCTCTTCCCCGTCTGCGCTTCCAGCTGTGCGGCGTCCCGCATCTCAAATTTCGTGAACCAGTTTACAACTTCCAAAATAGCTGTCAAGGATGGTTGCAGGAAACAACTGAAACAAGTGCGGGAGGAAGCGAAAGGTGACGCAACAACCGGGGGCGATTGTGGCCGTCGGCGGCTATTTGCCGCTATTGCGGCTTGACCGCGCACAGGCAGCCAAATCGCTGAGACATTTCGGCCTCGGGGGCCGTCAGGCCGGGTACCGGGCCGTGGGCGGCTGGGACGAGGACGCCTTCACTTTCGCGGCGGAGGCGAGTCGCGCGCTCGTCGAGTCGCCGCCGTCGAAGATCGCTTTCGCATCGACCTCGGCGCCCTTCACCGATCGCTCGCATGCGGCGCTGCTCGTCGATGCGCTCGCGCTTCCCCGCGCGACGCGGACTGCCGACAGCGCAGGAACGCGGCGCTGCGCGGTCTCGGCATTGCTCGACGCGCTGCTTGGCGGCGAAGACAGCGTCGTCGCAGCGGGCGAACGCCGCCCGGCCAGGGCAGGCAGCCCCTCGCATCTCGCTTATGGCGACGGCGGCAGCGCCGTGCGCACCGGGACAGATGGCGCGGCCCGGCTCGTCGGCTGGGCCTCGATCGCCCACGATCTCCTCGATAGCTACGCCTCGCGCGGCCACGAGACGGCCTATCCGAGCGAAGAGCGTTTCGTGCGCGACGTTGCGACCGCTGCCGTCATCGTCCCGGCGATTGCCGAGGCCTGCGCGACGGCCGGCATCTCGCCCGCCGAGATCAACGCCGCCGCGGTCCATGAGCCGCTCGGCGGCATGTGGAAGGATATCGCGCGCAAGGCCGGCATCACCGCGCCGAACCATGCCTCGACGCTCGCCGAACGCGCCGGCGATCTCGGGGCAGCGCATGCCCTCTTCGCGCTCGGCCTCGCGCTTGAGAGCGCGCGTCCCGGCGATCTCGTGCTCCTGGCGGGTTTCGGCAGCGGCTGCGACGCGCTCGTCTTCCGCGTCGATGCCAGGGTACCGGGTGCGGCGTCGGTTCGCGACGCGCTCGGCAGCGGCGAGGCGACCGCGGATTATGTCCGCTTCCTCGCGCTCACCGGCAATCTCGATCTCGATTTCGGCGTACGCTCCGAGTTCGAGCAGAAGGCGCAGGCGACGGTACTTGAGCGCTACGGCCGCGATACGATCGGGTTCATCGGCGGGCGCGATTCCGCTGGCAATGTGCAATTCCCCAAGACGCCCATTCCCGTCCGCCCCGGCGCGGGCGGCCGCGAGGCACTCGAGGATGTCAGGCTTGCCGATCTCCCCGCGAAAGTCGCCTCGGTCACCGCCGACCGGCTCAACTTCACGCCCGATCCGCCCTTCTGGTTCGGCCTCGTCCAGTTCGACAATGGCGCGCGTATCCTGATGGAGTTCACCGACGCGAGCGGACCGGGCTTCGTCGTCGGCGATGCGCTCGGCATGCGGCTCAGGATCAAGTCGGTCGACAAAAGGCGCGGTATGCGGACCTATTTCTGGAAGGCGGCGCCCGCGGCGCGGCCGCAATTGGAGGCCTGAGATGGCGACGGGTATCAAGGATCGGGTAGCGATCATCGGCATGGGTTGCTCGGTGTTCGGCGAACGCTGGGATCGCGGCGCCGACGATCTGATGATCGAGGCCTTCGAGGAAGCGATCGCCGACGCCGGCATCGACCGCGCCCAGATCGAGGCCGCCTGGATGGGCAATGCGCTCGACGACATCAATATCGGCAACTCCGCCCTCCCCCTCGCCCATGCGCTGCGCCTCCAGACCATTCCGGTGAGCCGCGTCGAGAATATGTGCGCCACCGGGACCGAGGCGCTCCGCGCCGCCGTCTATGCCGTGGCCTCGGGCGCGATCGACTTCGGTCTCGCGCTCGGCGTCGAGAAATTGAAGGACACGGGCTATGGCGGCCTCCCCTTGCGGACCAAGGGCCTCGCGAACGATCTCTGGATGCCCTATGGCTCGGCTCCCGGCACCTTCGCGCAGCTCGCCGGCGCCTACAGCGCCCGCCACGCGCTGGACGGGGGCGACCTGAAGCAGGCGATGGCGCATGTCAGCTGGAAGAGCCATCAGAATGGCGCGCTCCATGGCAAGGCGCATCTCAGGAAAGCGGTCGAGATGGACACCATCCTGAAGGCCCCGATGATCGCCGACCCGCTCGGCCTCTTCGATTGCTGCGGTGTGTCGGACGGGGCCGCCTGCGCGATCGTGACTACTCCCGAGATTGCGAAGAGCCTCGGGATCGACAATCCGGTCACCGTGAAGGCGATCCAGCTTTCGGCAAGCAACGGCTGGGAGATGGGATATGGCGAGTGGGATGGCGCCTCGGTGCGCAACACGCAGGTCGCAGCCGGCCGCGCCTATGCCGAGGCCGGCATCAAGGATCCGCGCGCCGAGATTTCGCTGACCGAGGTCCACGACTGCTTCTCGGTCACCGAACTCGTCACGATGGAGGATCTCGGCCTCTCCGATCCCGGCCGCGCGCCCTTCGACATTCTCGACGGCAAGTTCGACCGGGGCGGCGCGATCCCCTGCCAGACCGACGGCGGCCTCAAATGCTTCGGCCATCCGGTGGGCGCCTCGGGTCTGCGCATGGCCTATGAGGTCTATAACCAGCTGAAGGGCCGCGCCGGCGAGCGTCAGCTCGCCAATGTCGACTTCGGCCTCACCCACAATCTCGGCGGCGCGCCGTTCAACAGCGTCGCGGCGGTCTCGATCCTCGGCCGTCTCGACTAGGAGCAATCACATGGCAGGGCTTTATTTCGAGCAGTTCACCGTCGGGCAGGTCTTCGATCACGAGATTCGCCGCACGGTGACCGACATGGACAATATTCTCTTCAGTTCGCTGACCTATAACCCGGCGGCGATCCATATCGATCATGCCTATGCGGCGGCGACCGAGTTCGGCAAGCCGCTGATGAACTCGATCTTCACGCTCGGTCTCGTCATTGGTCTCTCTGTCCAGGATACCACCCTCGGCACGACGATTGCCAATCTCGGCATGACCGACACCACCTTCCCCAAGCCCGTCTTCGCGGGCGACACGATCCGCGCGCGCACGACGGTCGTCGAACTGCGCGACAGCAAGTCGCGTCCGACGCAGGGTATCGTCACCTTCGAGCATCTCGGGCTCAACCAGAAGGACGAGATCGTCTGCCGCACGCTGCGCGGCGCACTGATGATGCGTGTCCCGGCATGAGGCTCCGCTCGCTCCTCTTCGTCCCCGGCGACAGCGAGAAGAAATTCGCCAGGGCCAAGGACGTCGGCGCCGACGTGCTGATCCTCGACCTCGAGGACAGCGTCGCACCGAGCATGAAGGAGGCCGCGCGCGCGCAGGTCGCGACCTTCCTCGAAGACCGGAGCCCGCGCGACTGGTCCTTCTTCGTGCGCGTCAATCCCTTCGATACCGGCCTGACCTTCGACGATCTTGCCGCGGTGGTGAAACCGGGGCTCGACGGCCTGCTCATTCCGAAGGCGAACGGCGCCGCCGATATCCAGCGCATCGGCGACGAGCTCGATCGCCTCGAGGCCAAGGCCGGGATGATGCAAGGGACCGTGAAAATTGCGGTGGTCGCCACCGAGACCCCGCTCGCGATGTTCAACCTCGGCAGCTATACGCCGCCACACCCGCGGCTTGCCGCGCTGACCTGGGGCGCCGAGGATCTCGCCGCGGCGATCGGCGCGACGGGCAACAAGGAAGAGGATGGCCACTGGACCGATCCCTACCGCCTCGCCCGCTCGCTCTGCCTCTATGCCGCGGCCTCGGCCGGCGTCGCGCCGGTCGACACGCTCTACGCCGATTTTCGCAACCCGCAAGGCCTCGAGGCCGACTGCCGCCGCGCACGCCGCGACGGCTTCACCGGCCGCATAGCGATCCATCCCGACCAGGTTTCCATCATCAATCGCTGCTTCAGCCCGTCCGAGGGCGAGATTGCCGAAGCGCAGAAGATCGTCGCGGCCTTCGAGGCGCAGCCCGATGCGGGCACGCTAGGGATCGACGGCAAGATGGTCGATATTCCCCATTTGAAGGCCGCCCGCCGCACGCTGGCGAGCGCCTGACCCACGGAGAGAGGATATGAGCAGCACCCGCCCGCTTCCGACCGAAGAAGATCTCGCCGCGATCCGCGAGGGCGTGCGCGCCGTCTGCGCGCCCTTCGACGACGAATATTGGCTCGACCGCGACAATTCAGGCGAGTTTCCGAAGGATTTCCATCGTGCCATGGCCGACGGCGGCTGGCTCGGCATCACCATGCCCGAGGAATATGGAGGCTCGGGCCTGGGCGTCACCGAGGCGATGACGATGATGAACGAGGTCGCAGCCAGCGGCGGCGGCTTCGCGGCCGCCTCGACGATCCACATCAACCTCTTCGGGCCGCACCCGATCGTCGTGAAGGGCACGCCCGAGCAGAAGGCGCGCTGGGTGCCCCGGCTCGTCGCCGGCGAGGACCAGTGCTGCTTCGGCTTCACCGAGCCCGATGCGGGGCTCAACACGACGCGGATCAAGACTTTCGCCGAGAAGGTGCCCGGCGGTTATGTCGTCCATGGCCAGAAGGTCTGGACCTCGACCGCGCAGGTCGCGAACAAGATCATGCTGCTCACCCGCACGACCAAGTTCGAGGATTGCGCACGCCCCACCGACGGCATCACCATCTTCTATACCGACCTCGATCGCGCGAAGATCGACGTTCATCTCATTCCGAAGATGGGACGCAAAGCCGTTGATTCCAATGCCATCTTCATCGACGGCCTCTTCATCCCGGAAGAGGACCGCATCGGCGAGGAAGGCAAGGGCTTCTCCTACATCCTCCATAGCCTCAACCCCGAGCGGGTGCTGATCGGCGCCGAGGCGATCGGTATCGGCCGCGACGCGCTCCGCCGCGCGACCCAATATGCCAGGGAGCGCATCGTCTTCGACCGGCCGATCGGCCAGAACCAGGGCATCCAGCATCCGCTCGCCGAGAAATGGATGTATCTGGAAAGCGCCTGGCTGATGGTCGAGAAGGCCGCGCGCCTCTACGACAGCGGCCTGCCCTGCGGCGCCGAGGCGAATAGTGCCAAATTCCTCGCCGCGCGCGCCTGCCACGACGCAGCCTGGCAGGCCGTCGCGACCCATGGCGGGTTCGGATACGCCAAGGAATATCATGTCGAGCGGCTCTACCGCGAAAGCGCGCTGACCCGCCTCGCCCCGATCACCGAGCAGCTCATCATGAGCTTCATCGCCGAGAAGGTGCTCGACCTTCCCAAAAGCTATTGAGGACAAGAGACATGGGAATGATGGACGGAAAAGCCGTGCTGGTCACCGGCGCGGGCCGCGGCGTCGGCCGCGGGATCGCGCTCGAGATGGCAAAGGCCGGCGCCGCGGTCGTGGTGAACGACCTCGGGGTGTCGCTCACCGGCGAAGGCCAGGACGGCGCCTCGCCCGCCGAGCAGGTCGCGGCCGAGATCGTCGCCATGGGCGGCAAGGCGATCGCCAATCATGACAGCGTCGCCGACTGGGCGGGCGCGGGCGCGATGGTCAAGGCCGCGGTCGACACTTTCGGGCGGATCGACGCGGTGGTGAACAACGCCGGAAACCTGCGCGACATGTATTTCCACAAGATGGGTCCCGACGATTTCGACGCGGTACTCGCCGTGCACCTCAAGGGCAGCTTCAACACGAGCCGCGCCGCCGCGCCCTTCTTTAAGGAACAGGGCTCGGGGGCCTATGTCCATATGACCTCGACGTCGGGGCTGATCGGCAATTTCGGGCAGGCCAATTATGCGGCGGCGAAGCTCGGCATCGTCGGTCTCTCGAAATCGATCGCACTCGACATGCAGCGCTTCGGAGTGCGCTCGAACGCGATCGCGCCCTTCGCCTGGACGCGGATGATCGACTCGATCCCGACGGATACCCCCGAGCAGCAGAAGCGCGTCGATGGGCTCAAGAAGCTCGACGCAGACAAGATCGCGCCCTTGACGGTCGCGCTCGCGAGCGACGCCGGCGCCAGGGTCACCGGCCAGATTTTCGCGGTGCGCAACAACGAGATATTCCTCTTCTCGCAGCCGCGCCCGATCCGCAGTGCCCATACCGCCGAGGGCTGGACGCCCGAGGCGGTTGCCGAGCGGGTATTCGACCAGTTCGAGAATGATTTCTATCCGCTGCACCGTTCGGCCGACGTCTTCACCTGGGACCCGGTCTGACCCGCCATGGCTTTCCGGCCCGACCTTCTCCTCGCGCATGACTTCGGCGAGACGTGCCGGCGCTACGAGGCGCGCGACGCGATCCTCTACGCGCTCGGCCTCGGTCTCGGCTGTGATCCGCTCGACGATGGCGATCTCGCCTATCTCGACGAGACGCGCCTCGCGGTCATCCCGAGCTTCGCGGTCACGCTCTGCTCCCCGGGCATGTGGATCCGCGACCCCGCTTTCGGGGTCGACTTCGCCCGTCTCGTGCACAGCGCCCAGGAAGCCCGCTTCCACGCCCTCCTCCCGGCCTCGGCCGAGGTATCGGGGACGGCGAGGGTGCTTGCAGTCCGCGACCGCGGCGAAGGCCGCGGCGCGGTCGTGGAACTCGAGCGCCAGCTCCGCGACACGGGCGATGGCGGACTTTACTGTACGCTCAGGCAAACGCTGCTGCTGCGCGGCAATGGCGGGTTCGGGGGTGAGCCGCCGGCCCGCCTTCCCTCCGCGATACCCGCGAGCGATCCGGCGACCTCGGCCGAGCTCAGGCTGTCGCCGCGCGCAGCCCTCATCTATCGCCTCTCGGGCGACTGGAACCCACTCCACATCGATCCGGGTTTCGCGAGCAAGGCCGGTTTCGACCGGCCGATCATGCATGGGCTTGGCACCTATGGCATGGCCGGCGTCGCCGTGTCGCGCGCGGTCGGACGCAACCCCTCGGACATGACCCGTCTCGCCTGCCGCTTTTCGGGGATCGTCTATCCCGGCGATACGCTCGACTTCGCGATCTGGCCCGGGGAGCACAGCGCCCGCTTCCAGGCGCGTATCGGCGAGCGGATCGTTCTCGACGAAGGCGTCATCGAATGGAACAACGAGCCATGAACCGCAGGACTCTTTCGTCGACCCTGAAACAGCAGCTCCGGCTGCCGGTCATGGCCGGCCCGATGTTCATCGCCTCCACCGCCGACCTCGTCGTCGCGCAATGCAATGCCGGCATCATCGGCGCGATGCCCGCCCTCAACCCGCGGTCCACCGAGGCGCTCGACAAGGACCTCGGCCGCATCGCCGGGGCGGTAGGAACGAAGCCCTGGTGCATCAATCTCGTCGCGCACAAGAGCAACGAGCGGCTGCAGCCCGACCTCGATGTCGTACTGCGCCACAAGGTGCCGATCGTCGTCCTAGCGCTCGCTGCCGATCCCGGGCTCGTTCGCGAACTTCAGGCGAACGGCAGCCTCGTTTTCCAGGACGTCATCCGCAACCGCCATGCTCAGAAATGCGCCGAAATGGGGGTGGACGGCATCATCGCGGTTGGTGCCGGCGCCGGCGGGCATACCGGCGACCAGTCGCCGTTCGCGCTCGTCGCCGAGATCCGCGAATGGTGGGACGGCCTGCTCCTTCTCGCCGGCTGCATCACCAACGGCCGCGGCGTCCTCGCGGCCGAGGCGATGGGCGCCGATTTCGCCTATATCGGTTCGCCCTTCCTTGCCTCGAGCGAGGCGAATACCCAGCCCGGCTTCAAGCAGATGCTGGTCGATGGCAGCGCCAAGGATGTTATGGTGACGAGCTGCTTTACGGGCGTGAAGGCCAGTTTCCTTCGCCCGTCGCTGATCGAGAATGGCCTCGATCCCGACAACCTCGTGCCGGCGACAAGCGGCGGCGCGATCAACATCAACGACGGCGGCGCCAACAGCAAGGCGTGGCGCGACATCTGGAGCGCCGGGCAAGGTATCGGCGCGATCAAGGCGGCAAGCCCGGCCGGCGAATGGATCGACTGGCTCGCCGCCGACTATGCGCAGGCGCGCAAGGCCATGGGGCTTTCCCGATGAACCGGCAGTGCATCCTTGTCTCGCGCCCGACCGGCGTCGCGCAGGCGGCAAACTTTGACATCGTCGAAGCCGAGCCCGCCCGCATTGGCGATGGCGAGGTCCGTGTCCGCAATGCCTTTCTCTCGGTCGAACCGGCGATGCGCGGGTGGATCGCCGACAAGGGCAATTATTCGGAGCCGGTCGCAATCGGATCGGTCATGCGCTCGCTTGCGGTCGGGACGGTCACCGAGAGCAGTGACGAGCAATTCCCGGTGGGGACCGTCGTCACCGGCTGGTTCGGCTGGCAGGAGGAGGCGGTGGTTCCCGCAAGCGCCATTCTCCGCAAAGTCACCGAGACCGATCTGCCGCTCTCGCTCAGCCTCGGGATCCTCGGAATCAACGGGGTAACGGCGCATCTGGCGCTCACCGGCATCGGCGAACCCAAGCCCGGCGATACCCTGCTGGTGTCGACGGCAGCCGGCGCCGTCGGATCGGCGGTCGGCCAGATCGGACGGCTTCTCGGTTGCCGCACGATCGGCATCACGGGCGGCGCAGACAAGGTGCGCCTTTGCCGCGACCGCTTCGGTTACGACGAAGCGTATGACTATAAGGACCCGGATTTCCCGATCGCCATCGCCAACACGTGTCTCGAGGGGGTCGACGTCTATTTCGACAACACCGCGGGCGCGATCAGCGACGCCGTCATGCCACATCTGGCGATCGGCGCACGCGTCGTCGTCTGCGGCACGGCGTCGCTTTCGCAATGGGATCCATGGCCGCAGGGTCCGCGCGTCGAACGCCATTTGCTCGTCAAGCGCGCCCGCATGCAGGGTTTTGTGATCTTCGATCATCTCGATCAATGGGATCGCAGCGTGACCAGGCTCGCCGACTGGATCAGGAGCGGCGACCTTGTCTATGAAGAGGATGTCCTGGCGGGTATCGAAGCCTGTCCGGACGCGCTCGCCGGCCTCTATCGCGGTGAGAACAAGGGCAAGAGGGTGGTCCGGCTCTGACCGGCCCGGCAGGAGATTGGGGGATGCTTGAAGGCCGGCAGGTGGTCGTGATCGGCGGAAGCTCGGGCATCGGCTTCGCCGTCGCGCAGGCATCTCTCGCCGCGGGTGCGCGGGTGCACATCGGATCGACCAATGCGGACAGGGTCGAAAGCGCAGTGGCGCGGCTCGGCTCCGGCGCCAGCGGCGCGGTCGTCGATACGACCGATGAGACCGGTCTCGCGTCCTTTTTCGATGCCCTGCCCGCTATCGATCATCTGGTTCACACCGCAGGCGACCGGCT
>Ga0182736_1002247_pt1 | contig 15304 bp, 13 predicted proteins | sample eDN5th30CKraftBY_FD_128882 | JGI IMG/M metagenome (GOLD analysis project Ga0182736, IMG submission 128882) | Enriched backyard soil microbial communities from Emeryville, California, USA - eDNA 5th pass 30_C Kraft BY (version 2) (version 2) | ecosystem: Environmental > Terrestrial > Soil >... | reverse complement strand
CACACGGCTGGAAAACCCGCAAACGCCACGACGGCACCACCGAAACCCTGCCCCCAGCCCACCTCGACCACGGCCAACCCCGCACCAACACCTACCACCACCGGAGAAAAACTCCTACGCGACCGCGAAGACGACGACGGACCCTAGCCGGACTCCTACAGCGGCGTCACATATGCGGAGCTGATCCCGCCGTCCACCAAGAAGGTCGAGCCGGTGATGAACGAGGCGTCATCGCTGGCCAGGAACGCGACCGCGGCCGCGATCTCGTCCGGCTCGGCGAAGCGGCCCAGCGGCACGTGCACCAGACGGCGCGCTGCGCGCTCCGGGTCCGCGGCGAACAGCTCCTGCAGCAGCGGGGTGTTCACCGGCCCGGGGCACAACGCGTTGACCCGGATCCCCTGGCGGGCGTACTGCACGCCGAGCTCTCGCGACATGGCCAACACGCCGCCCTTGGAAGCGGTGTAGGAGATCTGCGATGTCGCCGACCCCATCACCGCCACGAACGACGCGGTGTTGATGATCGAGCCGCGCCCGGCCGGCGTCATATGCCGCAGTGCCGCCCGACAGCACAGATACACCGATTTCAGATTCACATCCTGAACCCGTTGCCAGGCCGGCAATTCGGTGTTCTCGATCAGGTCGTCGTCCGGAGGCGAGATGCCGGCGTTGTTGAAGGCGATGTCGACCGCACCGAACGTCGCGGCCGCGGTGTCGAACAGCGCATCGACCTGCTCCTGATCGGAGACGTCGACCGGCACGAACAGACCGTCCAACTCGTCGGCGACCGCGGTGCCCGCGGACTGGTCGAGGTCGCCGACCACGATGCGCGCGCCCTCGGAGTGCATGCGCCGGGCGGCCGCGAGGCCGATTCCGCCGCCCGCACCGGTCACCACGGCAACCCGCCCGGACAGGCGCTGGGTCAGATCGGTCACTGCATCTCCTTCACTGCGATGAATACGTTCTTGGTGTCGGTGAAGGCCAGCGGCGCATCCGGCCCCAGCTCCCGGCCCAGACCGGATTGTTTGAACCCCCCGAACGGGGTGTTGAAGCGCACCGAGGAATGCGAATTCACCGACAGATTCCCGGCTTCCACCGCCCGCGATACCCGAAGTGCCCTCGACAGGTCATCGGTCCAGATCGAACCCGACAGCCCGTACACCGTGTCATTGGCCAACGCCACGGCATCGGCTTCATCCTCGAACGGCAACACCGTGACCACCGGGCCGAAGATCTCCTCGGTGACGCAGCGGTCGGTGGGCGCCGGCGTCAGCACGGTCGGCGGGAACCAGAATCCGGGGCCCTCCGGGGCCCGGCCGCGGAAGGCCACCGGCGCGTCGTCGGGGACATAGGAGGCCACCTTCTCCCAATGCGGGCGCGACACCAGCGGGCCCATCTCGGTGTCGCGCGAGGCCGGGTCGCCGACGACGACACCGGCGACCGCGGGCTCCAGCAACTCCATGAAACGGTCATAGACGCTGCGCTGCACCAGGATCCGGCTGCGGGCGCAGCAGTCCTGCCCGGCATTGTCGAACACACCGTAGGGCGCCGTCGCCGCCGCACGCTCCAGATCGCAGTCGGCGAACACGATGTTGGCGCTCTTGCCCCCGAGCTCCAGCGTCACCCGCTTGACCCCGGCGGCCGCGGCCGCCAGCACCCGGGTACCGGTGACCGTGGAACCGGTGAACACGATCTTGGCCACGTCCGGGTGGGTGACCAACCGCTCCCCGACCACCGCCCCCGGGCCGGGCAGCACCTGCAGAAGGTCTGGCTCCAAACCCGATTCGACGGCCAACTCGCCCAACCGGACCGTGGTCAGCGGCGTCCACTCCGCGGGCTTGATCACCACCGCGTTCCCCGCGGCCAGCGCCGGGGCGAACCCCCATGCGGCGATCGGCATCGGGAAGTTCCACGGGGTGATGATCCCGATGACGCCGAGCGGCTCATGGAAGGTCACATCCAACCCGCCGGCCACCGGTATCTGCTGACCCGACAGCCGTTCCGGGCTGGCCGCGTAGAACTGGAGCACGTCGCGGACATGCCCGGCTTCCCATTCGGCGGCCGACACCGGATGACCGGAGTTGGTCACCTCGAGTGCGGCCAGCTCGTCGACGTGGGCATCGACGACCGCGGCGAACGACCGCAGCGCCGCCGCACGCTCGGCCGGCGCCAACCGCGCCCACCGCTTCTGTGCGGCCTGCGCCCGGCGGACCGCGTCGTCGACGGCGGCGGTGTCGACATGCTCGACGACGTCGAACACCGCCCCGGTGGCCGGGTTGACCAGCTCGTGGGTCATCGGCTCTCCCGCGCCGCCGCATAGTCGTGCGCGGCGTCCACGATCGCGGTGAACAAACGCAGATCCCCCAGCGACGCCTCCGGGTGCCACTGGACCGCCACCACGAAATCCTCCCCGGGGAGCTCGATCGCCTCGATGACGCCGTCGTCATCACGCGCGCTGACCACCAGCTTGTCACCCAGCTCGGCGATCGCCTGGTGGTGGTAGCACTGCACCTCGCAGGTCTCACCGACCAGCTCGGCCAGCCGGGTACCGGCCACCGTGCGCACCGGCATCGGGGTGAACACACCGTTGCCGGCCCGATGGCCGGCGTTGCCGAGGACGTCGGGCAGATGCTGATGCAGCGTCCCACCGAGCGCGACATTGAGCACCTGGGCGCCGCGGCAGATACCGAGCACCGGTAGCCCGCGCCGCAGCGCCTCGGACAGCAACGCGAACTCCCAGGCGTCGCGCAGGGGGTCGGGCCGATCGGTCTCGGCGTGCGCGGTCTGGCCGTAGCCGGAGGGGTCGAGGTCCCTGCCGCCGGTGATTACCAGCCCGGAAACGCCATCGAGCACACGGGCGGCGACCTCCGCGGTCACCGGTTGCGGCGGTAGCAGCACCGCGATACCGCCTGCGCCGGTAATGCCCTCGAGGTAGTCGGCGGGCAGCAGGCCCGCGCGCACATCCCAGACGCCGGTCTGCGCCCGGTCGAGATAGGTGGTCAGGCCGATCACCGGACGCCTGTACCCAGGCGACGGTCCCAGCTTCGCCTCTCCTTTGTCGAGCCTCGCTGAACCGCTCGGTCCAGGCGACGGTCCCAGCTTCGCCTCTCCTCCGTCGAGCCTCGCTGAACCGCTCGGTCCAGGCGACGGTCCCAGCTTCGCCTCTCCTCCGTCGAGCCTCGCTGAACCGTCGAGTTCAGAATCGTTCAAAACCCCGAACCCTTTCCCAGTCGGTCACCGCGGTGTTGAACGCATCCAGCTCCACCCGTGCGCCGTGCAGGTAATGCGCGACGACATCATCGCCGAACGCCTTGCGCGCCACCGCCGATTCGGCGAAGGCGTCGGCGGCCTCGGCGAGTGTCGACGGCAGGTGCGGCAACCCGGCGGAGTAAGCGTTACCGTCGACCGGGTCGGGCAATTCGAGATCGTTGTCGATGCCGTGCAGGCCCGCCGCGATCAGGGCCGACACCGCCAGGTACGGGTTGACGTCGCCGCCGGGCACTCGGCACTCCACCCGCATCGAGTCACCGCGGCCGAGGACCCGCAACGCGCAGGTGCGATTGTCCAGGCCCCACCCGATCACCGTGGGGGCGAAACTACCGCCGACGAATCGTTTGTAGGAGTTGACGTTCGGCGCGTAGCACAACGTCAGCTCCGACAAGGTGGCCAACACACCGGCCAGGAAACTGCAGAACAACGCCGACATGCCGTGCGGCGCGGCCGGATCGGCGAACACCGCGGCGCCTTCACTGCTGCGCAGCGACAGGTGCACGTGGCAGCTGTTGCCTTCCCGCTCGTCGAATTTCGCCATGAACGTCAGGCTCTTGCCGTGTTGGTCGGCGATCTCCTTGGCGCCGCTCTTGTAGACGCTGTGGTTGTCGCACGCGACCAGCGCCTCCTCATAGCGGAAGGTGATCTCCTGCTGTCCGGTGTGGCACTCTCCTTTGACGCCTTCGCAGCGCAGGCCCGCGCCGGTCATCCCCAAGCGGATGTCGCGTAGCAGCGGTTCCAGCCGGGTACCGGCGACCAGACCGTAGTCGGCGTTGTAGTCGGTACCGGGTGTCAGGCCGCGATAACCGGCGGCCCACGCCTGCCGGTAGCTGTCGTCGAAGACCAGGAACTCCAGTTCCGTTGCGGCGTAAGCGACCAGCCCACGCTCGGCCAGCCGCGCAACCTGAGCGGCCAGGATCTGGCGGGGCGCCACCGCGACCGGGTTGCCGTCCGGCCAGTAGGCGTCGGCCAGCACGTGGGCGGTGCCCGGCAGCCACGGGATACGCCGCAGCGTCGCGAAGTCGGGCCTGAGCACCAGGTCGCCATAACCGGTGCCCCAGTCGGCGATCGGGTAGCCGGCAACGGTGTTCATCTCGACGTCGACCGCCAGCAGGTAGCTGCAGCACTCCACGCCGTGCCCGGCGACCTCATCGAGGAAGTGCTGCGCGGCGACCCGCTTACCGACCAGCCGGCCCTGCATGTCGGTGAGCGCCACCACCACGGTGTCGATTTCGCCGCACCCGACCAGTTGCTGGAGTTCTACCGGGGACAGCATCGCGGGCCGGGTCATTGTGCTCCTTCACCGACGACGGTCCCCCCTGACCTTGAGTGCTGTCAGGCTACCCGCCCGGCATCAGCCGATCGGCTCCAGCCGACTGAATTGCTGCGACCGGTAGCAGTCCGCACATGTCGATCGACGGATTTTTCCGCTGGTGGTGATCGGCAGCGAACCGGGGGCAACAAACATCAGGTCGGACACCCGCACCCCGTGTGACCGCGAAACCGCGGCTGACACCTCGTGTTTCAGGTTCTGTATCCGCTGCGCTTCCTCATCTGAGGTACCCCGGCTCTTGAGTTCGGCGATGACGACGAGCTGCTCGCGACCGTCGCCGGTGACCGGGACCGCAGCGACGCGACCCCCGGTGAGCTCCTGCACGGTGGCCTCGATGTCGTCCGGGTAGTGGTTTCGGCCGTCGACGATCAACAGGTCCTTGATGCGGCCGACGACCAGCATCTCGCCGTCGTGGATGACGCCCAGGTCCCCGGTGCGCAACCACGGCTGCGCCGGTGTGCCCGGGGTCGGAGCATCCAGCCGCCCGCCAAACGTGCGCTCGGTCGCCTCCGGGTTGTGCCAGTACCCGCTGGCGACATTGGGCCCGTGTATCCAGATCTCCCCGACCCGGCCGTCCGGGCACTCGGTACGCGTCTCCGGGTCGACGATCCGCACCGTGCAGGCGCGCGGGGCGCCGATGCTGACCAGGTCGGCACCGGCGGGGTCGGCTTCTGCGGTGCCGGCCACCAGCTTCTCGTAGTTGAGCCGGACGGTCACCGGTCGGTTCGCGCGCGGCGCCGACGCCACGTAGACCATCGCTTCGGCCAGCCCGTACGACGGTGACAACGCATTGGCCGGCAGGTTGAAACGGGCGAACCGCTCGCTGAACCGGCGGATCGTCGCGGCGTGGATGCGCTCGCTGCCGGACAGGATGGTGTGCACGCCACCGAGGTCAAGACCGGCCATGTCCTCGTCGGTGGTCCGGCGTGCGGCCAACTCGAATGAGAAGTTCGGCCCGGCCGTGAACGAGGACGGGTTGATGGCCAGCTGCTGTATCCAGCGGGCGGGCTTCTGCAGGAAGCCGATCGGGCTCATCACCACCGAAGGACGGCCCAGCGTGACGGCACCCATGACGCCGAGCAACAGGCCCATGTCGTGGTAGAACGGCAGCCACGACACCAGCGTGGTGTCCTCCGGCGGGGCCCCGCCGTCTTGGCCGAAGTAATCCTGCATCACCTGCTCGATGTTGGCGAACACGTTTCGGTGCGAAACGACGACGCCCCTGGGCGAGCCGGTGGAGCCGGACGTGTACTGCAGCAGCGCAGTCTTCGTCGTCAGCGCGCCGGTCCCGTTCCATCCGGCCGGTGAGTCCAGGTCGAGCAGATCCACCTCGATGATCGCCGGCGGATTCCCCCCGAGGGCATTGATGCACGCCTGGATGTCCCCGACCACGGCCGACGTGGTGAGCACCGCCGTCGGCGCACAGTCCTTCAGCGCCGCCGTGACCCGCTCGTCGTGGCTGCCGAACGCCGGTACCGGCAACGGCACCACGATGCAGCCGGCCTCCATCGCACCGAAGAAACCGGCGATGTACTCGAGGCCCTGTGGGGCCAGCAGCGCGACGCGGTCGCCCGGTGAGGCCACCGCGGCCACCTCCACGGCGACGGATTCGGTGCGCCCGAGGATCTGCGACCAGGTCAGGGTGTCGGCGTAGCCGGCCTGATCGACCTCGTAGTCGAGAAAGGTGAACGCCGCCCGGTCCGGCCACTGCTCAGCGCGTTCACGCAGCAGTGCCGGTATTGACTGTCCCCACGACTTCACTTCTACCCCCAGGATGCGTATTCGATTTTTGAAGCCGGCGCCCCCGATGACGCCCGGCCATAGCGAAAATACTCTCCCCGCCAACCCCTACCAGGTGCTGGCCCGCAACACGATCTCCATCGCGAGTTGCGCGGTGAACTCCTGGGCGCTGCGGCGCCCCGGAAGTATTACCAGACGGTGTTCGCCGTAGACGAACCGCTGGCTGGCGTTGGCCACCGAGGCCGACGCCCGGTTACTGACCAGAACGGTCGTGTTGATCTCCACCGGGGGGCACCGCTCGTCGCGGATCGTCCCGTTCAGATCCGGTGCTTGCGGATGGCCCCGGTCGAGTACCACCAAGCCGGTGAACCGGTCCGGGCGGGTGGCCGCCAGCTCCCAGGCATTGTCAGCGCCGGTCCGGTCCCCCACGAGCACGCCGCACTGGACTCCCAGCGAATCGAGGATTCCGACCACGGACTTAGGCGTCAGCCGCGCGTCCGCGCCGATAACGATGGTGCGCAAGGACGCGGTGTGCAGCCGCTGACAGACCGCGTCATACGAGGTGAGCGGATGCTGGGCGGCTGCGAGCAGGACGACGACGGGCCCGGTGTGCGGGCCGGCGATATCGACCGGGATCGGAAACCCGTCGATGGTCATCATCGTGCCAGGCATCTCCGCAACGCTACAGCCAGCAGGGCCGCGTCGGGGCGCATCGGCCGTTTTCACAGGCCAGCACATCAACGGCAACCGGCGCGGAAATCACACCAGTGTGAGAATCTCGGCGCCGTCCTCGGTGACGACCAGTGTGTGCTCGAACTGGGCGCTCCACCGCCCGTCGCTGGTGACCACCGTCCAGTCGTCGTCCCAGATCTCGTAGTCCAGGCTCCCGAGGTTGATCATCGGCTCGATGGTGAACGTCATCCCGGGCTCGATGATGGTGTCGACCTCGGGCTGGTCGTAATGCAGGACCACCAGCCCGTTGTGGAACGTCGTTCCGATGCCATGCCCGGTGAAGTCACGGACCACGTTGTAGCCGAATCGGGTCGCATACGCCTCGATGACCCGACCGATCACCGAGAGCGCCCGCCCGGGTTTGACCGCCTTGATGGCGCGCATCGTCGCCTCCCGGGTGCGCTCGACGAGCAGGCGATGCTCCTCGGAGACGTCCCCGGCCAGAAACGTGGCGTTGGTGTCGCCGTGGACACCGTCGATGTAGGCGGTGACATCGATGTTGACGATGTCGCCGTCGGCGATCACGGTCGAGTCGGGGATGCCGTGGCAGATGACCTCGTTGAGCGACGTGCAGCACGACTTGGGAAAGCCTTTGTAGCCCAACGTCGACGGGTAGGCGCCGTGGTCGACCATGTAGTCGTGGGCGATGCGGTCGAGGGCGTCGGTGGTCACTCCGGGCGCGACGGCCTTGCCCGCTTCGGCCAGCGCCCCGGCCGCGATCCGGCCCGCGACCCGCATCTTCTCGATCACCTCGGGGGTCTGGACCCAGGGCTCACTGCCCTCGGCGGCGGTGGACCGGCCGACGTATTCCGGGCGCGGGATGGATCGAGGCACCGGCAACGTCGGGGACACCACACCGGGAGAAAGCGGGGTACGAACGGGCATCACGCCAGCTTAACGACTCCCGGGCAAGGAGGTCTCCACTAGATTCGCAGCATGGCCCCCGACGCCACACCGCTGGCCCTCACGCTGCTCGGGCGCCCCCGCGGGTGGGATCGGCTGCTGCGGGCGGGAACGGCGCTGTTCGGGCGCTAGCGGCGCAGCCGGCCCCGGCTGAGCCACGGCCGCCGCGGGCCTCGGATATCCACCGACCCGCACACCACGCGTCCGGCCAGCACCACATGCGGTGTGCCTTCGGCGGGGGCGTCCCTGCGGTGGTCCTTGGCGCTGCCGCAATAGACTTCGACGTCGTCGATCGAGGCGCTCGCGCCGTCGGGCAACCGGATGTCGACGGAGCCGAATCGCATATCGAGTTCGATGACGACGACCGGCCCGGCGAAACGCGCCCTGGTGAGATCGAGGTCGACCGAACCCAGGCGGCGCACCAACGCCAGCCGGGTCGGCACGATCCATTCGCCGTGCCGCTTGAGCGAGCCGGCCCAGCCACGCAGTTCGACCCGGTCGGCCGCCGAGGTGACGATGGCACGCGGCCCGGGCAGGTCACCGATCAGTGTGTCGAGTTCCGAGCGCATCCTGGCCTGCGAGACCTGTGCCGCCCGCTCCTCGAATTCACCGATGTCGATCAAGCCGAGGGAGACGGCATTGTGCAGGCGGCGCAGTGTCCCGTTGCGGTCCGCGTCCGAGATCCGCAGCACCGCCGCCACGTCGTTATCAATGCCCGTCATGGCTTCTCAACTTACCGCCGCGGGCGGCCCTGCGCCTCAGAGCAGAAAGTTGTCCGGCAGCGAGTCGAACATCACCTTGGTCATCCGCACCGCGTATTGCGAGCTGCCGCCGCCGACGATCAGCGCGGCGAATGCCATGTCGCCTCGGTAGCCGGCGAACCAGGAATGCGATCCGCCGGCGAATTCGGCCTCACCGGTCTTGCCGAACACCGGCCCGCAGCCGGCGATGTCGCGCGCGGTGCCGTCGGTGACCACCAGCCGCATCATCTGGCGCAGGCCGTCGAGTATCTCCTTGCTCACCGGGGGCGCCTCCGGGCCGTTGACCGCGGTGGGCCGGCCCTCGATCAGCCGCGGCACCGGGGTCTTGCCGGCGGCGACCGTCGCCGCGGCCAGGGCGACGCCGAAGGGGCTGGCCAGCACCTTGCCCTGGCCGAACCCGTCTTCGGTGCGTTCGGCCAGGTCCACCGTCGGCGGCACCGAACCGGTGACCGTGGTGATGCCGTCCACCAGGTAGTCCACCCCGATCCCGTAACGGCTGGCAGCCTGCGACAGCGCCCGCGGCGGCATCCGGCTGGCCAGCTCGGCGAACGTGGTGTTGCACGAGTTGGCGAAGGCCCGCGACATCGATACCAGGCCGAGGTCGAACCCGCCGTAGTTGGGAATGGTGCGTTGGCCGATGTCGAGTTCGCCGGGACAGCCCAGCATCGAATTCGGTGAGGCCATGTCCCGTTCGATGGCCGCACCGGCGGTGACCATCTTGAACGTCGACCCGGGCGGATACAGGCCGGTGGTCGCGATCAGGCCGTCGGCGTCGGCGGCAGCGTTCTGCGCGACCGCGAGCAGCTCGCCGGTCGAGGGCTTGATCACCACCATCATCGCCTTGTCACCGCGGGTGTTGACCGCGTTCTGGGCGGCGCGCTGCACCGACCGGTCCAGGCTGATCGTCAGGGACGGCGCCGGTGACGGGTCCACCTCATGCAGCACCGCGACGTCGAGACCGTTCTGGTTGACGCTGACCACGCGCCAGCCCGCCTCGCCCTCGAGTTGGGCGGAGACGGCCTTCTTCACCTCGCCGACCAGCACCGGTGCGAAGCGGTCATCGGTGGGCAGCAGATCGGGACGGGGGGTGATCACCACCCCGGGCAGGTGGCCGATGGCGGCTTCGACGCGGTCGTGGTCGTTCTTGCGCAGCGTGATCAGGTCCAGCGGCGTGACCGAGGAGCTGGCCTGCTCGGCGAGCCACTGCGGGTCGCCGAGGGTGTCGTCGAACGGACGCAGCGCGTCGATCACCGCACGCGCGGTGCGCATCAGGTTCTGCCCGGCCCGGCCGGCGTCGAGCTCGTAGTGATAGACGTAGCCGGGCACCAATACGTCGGTGCCGCCGACCTCATTGACCGAGGCCCGCCGCGGCGGGTCGGCCCGCAGCGCGAAGGTCTGGTGCTCGCCCAACCGCGGATGCAGGCCGGTGGCCGACCAGCGGACCGCCCAGTGGCCTTCGTTGCGCACCATCTTGAGCTGGCCGTCGTAGGACCAGGTCCGGTTCTTGGGCAGCTGCCAGGTGTAGCGGTAGGACACGGTGCCGGTGTCGTCGTTGTGGCGTGCGCCCAGCACCTGCGCGTCGAGGTGTTCGGCCTGCAGTCCGGCCCAGGCGGCGTTGAGGGCACTGCGGGCGGTGGACGGGTCATCGCTGAGTTCGGCGGCGGTCGCGGTGTCGCCGGTGGCCAGTGCGGCGAAGAACCGTTCGGCGGTGGCCGACGGCCCGTCGGGGCGGGGGGTGCAGGCGGCCAGGGCGAACACGATCAACAGCACTGCTGATACGGATGTTGTTTTTGTTGCCATTGATGCTGATGTTACGAAATGGACACGGGCGGCAGGCGGAGGCGCACCGAGGGTGTCGTTGGCGTGTCCAGGCTCGGCGAAGGACAGCTCAGTCCAGCAGGACGGTGGCGAAGGTGCCGGCCCGGGTGAAGCCCACCCGCTCGTAGGCGGCCCGGGCCACCGCGTTGAAGTCGTTGACGTACAGGCTGGCGATCCGCCCGGTGCCGACGATCACCGCGGCCAGCATGGCGGTCCCGCTGGAGCCCAGCCCGTGCCCCCGCCGTTCCGGATGCACCCAGACGCCCTGGATCTGCCCCACCGCCGGCGACTGCGAACCGACCTCTGCCTTGAACACCACCTCGCCGCGCTCGAAGCGCGCCCAGGCCCGGCCCGCCGCGATCAGGTTGGCCACCCGCCGGCGGTAGGCGCGGCCGCCGTCGCCGACCCGCGGGTCCACCCCGACCTCGCCGATGAACATGTCCACGGCTGCCACCAGGTACGCGTCGAGTTCGTCCGGGCGCACCTGACGCACCTCCGGATCGAGTGGGCAGCCGGGCATGGTGTGCAACTCCATCAGCGGTTGGCTCTCGCGCACGTCGCGAGCCGGTCCCCAGACATCGGCGAGCCGCTGCCACATCGGCAAGACGTATTCGGCCCGGCCGACCAACGAGGAACAGCGCCGGATGGCGCTCACCGCCTTGTCGGCGAATGCGGTCAGGTCAGCCGGCGCCCCGCGCAGCGGGATCAGATTCGCCCCTGCGTAGCACAGGGATTCGTCCGCACCGCCGCGCGTCCACAGCTCGCCGCCGATCGAGCGGGGATCGACGCCGTGGTCGGCGACCCGCGCGGCCACCATGCAGGAGCCGACCGGATCCGCGTCGAGCACTCGCCAGACGGCTGCGGCATCGCGCACGACGGACACCCGTCGCTGATCGAGACGAAAATCCGGCGGAGCCGACATAGTGACTCTTTCTTGCGAACTGAACTGCCGGCGCGGTCGGCGGATCGGCTGTGTTCAGCTTACGGCGACAGTGGGCGAACCGCCGGTAGATGCCCCCGGATCCTGACCCATCTCTGCGGCGAGTCGCAGCGCCTCCTCGATCAGGGTCTCGACGATCTGCGCCTCGGGAACGGTCTTGATCACCTCGCCCTTGACGAAGATCTGGCCCTTGCCGTTGCCCGAGGCCACACCCAGGTCGGCCTCGCGCGCCTCACCGGGCCCGTTGACCACGCAGCCCATCACCGCGACCCGCAGCGGGACGTCGAGCCCCTCCAACCCGGCGGTGACTTCGTTGGCCAGCTTGTAGACGTCGACCTGCGCCCGCCCGCACGACGGACACGAGACGATCTCCAGGCCACGCGGCCGCAGGTTCAGCGATTCCAGGATCTGGTTGCCGACCTTGACCTCTTCCACCGGCGGCGCCGACAGGGACACCCGGATGGTGTCGCCGATGCCGCGCGACAGCAGCGCCCCGAACGCCACGGCGGACTTGATGGTGCCCTGGAACGCCGGGCCGGCCTCGGTGACACCCAGGTGCAGCGGGTAGTCGCATTGGGCGGCCAGCTGCTCGTAGGCGGCCACCATCACGACCGGGTCGTTGTGTTTGACGCTGATCTTGATGTCGCCGAAGCCGTGCTCCTCGAACAGCGACGCCTCCCACAGCGCCGATTCCACCAGGGCCTCCGGGGTGGCCTTGCCGTACTTGGCCAGGAAACGCCGGTCCAGCGACCCGGCGTTGACGCCGATCCGGATCGGCACACCGGCGGCTCCGGCCGCCTTAGCGACCTCGCCGACCCGGCCGTCGAACTCCTTGATGTTGCCCGGATTCACCCGCACCGCGGCGCATCCGGCGTCGATCGCGGCGAAGATGTACTTGGGCTGGAAGTGGATGTCGGCGATCACCGGGATCTTGCTCTTCTTGGCGATGGTCGACAGCGCCTCGGCGTCCTCCTGACGCGGACAGGCCACCCGCACGATGTCGCAGCCGGCGGTGGTCAGCGCGGCGATCTGCTGCAGGGTCGCGTCGACGTCGTGGGTTTTGGTGGTGCACATCGACTGCACCGAAACGGGGTGGTCGCTGCCCACCCCGACATCACCGACCATCAGCTGGCGTGTCTTGCGCCGCGGCGCCAAGGTGGGCGGCGGTAGTGCCGGCATCCCTAGGCCGACGCTCATGAGGGATCTCCTGTCAAAACAGCCTGATCGGATTGACCAAGTCCGCGGTCACGGTGAGCAGCATGTAGCCCACCACCACCACCAAGACTACGTAGGTGGCCGGCATCAGCTTGAGGTAGTTCACCGGCGCGGCAGCGACCTTTCCGCGGGCCGACCGGACCATGTTGCGGAGCTTTTCATACACCGCGATGGCGATATGCCCGCCGTCGAACGGCAGCAGCGGCACCAGGTTGAGCACTCCCAGGATGAAGTTCAGTTGCGCCAGGAAGAACCAGAAGGCCACCCATAGCCCGTGGTCGACGGTGTCACCGCCGATGATGGAGGCCCCGACCACGCTGATCGGGGTTTCCGGGTCGCGCGGCCCGTTGGGGTGGCCGATGGCGTGCATCAGCGCGCCGACCTTGGACGGGATGTTGGCCAGCGACTTGCCCAACAGCACCGACAGGTCGCCGCTGAAGGTGAACGTGGCCGGCACCGCGGTCGCCAGGTTGTACTGGGTGGGCCCGAACTGGGCGGCCCCCACCCCGATGGCGCCGACGGTGCTCGGGACGGCCTCGCTGTCACGCCCGTCGGCGATCCAGCGCTGGGTGGGGGTGACCTCGACGTACTTGGTCAGCTCGGCGCCGTCGCGTTCGACGACGATCGGTGTCACACCATGCTGCTTGCGCACCGCGGCGGCCATCTCCTCGAAGGTCGACACGGGCGTGTCGCCGACTTTGACCACCACGTCGCCGGACTGGATGCCGGCCAGCGCCGCCGGGCCGGGGCCCGAGCAGTTGCCCAACTCGCCCTTGACGACTTCTGGTGCCACGCAAGCGGTTTCGCCGATGACCGCGGTGGTCGGCGCGTTCAGGTTGGGCAGGCCCCAGATGACCGCGATGGTGTAGACCAGCACCAGGCCGATGATGAAGTTCATGCCGGGCCCGGCGAACAGCACCGCCACCCGCTTCCAGGTCTTCTGCTTGTACATGGCGCGGTCGACCTCGTCGGGCGCCAGCTCCTCCACCGCGGTCATGCCGGCGATGTCGCAAAAGCCGCCGGCCGGAACCGCCTTGAGACCGTATTCGGTCTCACCGCGGCGGATCGACCACAAGGTGGTGCCGAAGCCGACGAAGTAACGGCGAACCTTCATGCCGGTGGCCCGGGCCACCCACATGTGGCCGCATTCGTGCAGCGCCACCGACACCAGGATGGCCAGCGCGAACAGCGCGATGCCGACCGCGAACATCATCGGGTGCTTACGACCTTTCTCATAGCCACCGCCTCGACGGCGCGAGCCGCCCGCTCCCGGGCCCAGCGCTGCGCATCGAGTACCTCGTCCACGGTAGCGGGTTGTGCGGCCCATTGGTCTGCGGCGTTCAGCACACCGGCGATGGTGTCGACGATCGCCGGGAAGCCGATCCGGCCCGCCAGGAACGCCTCCGCCGCTTCCTCGTTGGCGGCGTTGTAGACCGCTGTCATGCACCCGCCGGTCTCACCGGCGCGCCGGGCCAGGTCCACCGCCGGGAACACCTCGTTGTCCAGCGGCTCGAACTCCCAGGTGGAGGCGGTGGTGAAGTCGCAGGCCGCGGCGGCGCCGGGCACCCGGGAGGGCCAGCCCAGGGCCAGCGCGATCGGCAGCCGCATGTCCGGCGGACTGGCCTGGGCGATCGTCGATCCGTCGGTGAAGGTGACCATGGAGTGCACGATCGACTGCGGGTGCACGACGACGTCGATGCGCTCATAGGGCACCCCGAACAGCAGGTGGGTCTCGATGAGCTCGAGTCCCTTGTTGACCAGCGACGCCGAGTTCAAGGTGTTCATCGGGCCCATCGACCAGGTCGGGTGCGCACCGGCCTGCTCGGGTGTGACGTGCTGAAGATCCGCTGCGCTCCAGCCCCGGAACGGCCCGCCGGAGGCGGTGAGCACCAGCTTGGCGACCTCGTCGGGGGTGCCGCCCCGCAGGCACTGCGCCAGTGCGGAGTGCTCGGAGTCCACCGGCACGATCTGGCCCGGCGCGGCGGCTGCCAGCACCAGGGGGCCGCCGGCGATCAGCGATTCCTTGTTGGCCAGCGCCAGGCGGGCCCCGGTCGCCAGCGCGGCCAGGGTGGGCCGCAGCCCCAGCGCGCCGACCAGGGCGTTGAGCACCACGTCGGCCTCGGTGTCCTGCACGATCCGGGTGACGGCCTCGGGTCCGCGGTAGGGGGCGTCGAGCGCCTCGCCGACCTGCGCATCGGCGACGGCGATGTTGGCGACACCGGTCTCGGCGCGCTGGGCGGCCAACAGTTCCGGGTTGCCGCCGCCGGCGGCCAGCCCGACCACCTCGAAGCGGTCAGGGTTGGCGGCGATGACCTGCAACGCCTGGGTGCCGATCGAGCCGGTCGAGCCCAACAGCAGAACTTTGATCCGGCCGGTCTTCACCCAACCTATTGTGCTCCCGCGTAGTCGCCGAAGCTCCACAGGTTGCCTTCCGGGTCGCGGACGACGAACTCACGGGCCCCGTAGTCGGTGTCGGCCAGCGGTCGGATCACCTCGGCCTGGTGATCCAGGACCCGCTGATAGAGGCCGTCCGGGTCTTTGGTGACGACATAGCCGCCGGCCGTGCCCGGTTCGCGGCACCAGTCATTACCGGGT
>Ga0182736_1002246_pt1 | contig 15305 bp, 13 predicted proteins | sample eDN5th30CKraftBY_FD_128882 | JGI IMG/M metagenome (GOLD analysis project Ga0182736, IMG submission 128882) | Enriched backyard soil microbial communities from Emeryville, California, USA - eDNA 5th pass 30_C Kraft BY (version 2) (version 2) | ecosystem: Environmental > Terrestrial > Soil >... | reverse complement strand
TGGGCGGTCCCGAGTGAGGAGGATGTTGCAATATAATACACTCCCCACCCCTCCGGCATACCCGATCCGATCGAGTTAAAATTCTGGGTGTAGGTGCCTTCAGTAATGATCACCGCTGCACGAACGGAGACCGCCATGATGATCCCTGCCACTATCGTTGCGATGTATGTTTTCATAGAGTGTGTTTTGAGGGTTATTTCGTGATTATTGGTTCAGGGGATGCTCTCCAGCCGGACGAGATGAAAATCCGCCGCGCCGTGTCCCTTCGTGCTGCCACATCCCCAGATGATTCGCGAGAGCGTGGAATTCTTCAGCGGACGAATCGCATCCAGCCGCTCCACGCCGTCGACAAGCAGCTTCGCTTGCTGCGAGCCCGGGTCAAAAACGAGTTCATAAAGACGAAACCCCGCCGCTTCGGATTCATTGAGCGTAATTGAGTCCTCCGCTCCATTGACCGTTACCGTGAGCTCACCCGTGTGGGCCGCAGAAAATCCCATGGCATAACGCAAGCCCAACTTGGCGTCGGCATACTCCACCGTAACCGCAAACGGATGAGAGGGCGTATCGGAGCGATCCACTTGAAGCTTTGCACTTAGTTTCCACTCCTGACCCTCCAAAGGTGAGACATCCGCATTCTCCGGCGAGAGCTTATAATAAATCACGCCGTTCCCGCGATCGACGATCCTCCAGGCAGGAACATCACCCGACAGCGGCTCTTCCGACATATTGCCCTCAGACACCTTTTCCCAAGGGCTTCGATCATTCCCACTATCGGGCGCGTTGTCGCCCACATGTTCCGCCAACACCGAAGCTCGAACCGGACTCATCCCGAGCGCCAGACAAAACAGTGGGAGCAGGTTTCGAGTGCGGAACATGGCAAAGAAATTTCAAAAGCCATTAACTATGTCAATGTATTTCTTAATTTCTAACATTGCATGAAGAAATATCTGGATGTATAGAAATACATATTGATTTTATTTCTATTTTTCTATATACAAAACTCATGCGTTCAACAGAGCCTCTCGTCAGTATTGAAAAAACCGTTTCTCCGATTGTCTCGGAGGCGGCAGAAGCTCTTGAGCGCCATATCCGACTAAGCGGACTGAAGCCGGGTGACCGCTACATAACCGCACAAGAGGCGGGTCGATTGTTGGGAAAAAGTGTCATGACTGCGCAGCGGGCCATGACTCTGCTCGCCCAGCGAAATCTCCTGGAACGTCGTCCCAAAGCGGGAACATTCATCGCCGAGGCAGCTACCACCAAGGCGGACCTCAAGTGCATTCACCTTTTGCTCCCCGAGCAATTCATGAACGAAGAAAAGTCCATGGAAAGCTATTGGAACCGAGTGCATTTGGAGATTAGCGGAATGCGCTCCGTTCTTCCCAACCTGTCCGTTCAGTTCAACTTTATCCCTAATCAAGATGTGGGATATGCCCAGCAGGTTATCGATAAGGCCTATAAGGCCGGCTCTCTGTCCGGTGTAATCCTCCTCATCTCCTCCCGCGCCATGCGAGCGCATTTCAATGATTCGGGAATACCGACGGTCGTGGAGGGCAGCGCTGAAACCGATCTCAACAACCTCTGCTGGCTGACTTGGGACCAGAAGCAGATGGGAAAATTGCTGGCATCCTATCTCCTGCAGCGGGGACACCGACGTCTCGCCACGATGATGCGGGATGTCTGGTCGGCCGGCGAACATCTTCTCCATGATGGCATCGGCGAGGTCATCGCGCATGCCGGTCTCTCCTCCAATGCTCTGCGGATTCGCAGTACACCGCCCGATCGGGCGGCAGCGCTCGAGGTGGCTCGCACTCTACTTTCGGAAGACGACACTTATCCTACTGGCATACTATGCCGCAACGAACTCCAGGCGAACTGCATCACAGAAGTCGCTCAAGAAATGGGCTTGAGCGATCAAATCGAAGCTGTTTTGTGCAATGCTCCGTTGTCCCGAGAGATAAAGTATACTTGCGTGGAACCGGAAATGGACGGCGTCGAATGCGGCAAAATCATCGGCGGCATGTTCCAGGCTCTCATGGAACATAAGATCCCCGAAAAAAAGGGGGTCTTGGTAGGAGTAAAATTGCTCAACGCCCGCCCAACAGGATAAATTTATGACAGGAAAATTAATTCGGGAAAAACTACACAGCGGCGAGTGTGTATTCGGTACTCATATCGCCAGCTTAATGAACCCGGTGGCTGCAGCCATGGCCACCGAGATGGATCTCGACTTTGCGTTCTTTTGCACGGAACACATGCCTTTGGATCGGACCGAGGTGAGCCTGCTTTGTCAGCTTTACGCGGCAAAAGGAATCTCTCCAATCGTCCGAGTCCCCACCTGCGACGAGACCAGTATTGCCATGGCCTTGGATGCTGGTGCGGAAGGCATCGTTATTCCCTATCTGGAAACTCCCGAACAAGTGCGCCGCGCCGTAGGAGCGACGAAATATCGTCCGCTAAAAGGTAAGCAGCTCGAGGACGTGCTTTCCGGCCGCAAGACTCTCTCTCAAAAAACATCGAATTTTCTCAGCGAGTTCAATCCCAACGCATACCTGATCATTGGCATCGAAAGCGTCGAAGCCATCAGCAACCTCGACAGCCTGATTAGTATTCCCGGAGTGGACGGCGTCTTTCTGGGACCTCATGATATCACCGTATCAATGGGCCTTCCGGCAGAGTATGAAAATCCAAGCTTTATTGACACGATAGAGGATGTCATCCGCCGCTGCCGCCAAAGATCCATCGGCGTCGGGCTGCATACGACCTTGCTAAAGCTCGACGATCGGGTGCTTCAGCGATTTATCGACGCTGGCATGAACTGGTTCATTAATGGCGCGGACATCGTCATTATGCGCGATGCGATGAGCGCCCAGTTGGAGGAGTTGCGCAGCCGGACTGGCAACTTCCCCGCCGATCGGTTGAAACTAGCCAACCCTGACTCGGTGCAAACCTGCCTGGTCTGATGAATGCCGCCAGCCGCCGCGGATTTACCCTTGTGGAACTCCTCGTTGGGATTTCCATAGTGGCGATCCTAGCCACATTGATGGTTGGCGCATTCAAGAAGTCCATGGTCACAGCAAAGACCTCGGAATGCCTCGGAAAAATGAAGGCGCTCGGCATCGCTTCCCGTCTTTACATTAGCGAAAATAACGGGGGCCTTCCTTTTACCTCGGAAAACACAAACTGGATGATCAATCTCGCACCCTACCTTGGCATCAATGGAGTACTTAAGAAGAACGAACCCTTTACTAAGGCATTTCTCTGCCCCGATGATCTTTCACGCTCACCGCGGCAGCTTCGCTCCTATCGTTATAATTCTGCCGCGCTGAGCACCTCAACAACTCAGTCCCAGCTTCCAAAGAATATCTCTGGGGTCTCGAAACCAGCCTCCTTGGGCATGCTCTTTTGCACATCGTTCACCGGACCTCGGCAGCTTGAGCTTTGGACCTATGACACCGCCATTTGGCGTGAAGATGTGGACAACAATAACCCGCCGGACAAACCGGGAGTCTATCCCCGCCCTCATTTCGGCGGATCGGCGATAAACATTCTCTACTACGACGGCCATGCTGCTTCCACCCGTTATCCGCTCTCCCCGGTTACCTTCCACTTTGACGGGAAGTAGACACGCGTCTCCTATACCGATGCCAAGCGGCAGGGGGGCGCAGATTTTTGTTTCGGGATTTTAGCTCTCATGATGGGCTTAGTGAATAAACAGTCCCATCTGCTCATCCCGGCGGTCCGTTGCAAGAGGGGGCTCTGGTGAGAGGGCGCTGACTTCTTGGCGGAGTTCCGGGGGCATGAAAAAATCCAAGGCGGCGAGCGAAGCTTTCAACTGATCGAGGTTGCGAACCCCAATGATGGGGGCTGTAACGGCCGGATGAGCGCCAACCCAGGCGATGGCGGTCGTTACGGGATTCAAGTGTCGGGTGGCGCAGAAATCAACAAAGCGGCGTGCTGTTTCGCGATAACTATCTTCGCCATAGCGCATCGAGTAGAATTGGTTTTGCGCAATGCGTCCCGCTGTCGTTGCATCTCTACTATATTTCCCGCTGAGGAGACCCGCGGCAATTGGACTATAGGAAATCACTCCGATATTCTCAGCATGAGCCATGGGCAGGATCTCGACCTCCGCTTGGCGTTTGACAAGATTATACATGGGCTGAATACATTCGAATCGAGCGAGGTTCTGCTGGGCGGAAATGCCCAGTCCCTTCATGACTTGCCAGGCGGCCGCGTTGCTGATGGCGGGGTAGAGGATCTTTCCCTGTCGCACCAGATCGTCCAGCCCTGTAAGTGTTTCTTCGAGGGGAGTCTGCGTGTCGAAGTTATGAATAAAATAGAACTCGATACGGTCAGTCTGCAATCGACGCAACGAAGCCTCGACTGCTTGGCTAAGGTAGCGGCGGGAGCATCCGCGATCATTAGGTCCAGGGCCGGTGCGGCCTTGGAATTTTGAGCAGATAATCCATTCTTGGCGACAGTCTTTTAATAGCCGGCCCAGAATTTCCTCGGCAAGCCCCTTGCTGTACACGTCGGCAGTATCGATGAAATTGAGACCGCTTTCCCGACATTTTTGAAAGATCGTCTTGGCCGTTACCTCGTCGGCCTCGTTCCCGAAGGTCATGGTTCCGAGACACAATGGCGAGACCTGCAGTCCTGTGCGGCCAATAGTTTTATATTTCATAGAAAATTTCCCCGAATGAATCGCTTAATGGGCCGTGTAACCGCCGTCCACGGGAAGATTTACCCCTGTCACGTAGGTGGAAGCATCGCTGAGCAGAAAGATGACGGAGCCTCCAAGGTCCGTTTCGTGGCCCATTCTGCCAAGAAAGGTGTTTTTATGGTATCGCTGGAGGAAGGTGTCGCTCTGCTGCAAGAGAAAGCCCCCGGGGCTTAGGCAGTTCACCCGGACTCCTCTTGGGCCAAACATGGCTGCATAATAACGAACGAGATTGATCATGCCTCCTTTATGAAAAAAATAGTCTGGCGGAGGGACGGCATGCGGCATTCCGGCATACAGCGGCAGCGTTGGGCCGACCATACCTTGGATCGAGCCGATATTTACAATAGAGCCATTTCCTTGCTGACAAAATGTTTCCCCGAAAATCCGATGCATAAGCATCAAGCCCGTAGCATTAACACGCATGGATGCCTCCCATTCCTCGACGGCGCCTGTTGGCGATGACATCGTTCGAGCGACGGAGTTGTTGACCAGCCCATCAATGCGTCCATGACGATGCATCACCCGTTCGTGCAGTTGACGAATGGAAGACTCGTCGCTCTGGTCGTAGGTTTCGGCGGAAACGTTTCTCCCCTGCCGGCACTCTTCTTCGGCTACGCGCTTGCCAGCTTCGAGATTGCGCGAAGCGATCACCAAAACCATCGCCAGCCACTACTCAGCAACACGCCCTGCCATAAACTTCTCATAAGAGAAAAAACATGTGCATGTGGTTCCTTTGCAAAAGCGTCAAGCTGCTGATCCAGCTTTCTCAAGCGGTTTCGCTTTCTTTCCAGCAGCGCGCTCAAGCGTTTGGGCATCCCCTCCAAGTGTCTTTGGAGCCGCACTAAGGTTTCAGGCGGTTCATTGGGTGACAATATGTATCCCTGGAACTCGTGATGATCGATTTCATAAACGGAAAGAAACCCCTCTTTGACGGGATCAATTTCCGCAATTCGGAACGTTTCGTACGTATTACCCTTCATTCGCCAGCATCGAAGGGTCTCAGGCAATTTTAATGCCTCCAGATTTAGGGTAACATTGACCCCAATCGAGGGCGAATCGTCCAATCGGGGGCCACCGCAATTCGCTAATAAAAGGAGCGCCTCACCCTCATCGGTTTTATAAAGGCTATAAATAACTTCTGCGTTATCCAGGGAAACTACCGTTTCTGACAGGTAATTATAGAAATGAGCCTTTTCCATGGGAAAAGCCCGCCATATTTGCCAAAGGGCCATCAGTTCCGGAAAATATCCACAGTCAACAGTTGCGATAATAGCCTTTCCACAAACGCCACTCCCCACATGCGGGGAGTTCCTACCAAAGCAAGCGTCCCGAAACAATGGCGCTGTTGGAATCCTCGATAGGGGGTATTGGTGGCCAGAGAATAGGCGAAAGCATCGGGTGGAGAGTGTTGTTTCCTCTACGCATCGTGGAGCACCGAGCAAGTTTCCAGGGGAAGAAGATGGAAAAGAGGCGTGGGACGGAGGAATGTCTGATGGTCAAGAAGTGGTTGGAAGGTGATTTCGCCTTAGTCTTTGACGGTGAAGCTGACAAGAACCGCATGATGAATTTTCAGATGGCTCGCGTTTATGCGACCCGGAATTGACCAACCGGAAGTCAATTTGCGCCAGCGACCGCACAAGCGCCATAGTTGATGGCCTGATATAAAGGCGCCTATTCCCCTTAACCACGAATTCGATTTGTCCGGCGAAACTGAGCTGGTGTCTGGCTCGTCCGGGATTTGAATGCTCGATGAAATACCACGACGTCCGCATAGCCGAGAGCTGCGGCAATGGCTTTTATCGGCTCATCCGTCTCGCTGAGCCGTCGCCGCGCTTCCAGTTCGCGAAACGCCATAAGGAATCGGCCTGGCGGGATACCTTGCTCAATGAAAAACACCGTCCGAAATCGGCTGGCGGAAAGCCCGCTCAATGCGGCCATTTCCGACACGCCGGGATTACGCTGGCAGTTGGCGCGCAGCCACGATTCCAGTGCAGCCAGATCGATACGGGGGCGCGTCCATTCTTGCGTGTGTGCCTTGAGGAATCCTCCTTCGGCCAGCACCAGTGTCAAAAGGGCTTGGCGAGATAGCTTCGAGTCATCAGCCGCTGGCTGCGAATGCTCTCGTTGGACAGCGTGCGCGATACAACTCTACAGCCACCGATTCGGCGGCGTGGTCTGTACACTGAACCCGCATCTTTGAGCCTGTAGACGGTCAAAGGGATGAGCGACAGATCCCTTTTCCACCCGAAAATGCTGGATGGAACACCGTGCCTGCCGACTAGTCGCCTGACCGTGAAATCGAGTGTGCGGCCAAATCAGAACTCCCACGCCGCGCTCCAAGGACAGGTGCCGACCGAGGTCTGGAAACACCAACTCCACCGAGCCCCGATGAACAAAAAACAGATCGTGATGCGGCCATTCCGAGGGACCAACCTCGCGCCCATCGCCGAAGTTTCCATAGCCCCAGCGGACTTCTTCAAACATTAGTCGAAAATGTCAAAACGTGATCAACAATGTCAATTGAGAATGAAGAAACTCCAAGCAGAATAGTCAAAACACTCACCTCAATCTCACTGAATGATGAATGCCATGACACCTTCGTTTTCCACCCCGGCTCTTTTCGCATCTGATGAATGCTCCCGCTCGATTCCGGAGTGCGTCTCGTATTTGACCGTGCTGTTTGCGTTTCAGCGCGAGCTCATGCGCATCGAAGCCGCCTGGCTACCTGGCGTACCCTATTGGGATGCTAAGCAAGCGATCGCCCGCCATGTACTCGAAGACGCCAGCCATGCCGAAGCGTTGTTAAAACGCCTGCACGAGCTAAAGGCGACTTCAGCGGAGCGCAGACAGGTGGCGGGCCTAGACGAGTTACTACAGGATGTTGCGAGTGCTGCTCATGGAGACGAGTGGTTGCGGGGACTTTATGGATTCATCAAGCCATGGTTCATCACCTTTCTGGAGGAATATCTTCGCCATGCCGATGCTGTCATGGACGAACCCAGCCAAGTCGTGGTTTCCCAAATCATCGCGTGCCAACAGAAGCAAATCGCGTGGTTTGAGGATTTCTCCCCCGCATTCTCCCCCTGGGAGCTGTCCAATACTGATCCCTGGTGTGTCTATGTGAAAGCCCGCCTTGAGGCGGTCACATTCAAAAATAGCGTGCTGCAGGCCCAAGATGCGCCACGGCGTCTTCCGTCCCATCCGGATTTTGGAGGAATCGCAAAAGCCCGGCGCGACAGGACTTTTCAGATGACGCACGAGAGCCAGCAGATCAAGGAGGGCTGCACTTTCGAGGAAAAACGCTTCTTCGTTTTTTACCATCACGTGCAGGAAATGCAGTTCGCTGAATCGCTTTGTACGCTACTTTACGAAACGGCAGAGATGCCATGGGCATTTCATTATGATTTGGCCCGCCATTTGGCGGATGAGGTACGGCACGCCACCATGGGACAAAAGCGTCTGGAACAACTCGGCGTGAAACTCACCGAAGTGCCGATGCTCACCCAGAATTACGAATTCCGTTCCAATATGGATCCACTGGAAAAGTTTTGTACCATGACGCTGGTGATGGAGGCCGGCTCCTTTGAGCGAAAGCGGGCCAATCTAGAATTATTCGAAAAGAACGAAGACCGCGTTTCTGCTCTCTACGAGAGCTATGATATTCGAGACGAAATGTTGCACACCAATTTCGGCCATCTCTGGGTGCCCATCCTCTTGCGTGTCTATCACGATTCCCGTTCCGTTTCCGAACTGACGGAGCATTGTCGCGGGATGATTACTCAGTCCATCACTGAGTATCCCGCCAGGTAAGCAGCACGAATTTGGGCAATCGCCCCAAACCGGACATCCCCTGCGATGATAAGGAGATGTCGCCCCGTCGAACGATTAGAAAAATCCCCCGTTATTCGCAAAAAGGATATGCTTCAGGAGATGAAAGTCGCCTACGAGAAACCCGGCCGGTTATGGCACTAGGGCGATGCAGTCGATCTCGATATCGATTCCCCCGGCGAGCTGACAGCCTATGGTGGTACGGGCCGGCCATTTGGCAGGATCGGGAAACCATTTTTTGAACTCCTCCGTCATAAGGCGCCAGTTCTGCTGATCGTTAGCACTGAGGAATACGCGTATATGAACGATATTTTCGATGGACGATCCGGCTGCCTCGAGGTGGTGCTTAACATTCTCCATCGTGAGATGAAATTGCTCAGCGAGTGAGCCTCGGGTAGGAGTGATTTCAGTTTCCGACGGATCAATCGGCGCCTGGCCAGATACAAATGCAAATTTCCCCTGCGCAACAACAACCGGCGCGAAAGGAGTTGAGGGGGAGGTGAAGCCGCGAGTTTCGAGGATGGTTTTTTTCATATTGGATGGTTGAATGAGTTTTCTTTGATGGTGAATGGTCCGAGTTCGGCTTCACCGAACCCGATGCCAGAGTTAGACGATTCTAAAAAAGCGGTATTTTTCGCATCGACCGTTCATATGACGGCGGCATGATTTCATTATATTGCGGAAAACAGTCGATCTGGCTGTTCATCTTCAGAACTCCCCAAAAGCTAATGAATGAACAATCCAATCTGCTCGTCTCTTCGATCCGTGGCCAACGGAGGAGTCTTCGACAGGGCCGACATTTCGTCCCGCAGTTCCGCTGTGATTGAGACATCCACGGCCAGCAATGCGGCTTCCAATTGCTCGAGATCTCTCGCCCCGATGATCGGAGCGGTTACCGCGGGATGGCTGGCCACCCAGGCGATCGCCGCCGTCGCGGGAGTCCAGCCGCGCTGAGTGCAAAAGTCAACGAACCGCCGGACAGTTTGCCGGTAGTCGTCTTCATCATAACGAGCTTGATAAAATTTATTTTCGGCCAAACGTCCCGTTCCAGACTCTTCGAGATATTTGCCGCTAAGCAATCCTGCGGCCATCGGGCTGTAAGTGAGTACGCCCAGTTGCTCGCTCCGTGCCATTGGCAGGATTTCCACCTCGGCCTGGCGTTTGACCAGATTATACATCGGTTGAATACATTCGAAGCGAGCCCAATGCTCCCGATTCGAGAGACCAAGGCCCTTCATGATCTGCCAGGCGGCTGCATTGCTGATCGCAGGATAGAGAATCTTCCCCTGCCGCACCAAATCGTCGAGAGCTCCAAGGGTTTCCTCCAGTGGTGTGCTCTGGTCGAAGTTATGAATGAAATAGAATTCGATGCGGTCGGTTTTCAGGCGAGACAGCGTGCCTTCAATAGCTTGGAAAACGTGTCGCCGTGACCCTCCCCGGTCATTTGGGTGCGGCCCAATGCGGCCCTGAAACTTGGAGCAGATGATCCACTCGTCTCTACAGGATTCGAGGAGCCGGCCAACGATCTCTTCAGTCAAGCCCTGACCATATACGTTCGCTGTATCAATAAGATTGAGGCCCCGATCCCGGCATTTCTGGAAAATGCCTTTCGCCATGGCTTCATCAGCCTCCTTGCCGAAGGTCATGGTACCCAGACAGAGCTCCGAAACCCTGAGCCCCGTTCTCCCGATGGATTTATATCTCACTTCCCGCCGGCCTCGGTTCGGATTTTTGCGACATATACGCTATTATCACTTCCGTAGCCTTCGCAGATTGTGCTGTCGAAGGGGTTGGGCAGTTTGGTCTGCATCCATTCTGCCACGGAGACCCACGTTTCATTTTCACTGATTTTAGCCACGCCAAAATTGCAAAGCCTGGCGCCTCTCTCCGGGACAAGAATTTGCTCCGTCGAGCGGATGACATTCAACTTTTCCGTATCGACCTCAGCAATGAAAAGAGGCGCGCGATGCCGCATGATGTGGTCGTTATTGGCCCCCCTGCGAGTATAGACCAGATATAATTTTCCGCCGCAATTGACCCAATGTTGCTGGGTATTATAATTCCCTAGATCTTCTCCGTCATCAAAGGTCCAGGGCCTCGGTTCGTCAAAGGCAAGACCATCGCCGCTGATCGCCACATAGCCCCGCTCATTGTTTCGGAGGGTCAAAAAATAGCGACCGTTAAAGGAAATCAATGATGGCTCCACCAATCCACGGCCGCCGGGGAGGGATAGCTCGGTGCCGTGTTCAAGGTAGGTAAGGACTTCTCCATCAAATCGGCACCGCATGACGGTCGATTTATGAAGCGTTTCGTGCGGCCTGGCGGGATCGCGCTTTTCCCGGATATAGGTGGGGAGCAAAATGTCGCCGTTGGGAAGGTCAACTCTCTGCGTACAGCCCGCGCCCTCGATAAAATGGGCCGCACCTGACGCATGTGCCAGACGCTGCCATTGCGCCCAAGTCCGCGTATCCTGGTCATAGACGCTGTATGCGGTGCTCCGGCAATCTGGGTAGGGCAACTGGGTATCCTCTTTGTACAGGGCGTTTAGGCCAGTTCCAAGAAGACGGCCTGATGGCGCATGCCACATGGGGGTGAAATCACAGATAGCCTCCTCACTGCCATCGGCATGTTGCTTTCGTCCAAGGGTTGTTGCATGTGAAACAGGATCTCCCCATGTCATCCCGCCGTCGTCCGAACGAAACTCACAGATTTCCCGAAAGACATCATCGCCGGTCAGGCGAAGCTTCTGAGCAGTCACTATGGCCTTGAATGGATTTCCGGGGATGACGGCAGGTCGGGCGTGAACCCAACACGTCTTGCGGTCGTAGCCCGACGAGATGATTTGCAGATCAATTTTCATACGCCGTTGTAAAGCAACAGAACGCGTTTTTAGTTGGGACGTATCCAAACATATGCATAGTCTTCCGAAGCTAAGGGAACGGTCAATTCGCCATTCGTACCCAGGGCAATGGATTCATCGGTCAGGGGGTTGAAGGCTTCGCACTTTTCGCCCGAGAGCCCGAGTTTGCCGAGATTCAAGCTGACCTTCACATCCCGCCGTTCGCGGGAAAGATTACTAATGATCGCCAGCGTTCCGTTTTTCGGATGTTTGAACAAAGTCGCATAACAATCCGGCGGCGACACCTTCACGTAGTCTGCATTGTTCCAGTAGAAAAGTTTTTCCGCATCCTTCATGCCGAACTGGTCGCGGATTTTCCACAGGCTCGTGATGAGCTTGAAGTAATCCGCGTCTTCCGTGGCTCTCCGCTGGCCGTCAGAGTTGTCCGTGGCGGCGGGAGGGTTCACCAAGGATTCCAACGCCATGCCGCCCTGGTTGACGCGCACCGGCACGTCGTGGAGCAGGGATATCGCCGCGAGCTTCCGCGTCGAGCCGATCCGGTAGGACATCAGATCCACCGGAGTGCCCACCTGGCGACCCATGAACATGCTGCGGAAACGGTCGAGCGGCAGCACATCGGAGGCATATTGCGCGCCAGTTTTTTTCAACTGAAACCATTGTTCACCCGTAAACGTGATGTCGCTGAACGCGGCTTGGGCGGGATTTGGCGACCAATAGTGAAGGTCCACCATGCCCTCGGGACTGTTGGTTTTGACGACGGTGTAAATCCGTTTTATGAATTCGTGATTGGCGAACACTGGATAAGTCGGATGCACCTTCCCGTCCGCGCCGACATAACCGCATCCGTGCTCCGTATTGGAGCAAGGCATCACCTGCGAGGTGCCGTCGAGATAGACACCGTCGTCGCCGAACTCCTTCATGCGGCGGTCTAGCGCATGCACAGAGGCGTCGCTCGCGGCCTGGCTTTTCGGACAATACTGAACCACCAACTGCGTCGTGGCCGCAAACGCATAGGGGCCGGGACGCGGTGAGTCAATACCCTGTCCAGCCGCGTTTCCCCAGGCGGAAATTTTGAGAGGAAGCTGGGCTATGTTCCGCCCGTAAGTTTGAAACTCCTCCACGCCCAGCGGAAAACGAATGTGCAAGGCGTAGGGATTCATTTTCAAGCCGGCGGCATGCGCGGCTTCGTTGAGCTTGCGGATCGCGTCCTGAATGTCCTTGCGCTTCGACATCGGCCAGGGCCAGTTCTCCGTGGCAATGTGCCAATACATGTTGCGAACACCGGTATCGGCGATGTATTTCAACTGCGGCACGTCTCCGATTTTCTTTTCCGGCAACTCAAATTCCTTTCCGTAAGGGCCCGAACGCATGACACGCAGATCCCAGGCGTCGCGGAGCATCGGCTTCACCGGAGTGGCGAGCAGCGCAAATTTATAACGCAACGTTTGCCCTCTCTTTAGGCGCAGAGGTTCTCCGATGAAATTCGCGCGGAACACAGTAGCCCCATCGTGCGACTGAATCTGAATGGCTTTTTGCGGATCGGCGTTGTGCCAGAATTCGTCGCTCTCTGATTGCCACGTGAGGCCGCGCTCGTTGTCGCCCAGCCAGATACTTGGAGCGAAACGGAAATCGAGATCCCCGTTGACCTCGCCCCAGTGGCTTTCCGACATCGAAACCGTCGGATTCTTTTCATAAACATAGGAAGCCGCGCAAAGTTCGGCATAGCGGCGGTGCAAAGGAATTTCCAGCGCAAGGTTGTCGAGGGTGGCCTCCTCGCGAGCCTGCACTTCACAGTCGAAAATCAGGTACCCATCGTAGCCCATGGAACTCTTAATTTTGAGCGAAAGCGGGCCGCTTTCCTGCGTTTGCCGGATGGCAGCCTCCACCGGAGAGATCGTTTCGAGAGCCACCTGTCCCTGATTCCAGGCAATGGGTTTGCCCGCCACGCTTCCTTTCAACGAGATGGGCGAGGCCAGCAGGTCCTGTCCGCCGGACTCGATACGGGCAGGGAAAGGATCGGTACCGAACACATAGCCACGCCCCCACACATCGAGACGAGTTTCTCCTCCGACCGTTGCCGCCTTGACCGGTGTCCACGGTGGGGGTGGGATGTCCGCGAAACCGGCTTTCGTCTGAATCCAATCCGGCTTTTGCAGCGTCGCCACGGTCGAAACCGGCTCGCTGCCAGAAACCGCGGCCCTCGCCTCGATCTTGTGATCTTTCAGATCAGCCAAGGGAAATTCGGCAGTAGCGGCGAAGCGATCGGACGCGTTACCCGACACATCGGAGCAGGGAACTAATTGGGAATCCAACTTTTTTCCGTCGCGAAAAAGGGAGATTTCCGCCTTGAGATTGGACAAATCCCGTCCTTTTGAAATGAAGCGCACCGCCAGTTTTCCCGCATACCAGTCCGGCTCCAGGGTGACGCGGTTTTCGACGGAGGAAGCGGCTTCGTTGTCCGTGGCATGGGCGGCGATTTCTGCTTCGGTGAGCGCCCGCTTATAGAGTCGGAACTCGGAAATGTCCACGGGCGCGGAACTCACGGCAGCGGGAGCTTTCGGGCTCGACAGGGCTGCCTCGGGAATGCCGCCCAAGAACTTCGGCGACGCCAGTTTTTGTGTCGCCGGAAAGAGCATAAGCTGGTCGCGAATCAATTTCCCGTCGCGATAAACACGGATGCGCGGATATTCGAACACCACCGTAAACCGACTCCAGGCCGCTCCCAACTCGCGGGGATCGATCGGCACAAAGTTCAGCCCATCGGTATCGCCGTAGGTGGCGAAGAAATTATCATAAAATTGCCAGCCGAATCTTAAGCGGACAGGCTTCGGATATTCCCCAAGGATATAGACATTCGCAGCATCCTTCGTTGCATCCAGCGGACGGTTCAGACGCATCAGGATTTCATAACTAATATCGCCGGAAACCTGAAGTGACTTTGGATTTCCGATGTCGAGCGAAGAGAGTTTTTCGCCGAACCGCAGGGCGCCGCGTCCGGAATCCTGGAGCCATGGTGCGCGGGATATCTTCCCGTCATTGCCGTTCCCACTCAAATCCTTGGCGACTTCACCGGGATCGGAATCGAAGCGATAATGCAGCACGAGCGCAGGATCGTTCTGCTCCGCCGCGCATGGCAACATGGAAAGCGCCAGACAGACGCCGCAAAAGGTGAGGGATTTTCGCATAAAAGAATAAGGGAGAGATTTTCGCATAAAAAATAGGGACTCCAGCACCATGCCGATGCGTGAATGAGGGAAGAGACGCATGAGCAGGATGCTCATGCCACGAGGTTTCTCAGGATTGCCGCTGCCGGAGTCTTGTCAGGCACAAGACAAGTCCGATTCCACAAAGCGCCACGGAAGCAGGCTCAGGAACTGCCGTCAGGGAAAAATTGTCGATGGCGAAATGGGTCGGATAAGTGGGCCCGACATCCCCGGCGGTCAGGACGGCAAACCGGAACCAAACTTCGCTCTGCCCATCCAAGGCCGTTCCGAAGTCGCTTTGATCATACGAAAGCGCAGTCACGCCCCAGGCACCGGGGCCGGTATAGGTCCCCAGCGTGACCCATGAAGATGGGCTCGCACCCAGACCGTATTGAATGGACCACGTCGTGGTGCCAGCGGGATCGATCACATTCAGTTGCTGCGCGTCAAAGCTCAATGACGTGATGACGACATTTTGCGTCGAAAAGTTGAAGCCGAATGCGGCCCCTGGATTTCCGGATGAAGAGCTGCCACCCGGGGCAACGCCAAGAGCGCGGTTGGTCGCATTATTCTGGTTCGTGGCATTGGAGCCTGCGGTCAGCGGAGCTACTGCGCTGGCGTAGTTGTAGAAACCCACCGGCGTATTAGCTGTCCAGGTTTTTGTGCCACCCAAGGTCTGGGCGGTCCC
>Ga0182736_1002245_pt1 | contig 15311 bp, 11 predicted proteins | sample eDN5th30CKraftBY_FD_128882 | JGI IMG/M metagenome (GOLD analysis project Ga0182736, IMG submission 128882) | Enriched backyard soil microbial communities from Emeryville, California, USA - eDNA 5th pass 30_C Kraft BY (version 2) (version 2) | ecosystem: Environmental > Terrestrial > Soil >... | reverse complement strand
CGGGCGGCATCCCAAGTCACGCCGCACCGGAGACACCCGGCTCGATCCATGAGGGCGGAGAGCTGGGATATGCGCTCCTGCATGCCTATGGGGCCGCCTTCGACAATCCGGACCTGATCGTCGCCTGCGTGATCGGCGACGGCGAGGCCGAGACCGGGCCGCTGGCCGCCTCGTGGCACTCCAACAAGTTCCTCAACCCCGCCCACGACGGCGCGGTTCTTCCGATCCTCCATCTCAACGGATACAAGATCGCCAATCCCACCATCCTGGCCCGGATGGACCGCGACGAGCTCGAAAGCCTTCTCATCGGTTACGGACACGAGCCTTTCTTCGTCGAGGGGAGCGAGCCCGAGGCAGTCCATCAGGCTCTGGCGGCTACGATAGACGCGGCTCTCGATCGGATCGCCGCAATCCAGAACGCGGCGAGGGCAGGCGGGCAGATCCAGCGCCCCCGCTGGCCGATGATCGTCCTGCGGACGCCCAAGGGCTGGACCGGGCCGAAAGAGGTTGACGGTCTCAAAACCGAAGGCTTCTGGCGCTCCCACCAGGTGCCGCTCGCTGAGACCCGCCGCAATCCCGCCCACCGGAAGCAACTTGAGGAGTGGCTGCGCAGCTACCGGCCGGAGGAACTGTTCGACGAGGCCGGAAGGCTGCGTCCGGAGATTGCCGCGCTGGCACCTGTTGGCGAGCGCCGGATGGGCGCTAACCCACACGCTAATGGTGGCCTGCTGATGCGCCCCCTGCGTCTGCCGGAGTTCCGGGAATATGCGGTCCAAGTCGATGGGCCGGGAAAGGTGGTCGGCGAAGCCACCCGTGTTCTCGGGACCTACCTCCGGGATGTGGTCGCCCTCAACGCTACGTCCCGCAACTTCCGGGTGGTCGGTCCGGACGAGACCGCCTCCAACCGCCTCGATGCCGTGTTCGAGAAGACCGACCGCGCCTGGATGGAGCCGATCCTGCCCGAGGACGTTCACCTCGCGCCGGAGGGACGGGTGCTGGAGGTGCTGAGCGAGCATCTTTGCCAGGGCTGGCTCGAAGGCTATCTGCTGACCGGCCGCCACGGCTTCTTCTCGTGCTACGAGGCGTTCATCCACATCGTGGATTCGATGTTCAACCAGCACGCCAAGTGGCTCAAGGTCGCCCGCGAGCTGCCATGGCGTCGGCCCATCCCGTCGCTCAACTACCTGCTGACGTCCCATGTCTGGCGCCAGGACCACAACGGCTTCAGCCATCAGGATCCCGGCTTCATGGACGTGGTCGCGAACAAGAAGGCCGAGATCGTCCGCATCTACCTTCCGCCGGATGCGAACTGCCTTCTGAATGTCGCCGATCATTGCCTTCAGACCTACAACCGCATCAACGTGATCGTGGCCGGCAAGCAGCCGGCGCCGCAATGGCTGACGATGGATCAGGCCGTCGCCCATTGCAGCACCGGGATCGGGATTTGGGAATGGGCGAGCACGGATCGCGGCGTGGAACCGGATGTCGGCATGGCCTGCGCCGGCGACGTGCCGACGCTCGAAACCCTTGCGGCCGTCAGCCTGCTGCGCGAGCACGCGCCCGACCTGAAGGTGAGAGTGGTGAACGTCGTCGACCTGATGACCCTGCAATCCCCGGATGAGCATCCGCATGGATTGAGCGATAGCGCGTTCGATCTGCTCTTCACGAAGGACAAGCCGGTCATCTTCGCGTTCCACGGCTACCCGCATCTGATCCACCGGCTCACCTACAAGCGGACGAACCACGGCAACTTCCATGTGCACGGCTTCCGCGAGGAGGGCACGACGACCACGCCCTTCGACATGGTCGTCCTGAACCGCCTCGACCGGTTCCACCTCGTCGAGGCTGCCGCCCGGCATGTGCCGAAGCTGGCGCCGATGGCGGCCTACGTGGTGCAGGCAGTCCGTGATAAGCTGATCGAGCACAAGGACTACATCGCGCAACACGGCGAGGACATGCCCGAGATCCGCGACTGGGGCTGGCAGTACCGGACCGCTGCGGAGGCGGGCGACTGAGTGCCTCCTGATGGTTCAGGGCTCATTTGATCCAGGCAAGCGTTGATGCACATCAACGCTCGAGAGGATCGAAGGTGTTGTTGTGCACTTTAAAACGGCTGATCGCCTTGGAACCAATTCGGATGTCGTCATCGAAGAAGATCCATCAACAGTCTCAGTCGACCCGGGAGCGGATCCTCGCCGCCGCCGCCGTCCGGTTTTCGATGCACTCCTACGAGCATGTCGGCCTGCGCGACATCGCGGCTGACATCGGGGTTGATGTCGCGCTGGTCCACCGGGCCTTCGGTTCGAAGGAGCAACTCTTCGCGGCGACGCTCAAGCAGACGTTTCACGGGGAGGCCCTGCTGGCTGCCGGCGACCGAACGCTGAGCGAACATCTGACGACTGAACTTCTCAAGGAGCCCGTGGGAAAGAAAGCAGATCAACCAGACCCTCTGCAGATGCTCGTCCGCTCGATCTCTCACCCCCAGGCCGGAGCCATCATACGCCGACACATGCAGGAGGATCTCCTTGGCCCGTTGTCAGCCCTCCTGAATGATCCTGCGGATCAGCGGGCTGCCTTGGCAGCCGGATGCATGCTCGGAATCGGTATGATGCGGTACGTCCTGCAGAGCGATGCCCTCAAGGATGTGCGGCAGGAGGTCCTCTCTCCATTGGTTGCCCGGATCATGGACAGCTGCCTTGGGGAGATGGGCCCGGTTGGGTCCGTCAATCTTGCTCGACCGGCTGGCTCGCCGGATGTCCCAGGCCCTTCGCCTTCGAGGGGGAGCGGCAGGAAGGAGCCGACAAGATGCGACCGAAGCAAGCAACCCTGTGAAGCACGAGGCAAATCCCGGACCAGAAGCAGGACCAGGCAATGATCGGTCGGACCAGGTATCGTGCCGAGGGTTACTGATGCCCGCCGACGCTGTGCTGAGCTGAAATCACCGCGCCATGGGAGCTGTGGCCTCGGGATCGAGATCCATGCCCACAAAGCAGATCCCGGCAGACGCGCCCACGTAGGACGGTTTTGTGTTCACCGCCGCGTGTCGTGCACACGAGAACGTCGATCCAATCTCCTGCGTGCTAGACCCTTGATCCATATCAACGATTGTTGACTAATGGCAGATATATGGATGATGCCTCATTCATTTCCTGCAGCAACAAGCAGCGAAGGATAAACCGGTATGGCGACGCTTGGACAAGTTCGTGCGACTCAGTTGCAATCCTCTTCGAGGGCACCGAGTTCAGGCCAGATCGCAATCCCGCATTCCGTCAACGAGAATACTGTTCCAGCGCCGACGAAACTTCCGTGCAAGGCCCCTGCCTCTACCGAGGTTCCAGACGCATGGCCTGAGGGCTTCGCCGAAATCCTGGACCGCTCTGTTCACGCCTTGGCGGCCCGGTTGACTTCCGGGCTCTCGCCCGCGGCGCTGGTGGGAGCCTACATGGACTGGGCGGTCCATCTCGCCTCGTCCCCCGGCAAGCAGCTCGAACTGGCTGTGAAGGGGGCCCGCAAAGTTGCCCGCCTTGGTGATCAGACTCTCAAGCAGGCGGCGACCACGGGATCCTGCGAACCCTGCATCACGCCGCTGCCGCAGGACCGGCGTTTTTCCGCGCCGGAATGGGGCAGGTATCCCTACAACCTGATCTACCAGTCCTTCCTGTTGCAGCAGCAGTGGTGGCACAACGCCACGACCGGGGTTGGCGGCGTCACAAGGCAGCACGAGAACGTGGTCGAGTTCGCCACACGGCAGATGCTCGACGTCTTCTCGCCTTCGAATTTCATCCTGACGAATCCCGTCGTGACTCGGCGGACCTTGGAAACTGGCGGCCAGAACCTCGTTCAAGGCTTCCAGAACTACTTGGAAGATTGGATGCGCCTGATCCGCAACAAGCCTGCGGTGGGAACGGAGGCCTTCAAGGTTGGCCAGAACGTCGCCGTCACGCCGGGCCGGGTCGTCTACCGGAACGATTTGATCGAGCTCATCCAGTACGAACCGACGACGGAGAAGGTGCGGCCCGAACCCGTGCTGATCGTGCCCGCCTGGATCATGAAGTACTACATCCTCGACCTCTCTCCGGAGAACTCCCTTGTCCGGTTTCTCGTGAACCAGGGCTTCACGGTGTTTATGGTCTCGTGGAAGAACCCCACGCGCGAAGACCGGGACCGCGGCATGGAGGATTACCGCAGGCTGGGCGTGCTCGCGGCGCTTGATGCGGTCAATGCCATCGTGCCGAACCAGAAGGTCCATGCCACCGGCTACTGCCTGGGCGGCACGCTGTTGACGATTGCCGCAGCCGCGATGGCGTGGGATGGCGACGACCGTCTGAAGTCGGTCACGCTATTCGCGGCCCAGGCGGATTTCAGGGAAGCGGGCGAGTTGACACTGTTCATCAACGAAAGCCAGGTCCGGTTCCTGGAGGACATGATGTGGAGCCAAGGCTATCTCGACGCCAAGCAGATGGCAGGAGCCTTCCAGCTGCTGCGCTCGAACGATCTCATCTGGTCCTACATCGTCCACAACTACCTGATGGGCGAGCGTGAGCCGATGATCGACTTGATGGCGTGGAATGCCGATGCGACTCGGATGCCCTACAGAATGCACTCGGAATACCTGCGCCAGCTCTTCCTCCAGAACGATCTCGCCGAGGGGCGCTTCAAGGTCGAAGGCCGCCCAATCTCTCTTGGCGACATCCGCGTTCCCATTTTTGCGGTGGGCACTGAGCGCGATCATGTCGCGCCATGGCGCTCCGTGTTCAAGATCCACACCCTGACCGACACGGACGTCACCTTCCTGCTCACCACAGGCGGCCACAATGCCGGCATCGTTTCGGAACCTGGCCGGCCTCATCGCAGCTATCGGGTGCTGACAAAGACCGAAAGGGATCGTCACCTCGATCCCGAAACCTGGCAAATCATGGCGCAGCCTCACGACGGATCGTGGTGGCCGGAATGGGTCAATTGGCTGGCGTCCGAATCCGGCGAGCCGGTGCTCCCTCCGGCCCTTGGGGCTCCGCCAGCCTATCCGGTTCTCGGCGAGGCACCGGGGTCTTATGTGCGCGAGCCGTGATGGGCTCTGGCCACTGAGCCCAGAAGGCAAGGGGGCCCGTTCCGCGGACGCCTCGCGTGGCAGCGAAGCTTACAAAGACAGGGATGCTGAGGACATGGAAGAAGGTTTGTACAAGGTGCTGTTTCAGACCCAGTTGGGGCAAGGAACCGGGGTTGTCACAGTGCGGGAGGGACGTCTCACAGGGGGAGACTCCGTGATGTATTACACGGGGGAGTACACTATCGCTCAGGGCGGGATCGATGCCCGGCTCGTGGCCGATACGCACTCGGTCATGCCAGGGATCATGTCGGTGCTCGGCCTCCCCAAGGCCCGTCTGCATCTCAAGGGAGTGGCTGAGGGGCAGTCGGCGCACCTGTCGGGGACCTCACCGGACCACCCAGGCCTGAGCTTCGAGGCGACCCTCACGCGTCTTGCCGACTGAAGCGCCTCCTGTTCGCCTAGCACATGATGGCCACGGCGACCGAGAACCTCACGTGCCCACTTCAAAGCAGTTAGGACCGTCCCTCGACATTGCCGATGTCGGTCACCAGATCGGCGTGACCAAAGCCCTTGCGGTAATCGAGAATGGAGATCACCTCCGGCACGATCCGAAACAGGGCGATGCCCTTCAAGCCGCTCGGGGCGTACTCCGCCACTCCCTCGGGAAACTTTTGCAGCAGGAGATGTCCAGCCTGCTCGATCTCCTGCGGGTTGGTGAGGCGGTGCGCCCGGCCGGCCGCGGAGATGCCACGGATCTCGCCCCAGTTCTCGTAGGGAAGGTTGACCGTGAACGACACCTTGGGATTGCGGGCGATGTTCTGCGCCTTCTGCGAATGCTCCGAGCACCCGAAGTAGACAGCCAGGCCGTCATGGGCGTAGCTGACCGTGGTCGCCTGGGGGTAGCCATCCGGGCGGACGGTCGCGCGCGTTAGGTCGTTCGCACCCGCAAGGATGGACAGGATCTCGTCTCGAAGTGCGGGGTCCATGCGGAAACCTCCGGCTGGGTTCTCTCACGATAAGTTCTGACGGCCGATTGCGTTCATCTGGATGACCGGAGCCGCCGCCAGGATCCTCCCGGCCCCGGCGAAAGTGAACCCGCCGGGGGAGCTTAGGTATCGGGGGACTGCCGGGATGTCCCGGGGCCTCCCTGAGCTTGGTCTCCCGCTTCACCCGGAGTGCCCTGACCCGCGAGCGTGCCCTGGATCTCCTGACCGCTTGTTCCGCGGCCCTGCACCTGGATGCGGCGGGAGCGCTGCTGCTGCCCGGACTTCGGCACGGTCACGGTGAGGACGCCGTTCTCAAAGCTGGCCTGCACCTGATCGGGATTGACGGTGAACGGCAGTCGCAGCGAGCGCTGAAACGTGCCGTAGGAGCGTTCCACGAAGTGGAAATTTTCTTTCTCATCCTTTTGCTCGAACTTTTTCTCGCCCCGGATGGTGAGCAGGTCATCGTCAAGGCTGACGTCGATGTCCTGCTCGGAGACACCCGGCAACTCCGCCGTAATGCGGATCTCCTTGTCGGTCTCCGATACGTTCATGCTTGCGTTGATGAGGTTGCTGACGCTGCCCTGGATCTGGCCGGCACCGGGCAGCCCTGTGCCGCGCAGAACGTCATCGAAGAGACGGTTCATCTCGCGGTGAAGCGAGAGGAAGGGATCGCTTCCTCCCAGCATGCCGAAACCGGAGCGGATCGGGGTCAAGGGATTGCGGGCCATCGTACAAGCTCCTTCTCTCAGCCGATGTGAATGATGCCGCCAACGCTCGGCCGGTTGCTCAGGAACGGGCCAGCCGGGCGAACGGACGAGACTGGAACAGGGACGTGGTAGTCTCCGACCTAGGCCATCGAATCCCAATGCCCTTTCTCGTCTCGCGCCGCCGATTTCCTGTTCCGAGACGGCGATACTGACAGACCGAACTCGACAAGATCAAATCACCGATCCACAACCACCGCGGCAATAGGCCTACTCAAGTGGGCGTGCGGATCGGGAGACATTTTTCCTGCTTCAATGCCTCGCGCAGGGCTGGGTTCCGATCGGTCACTTACCCCGAGTGGAACCATCAAGTGACCTACGGCAGAGGTCGGGGACGTTCGAGCCTCTCAGTCAATGGCGAGCCGCGACTCGGGCAAAATCTGGCCGCCGTCGATGACGATGCCCTGGCCCGTGATGTAGCGAGCCTCGTCCGAGGCCAGGAATGCAACCGCATTGGCGATGTCCTCGGGATCGCCGAGATGCCCCATCGGGATTGCGCGCTCGGTCTCACGGATATAGTCCGCCGGCTGCGCCCGCATGCCCTCGGTCATGATGTTGCCTGGCATCACGGCGTTCACCGTCACCTTGGCCTTGGCCAACTCCAAGGCGGCCGAGCGCATGAATCCCAGCAGGCCTGCCTTGGTCGCTCCGTAATGGGCCCAGCCAGGGTAGCCGGTGATTGGCCCGGTGATCGATGAGGTGATGACGATGCGCCCATGCCCCGTCTTACGCAGATGCGGCAATGCCGCCTTCGTCGCCAGAAACGCTGCTTTCAGGTTGATCGCCTGAACCCGGTCCCATTCCTCCTCGCTCATCTCATCGAGCCGCGCTGCCGGGAAGATGCCGGCGTTGCTGCACAGAATGTGGAGATCGCCCCAAGCGGCGACGGCCGCCTGTACCATGGCCTCGACCTCTGCGGCGTATCTGACATCAACCACATGGGACTTGGCCTCGCCTCCGGCTGCGGTTATCAAACTTGCCGTCTCCTCGGCCGCCTCCCGGTCGAGATCGGCCACCAGCACCCGCGCGCCCTCGTCGGCCAGCTTAAGGGCGATGGCGCGGCCAATGCCCCGTCCCGCGCCAGTGACGATCGCGACGCGTCCTTTCAATCGATCAAGTCCCATCGCTTGCTGTTCCCTTCCTGACTGTTCACGGGGTGACTTCCTGCTGTGTCCCACTCTCCTCGGGCGGGAGGACCACCATTCCCGAGAACGGTTCGACCCACGCCAGCTGATCGATCACCGCCTTCACCCCAGGCACGTTCTCGGCCACCACCTTGGCTGCCTGCCGCTCGCGTTCGTCGAAGATCGTACCCAGAAGGGTCACTAGCCCGTCTTCGACCTGAACCCGGATGAACTTGCTGCCCCACTTCTGCTTGTCCAGCTCCGCCAGGACGGCCGCGCGGATGTGATCGTCGGCCACTTCACCGGAGGACACTCCTGGCAGGGTCCGTGCCAGTGCCCGTAGAACGTCGGACCTTGCCACGATCCCGATCATCTTGCCGTTCTCGACCACCGGCAGCCGTTTGATCCGGTGACGGCTCATCATCGCGACAACTTCCTCGAGCGGGGTGTCGCGGCGCGTCGTCACGAGGTCCGTTGTCATCACCTCCTCGACCTTGCGGCCATGGGTGTGGACGTATTCGTCGGCCAGCTTGCCGGGACCCACGAGGAACTCCAGCCATGAGGGCCGCTTGCGCTCGGTTCCGAGCTCCCCTCTGCGTAGGAGGTCGCCTTCGCTGATCATCCCGACCAGCATGCCGTCCCGCCTCGTGACGGGAAGGCCGCTGATCCGGTGAGCCAGCATAAGCCGTGCGGCCTCGGCAATGGCGGTCGACGGCTCCACGCTGAACACCGGTGTGGTCATAACGTCTTTAACAAGCACGAGGTCTCTCCTGATGATATGGGCGCGCATCCTCGACGGCCGCCCCCGGATCGGAAAACGGAATAGCGGCGCGGCCGATGGCTCATGGGCCGATCCAGCGGATCTCGGGCTGCCGCCTCGGGACGGGCCGCGGCGGCGCCTTCGGATGTCCGACAATGATCGGAGCCACGGGAACGTAATGGGATGGTAGCTCCAAGGCAGCCTTGCCGGCGGACGTTCCAAGCCATGCCTGCGCGAACCCGATCCAGCATGTGCCCAATCCAGCGCCGCAAGCGGCGAGCATCATGTTTTGGGCGGCCAGCGAGCAGTTCTCAACCGCCCACCGGCTTTCCTCCGTGCTCGAAATCAAGACCAGAACGGGAGCGTGATAGAAAATATCGAAGTTTGGGTCATTCACGAACTCCTGGAGGTGATGGGACAGCAGCCCTGCTGGAGTGGTCCTAAGCAGATGCGCCTTCGCCTCGCTCGAGATGCGCGCTAGGAGGGCCTTTTTCTGGAGCACGCAGAAGGACCACGGCTGCTGGTTGACGGCGCTTGGAGCCTGCACGGCCGCATCGATTAGTTGGCCGATCGCCTCCCAGTCTACCAATTCGGAGGTAAACTCGCGCGTGGCTTGCCGCGTGTAGATAGCTTGCTTGAGATCCATGATCGACCTGAGGCTCAACTCGAAGTTCCAACCGGTGCCCGATAGGACCGTCCGACCGCGATCTATGCATTGATCGCCATCAAAACGATCTCGCGTTGTGAATGGTTTCGGACCTTAGGGAGAAGACTCCTGGTCCCGATGTCGCCTAAGCCTCGGCCGATTCAAAGCCGGTGCTCGTCGCGGTGAAGCAGATCACGTCGGGTCCGTTCGCCGCGCGGATGTCCGAATTCGTGACGGCGGTGGCGCGCCAGCCGCGGAGAACGGACTTGGCCAGATGCCTGACAGCGCACACCTGGGTGTCGGCAACGGTCACACATCAATGGCGGGTGAGCGTCAATGGGCCTGTGCGTTCCACACCGCCCCATGCCTTAATAGGAACTGAGAGAGCGGGGTCTCGCATCGCCATGTCTATGGAAGGCTTAGCTCTGTTCGCGTGGAAGAAGAGGCCTGCTGCATTCGCGGCTTGACCTTGCGGAAGAGGTCCTTCAGGCAAGATATCCACGACAGCACAGTTTCGGGGAAGCGGACATCATGCGCATGAAGACGGGAGAGGCCGGCCCCGGCTCCCGCAGGAGTCTGGCACTCCTGAACGGCTTTCGCGCGTTCCTGCCATATTACGGCCTCATCGCTGCCTCCGTCCTCCTACCCCTGCTCATTTTCGCCTTCGCTGCATGGCAGAACTGGCGCCAGCTTGAGCGGCTCGCCGAAGAGCGGGGAACCCGGCGCGCCGCCTTGGTGGCCGAACATGCGCTCAAGGTCTTCCAGGGCAACGAGCAGATTATCCGGCGCGTCGACGACCGGACGCGGAGCCTCGACTGGGATGGGATTGTCCATTCCGTCGACTTGCACACCTTCCTGAAAGGTCTCCCCGCGGAGGTCGATAGTCTGGAAGGCGTCGCCCTGATCCGTCCCGATGGGTGGCTCGCTAGCACGAGTACCGTCTTCCCGGCCCCGCCGGTGGACCTCTCCGATCGGGCCTACTTCCAAGCTGTCCGGAATGAGCCGGGAAGGACCCATGTCTCGACAATCATGGAAGGGCACGTGAGCGGCCAGCCGTTCCTCCGTCTCGCCCGGCAGCGGAGTAATCCTGAAGGCATCCCCGACGGAGTGATCGTCGTCTCGATGGCGCCCGATTACTTCACCCGCTTCTATCACACGATTACCCGCGGCGAGGATGCGGTGACCATGGCCCGCGCCGATGGAGCAGTGCTCATCAGGGAGCCTGGCATTACCACCGGCAGGGAGATCCTGAGCCCGGGCAGCGGCTTCATGCAGGGCATCGCGCGGACCGAGCGGGGAATCTACCGGACCATCTCCGAGCTCGACCGCGTCGAGCGCATCCATGCTTACCAGCGCGTCGGCACTTATCCGGTCTACGTCAGCTACGGCATCAGCCTCCATGCGGTCGCGCGTGAGTGGCGTGCCAACCTTACCACGTTCGGCGCTGTCACAGGGATCGCATCGCTGGCGCTCGGCCTGCTCAGCACCCTGGTGCTGCGACGGGCTCAGCAGGAGCGTCAGATGTTTACGGAATATCAGGCTGAGGTTCGTCGTCGCGAGGAAATCGAGGACCGCCTGCGCCAGGCGCAGAAGATGGAGGCGGTCGGCCAACTCACGGGCGGTGTCGCGCACGACTTCAATAACCTGCTGACCGTCGTCATCGGCAGCCTCGACATGCTGCGCCGGCGCATGGATCCGGACAATGCGCGCGACGCCCGGCTCATCACCGCCGCGTTCGAGGGGGCCCAGCGCGCCGCCGCCCTAACGCACCGCCTGCTCGCCTTCTCCCGTCAGCAGCCGCTCGATCCCAAGCCCATCGATGCCAATAAGCTGGTAGCCGGCATGGCAGAGATGCTCCGGCGCACGCTGAGCGAGGAGCTCGACATCGAGACGGTGCTCGCCGGAGGGCTGTGGCGCACCTACGCGGATCCAAACCAGTTGGAGAGTGCGATCCTCAATCTCGCGGTTAACGCGCGCGACGCCATGCCGGACGGCGGCAAGCTCACCATCGAGACCGCCAACGCGAGGCTTGACGAGACCTATGCCGCCGCGCCCCAGGACGTGGTGCCGGGATCATACGTGATGATCTCGGTGTCCGACACCGGAACCGGAATGACGCCGGACGTGGTCGGGCGAGTGTTCGAGCCCTTCTTCACCACCAAGCCCGTTGGCAAGGGAACGGGATTGGGGCTGCCGCAGGTCTACGGCTTCATCAAGCAGTCGGGCGGGCACGTGGTCGTCTACTCCGAGCCGGGGCAGGGGACAAGCGTGAAGCTCTACCTGCCGCGGTACCACGGCAACGAAGGGGAGGCGGCGCCGGCGCCCGACAGGGCGGATGAGCCGGTTCACAGCCTAAATGGCGAGACAATCCTCGTGGTCGAGGACGATGCAATGGTGCGCCGCTTCACCGTCGAGGCACTCAGGCACGCGGGCCATTGTGTCCTGGAGGCGGCGGACGGGCCCGCCGCGCTGGATCTCCTCGATCGGCACCCGGAGACAGCGCTGCTGTTCACCGACGTGGTGTTGGCAGGTCTGCTGAACGGGCGCCAGGTCGCCGAAGAGGCGCTGAGGCGCCGTCCCAACCTCAAAGTGGTGTTCACGACGGGTTACACGCGCAACGCCATCGTTCATCAGGGCCGCCTCGATGAGGGTGTCGAATTCCTGGGTAAGCCGTTCACGGCGGTGAGCCTGTGCGCCAAGGTGCGGTCGGTCCTAGAGAGGTGAGTTGAAGGTGACGCATGGGATTGCCTGCGATCATGCTCCTCGTGGCGTTGGCCTTGATCGTTACAGAGTCACAGAAACGGCGCCGGTGAGTCGGGCGCTTGAGGAGGCGGCTCGTGCGGAAAAGCCCGGCAGATCGTCTTAGATCACCCGGCGCGGCGACCCATTTGACAAAGATCAAAGCAGCCAGCCGATTAGTGTAGGCACATTGCGCGGCGGAGCATCTATGACGGGATCGCCTGCCCGTTCTCGTGGCAGCCTTCGGTCGTCTCATGCCTGCTCAGGGACGCTCATCCAAGAGGCCATTGCGGTCGCCGTGGTCTTCGACGCTCTGCGGGCCTTGTGGCCCAAAGATACCTGACGGTTCCTATCGGCGCTCCTGCAGCAGCTCGATCTGGAGCTCCTGGATCTCCGCGAGCCTCTCCCATTGGCGCGTGATCAGATGGTCGATCTTCTCGTGCAGGTGCCGGATTTCGAGCTCCGCCTTCAGGTTGACCTGATAGTCATTGAGGGAGCGCAGCCGATCCTTCGCCTCCTGACGCCCCTGGCTCATCATGATGATCGGCGCCTGAATGGCCGCAAGGCAGGACAGAAGGAGGTTGAGGAGGATGTACGGGTAGGGGTCGAAGGCCTCCAGTCCGCTCAGGCGGTTGATCAGGATCCAGACTCCCAGACCGAGCACGAAAAAGATCAGAAACGGCCAGCTGCCGCCGAAGGCTGCCAACCCGTCCGCCAGGCGCTCGCCCAGGGTGCGGTTCTCATCATAGCTTTCCTCAACGTTCTCCGTGACCGGGACGCCTTCGGCGAGGCTGCGCGCCACTTCCCTATCGAGCTTCGTCAGTTCACCGCGCTCCTGGCGCAGAAGTTCTTCGACATAGCGAAGGCGATACTGGTCGACAGCTGCCCGACTGATGCGGCTATGGGTGGCCAGGTCCGGATGATCCTGTCGGATTCGCTCGGCAAGGGCAGGGCGGAGCTGGTCTAGGAGGAGCAGGTCTTTTTGAGAACAGGCTTCGCCCGTGATCGGGCAGATCGCGCTCGATGACACAGGATAGGAGGTCATGATCGCCCTTTAGGTGGTTTGGCATGGATCAAGTTTAACGGCTCGACGATGGTGTACCAAGATGCCATCTTCCCCCGAACCTTCTCTCTATCAAGGAGATCTCCTTGTCGCTTCGCCTTCACTTTTATGGTGCTGCCCGAACCGTGACCGGTTCCTGCTTCATGCTCGAAACGGAAGCAGCCCGCATCCTGATCGATTGCGGTATGTTCCAGGGATCGAAAGAGGAGAGGGAGCTCAACTATCAGCACTTCCCCTTCCGGGCAGCCAGCGTCAGCGCCCTGTGCCTCACCCACGCCCATATCGATCACAGCGGTCTCGTGCCGAAGCTCGTGAAGGCCGGGTTTGATGGACCGATCTACGCGACGGCCGGAACAGCCGATCTCGCGTCCATCATGCTTCCGGATTCCGGCTACATCCAGGAGATGGAGGTCGATCAGCTCAACCGCCGCAACAGTCGCCGCGGGCGGGAAACCGTGTCTCCGATCTACACGCAGGAGGACGCCATCGCGTCCCTCAGGCAGTTCCGGCCCGTGGCTTACGGCAAGTGGCAGGAGGTCGCCCCCGGCTTCCGGGCGCGCTACTGGAATGCGGGTCATCTTCTGGGCTCAGCCTCCATTGAGATGGAAGTGACCCACGGAAGTGGCGAGAAGCCGCTTCGCCTTCTGTTCTCCGGCGACATCGGCCCCGACCACAAGCTCCTTCAGCCGGACCCGGACGGGCCGAGGGACCTCGATTATGTCGTTCTGGAGTCCACCTATGGCGATACGGACCGGGCGGGCACCACCATCGAGCGCCGTCGCCGGATGCTGCGCGACGAGGTGCGCGCGGCGATGCGCCCGAGCGGCGTGTTGCTCATACCATCGTTCGCGGTCGAGAGGACGCAGGAACTCCTCGTCGACCTCATGGAACTGATGGAGGTGGGCGAACTGCCGGACATCCCGGTCTTCATCGATTCACCCCTGGCCTCGAAGGCCAGCGCCATCTTCAAGAGGCATGCCAAGGGGCTCAGGAATGGCTCCGACCTGGTGCAGGCGCTCGAGTCCAGATGGGTCCGGTTCACGGAGACAGTGGAGCAGAGCAAGGCCATCGACCGCATTCACAGCTTCCACATCGTGATTGCCGCAAGCGGCATGTGCGAGGCTGGCCGCATCCGGCATCACCTGAAGGCGTGGCTCTGGCGGGACGAGGCGACCGTGCTTTTCGTCGGCTTCCAGGCCCAAGGAACGCTCGGGCGGATCCTGCAGGAGGGGGCGTCGAAGGTCAGGATCCATGGCGAGGAGGTGAAGGTCCGCGCCCGCATGCGGACGCTCGACCTCTATTCCGGACATGCGGATGCACCCGAGCTGAAGGCTTGGCTCGCCGACCGCCTTCTGGTCCGGCGCGGAGTGTTCCTCGTGCATGGAGAGGATCCCGCCCTGAAGGCGCTGCAGACGTCCCTGGCGGATCTCGACCGCGCTCCGGATGCTCTCATTCCCGACATCGACGACATGTACGACCTGACCGGCGAAAGAGCGGTTCGGGTTGAGCGCCGCGAGCCGCGTCTGCCGGGTTCGAGTGCCGGTCATCGCGACTGGCACAACGACTACGCGGAGCTACTGCTGGAGATCAACGACGCCATTGATGCGGCGGCCGATCGCAAAGCCAAGAGCGTCGTCATCCGGCGGATCAGGGAAGCCTTGAGGGAAGGAGCCCGCGAGTAGCCCCAGACAGACTTTTCCACTCTCGGCCTAGTGGTGCGAGTTCAAAGTGCGTTGGCAGAACCGTTTGACACTGGCGAGGATCTCGTCAGCGGATTTCGTCCAGATGAACGGCTTCGGATCCAGGTTGGTCTGCTCAATGTAGGCCTGGATCGCGGCTTTCAGGCTGTCGGTGCTGACAAAGACCCCGCGTTGGAGGCAGCGCCGGGTCAGAAGAGAGAACCAGCATTCCACCAGATTGAGCCAGGACGCGCTGGTCGGGGTAAAGTGCAGATGCGGGCGCGGCCGCTTCACCAACCAGTCATGCACTAGGCGTGTCTTGTGGCTTGAGGCATTGTCGAGCACCAGATGCACATCCAGGTCGGCCGGGACAGATGCCTCGACCTGGTCCAGAAAGGCGCGGAACTCTTCACTGCGGTGGCGTCTCTTGCAGGCGCCGATTACACTGCCGGTCTTCACATTCAGGGCTGCGAACAGGTCTGTGGTGCCATGCCGCCGGTAGT
>Ga0182736_1002243_pt1 | contig 15321 bp, 15 predicted proteins | sample eDN5th30CKraftBY_FD_128882 | JGI IMG/M metagenome (GOLD analysis project Ga0182736, IMG submission 128882) | Enriched backyard soil microbial communities from Emeryville, California, USA - eDNA 5th pass 30_C Kraft BY (version 2) (version 2) | ecosystem: Environmental > Terrestrial > Soil >... | reverse complement strand
GCGTTCGTTGACGAAGCGGGACTGCCGGTCATCGCGATATTCCAGCGGCCATTCCGCGATCAGGTAATAGTTCAGCGCCGGGCGGCAGGAATGGCAGCCGCCGACGGATTTCCAGCCCAGTTCCTGCATCACGGCGGGAATGGATTTCAGCCCCATCGACTTGATCAGCCGCCGCACGTCCTCATGCGTGTGATCGGTGCATTTGCACATGCCCGCCGGCGCCTCGACCACCGCGCCGCCAAGCGCGAAAGCCATCACCTGCTGGACAAGCCCGGTGCAGGTGCCGCAGGAGCCGCTGGCCTTGGTGCAGGCCCGGACCGCATCGAGCGTCACCGCCCCGCCCTCTACCGCGTTGACGATCGTGCCCTTGCAGACGCCGTTGCAGCCGCAAATCTCCGCCTCAGGCGGCAAGGCTGCAACGGCCGCCATAGGGTCCAGCCTGGACCCTCCCTGGAAGGCCGGGCCGAAGATCAGCGTCTCGCGCATTTCGCCGATGTCAGTGCCGTCCTTCATCAACCCGTAGAACCAGTTGCCGTCGGCGGTGTCGCCATACATCACCACGCCGATGATGCGATCGTCCTGCAACACGAGGCGCTTGTAGAGACCTCGGCCCGGATCGCGGAAAACGATGTCCTCGCGGCCCTCGCCCTCGGCGAAGTCGCCGGCGCTGAACAGGTCGCAGCCGGTGACTTTCAGCTTGGTCGCGGTCTGGACCGGCACGAACTCGGCGGCCTCATCCAGCAGGGTTTTCGCCAGAACCTTGGCCTGGTCGTAAAGCGGCGCGACAAGGCCGAAAAGCTGCTGGCGGTGCTCGACGCATTCACCGAGCGAGAAGATATGCGGGTCCGAGGTCCGCATCGCGTCATCGACGACGATGCCGCGCTCGACCTCGAGATGCGCGTCATTGGCAAGGCGCGTCTCGGGGCGGATGCCCACGGCCATGCAGACCAGATCGGCGGGATAGACGGTTCCGTCCTCCAGTAGCACGGCCTCGGCCCGGTCGTGACCGAGGATCGCCTTGGTCGCGCCTTTGCAATGGACGGTGATGCCGCGCTTTTCCAGATCCTTCTGCAGCAGGTAGCCCGCGGCGGGATCAAGCTGGCGCTCCATCAGGTGGCCCATCAGGTGAATCACGGAGACTTTCGCGCCGCGGGCGGCCATCCCGGCAGCTGCCTCAAGTCCCAGAAGGCCGCCGCCGATCACCACCGCACTCTTGCCGGCAATGCCGGCCTCGATCATCGCGTTCGTGTCCTCGAGATCGCGATAGGTCACGACGCCGGGCAAGTCCTTGCCGGGAACCGGGATGATGAAGGGGGCGGAGCCGGTCGCGATGACCAGCGCGTCATAGGGCGCGCCGCCCTTGTTCGAATAGACCACGCGGTTCTTGCGGTCGATCTTCACCACCGGCTCGCCGAAGCGGCAATCCACGCCCTGCGCGGCATACCAGTCGGCGTCATGGGTGACGATGTCCTGATAGGTCTTTTCGCCCGAAAGCACCGGGGAGAGCATCAGGCGGTTGTAGTTGCCGCGCGGCTCGCCGTTGAACAGGGTGACTTCATAGGCGTCCGGCGCGGCTGCGAACAGGTGCTCAAGCATTCTGCCGGAGGCCATGCCGGCGCCGATGACCACTAGCTTTTTCTTCATGGCTGTGGGCTCCTTTTCAGGCGGTTTGAAGTGCGATGCCGCGATTGAGGCGGCGAATGGAGAGGTGCATCCAGCCAAGGCAGCCGGCGACGAGCAGGAAGAGGACCATGAAGCAGCTGGACCAAAGGCCGGTCTCGTCCTTGAGCCAGCCGAAAAGCAGCGGCAGGAAGAACCCGCCAAGCCCGCCGATCATGCCGACAAGGCCGCCGACCGCGCCGACGTTCTGCGGGTAATAGGTCGGGATGTGCTTGAAGACCGCCGCCTTGCCGAGGCTCATGAAGAAGCCGAGGACGAAGATCACGACAAGGAACACCGGGGTCGGAACGCCCGCCGCGATCGAGAGGATCGCCGTCGCCAGAAGCGATACCGCAAGGGTCCAGTACATGACCGCGCGCGCCCCGATACGGTCCGACAGCACGCCTCCATAGGCGCGGAAGATCGAGGCAGGGATCGAATAGGCGGCGCCGATCATCCCGGCGGTCCTGACGTCGAAGCCGTAGACGCCGATCAGGTAATGCGGCAGCCACAGCGCCAGCGCCACGAAGGCCCCGAAGGCGAAGAAGTAATAGGCCGAGAAGCGCCAGACCTGCGGGTTCTTCAGCGGCTCGAACTCGGCCCTAAGGCTGCGGAGCGGGGCTTTCGTTCCCCGGCGTGCGACTGTGACCGGATCGTCCTTGCTGAAGAGCCAGAAGAGGATCGCGGTGAGGGCCAGAACGCCGGCCCATATCTGGGCGGTGGCCTGCCAGCCCCAGGCCAGCATGATGAAGGGGGCGACGAACTTGGTCACCGCCGCGCCGACATTGCCGACGCCGAAGATACCAAGCGCCGTCCCCTGCCGTTCTGCAGAGAAGAAGCGCGAGACATAGGCAACACCCACCGCGAAGGATCCACCCGCCAGCCCGACGCCAAGCGCCGCCAGCAACATCTGCGGATAGGTCGTGGCCCAGCTCAGCAGAAAGGTGGCAAGCGCCGCCGCGAGCATGGTCAGCGTATAGACGATGCGGCCGCCAAGTCGGTCGGTCAGCACGCCCAGCAAGATACGGACGAGCGAACCTGTCAGGATCGGCATGCCGACCAGCAGGCCGAACTGCGTCTCGGTCAGCGAGAGCTGCTCGCGGATCTGGATGCCGATGATCGCAAAGATCGTCCAGACGGCAAAGCAGACGACGAAGGCAGAGGTCGAGAGGGCCAGCGCGCGGCCGGAATCCTCGGGGGTGGAGGGGGCAATGGCGGACATGGATGCTCCGATGGCAAACTGGGTTGCAGTGGCTGTCGGAAAGCGTGGACGATCGGAAACCGGGCGTCGGCGCTTTCAGGGATTCCGCGCCATCGCGGGATCGATCATGCCGCATCGTTGCGAGCGGGTCGCTGGCGCGCCATTGCACCGGACCATGATTATTTCTGGCAGGTCACCGGAAACGCAGCAAGCCCGGGCTGGCCGCAAACCGGGTTTTCAGAGGCCGTGATCCGTTCCCGCACGGGATTTGGGCGACTGCTTCGCGAACTGCCCGGTGAAAGGTCAGTTTGCGATCAGGCCTGGATCTCGGGCTCGAAGGTGAAGCCATCGAAGAAGCGGTCGGCGCGCAGAATCATCTGCCCCTTTTCGGCTGGAACGGTGCGATCCTCGGTCAGCATCCCCTCCAGCCGCAGCGACGCGCCGGGCAGCGCCGCACCGGCTGGGCGAAGGTGCTGGCGGTAGAGATCGGTGCGAAAATGCGCCATCGCCGCCTGCATCGCCCATGCGGGATCAAGGCCGCGCCGCCGCGCGATATTGCCCCCGATCAGCGCGGCGATGCTTTTCCACGGAAAGCTCGCAGCACCGGCATTGAAGGCGATGAAGCCGGGCGCCCCGCGCATCTCTCCGCCCGAGGCGACCATCAGCTTGCCGGCCAACCCCCGTTCCGCCAGTTCCGAGGGCAGGTCGAGATATTCGGCCCGCGACAGGATCTCGGCCGCGGTGCCGCGATGGGCAGGATCGTCCAGCCAGCGACCCGCCCGCCAGAGCGTCCGCATCAGCGCGCCGGTCTCATCCGGCCGGGCCTCGGTAAAATCGCGACGCAGGACCAGCGCCTTTTCGGGCGGCGCGGCCCAGATCGCAATTCCCGGCAGCAGCAGCGCCGCAACCCCGCGCTCGACAGCGAAGGAGGCCCATGGCTCGCCCACGCAGATCGCATCGACCTCGCCCGCGGCCACGGCATCGGCCATCTTGGGGGGCGGCACGGTGACCAGCTCAAGCTCGTCATGCAAGAAACCGCAGGCTCCGAGCCAATGGCTCACCAGTTCGAACTGGGTCGAGAAGGTAAAGGGCACGCCGACCCGCAGGACACCCGGCACCGCGCGGCGGAGTGCCTCGCCCGCCGCGCGCGCATCCGCGAAATCAAAGCCGTGCCCGAGGGCGCGCAACCGCGTCTCGATCGTGCTATTGACGGCAAAGGCCTGCCCGCCATGCGAGAGAAACATCACCAGATCGAAGGGCGGCAGATCCGGGCCAAGCCGCAGCGCCTGTCCGATGGGCATGGGGACCAGCATATGCGCCGCGTCGATCAGCCCCGCGCCCAGCATGTCCCGGCTTTGCGCCCATGCGGTCAGCCGCATGAGGTCCAGCTCCAGCCCTTCCTCGGCCGCGAAGCCCATCTCGTGCCCGATGACCAGCGGCGCGGCGTCGATCAGCGGCAGATAACCAAGGCGCAACCGGGTCAGCGGCATGTCAGCAGCCCCGCCGCCATCACCAGTTGCTGGGCGATCTCGGCAACCCGCTTGCCCTGATCCATGGCGGTCTTGCGCAGAAGGGCATAGGCCGCTTCCTCGTCAATGCCGCGCGCCTTCATCAGGACGGCCTTGGCGCGGTCGATGATCTTGCGTTCCTCCAGCGCGGCGCGGGTGGCGGCAAGTTCGGTCCGCATCCGCTGGAACATGTGGAACCGCGCGATGGCAGCGTCGAGGATCGGCTTGATCCTGTCGGGTCGCAGCCCGTCGACCACATAGGCGGAAACTCCGGCCTCGATCGCGGCCCGCGTCAGCTGCTCGTCCGAGCGATCGACAAACATGGCGACCGGCCGTTCGGTCGGACCGGAGGCGAGGGCCAGTTCCTCCAGAATGTCGCGCGACGGATTGGCGAGGTCGATCAGGACCACATCCGGTCGATGCTCGGCGATCTGCCGGGCAAGGCCGGTCTCCTCCGAGATGATGCGGATGTCGTGGTCGCCGACCTCGCGCAGGCCGTCGACGATCGGCAGGGCGCGTTCCTTGTCCGGCTCAACGATGATGATTGAAAGACGCTTTTCCATGTCCCGCCCGACGGATTTGCCCCTGCCCTGCCATTGTGGCGGCGCAAAAGGCAACGCGGAGCCTGCCGAGAAGCACGAGGCCGGCGGCCTTGTTGCCGTCGCATTGTGCAACCGGCCGCCGTCGGGTTCAATAATCAGGCAAATATGGCGTCGATGATCTCGGCCTCGATCGCGGCAAGTTCGGCGCTGCCGCGACTGGTCGGGCCAACGCGCAGGATGTCAACGCGGTGGGTGATACCACCCTGACCGAGGACGATGACCCGGTCGGAAAGCGCCACGGCCTCAGCAACGTCATGGGTTGCAAGGATGGTGGTGAAGCCCGCCTTGGCATGAATGTCGCGGATCAGGCTCTGCAGAGCGAGCCGGGCGGGTGCGTCCAGCTCCCCCAACGGCTCGTCGAGGAGGAGAAGCTGCGGGTGGCCGACCAATGCACGCGCCAGAGCCACGCGCTGGCACTGATCCCCCGAAAGCTGGGCGGGCCGGAAAGCGGCCTCGTCCGAAAGCTGGACCAGCGCCAGCGTTTCGGCAACCGACCCGGCATCCGGCCCGTTTTGCAGGCCCGCCGCCACATTCTCCTCGACCGAGACCAAGGGCAGCAATCGCGGTTTCGGGAACAGGATGCGCAGCCGGTCGCCTGCCTCTTCGGCGGGGGTATCGTCAATGGTCACGCTGCCTGCCGTGGCCTGGTCCAGCCCCGCGATCAGCCGCAGCAGGGTCGACTTGCCGCAGCCGGTCTTGCCCAGGACCGAAACGAACTCGCCCGGGCGCACGTCGAGATCCAGATTGTTCAAAACGCAGTTGCCCTCGAAACTGCGCGAGACATTGCGAACCTTCACCGCAGCGCCGGAATTGTCGCGCAGCATCGGTGGCAGAGGAAAGGCATTCGACATGGTTTCAGCGTTCAGCATGAGCGAGGCTCCATTTCAGGGCACGGCGCGCGGGTGCAGGCGCCATGCGGCGGTTCAATATCGTCATGGCGTCGCGGCCTTTTCAAAGCGCCTGGAGAACTGGCGAGGCCTCTGCTGGGGAGGCCGGGACGGGATAATCGGCAAAGAACGGCGCGAACTGGTTGACCGCCCGGCCAAGGCGCGCCCGCGCGGCCTCGTCGGCCAGCTTGCCACCGACGAAGTCGCGGTCAGAGGCATAGATCCCGGTCGCCAATGGCTGCGCCTCGAAGAAGCCGAAAAGCGGGCGGAGCTGGTGCTCGATCATCAGGGCGTGACGATCGCCGCCGCCGGTTGCGGCCAGCAGGATCGGCTTGCCATGCAACATGCCGGGATCAAGCAGATCGAAGACATGCTTGAACATGCCGCTATAGCTGCCCTTGTGGACCGGGCTGGCAATGACGAGGGCATCCGCGCGGATCAGCGACGTCACCAGTTCCAGCGACTCGGGCTCAAGGTCGCCAAGCTGGCGCGCAGCACCCAGCGACGGGCCAAGTTCGCCAAGGTCGAAGACATGGCCGACGGCATTGTAGCGGTCCGCCGCAAGATCAACCGCGTGCTCGACAAGGGCGCGAGTGCGCGAGGGCGAGGAAAAGCTGCCGGCAAAGCCGGCTATCGTCAGGGTCGACATGTGATCTCCTGTCAGGTTGGTTTGGATAGGACCATCAGGCCAGATTGACGGCTCTGTCATCGGGCAGGCCGGAATGGCGCAGGATCGGGGCGAGGATCGCGCGCCGCGCGATCTCCTGCGCCAGCGCACGGGCATGGGCCGCGCATTCCGGCGCGCCGACCAGCTCACCCACGTGGCCGCGCGCGAGGGGGCCGGCGATCAGGATACGCTCGCTGGCCTTGCCCTGCGCGTCGATGGCGCGACAGGTATCCGTGGTCGCAAGGCCAAGTCCAAGCGGGCAGGGCGTGATCAATCCCAGCAGGGCCAGCGCCCCCAAGGCGGGGTTCCAGTCGATCGACCGCCCCTGGGCCGGTCCGGTGGTGATGACGATCTGGTCGAACACGCCGCTGACAAGATCCTGTCCTCCGCGCGGACGCCAGGTGACGCGGACGCCGTTCCATTCGCGTTGGGCGGCGATCAGGTGGCCGGCCTGATATTCCAGCCTCCCCTCGGCCTCGAGAGCATCGAGCAGGTCGCTGACCTGCGGGGCAAGCCGATAGCGATGGACGTCCCAGAAGGTCCGCAGATGCCTGAGCAGCCGCGAGCGGCCCGCATCATCCAGTGCCGACCATATCTGCTGGCCCTGCGCACGCAGCCGGAACATGGTGGCGTGCCAGCTTTGTCCCTTCGCCAGATCATCGACGATCGAATGGCGGACCCTGCGAAGCAGCTCGGCCACGCTGGTGATGGGCGGATCGACGAAATCCTGCTGGCAGTCGTGAACGATCGTTCCATGCGCGCGCGAGCGGAGCCCGTGGCGCGAGATGCAGGTGACGCTGCCTTCAAAACCCTGCCTCTCCAGCGCCGCGACCACGTCGGCCGAACCGAGTGCCGCACCAAGGACAAGAACCCGCGCATCCCTGCGCACCGCCGCGATACGCGCGGGGTCATAGGGATCGGCGATCAGCTCGGGCGAGCCGCTGAGGCCGGCCAGCACCTTGGGCACCGCGGGGGCAGGATGCCCGGTCGCCAGCACGACAAGATCGGCCCGCATCCGGCTGTCATCGGACAGCAGCAGGACCAAAGCCCCGTCAGGCGCACGCTCGATATCGCCGACGCGGGCGCGGATATGGCGGATGCGTCCGGCGCGCAGATGGGGTGCAAGCCGGTCGCCGACATATTCGCCGAAAAGCGCGCGGCGGGGAAAGCTCTCACCCGTCGCGGTCAGGCTTTCGGGATCCGGGTTGATCCGGCCCTGAGCCTCGGCCTCGGCGATCCATTCCGCGAAATCGTCCCGCCGCTCCGGGTCCACCGTCATGCGCGACGAGGGGACGTTGATGCGGTGCGATGGGTCCGTCGTGGAATAAGCCAGCCCCCGCCCCAGCTCTGCCCGAGGTTCGATCACGGTGATAATTGCCGGCACTTCCATCCGGGCAAGCTGCCAGGCAAGCGAGGCGCCAGTGAAGCCGCCGCCGATGATGACGACACGAAGGCGCGGAGATTGAACCATATTCATCGCCTTAACCTCCCGTCACCAGAACCGGCCGCGGTTTGGCCGGGACCGGGCGATAGTCGTTGCCGACCGTCTCGCCGAAAGGGCCCATATTTGCGTCGAGATCTGCCTTCGGGATCTCGTGATCCAGCGGGAGAAGTGGCAAGACTCGCTCGCCGAAGTTGTAGGCTTCCTCAAGATGGGGATAGCCCGACAGGATGAAGGTATCGATGCCGATCCGTCGATATTCGTCGATGCGCTCGGCCACGGTCTCGGCATCACCGACCAGCGCGGTCCCTGCCCCGCCGCGCACCAGACCAACGCCGGCCCAGAGGTTCGGACTGATAAGCAGCTTGTCGCGGCTGCCGCCATGCAGGTCTGACATGCGGCGCTGACCGACTGAATCCATTCGTGCAAAAGTCTCCTGCGCTCTGGCGATGGTCTGGTCGTCCAGCCTGCTGATCAGACGATCCGCCGCCTCCCATGCCTCGGCCTCGGTATCGCGAACGATGACGTGAAGGCGGATGCCGAAGCTGACCTCGCGTCCCTGCGCCTCGGCCAGCCGACGCACACCCTCGATCTTCTCGCGCACCTGCGCCGGGGGTTCGCCCCAGGTCAGATACTTGTGGACCTGCCGGGCCGCGACCTCGTTCGCCGCATCCGAGGAGCCGCCGAAATAGAGTTGGGGGCCATTCTCCTGCAGCGGGGTGAACAGCAGCTTGCCGTCGGCGATCCTGAAATGCTTGCTTTCGTAATTGACCGTCTGGCCGGCCAGAAGGGCCTTGTAGATGTCGAGAAATTCGCGCGTGACCTCGTAACGCTCGGCATGGTCGAGGTGGATGCCGTCCCCGGCATTCTCGACCGGATCGCCGCCGGTCACGACATTGATCAGCAGCCGTCCGCCCGAAAGGCGGTCAAGCGTCGCCGTCATGCGCGCGGCAAGCGCCGGCGATTGAAGGCCCGGCCGCACCGCGACGAGGAAACGCAGCCGCTCGGTCTGCGAGGCGAGCGCCGCGGCCACGACCCAGCTGTCCTCGCAACTGCGGCCGGTCGGAAGGAGAACGCCATAATAGCCCAGCGAATCGGCTGCCTGAGCGATCTGGCGCAGATAAGGCAGATTCACCGCCCGCCCTCCGTCCGCCGTTCCCAGATAGCGGGTATCGCCATGGGTAGGCAGGAACCAGAGAACCTTGATCCTTTGGGGAGTGGGGATGGCCATGTCCGTCCTTTCCTCATCTAGCAGCTTGGCAGTTCAATTCGCGCGCCTGGGCACAGCAGGAGAATACACCAAATCACTACTGAGTATATAGAGATTTAAAGGTTTGCTTGATTTGAGGACAGGTTTCCCCACCTTCGGATGCCGGATGGAAGGCGGTTTCCACGGCGCGTGGGGTGCCGGAAAACCGTTCCGAATTTCTGCAAGTTTCATACATCATATTGTAACAAAACAAATATATCTCACATCTCCTCCGACGGCCGTATGAGATTGCCCAATTATGAGGCTGCTGTGATTGGTCGGAAGGGCATCAGTCCGACAGGCCCGGTTGAGCCTGCGGCGATGGCGCCCTAGATTGTCGGGGAAGGAATTCAATGCCGAGGAACAGCCGGATGCTTCCCGCGGAAACGAGGTCATTGGCGCCCGCGCCAGCCGATAGCCGCCCGATGACCCGGCGCGAGAACGAGGTGCGCCGTTTCGTCCGCGAGCGTTATGGTCCGCGTGGCACGCTGAGGCTTCACCGCGCGGCCATTGGCGCAGATCTTGTCCGGGCGCCCATCAATGTGACCCTCGCGCCGGTCTTCCTGCTGCTGCGGATCGTGGCGATGCTGCTTCGGCTGTCCGGTGCACGACGCGCCTCTGCCTGGCTCGCCTCCCGGCAGGTGTTTCTGACCACCGACATAGCCCGCCAGATCGGGACGGACCTTTCTGGACTTGTCGAGCGCCTGGAAACCATGGGGACAGCCCCCCAAGCGCCCGCCCCGATGATCCAGAGCGCGATCAGCGGCTATGCTGAAACCCGGAATGCGGTGTCCGAGATAACCACTTCGATCCTTGTCCTCGTGACCGGATACTTCCTGTTCTATCAGCCCACGCTTGGCGTCTTCTCGCTCGCCCTGCCGGTCGCAGAGATGAGGGCGCATGCACAGGCGGTGGACGGCTTCGCGTTGGGACGCTGGGCGGGCGGCCTCTGGTATGGCATTTTTCCGAGCAGCCTTTCCACGACGGAGCTCATCCTGACGGGCATCGTCCTTTCGGTCATTGCGTCTCTGGTGACGACCTTTGCCGGGATCATCGCCGATCCTGTTCAGGTCTGGACCGGCATCCACCGGCGCCGCCTGCTTCGCCTGCTGGCCCGGCTGGACCGGGGGCAGGAAGCCTCCGGTCTTGAGCGTGAGCATGTCCTGGCCCGGCTTGGCGATCTGGGCGACATCGCCTCTTCGATCTGGCGGGTCTGGCGGTAATTCTCGCTGCGGTATCGTTGCGGCCTATGGCGATACGACGCCGCTTGTCGGGATCACGATTTTCGGCATCGGGCATTGCTGTAGCCGCCCTCGCTGGAACTCAACGCTTGCCAGAAAGGCACGGTCGAGCACTCCAATGGCCGGATCCATGCGCTGCGGGCAGGCCTGATCGTGCAGATCCACAACGCTGTCGCCCGCGATGGCGCGTTCCGCCATGAAACCTTCAGCAAATCGGGACACTCCCGGGCGGGGCTGGTCACTTGGGTGCGATGTCCTCCAAACATCCCGAGAACTGGTTCAAGCCGCCATGTTCCGGCCTGATCCTACCCATGGGAACCCACGGCTATCTCGCCATCCGTGGCCGCCGCAAGACGCGCAACTTGCCGCTGTTTCCACCGCCGCAGAAGAACCTTTCAGCACCATCGGATTCGAGACCCGAGATGATTTTTCCCTCGGGCATCTTCAGGCTTTCCAGCACGACGCCGGTGAGCGGGTCGATCTGGCGCAGCTCGCTTTGCTCGTTTTCCCATGTGCCATGCCAGAGCTCGCCCTCGACCCAGCTGACCCCGGTGACAAAGCGGTCCGAGCGGATCTCGCGCTGAACCTCGCCGGTCTCCGCATCGATCTGAACGATCGTTCGCCCGTCATATTGCCCCACCCAAAGCGAGCCCTCGGACCAGGCCAGACCTGACGCCTGCCCGCCTCCCGGCGCCGGAATTGTTGCGACCACCCTGCCATCGGCCGGGTCGATCTTGCGGATCAGGGATTGCGCAATCTGATAGAGATGGCGGCCGTCGAAGGCCGTTCCGGCATCGGCAAGCACATCGAGCATCTGTCCGGCTGCGCCTGTTTCGGGATCGATGGCGAGCAAGTGATCGCCGGTTGCGACCCAGATGTTCCGGCCGTCAAAGCTGACCCCGTGGATTGCATCGGCCTCGGGGAAAGGACCGTATTCGCGGAGGATTTCGGCTTGGTGTTTCATGTTTCCATCTTACTCCCGAGGGGCACTCACCGGGAGCAACAATCCTGTCGGGAAACCCGGAACCCCCGCGAATGTCCAGCGCCGCGACCTGCCGTGGCCGAACCATTCGACCTTACCGGACCGGCTCAGCGCATCAAGCATACGCTGCACCGTGCGCGGACTGACATCCAGCGCGAGGGCGAGGCCCGAACTGCTCCAGGATTCGCCATCGGCAAGAAGCGCCAGGATATCCGCATGCCGCCCCTCGACCGGGGGGGCAAGGACCGCAGGGATGCTTTTCTGCGGCTTCAGGGTGTAACCCCGGCGCGTCGCAGCAACTCCGGCCAGAGGGGCAACCATCTTGCGCAGCCTGGCAATCTCGACCCGCAGGCGGGCCCGGTGCGAGTCATCGGCCTGCCGGGCGCGAAAGGCGCGCTGCAACAGATGCTCGCGCGGGACGTCGTCCGGCCAGGCCTCGGCCAGGGCGCGGACCAGCCCGAAGAGGACCGGTCGGCCGCTCAGATCCATGATATGCGGACCCTGACGCAGCAGGTTTCGGCACGCATCGACCACCAGCCGGTCCGAGGCCAGAACCTTTTCGACCTCGGCAAGGCCAAGGCTGCGCTCCGTTCCTTCGGTGATCAGCCGGGCCGCCGGTGCCCGAAGGGCCTGCCGGACGGTTTCCACCTCGGCCAGCACTGATGGAACTGGGGCAAGGCGCGCCGCATGGGCCGCCCGGGACAGGGCGATACCGGCTGCACCGGCCTCGACCCGGCGCATCGCGATGCCCACCGCGACAAGCCAATAGCCCGGTCGCGACACGCCCGGCACCATCGCGGGATCAATCGAGGACAGAAGGTCTTCGGCCTGATCCAACCGACCGAGAAGCAGGGCCAGTCGCGCTTGCAGGTAGGTCGCATGGGCAAGGTTGGACCGGTCGCCATGTGTCTCGAGGACGCTTCCCGTTTCCTGCAACAGCTCCGTCAGCCCGCCCAGATCGCGCAGCACCAGCGAGATTTCGGCCATTGCCAGATTGCATCTGGCGACCGTCAGGGGTGAGCCGGGACCGAAACCGCGGGCGGCGTCGCGCAGCAGATCGCGGGCACGCGGCAAATCGCCCAGTTGCGCCATGGCAATCCCCCGCAACGCGCGGGCATGGGGGTCGTCGCGCAGGGCCACGCGCTTCAGGGCTCCCAATGCGTCGCCCGAGGCAAGGGCCCGTGCAGCAACCCCGATCACCGGATCCATCGCAATCCCGCCATGTTTGTTACTCACTCACGGTCCGCAACCGGCCGTAACCTCACCTTGCGCATCACCATCAGGCAGGAGGCGAGACATGACAATGGCGAAGGATTACGCGGGTTGGCTCTCCCTGGCCGCATCGCCGAGCTTTGCGGTGATGGCGGTGATGAGTGCGTTGGACGGCGGAGGTCTCTGCCTCTCGGCACCCGGCTCCTCGCCGCTGAGCGGCATGACCGGGATGTACCTCCTTATGAGCGTCTTTCACCTGCCGCCCTGGTTGCGGCTGATTGCCCGCTTGGCGGGTTCCCCTCGCAATTCCAGATTAACGGAGAATAACCCATGACACCGGCAATCGTTTCGCGCGAAGAATGGCTCGACGCCCGCAAGTCCTTGCTGGCCCGCGAGCGCGCCATGACCCACGAACTGGACGCGCTGCGGGCGCAGCGGCGCCAGCTTCCCTGGGTCCGGCTCGACAAGACCTATATCTTCGATGGCCCGAGCGGCGAGAGATCGCTTGGCGACCTGTTCGACGGTCGCAGCCAACTGGCCATCTACCATTTCATGCTGACACCGGGATCGGACCACATCTGCTCGGGCTGTTCCTTCATTGCCGACCACGTCGACGCAGCGCGGCAGCATTTCGAGCAAGCCGACCTGTCCTTCGCCGCAATTTCGCGGGTTCCGGTGGAGCGGATCGAGGCGGTGAAAAAACGGATGAGGTGGACCTTTCCCTGGCTGTCCTCTGCGCGCAACAGCTTCAACTTCGATTTCGCCGTGTCCTTCACACCCGAGGATCGCGAGGCCGGCCGCGCCATCTATAATTACGGGACGGTCATCCGAAACAGCCCGGACATGTTCGGGACAAGCATCTTTGCGAAGGATGACAGCGGGGACATCTTCCACACCTATTCGACCTACCATCGCGGCAACGAGCTTCAGATCGGCGCCTTCAACTGGCTCGATCTGACCCCGAAGGGCCGCAACGAGACCGGCACCATGAACTGGGTGCGCCTGCACGACGAGTACTGACGGAAACCTTGCGGAGCGGCCGGCAGCGCCGCTCCGCAATTCGCTCGTCTGCGGAACCGCTCCGCGATCGGACGGGAACCATTAGGCGTCTCGATGAGTGGACAGATGGCCACGGAGTCAGGGTGCGCGACCCTTCACCAAATCAGCGGCATTCTCATTGCCAGGTCGGCGCAAGATTGCGCCGCGATTTTTTGCCATGTCGGGATCGGATGCCAGCCCGGCGGCCGAAAAGGCCCTGCTCAAACGTCCTTGCAGAAAGCCTCGTAAAGCGCGGCCATCAGGACCGTCAGATCGGGGTCGCTGATCCGGTAGAAGATGGTCTGACTCTCGCGGCGGGTGTCGACCATTCCGGCTTCGCGCAGCTTGGCCAGATGTTGGCTCAGCGCGGATTGGCTCAGGTCGACGGCCTGCTGGAGCGCCCCCACCGAGCGTTCGCCATTTGCCAGCTCGCACAGGATCAGCAGGCGCTTGGCATTGGCAACCAAGGCCAGGCGCCCCGCAACATAATCTGCGCGGTCCTGCAAAGCTTGAGTTGAACGTTTGTTCATATCCACTATATTAGCATTGACTGATTTAGACACTCTTAATATATAAAGCGTGACGGCGCCTGGGGCAAGTGCCCTATGACTACGGAGGAAGCGCATGGATATGGGGATCGAAACTGCATTCACGCCTTGGGCCTCACTGTTTGGCGGCATGCTGATCGGATTGAGCGCGGTGATGGTGATGGGGCTGTTCGGCCGCATCGCGGGCATCTCTGGCATAGCTCAAGGGGCCATGGGGCTGCCCGGCGCGGCAAAAGACCGCGACTGGCGGTGGGCTTTCCTGGCCGGACTGGTCGTGGCGCCGATTGGCATCGTGGCCTTGGGCGGCACGGTGCAGCAGGTCGTTTCGGACAACTTCGCCGGCATGGCCCTTGCAGGTCTGCTGGTCGGCTTCGGCACGGCCCTTGGCTCGGGCTGCACCTCGGGGCACGGGGTCTGCGGGTTGGCCCGGCTGTCGGGCCGGTCTTTCGCGGCGGTAGCGGCCTTCATGGCGACGGGCTTTGCGACAGTCTTCGTACTGCGCCACATCCTGGGAGGTGCATGATGCGGATATTGTGGGGATTTCTGTCAGGTCTGGTCTTTGGGCTGGGGCTGGTGATCTCGGGCATGGCCAATCCGGCGAAGGTGCTGAACTTCCTCGACCTCGCGGGAAGTTGGGATCCGAGCCTTGCCTTCGTCATGGGCGGGGCCATGCTGACCGCCTTTATCGGCTATCGCCTGGTCTGGCGGCGCCGGGCGCCAGTGCTGGAACCGACCTTCGACCTTCCGAAGAACCGCGCCATAGACCGGCCTCTGCTTGTCGGGGCGGCGCTGTTCGGGATCGGCTGGGGGATCGGCGGCTTCTGCCCCGGCCCGGCCTTCACCGCCCTTCCCCTCCTCGCGCCGGGCACGCTGATCTTTCTGCCCGCGATGCTGGCGGGCCTGTGGCTGGGCGCCCGGGTCAAGGCGGGCGGTTATCTGCAAGGAAAAGGAACGACATCATGAGCAAGTCCAAGCTGACCGAGCGGGTCGTCCGCCATTCGCCCTCGACCGGCGCTGGCAGCCCCGATGTCTGGGGGATCTACGAGCCCGATACCGGTTCGATCCAGTATGTCTGTGCCGATCCCG
>Ga0182736_1002242_pt1 | contig 15321 bp, 14 predicted proteins | sample eDN5th30CKraftBY_FD_128882 | JGI IMG/M metagenome (GOLD analysis project Ga0182736, IMG submission 128882) | Enriched backyard soil microbial communities from Emeryville, California, USA - eDNA 5th pass 30_C Kraft BY (version 2) (version 2) | ecosystem: Environmental > Terrestrial > Soil >... | reverse complement strand
TTTCATCGGCCTGTCGAGCGGGATCGGCTATGTTCTCTGGCTCTGGGCGCTCAAGCATACTACGCCGACCCGCGTGACGGTGTTCCTGTCGTTGAGCCCGATCACGTCGGCATTGCTCGGTGTCTGGCTCCTGGGAGAGCCCTTTACGTTCGGTGTTCTGCTCGGGCTGGCCGGCGTCGCGGCCGGGCTTTGGCTCGCCACCAGAAGAGAGCCCGCCGCCATGTCATAGCGGTGACCCACCTCTGCGCGTCCATGGCCCTCTTCAAGGCAAAAAGATGGTTTAGGTGCCATGAGGTTATGGGGTAGAGCAGTATAAAGCTTGGGAAACATCAGCTTATGGGCCTTTCAAGCTGAGCGACGATAAGCTTTGCATTGAGAAAGTGCGACAATCACAACTCTGTGTGGTGGAATTACGCTTGGAAACCATCTGCCTCAAGCGCGTTTAGCCTCTGTCTTACGTGGCGAACGGCCATTCTCAATGAAAGCACTGGAGGCAACGATGAAGAAGCTCGCGATTTTCGCTGGCGCTGGATTTATGATTCTCGGCGGCATGGGTTCCGCTCTGGCGCAGTCGTCCCCGGCGATCTCCGGAACGCCCGGCTCGCTCTTCCCGGAGGCGGCTCCGCATGAGATCCGCTACATCAACGGCGTTCCTTGCCGTACGATCCTCGACCCCAGCAACCGGGACACGCGCATTCCGATCGCTTGCGCCGGTCAGGTGAGCGGCGTCGTAGCGCCGATGGGTGGGGATGTCGTGACGACGGGCAGCATTGTTCCTGCGCCGGTCGGGCCCATGATGGCCGCTCCCGTGCCGATGGGCTCGCCTGATCCCTATGCGGCTCCGCACGAGATCCGCACCGTGAACGGCGTGCCCTGCCGGACCGTCCTGGACCCGACCAGCCGGGATACCCGCATTCCGGTCGCCTGCGGCTACTAAGCCCGCATTCCAAGTTATAGGCGCGGGCTCAATGCCCGCGCTTTTTTGTATGAGGCGTCAAAAGAAAGCCCCACGGCATGCCGTGGGGCTTTTGATTTGCACAAGGCCGCGCTTACTCGGCTGCCTGCCTCAAGGGCAGGAAGCCGATGGACTGGCGCTGCGGCCCTTCCTGCTTGAGGGTGCGAAGCATGTCTTCGTATTCCCGCTCCATCTCCGGAGTCACGGAGGGGCGGGTCTCCCTCAGGGCCTGTTCGAAATGGGCCATGGTCACATGCTCGGCCTGGAGCGATTCCCTTAAGGCCAGGAGGCCCGCGCGGCGGGTGAGATCCTCGAGGTCAGCCCCGGTGAAGCGGCCTGTCCGCTCGGCGATGGCATCGAGATCGACATCCGCGCCGAGCGGCATATCCTTGGTGTGGATGCCCAGGATATGACGGCGCCCCTGCGCGTCGGGAACGGGCACGTAGATCAACTCGTCGAAACGGCCCGGCCGGAGCAGGGCAGGGTCGATGAGGTTCGGCCGGTTCGTGGCCGCCATGACAACGACGCCCTGCAATTCCTCGAGGCCGTCCATTTCCGCGAGGATCGTGTTGACGACCCGCTCGGTCACAGCGGGCTCGCCCAGCCCGCCGCCGCGGACGGGGGCGAGGGAATCGATCTCGTCTATGAAGATGACGGTCGGTGCGACCTGGCGGGCCCGGGCGAAGAGACGGGACACCTGCTGCTCGGATTCGCCGTACCATTTCGAGAGAAGGTCCGAGGATTTCGTGGCCACGAAATTGGCCTGGGCCTCACGGGCGACCGCTTTCGCCAGGAGCGTCTTGCCGGTGCCGGGAGGGCCGAACAGGAGGAAGCCCTTGGCCGGACGGATGCCGAGGCGGCGGAAGGATTCCGGGCTCTTGAGGGGCAGCTCCACGCCCTCGCGCAACCGGGTGCGGGCCTCTTCGACGCCGCCGATATCGTCCCAGGTCACGTTGGGCACCTGGATCATGATCTCCCGAAGGGCCGAGGGTTGAACGCGCTTCATCGCATTCATGAAATCCTGCCGGGTGACCTGCAGGCTCTCGAGCACGTTGGACGGGATCCCGTCCTTGAGGTTGATGTCGGGCAGGATGCGCCGCAGGGAATCCATGGCGGCCTCCCGGGCGAGGGCCGCCAGATCGGCACCGACGAAGCCATAGGTCGTCCGGGCGATATCCTCCAGGTTCACGTCCTCGCTCAGGGGCATGCCGCGGGTGTGGATGCCGAGAATCTCCCGGCGCCCGGACTCATCCGGCACGCCGATGACGATTTCCCGGTCGAACCGGCCCGGACGGCGAAGGGCCTCGTCGATGGCTTCGCGTCGGTTAGTCGCGCCGATCACCACGATGTTCTGGCGCGGCTCCAAGCCGTCCATGAGCGTGAGGAGCTGGGCCACGATCCGCCGCTCGACCTCGCCCGTGACCTCCTCGCGCTTGGGCGCGATGCTGTCGATCTCGTCGATGAAGATGATCGCCGGAGCGTTCTGCTGGGCCTCCTGGAACACCTGCCGCAGCCGCTGCTCGGATTCGCCGTAATGGCTGCCCATGATTTCAGGGCCGGCGATGTGGAAGAACTGCGCCTCGGTCTCGTTCGCGACGGCCCGGGCCAGCCTGGTCTTGCCGGTGCCGGGAGGTCCGTAGAGCAGGACCCCTTTCGGCGGATCGATGCCGAGGCGCTGGAAGAGTTCCGGATGGCGCAACGGCAGTTCGACCATCTCGCGGACCTGATCGACCGTGCTGCCGAGGCCGCCGATATCGTCATAGGTCACATCGGCCCGGCGAGCCTCTCGCGGTTCCTCGAATTGCGGGCGCAGCTCGATCTCGGTCTCGGCCGTCACATGGACGATGCCGCGGGGCTGGGTCGAGACCACGACGAGGCGGATTTCCTGCAAGCCGTAGGCCGGGATGTTGAGGAAACCGCGCATTTCCTCCGGCAGCCTTTGATCGGATGAGCGCTGCGAATAGACCGAGGTGGAAATCACGTCTCCTGCCGCCAGCGGCCGCTGGTAGAAGGTCCGCTTCAGGGCATCGCCCGAGCCCTGTAGGCGCAGACCCTTCTGGGCTGGCGCGAGCACGACGCGGGTCGCCGGCCGTACGTCGGCCCGTTTGACCTCCACGTGATCGCCGCTTCCCACGCCCGCATTGACGCGCTGCAGACCATCCAGGCGGATGATGTTCAGGCCTTCGTCTTCAGGATAGGGGCTGACGGCGATGGCCGTGGTGTGACGCTTGCCGACGATCTCGACGGCCTGGCCTTCCTGAACGCCGATCTCGGCGAGGGCCTGCCGGCTCATGCGCGCGAGCCCACGGCCTGAATCGTCCGGCCGGGCATTCGCGACCTGAAGGCGTACACTCTGCCCATCGTCTGCCATTGCTGTCATCCCTTGTTCACGCGATTCTGATGCGGTGGCAGGTGAGGGGAAGGGCACGTATTCCCAGGCTTCCCGCGTGCCACGCGTTCAGGCTTCGCAGTCAGCGAAGCCGCAGGGCCAACGCCAGATACTTGGAATTGTTGCAGGCAACGGTCCGCAGCGACGATCCTATGAAGTGACCCGGTTCGAGGGAGCCCAGAGCTGCTTGAGGGCTTCCTCCACCTCGACCTCTTCGGACGGCGAAACGAGCAGGGCTGTCGTCGTGTTCATGAAGGGCGCGATCCTCGGGAGCCTCAAGGTGCCCTCGGGACCTTTCTCGGAACCATCGTCCGCCGGTGCATCGATCAGTTCCCAGCTGTCGAACAGGTCCATGGACGAGTGGCCCGGAAGGTTCGGACCGAGATAAGGGACGATCTCCACCCAAGGCCTCCCATTGGGGCGGGGAGTGACCTTGGTGACCTGACCGAAGAAGTGGGTCAGCGGGCAGCGGACGAAATCGCCCGGAGCCGGGATTCGGGATCTCTCGAACTCCAGAGCGGCTTCGGCTTCGTTAAGCTCCGCGCGAAGCTGGGCGATGCGCGCTTCCAGCTCCAGGACGCGCTTCGTACACGGGTTTGCATGGTCCCCGTTCAATGTCGAAACGTGCGACAGGCTCTTAGCGGAATCGATATCCGTCACCAGAAATGCCCTCATGACGGCCCTCCTCTGATCCTTCAATTGTGGTGCGCCGCGCTCCGAGAGCAAGGCGCGCGAAAGACTCAGATGGAACTCAACCTTGGCGCATGGGGGTTATAGACAAAGGTAGCTTAAGAGTAGGGAGCGGCATGGGCCGTGTTCGCCGCACGCTGGTTCGAATCATGAGCATCATGGGAATGGTGCTGGCTTCTGTCGCCATGGCTCAGGATTCGATGCCGCCGCTGCCGCCGCCAAGGCCCGATGATGGCCCAGTCGCGCCCTTGCCTCCGCCGAGGCCTGACCGTTCCGCAGAGCCAGAAACCAACGCGGAGAAAGCGCCGGAGAACGAAGCTCCCTCGGAGAAGGCGGCTTCTCGAAGCGAGGCCGATGAGGCCTGCCTCCAGCGCCTCACGCAGCTCGGGCTGCGCTTCGAGAGCCGCCCGCCCGTGAAGGAGAACAATTGCAGCATCGAGAACCCGGTCCTGGTCTCCTCGTTGCCCAACGGCATCACGGTCGCGCCGGCATCGCTCATGGAATGCCCCGTGGCGGAGAGCATCACGCGCTGGATGGGCGAGTCGGTTGGCCCTGAGGCCGAACGTCAGTTCCAGAGCGCGCCGACGAAGCTTCTCATCGGAACCTCGTATCAGTGCCGCGACCAGCGGAACGGAGCGAAGCTGAGCGAGCACGCCTTCGGCAACGGCCTCGATGTCATGGGCTTCGAATTCGCCAAGCGGCCTGCATTGTCGATCGGCGACCATGCGGAGAATTCCCCGGAAGCAATGTTCCAGTCGGCGATCCGGAAGGCGGCTTGCCCAATCTTCAACACGGTGCTCGGACCGGGCTCGGATTCGGACCACGGCAACCACCTTCATCTCGATCTGCGCCAGCGCAAGGGAGATTACAGGATCTGCCAGTAAGTCCACGGGAACAGAGGCCCCGGCCTGCGTATTTTTCCGTGCATGACATTGCCGGTGGAGTTCTTCATGAAACGCGTTGCGTATGTTGTCCTTGGAGTCGTGGGTCTGTTGGGTTCCGCCCATGCTGCGCCTCAGACGCTGAACTTGGAATCCGTGAACAAGGCCGAGTGGAAGGCCGAGAGCGGCAGGAGCAAGGAAATCGATCCGGCTCTCCTCAAGGTGCAGGTTCTGCTCGACCGAGCCCGCTTCTCGCCCGGCGTCATTGATGGACATCACGGCGAAAACTTACGGAACGCGCTCAAGGCCTTCGAAGCGGCGCATGATCTCAAGGCCGATGGGAATCTCGACCAGGAATCCTGGGCCAAGCTCAACGAGACATCGTCCGATCCCGCCTTGATCGAATACACGATCAAGGACGAGGACGTGAAAGGCCCCTTCGTCTCCATCCCGGAAAAGCTGGAGGATCAAGCCAAGCTCGATCACCTCGGCTACTCAAGCGCGGAGGAGCTTCTGGCCGAGAAGTTTCACATGGATGGGGATCTGCTGAAGGCTTTGAATCCCGGCAAATCATTCGACAAGGCGGGGACGTCCATCATCGTCGCCAATGTCGAGGCGAAGCCTTCGGATTCGGAGAAAGTGAAGAAGGCCGCGAAGATCGAGGTCGTGAAGAACGAGCACATCCTGCGCGTTCTCGACAAGGACGGATCCGTCGTCGCGACCTATCCGGCGTCCATCGGCAGCGAGGAGAAGCCGGCGCCCAGCGGATCGGTCAAGGTTCGTACCGTGGCACCGAACCCGAACTACACGTACAATCCGGATTACGCGTTCAAGGGCGTCAAGACCAAGGAGAAGTTCGAGATCAAGCCTGGGCCGAACAACCCTGTCGGAAGCACCTGGATCGACCTTTCCGTCGAGTCCTACGGCATCCATGGGACGACGGAGCCCGAGAAGGTGGGAAAAGCCTACTCCCATGGCTGCGTGAGGTTGACGAACTGGGATGTGGAAGCATTGTCCAAGATGGTCGAGAAAGGAACGCCGGTCGACTTCATCGATTGAGAGTCCTTGAACAGCAGGGCTTCGTCGGCGCGACGGCCTGAACGGGCATGGCTGCCCGCTCAGCCTAGAGCATCGAACGCAAAAGTGGGAACCGGTTTTGCGTGAAGAGATGCCGGAAAAACAAAACTTAGAGCATCGGACGTGAGTTTGGATTCACGTCCGATGCTCTAAGCCTGGGTGATCGGCGCATCGACCGTGCAGATGACGCCCGTCGGGGCGAATGTGATCTGCGCTTCGCCGTTGAGATCCTGTGCGAGGCTTCGTTCGATCAATCGGGTGCCGAAGCCGCGTCGCCGAGGGGGCTCGACGGTCGGCCCGCCACTTTCGGACCATGTGAGATGCAGGCGCTTCTCACCACTCTGCTTGACGAACCAGGCAACCTGAACTTCCCCGGCCGCGTTCGAGAGAGCACCGTATTTCACCGCATTGGTAGCCAGCTCCTGCAGGGCCATGGCGATCGAGAGCGCCATGCGTGGTGTCAGGCGAACGTCCGGTCCTTCCAGATGCAGGCGGTTCTCGCGCTCGTGGCGGTAGGGAGCCATGGCGCCTCGGACGATTTCGATCAGGCCGGCACCTTCCCAGTTCTCCCGCGTGAGAACGTCGTGGGCTCGGGACAGCGCGAGCAGGCGTGCCTCCATGGACGTGCGGGCCGCTTCCGAATTGTCTGCGTTACGAAGGGTCTGGGAGGCGATGGATTGAACGGTCGCCAGGGTGTTCTTCACTCGGTGGTTCAGTTCATTGATCAGGAGCTCACGATGCTCCTCGGCCCTCTTCCTCTCGGTAATGTCGAGGGAGATGCCTGGAAACCTGACAGGCTGGCCGGCCGCCATATAGCAGCGGCCCTGTGCGAAGACCCAATGGACCCGCCCATCCTTGTCGATCGTGCGGTACTCGGCAGCCAGGGCACCGCCCGTTTCCAGGCTCTGTCGGATCTGTTCGTCGATACGGCTGCGGTCGTCCGGGTGAATGCCTCTTACGAATTCGGCAATGGGCGCGCCTACCGCGGCGAGCTCGGGATCGACACCGTAAAGGGAGGCGAAGCGCTCGTCCGCATAGACGAGATCGGATTGAACATCCCAGTCCCAGGTTCCCACGACGCTCGCAGCATCCAGGGCGAGTTGGAGCCGTTCCTCGCTCTTGCGCAGGGCCGCCTCCGACCGAAGCCGCTCGACCGCGTCCCAGGTTCGCTCGGCCACATCCTCGATGAGCTTGACTTCCCCTGACGTCCAGAGCCGCGGCTCCCGGTTATGCACGTAGAGGGCAGCCACCATGCGGCCGCGCTTGATCAGGCTGACCGTGACCACGGCGGAGAATTCGAGAAAGGCAAAGGCGGCAAGGTGCTCAGGCGAGTTGGTGCGCGAGTCGGCGGCGGCATCATGGACGACGAGCGTCTCACCGCGCTTGAGGGCACCGTGGATCTCCGGACCGAACGCCGCGAGGTCGTGGGTTCCCGTCCGGTTGGCAACCGATCCGTCCGTCCAGTTGCGCTCCGTCGTGAAGTAGCGGGCCGTCGCCTCGACCTCACCATAGCCGACGCGGCTCGCATTGAGATGCTGGCCAAGCATTTCCTGGGCCGTCGTGATCACCTCGATGGGCTCGTTCAAGCCGCGCAAGCGGTCGCTCAAGCGGACGAGAAACTCAAGGCGCCGTTCGCTGAGAACCTTCACGGTCGTGTCATGGACGATGCAGAGAATCCCGCCGATGCCACCCGTCTCGTCGTGGATGGGGCTGTAGGAGAAGGTCCACCATGTCCGCTCCGGATAACCGTTGCGCTGGAGAGTGATGGGGAGGTCCTCGAAATAGCTGGCTTGTCCGAGAAGCGCCTGTTCGGCAATCGGCCCGACCGTATCCCAAGCTTCCGCCCACACGTCGCGAAAACTTCGCCCCAGGGCGTCCGGCTTCGAACCCAGGACCGGCGCATAGGCATCGTTGTAGAAGCTCGTCAGCTCCTGCCCCCACAGCATGTAGGTCGGGAACTTGGAGTGGAGCACGATGCTCACGGCCGTACGGAGGGAATGGGGCCATGTCTCGATGGGGCCGACTGGGGTGGCCGCCCAATCGTGATGGCGGATACGCTCACCCATCTCTCCCCCATGGGCGAGGAAGTCAGGTCCAGGTTTCGCATGCTCCCGCATCAGGTGGGCTCGCTCAATACGCGGACAAAGACAATGTTCATAGACAACAGGAGGTTCGGTTGGAGGCCATGAGGACCATGATCCACATATGAAACAACGTCCTGTTTTTTCCAGAGCTTGGCTAGAGGCGGGATGAAGCGGCATCCGGCGGGTCGAATGGCCCGTTGTGTCGTTTGACTCGATTTGCTCCAAGCCGGTAGCCTTGGAGACGCCATGTCTATGGTTCGGTTCCTGGCAAGCGATGAGGTTGACGTGACGAAGGTTATTGGTCTCTCGGGAAGCCTCCGCCAAGCATCGTACAACTCCGCGCTGCTTCGCAACGCGGCCGGGCTGATGCCCGGGGATGCGGAACTTATTGTCGAAACCATCCGGGGAATCCCGCTTTACGATGCCGATGTCGAGGTCAACGAGGGCATCCCCCAGCGGGTCACGGAACTGAAGGATGCCATCGCGGCTGCGGATGGGCTGCTTCTCGTGACGCCGGAATACAACAATTCCATGCCTGGCGTGTTCAAGAACGCCATCGACTGGCTCTCGCGGCCGGACTCCGACATCAAGCGCGTCTTCGGTGGTAAGCCGGTGGCCCTCATCGGCGCCTCGCCGGGCGGTTTCGGGACCATTCTGTCCCAGAATGCATGGCTTCCGGTCCTGCGGACGCTCAAAGCCGATTTCTGGGCCGGCGGCCGCCTGATGGTGTCCCGCGCCGGAACGGTCTTCAACCAGGATGGCACGTTCGCGGATCAGAAGATCGAGGAGCAGCTCCGCCAATACCTGGCGGGCTTCACGGCTTATATCCGGTCGGCGCGGCAGCCCGCGCCTTGATCTCAATCCTCCTCACGGTGCCGGAACGGGGTGGATTCCGATAGCTCTTCGGCGGCCTCGGAGACATAGAGACGTTCCTGCTCCAAGTAGTCCTGGACCGCCCGGCGCAGGGACGGATCGGCGATGTCGTGAGCCGACGAGGTGATCACCGGTCTGTAGCCCCGGGCGAGCTTGTGCTCTCCCTGCGCCCCGGCTTCGACCCGGTCGAGACCCCGGGCGATGGCGAACTCGATGGCCTGATAGTAGCAGACCTCGAAATGCAGGAAGGGATGGTCCTCGATGCAGCCCCAGTTGCGGCCGTAGAGGCGCTTGTCGCCGATGAAGTTGATCGCGCCGGCGATGTAGCGCCCGTTCCGTCTGGCCATGACGAGCAGGACCCGGTCGGCCATGCGCTCGCCGATGAGGGAGAAGAAGCGGCGGTTGAGATACGGGCGGCCCCATTTGCGCGAGCCCGTGTCCATGTAGAACGCGAAGAAGGCATCCCAATGGGCTTCCGTGATCTCGCGGCCCGTCACCCAGTCGATGGAGATGTCGTTCGCCAGGGCATCGCGCCGCTCGCGCCGGATGGCCTTGCGCTTGCGGGAGGCCAAAACCGCAAGGAAATCCTCGAACTGGCCGTAATGGTCATTGAACCAGTGGAACTGCTGATCGTCCCGCCGCAGGAACTTTTCCGATGTCAGCGCCTCCAGGTCCGCCTCCTGCAGGAAGGTTGCGTGGATGGAGGAGGCGCCCGTCTGCTCGCGCAGGGCGCGCAATCCCCCGATCAGGTAGGATCGGATCTCGCTCGCCCGAGGGCCGTCGGGCACGAGGAGGCGGGGACCGGTCACCGGCGTGAACGGCACCGCGACCTGCAGCTTCGGGTAATAATGCCCGCCCGCGCGGGTATAGGCGTCCGCCCAGGAATGGTCGAACACATATTCGCCCATGGAGTGGGACTTGAGATAGCAGGGAGCGGCGCCGAGCAGTTTTCCGGCCTCGTCCTCGAACAGGACGTGAAGAGGGGCCCAGCCCGTCTTAGGCCCCACGCAGCCGGAATCCTCCAGCGCGGACAGGAAAGCATGCGATACGAATGGGTTGAACGGATCTTCGTCGCCCGATCCCGTCCCGAGGGCACAAGCGTCCCAGTCGGCAGCGGAAACCGAACTGAGACCTTGAGCAATTTTGACTTGGATCGTCACGGGCTGGAAGGATCTCGCCTTTGCGGATTAAGAGCTAAGCGCTTGGCGGGATCCTTGCAACCATTGCGGCAAAGCGTCAGGGCACGAAGCCTTCGAAGACCATTTGGTCCGCGTGCTTCTCCGCGCGAGCCCGATCCTCGGGCGTCCTCACCGTCCAGGTCATGACGGGCAGGTGACCCAGGATCCGGCTCAGATGGGTCGAGGCGCAGGGGATATCCTTGACGCGCCAGGACAGGAAGTGCGGCTGCGTCTCGGAGAAATGCAGCAGGTTCGCCATCCGGTGCTTCTGCTCGGGGGACAGGAAGCTGTCCGACTTGGAAGCGTAGTCCAGCTCCCCGATGAAGCCACGGGTGATGTTCGGCGCGTTCTCGCGAAGATAGGCGACGATATCCGGGTCGAAGGACTTCACGACGAACGGGCCCTGGTAGTCCGCCAGAACCTCGATGACCCGCTTGGTGAGCCGCATGTCGCCGTTGAACTTGCTCTTGACCTCGATGACCAGGGGCGTGCGCCCGGCGATCTTGCCGAGATAATCCTTGAACGACGGAATCTTGTCTCCACCAATGGTGCCGGAGATGTCGATCCCGGTCAGCGCGGAGAGATTCCGCTCGGCCACCAATCCGGTCTCGCCCGTGAGGCGGTCGAGCTCGAAATCGTGGAAGACGATGGCCTCGTTGTCGGCGGTCAGCTGAACATCGAGCTCGATGGGAAAGCCGCGCGCGATGGCGGCTTCCGCGGCCGAGAGCGTGTTCTCGATGATGCCGTTGGCCTTGTTGTGGAGGCCGCGATGGGCGATGGGCTTCGCGACGAGCCAGCTTGGGGTGCTCATTGGACTTCGAACATTCCTTCAACTTCGACACAGGCATCGAGGGGCAATTCCGCGACGCCGATGGTGGAGCGGGCATGACGGCCTGCATCGCCCAGGACCTGCACCATCAGGTCGGAGGCGCCGTTCATCACGGGGGCGAGGGCTGCGAAGGTCGGGACCGCGTTGATGAAGCCGCCGAGGCGGACGCAGCGCGTGACCTTGTCGAGATCGCCGACGGCGGCCTTGAGCTGGGCGAGCAGGTTGATGGCGCACAGACGCGCGGCTTCTTGGCCGATCTCCGGCGCGATTTCCGCCCCGAGCTTGCCCTTGTGGGTGTCGGCGAGCTTGCCGTCGAGGCCGAGGCAGAGCTGACCCGAAATGACGATTAGGTTTCCAGTCCTGACGAACGGGACGTAATTCGCAACCGGCGCCGCCGGTGTCGGGAGAGTGATACCCAATTCCTGAAGTTTCTTATCGACTGCGCTCATGGAAGCCTCGTTCCGTGACATCATTCGGACGGATTAGTGGCGGATGAGCCTTAAGGACGCAAGCGGGAACATTGCCCTGTCCGCAAGAGCCTCCTATCTTGGCTGCCATTGGATCGGGAGTAGATATGCGGTTCCTCGTCGTAGCCTCGGGTCTGTCCATCGCTTTGCTGGTGCCGGCGTCCGCAGAAACGGCAAAGTCGTCCGTTCAGCTGGTGCCCCATAGGGCCGTCTATGACCTCACCCTCCTGCGGGCGGGCAGCTCCAACGGCGTCGAGAATGCGAGGGGACGCATCGCCATGGAATTCGGCGGCGATGCCTGCGAGGGCTACACCCTGAAGTACCGGCAGGTCACCATCCTCAACAGCAGCGAGAGCGGCTCCAACACCGTCGACATTCAGACCGCCACCTATGAGACGGGCGACGGGCGCTCGATGCATTTCAAGTCCACGTCGTTCCGCCAAGGCATGATCAAGGACGGCGAGGTCGACGGCGACGCGAAGCTGACGCCCCAGGGCAGCCTCAACGTCGCTCTCAAGCAGCCGAAGAGGAAGGCCTTCGAGGCCCCGGGCGAGACGGTGTTCCCGACCGAGCATCTCAAGCGCCTGATCGAGGCCGGACGGCGCGGGGACAGCACCCTGTCCGTGAAGGTCTATGACGGCTCGAACAAGGGCGACAAGGTTTACGACACCCTGGGCCTGATCGGCCGCAAGATCGAGGCGGGCACCAATACGGCCTCTCTCGAGGACGTCGTCCAGAACGAAAAGCTCGCCTCGATCGCGCGCTGGCCCGTGACCATCAGCTACTTCGAGGAAGGCAAGGCCGACCGGACGCCTATCTACACGATCTCGTTCGAGCTCTATGAGAACGGCGTCAGTCGCGACCTGAAGCTCGATTACGGAGATTTCGCCCTGAAAGGCGAGCTGAAGAGCCTGGATGTTCAGGCCCCGAGCGACTGTCAGCGCTGATTCAGGACTTCCGCAGCACGATTCCCTTCTGGACGGCGTTGACGCCGAACTTGTCGCGAAGCTTGTCGATGGCGGCTTCCATGTGGGCCTGCCTCACCACGCTCTGATCCGCCAGGTCGCCCTTGTCCGCATCGGCCGCATCGCAGAGATCGGCCGCACCGATGCCGATCAGGCGGAAGGCGGTCCCGTCGCAGGACGCTTTGAGGAGTTGCCGTGCCGGATCGAACAGGCGGGCGGCGAGCTGGGTTGGAGCCAGGCCCGACCGGGTGCGCGTCAGAAGCCGGAAATCCTTGTCCTTTAGCTTCAGCGTCACGCTTCGCCCGGCGAGACCGGCCGCCTTGAGGCGGCGGGAGACCTTCTCCGAGAGCCGCCACAGGATCGGCTCCAGATCCTCGAAGGAGCGCAGATCCGTCTCGAAAGTGGTTTCCGCCGAGACGCTTTTCGTCTCGCGCTCCGGATTGACCGTCCGGCGGTCCTCTCCCCAGGCGAGCCGGGAGAGGCGCTGCGAATCCCGGCCCAGGGCCTCGAACAGGGTCTTGAGCGGCACGTCGCGCAGATGGGCGATCTGCGTCACCCCCACCTTGGCGAGCCGGGCCTGGGCGGAGGCACCGATTCCCGGGATGATCCCGACGGGCTTGTCGGCCAGGAAATCCGCCGCTTCCTCCCGGCCGATGATGGAGAACCCGCGCGGCTTGTGCAGGTCCGAGGCGATCTTCGCCAGGAACTTGTTGTAGGAAAGCCCGACCGAGATGCTGATCCCGATCTCCGTTTCCACCTTGTGGGCGAAGCGGGCCAGGGTGAGAGCGGGGCTGCCGTGGTGCAGCCGTTCCGTTCCCGTCAGGTCGAGAAAAGCCTCGTCGATGGAAACGGGCTCGACCAGCGGGGTCAGTTCCCGCATGAGCTGGCGGACCTCGCGTCCGGCCTTGCTGTACTTCTCCCCGTTGGGCCGGATGACCGTGGCGTGAGGACAGAGCTTGAGCGCCTGGAACATGGGCATGGCCGAGCGCACGCCATAGGTGCGCGCCACATAGCAGGCTGTGGAGACGACCCCGCGCTTGCCGCCGCCGATGATGACGGGCTTGTCGGCGAGGCTGGGGTCGTCCCGCTTTTCCACAGCGGCGAAGAAGGCGTCGCAATCCACATGGGCGATGGAGAGGCTGTCCCGCTCCCTGTGCCTGAGAAGGCGAGGGGAGCCGCAGGCCGCGCATCTTTCCGCCAGTGGTTTGGCGGAAAGCGTCAGGCAATCACGGCAGAAGGGCGCGTCGCTCATCGAGGGCGGGTTTATTCGAATTCGGAGGGCGAAAGGGTCCAATGGGCCTGCACGATGTGCTCCGGCTTGGTGTTCAGTTCCTTGGCGAGCGCGATCAGGAGCGGCTCGTCGGACACGACGTAATCCAGGATTCCGGCAAAGAAGCCCGGTGAGGAGGCGGCCGAGCGGATGGTGTCGGGCCTCAGGCCGGACACCGCCAGGAAGCGGCCGAGGCGCTCCTCGTCGCCCGTGAGGAAGGAAAATGCCCCGAGTGCGACATTTTCGGCCTCCTCGCGGGTAACTCTTTTTAAGGGAGTGTTCATGCTGTCAATTTGCATTTCATCAATAGGTTTCGACCTAACTATACCATCAAATGAACCATTGGGCCGGTGAAGTACATCCGGAGCCCCGGGGAAAGCGGCCATGAAGAAGACTGTGCTCATCGTTGAGGACAACGAACTCAACATGAAGCTCTTCAACGACCTCCTCGAGGCCCACGGCTATGCGACCTTGAAGACCAGTCACGGGATCGAGGCGATGGAGCTCGCCCGGGCTCACAAGCCCGACCTGATCCTCATGGACATCCAGCTGCCCGAAGTCTCCGGCCTCGAGGTGACCCGTTGGCTCAAGGCCGATGACGAGCTGAAATCGATACCCGTCATCGCCATCACGGCCTTCGCCATGAAAGGTGATGAGGAGCGGATCAGGGAGGGGGGTTGCGAGGCTTATATGTCCAAGCCGATCTCGGTTTCCAAGTTCATCGCGACCGTGAAGACTTACCTGGAAGCGGACGCCAAACCGACTTAACTGGGTCGAATCCATGGCAGGACGCGAGCAGAAGCTTCAACGGAGCAAGTCATCCCTTTGAGATGACGTGGCTTTAACTTTTTTTGGAAAATGCCGCTTTTCGGCCACATAGGAGCTTGCATCGCTCCATGTTTCCTATACGTTCAGCCTAAATTTCCCCGCTCCAAGCGGAAGAAATGCCCTACGGATGCTCAGGTCCGCCGCATCTCCTGGGACTTCGTGGGCTCGGCCAGCCTGGGGGCAGATCGTTGCCTCCTCAACGCTGCTCCCGGCTGGCCACCAAATCCTTCAATTCGTTTCCTTGTCCAGGCGCCGAAAGGCGCCTTTTCGTTTGTTCGTCCCTCTATCGCCCAAGTGCCGGCAACTCCTCGCCGAATCACCTCATGCTCCTACTTTACCCAAGCTTGGCAGTAAGAAAACCTATCCTTAGGGAAGGGGTGGCTACAGGCTCGATCCGGGGTGCAGTTGCCTGTCCGCCCTGCTAATTTGGACGAAATTGACCCAACGGGATGAGGGATCATGGACCATCGTACACCTTCGCTGCCGCCCAAGACGGCGCTGACCCGCTTCTCCGTGGCCCCCCTGTCGACGATGACCCGGCGTCTGGCGGATGTCGCTTCCGGCCGCGCGCCGGCCGATCTGGTGATCACGGGGGCCCGCGTGCTTTCGACCTACAGCGAGCGCATCGCGCCTGAGCGGGAGGTCTGGATCGCAGGCGGGCGTATCGCCGCCGTGAAGCCCGCGGGAGCGTATCGGCAGGTCAGCGGAGCGCCCGGGCGCGTTTACGATGCGAAGGGCGGCATCGTCGCTCCGGGCCTCGTCGATCCTCACATCCATATCGAAAGCAGCATGATCACGGCCTGCGCCTATGCGGAGGCGGCTCTGCTCAACGGCA
>Ga0182736_1002240_pt1 | contig 15339 bp, 14 predicted proteins | sample eDN5th30CKraftBY_FD_128882 | JGI IMG/M metagenome (GOLD analysis project Ga0182736, IMG submission 128882) | Enriched backyard soil microbial communities from Emeryville, California, USA - eDNA 5th pass 30_C Kraft BY (version 2) (version 2) | ecosystem: Environmental > Terrestrial > Soil >... | reverse complement strand
CCCGGCTTCTTCTCGGTCACGGTGCAGAATGGCCGGCTCTATGGCAGCCTGATTGATGTCGGCGTGCGCGTCGCGCCGGTGGCGCTGCTGGCGATCGGCATGACGCTGGTGATCGCGACCAAGGGCATCGACCTTTCGGTCGGGGCGGTCATGGCGATCACCGGAGCAGTCGCCGCGACGATGGTGGCGGACGGGCAGCCGGTGGTTGTGGTCCTTTGGGTATCGCTGGCGATCGGGCTGGCCTGCGGCCTCTGGAACGGGGTGCTGGTCGCCTTCCTCGACATCCAGCCGATCATCGCCACGCTGATCCTGATGGTCGCGGGCCGGGGGATCGCGCAACTGATCACCGGCGGTTTCATCCTGACCTTCAACGATCCGGGCTTTTCCTTCATCGGCTCGGGCGCGGTGCTGGGCATTCCCATGCCGATCCTGATCTGGCTGGCCATGGCGCTTGCCGTGGGCCTGCTGGTCCGGCGCACGGCACTCGGCCTATTGATCGAGGCGGTCGGGATCAACCGCCGCGCCTCGATGCTGGTCGGCGTGCGCGCCCGCTTCCTGATCCTCGCGACCTATGGCATCTCGGGGCTTTGCGCGGCCATGGCGGGGATGATCGTCACCGCCGATATCCATGGGGCGGACCCGAACAATGCCGGGCTGTGGCTGGAGCTTGACGCGATCCTCGCCGTGGTGATCGGTGGCACCTCGCTGGCCGGGGGGCGGTTCTCGATCACCGCCTCGCTGATCGGGGCGCTGATCATTCAGGCACTGAATACCGGCATCCTGATTTCCGGCTGGCCGCCCGAGTTCAACCTGATCGTCAAGGCAATCGTCATCGTCGCCATCCTGACGCTGCAATCGCCCGCCGTCGCGGATGAGCTGGCGATGCTGCGCGCCATGCTGCGGCATCGGAAGGGGGTGCAGAAATGATCCGCGCCCGCAACCTGCCCTTTGCCGCGACCGTCCTGATCTTCCTGATCGCCTATGGGCTTTGCGCGATGCAGTTCCCGAACATGCTGTCCTTTCGCGTGGCTGGCAACCTGCTGACCGACAACGCCTTCCTTGGCATCGCGGCGGTCGGGATGACTTTCGTGATCCTTTCTGGGGGCATCGACCTTTCGGTCGGCTCTGTCATCGCCTTCACCTCGGTCTTCGTCGCGGTCTTGGTGCGCGCGGGCGTTCATCCGGCGCTGGCATTCGCCCTTGCGCTGGTGGTTTCCACCAGCTTCGGGGCGTTGATGGGCCTGACCATCCATGCGCTGAAAATGCCCGCCTTCGTGGTCACGCTGGCGGGGATGTTCCTGGCACGCGGCGCGGCCTTTTTGATCTCGACCGATTCCGTGCCGATCAGCCATGACTTCCTGAAATTGCTGAAGGGGATCTTCATCCGCCTGCCGGACAAGGGACGGCTGACCTTTCTTGCCATCCTGATGCTGCTGGCCTTTGTCGTGGGTGTGATCCTTGCGCATCGCACGCGCTTTGGCGCCAATGTCTACGCCATCGGCGGCTCCGAGCAATCGGCCGCGCTGATGGGCGTGCCGCTGCGGCGCACGATGGTCCAGCTTTACGCATTCTCGGGCTTCATGGCCGGGCTGTCGGGGCTGGCCTATACGCTCTACACCTCGGCGGGCTATTCGCTGGCGACGGTCGGGGTCGAACTCGACGCCATCGCGGCTGTGGTGGTGGGCGGAACCCTGCTGACCGGGGGCGCGGGCCTTGTCCTCGGGACCCTTTTCGGCGTGTTGATCCAGGGGCTGATCCAGACCTATATCGTCTTTGACGGCACGCTCTCCTCGTGGTGGACCAAGATCGTCGTGGGGCTGCTGCTGTTTGCGTTCATCGTGCTGCAAAGGCTGATCCTGATGATCTCCGAACGCCGCGCGGCGATCCGTGCGGCCGCGGGGGGCTGAGCCATGGGCGTGCTGCGTCGCCGCATGTTCGGAAACCAGCCAAGGTCGAGCCATGCCCGCGTGGTCGAGGGGCTGGGGCGCGCGATCATCTCGGGCGAGTTCTCCGAGGGTGAGACCCTGCCCGGCGACCAGCAATTGCTGGAACGCTTCGGCGTCTCGCGCAGCGTCCTGCGCGAGGCGATGAAGACGCTTGCCGCCAAGGGGCTGATCCTTGCGAAATCGCGGGTCGGAACCCGCGTAAACCCGCATGAGGGATGGAATTTCGTCGATTCCGACGTGATCTCGTGGAAGATGCAGGCGGGCATGGACCGTGAGTTTGTCGCGCATCTGCGCGACATGCGGCTTGCCTTCGAGCCCGCCGCCGCGCGCCTTGCCGCGATCCATGCCACCAGCGACGAGATCGTCGAGCTGTTCAGCATCGCGGCGCGGATCGACAACCCGCATCACACCCGGGAATCCGTGGCCGAGGAGGATCTGAACTTTCACCTCGCCATCGCGGCGATGTCGCGCAATCCCTTCATGCGCTCGGTCACGACCCTGATCGAGGCCGCGCTGGCCGTATCCTTCCAGATTTCGTCGCCTGCGCTCAGCCCGGAGGGGATCTCGCGCTGCGCCTCGCAACATCTGCGGATCGCGAGCGCGATTGCGTCCCGCGACCCCGAAGCGGCCGATGCCGCCATGCGCGAGGTGGTGCTGGAGGGGGCAGAGCGGGCCAGCGAGGCGCTGGCGGTCGAGAGCGTGCCCGGTCCGGTCTGATCCCGGCTCATTTTGGCTTTCGGCTGGGCACTTGCCGGGTTAGGCTTGCCAAAAAAGACGAGCAGGAGGCAGTGATGCGCATTTCATTCAGACATACGGTCAGCTTTGCGGTGCTGGCATTGGTCCTCGCCTCGTGCGGGGCTGGCGGTTACGGGCCGACGCGCGGCGGCGTCTCCCAGCAGAGCCAGGAAATCAAATGGGGCCGCAACCAGAACCCGCCGCCCGCCAAGGTCGCGGGCCTGAACAACTGGATCGAGGGCTTCAAGGGACAGGCGCGGTCGCAGGGCATCAGCGATGCAACGCTGTCCTTCGCGTTCCGCGACGTGGTCTATAACCCCGAGGTCGTGCGACGCAGCCAGAACCAGGCGGAGTTCAAGAAATCCCTCTGGGAATATCTTGAGAACGCGGTTTCGGAAAAGCGCCAGAACAACGGCCGCGCGGCGCTGTCGCAATTCGGCGGCGCGCTCAGCCGGGTCGAGGCCACTTACGGCGTCGACAAGGAGGTCGTTACCGCGGTCTGGGGCATGGAATCCACCTATGGCGAGCGGCGCGGCGACCTGCCGCTGATCGAGGCGCTTTCGACCCTCAGCTATGAGGGCTATCGGGGCGATTTCTTCCGCAGCCAACTGATGGCCTCGCTGCGCATCCTTCAGGCGGGGGATATCGACCCGGCCCATATGACCGGAAGCTGGGCCGGGGCGATGGGGCATACCCAGTTCATCCCGACCACCTATCTGGCCTATGCCGTCGATTTCACCGGCGACGGGCGGCGGGACATCTGGTCGAACGATCCCACCGACTCGCTGGCCTCGACGGCGAATTACCTTGCGAAATCGGGCTGGCAGCATGGCCTGCCCGCCGCGGTCGAGGTGAAGCTGCCCGCCGGCTTCAACACCGGGCTCGCTGGCAAGGGCAAGCGGCGTTCGGTCGCGGAATGGCAATCGCTGGGCATACGTCAGGCAACCTCGCGGCCGCTGCCGCCAGCGGGCGCCTCGGCCGAGTTGCTGATCCCCGGCGGACCTTCCGGCGCGGCCTTCCTGATCACCCGCAACTTCCACGCGATCCTGCGCTATAACAATGCCGACAGCTATGCGCTGGCGGTGGCGCTGCTGGCGGATCGGCTGAAGGGTTATCCGGGCCTCTCCAATCCCTGGCCTGCGGATGCGCCCGGCCTGCGGCTTGAACAGCGCAAGGAGATGCAGCGCCTGCTGACCGCGCGCGGCTTCGACACGCAGGGCGTCGATGGCAATGTCGGGTCGAACACGATCGCCGCGATCCGCTCCTACCAGACCTCGCGCGGGCTTCCGGCGACGGGTGAGCCGAGCGCGGCGCTGCTGGATCAGCTTCGCCGCGGCTGAGGGTGGCGCGGATCAGGGCCGGACGGGACGGGCGGCGCCCTTCTCGTCCAGCGCGACAAAGGTGAATTTCGCCTCGGTCACTTGCTGGCTGTCATCGCGGTCGCGCTCGCGCCGCCATGCCTCGACATGGATCTGCATCGAGGTGCGGCCGATATGGACCAGCTCCGCGTAAAGCGAAACCTCGTCTCCGACCTTGACCGGGCGGTGGAACTTCATCCCTTCGACCGCGATGGTGGCGGTGCGACCACGCGCGGTCAGTGTGGCGACGGTGCCTGCGGCAAGGTCCATCTGGCTCATCAGCCAGCCACCGAAGATGTCGCCGGCCGGGTTGGTGTCGGCGGGCATGGCGATGGTGCGGATGGTGGGATTGTCCGGGGGCTGGTTCTCGGGCATGGCGGTTTGTCCCTCGCTGGCGTCTGGCTGACCGCCTAGCTAGCCGGTCGCGAGCCGCACGAAAACCGGAATTTGCATCGCGCTGCCTGAGAAGGCCCCACGCCCGGTGGGCGAGGGGCCTTGCATCGGCGGGATCACATCGCGTTGCGAAGCTCGCCCGCTTCCTCGCTTTCCATGACGCTGCGGTCGGTCTGGCCAAGGAGCTGCGAGGTGATGGTCCCGGCAGTCATCGAGCCGTTCACGTTGAGGGCGGTGCGCCCCATGTCGATCAGCGGCTCGACCGAGATCAGGAGCGCGACCAGCGTGACCGGCAGGCCCATCGCCGGCAGAACGATCAGCGCGGCCATGGTCGCCCCGCCGCCCACACCCGCGACCCCGGCCGAGCTGAGCGTGACGATGGCGATGAGCGTCGCGATCCATGCCGGATCGAGCGGGTTCACGCCCACCGTCGGCGCCACCATCACCGCGAGCATCGCGGGGTAAAGCCCCGCGCAGCCATTCTGCCCGATCGTCGCGCCAAACGAGGCAGCGAAGGAGGCGATGGTCTGGGGTACGCCAAGGCGGCGGGTCTGGATCTCGACATTGAGAGGAATGGTCGCCGCGCTCGACCGGCTCGAGAAGGCAAAGCTCAGCGCCGGCAGCACCTTGCGGAAGAAGGTCAGCGGATTCACCCCAGTCAGCGTCAGCAGGAGCGCGTGAACGCCGAACATGATCGCGAGGCCGAGATAGGAGGCGATGACGAATTTCCCGAGGTTGAGGATATCGGCGGCATTCGAGGTCGCCGCCATCTTCGTCATCAGCGCCATGACGCCATAGGGGGTCAGCGCCATGATCAGGCGCACAAGCTGGGTGATCCAGCCCTGCATCAGGTCGATGAAGGCGATAAGGCGCTGCCCCTTCTCGGGATCGCGCCGGACCAGCCGGATCGCGGCGACGCCGAGGAAGGCCGCGAAGACCACGACCGAGATGATCGAGGTTGGATTGGCCCCGGTCAGGTCGGCGAAGGGATTTTTCGGGATGAAGGACAGGATCAGTTGCGGCACGGTCAGGTCGGCGACCCTTGGCGCGTAACTGGTCTCGAGCGTCGAAAGCCGCGCGGTCTCCGCCGCCCCCTGGACAAGACCGCTGGCGGTCAGCCCGAAGCCGAGGGCCATGACGATGCCGACGGCCGCGGCGATCGCGGTGGTCAGCAGCAAGGTGCCAAGCGTCAGCCCGGCGATCTTGCCGAGCGCCGAGGCGTCATGCAGCTTCGAGACGGCGCTGAGGATCGCGACGAAAACCAGTGGCATGACGATCATCTGCAGAAGCTGGACATAGCCGCTGCCGACGATGCCGATCCAGTTGATCGTTTCGGTGATGCTTGCCGATCCGCCGCCATAGACCAGTTGCAGCAGCACGCCGAAGACGGTGCCGACCAGCAGCGCGATCAGCACGCGGACCGAAAGGGAGATGTCGCGACCCTTGAGTTGATGGATCCCGACCAGCAGCGCGACAAAGATGATCAGGTTGAAGACTACCGATGCCATGACGCATCTCCAGCAGTAAACGGGGTCATATGTATAACCATGACCTTTCAACGCCGTAAGAGGCGCGGAAAAATAAGCACATGTGCCTTATCGAAGTCCCGATGTGGCAACAAAGTTCCACCGGAGCGGACGCGAAGGGAACTAAAATCGTGGATCTGGGGGGCGCTTCAGGCCGAGGGTTCGCCGAAAGGGTTCAGGATCCGGCAGCCGGAGGGCGCAAAATCCGCGACATTGCCAGTGACGACAATCGCATCATGGGCGATTGCAGTCGCTGCGATCAGCAGATCGGCCCCGTTATGGCCGATCTGCGCCGAAAGCCGACCCCAGATCCGCGCCTCGGCCGCGCCGAAGGGCAGCAGGCGGTCCGAGAACAAAGTGACGGTGCGCGCGATCCATTCGCGCAAGTCCTGGGCAAAGGTCGGGTTCACGCTGTCCTGCCGGACGATGCCGCGCTCGATCTCGCCCAGCGTGATCACGGAAAGGTAAAGCGCCGCCTCGTCCTGGCGCGACAGCCAGGCATGGACCTGGGGGCTGCGCTCGGGCCGGCGCAGGGCCGAGAGGACATTGGTGTCGAGGATCAGCACGGCTCAGAAAGACACGTCGCGCGGCGCCACGCGCGGGCGTTTGCCGCTGTCCGGCTCACCCGGAAAATTTCCCAGATGCGTGATGAAGGAACCGCGATTTCCCGCCGCGGCCGCCTGCATCCGGGCATATTCCGCAGCCGACAGCACGACGACCGCAGGCTTGCCCCGGCGCGTGACCTGTTGCGGCTGCCCGGCAAGCGCGGCATCGACCACGGCCGAAAACCTGTTTTTGGCGTCCTGAAGCGTCCACATGATCAATCCCAACAAGCTAGCTATCTGGCTAGATAGATAGTCGATGCAACCCCCGCTTTCAAGCGGAAACGCCCGGCGCGGGGCACCGGGCGTTTCTCAAATGCTTGGGGCGTGGATCAGAAGACCCGGAGGCGCAACTGACGCGCGAACCACAGCGCAGCCATGGTGCAAGCCGCGCCCGAGAGCAGATAGAGACCCGCGGCCGGAAGCCCCAGCCAGGCCGACAGCGCCAGCGCGGCCAGCGGCGCGAAGCCCGCCCCGAAGAGCCATGCGAGGTCCGAGACGATCGCCGAGCCGGTATAGCGGCGGCGCGGCTGGAACAGCGAGGCGACCGCACCCGAGCTTTGGCCGAAGCTGAGGCCCAGGATAATGAAGCCGACGATCATGTAGATCGCTTCGCCAAGCTGGTTCCCGGCCAGCAGCAGCGGCGCGAACAGGCTGAAGATGGCGATGGCGACGGCACAGCGGAACAGCAGCTTGCGGTGTCCGATCCGGTCCGCGATCACACCCGAGAGGATGATCGCCACGAAACCGACAGCGGCGGCGATCGATTCGATCAGCAGGAAGTTGGTCAGCGTCTCATTGGTATAGAGATAGACCCAGGACAGCGGGAACACCGTGACCATGTGGAACAGCGCAAAGCTGGCCAGTGGGACGAAGGCACCCGCGAGGATGGTCGCGCCATCATTCTTGAAGGCGGCGCGGAAGCTGGTCGGCTCCAGCTCGTGATTCTCGAAGGCGTCGGTATATTCCGGCGTCACCACGATGCGGAGCCGCGCGAACAGTGCCACGACGTTGATCGCGAAGGCGACGAAGAACGGATAGCGCCAGCCCCAGTTCAGGAAATCCGCCTGCGACATATTGGCCAGAAGATAGGCGAAAAGCAGGCTGGCGACGATCAGGCCGACGGGCGCGCCAAGCTGGGGCACCATGACATAGAGGCCGCGCCGCCCCTCGGGGGCGTTCATGTTCAGAAGCGAGGGCAGGCCGTCCCAGGCACCGCCAAGCGCGAAGCCTTGTCCGATGCGCAGGAAGCAGAGCACCGCGATCGAGGCCCAGCCGATCTGGGCATAGGAGGGGATAAGACCCATGCCCACGGTCGAGGTGCCAAGAATCAGCAGCGCCAGCGTCAGCTTGGTGCTTTTTCCATAGCGGCGGTCGATTACCATGAAGAAGGCCGTGCCGAGCGGCCGCGCCAGGAAGGCGAGGGCGAAAACGGCGAAGGACCAGAGCGTCGCGGTCAGCGGATCGGCAAAGGAAAAATACCTTTGCGGAAAGATGATGACCGAGGCGATCGCGAAAACGAAGAAGTCGAAGAACTCGGAAGAGCGACCGATGATGACGCCGACCGCGATATCCGAGGGCGAGACGTGATGCCCGGGCGTCGCTTCACGGGGCAGGGTAGAAGGAGTGGGAGTGGCTGCGCACATGTCTAGCTCACCTATCAGGGGCACCCGACAGCGTAGGGGGCGAAGGGACTTTAAGGGCAATTGTGGGCGTCTTCATCGACCGGTCAACAGCGATGTTCAAGATGCGGCGGGTGTGGCAAATTGTCCTATGTCTGCCGCGGACCCGATCCCTTAGGGGGTTGGGCCCAACTACATTCCCTCAATGCCCCCTCTTCAGGTGAGGTTACGGCTTTCATGCGTATACTCCCCCGCTTGGCGCGCTTTGCCGCGCTTGCTCCCGTTATTCTGGCGCTGTCCGCTTGCAAGATGGAGGTCTTAAAGCCCTCCGGCGATGTGGCGGAGCGTCAAAAGGATCTGCTTCTGGCCTCGACCGGCCTGATGCTGATCATCATCATCCCGGTGATGATCCTGATCGTGCTGTTCGCCTGGCGCTATCGCGCCTCGAACCGCAAGGCGACCTATGCTCCCGATTGGGATCACTCGACCAAGTTCGAGCTGGTGATCTGGGCGGCTCCGCTGCTCATCATCATTTGCCTTGGCGCGCTGACCTGGGTCGGCACCCACCTTCTGGACCCCTTCCGCCCGCTCGATCGCCTGAGCGCGACCGAGGCCGTTCCCGACGAAGATCCGTTCCGGGTCGAGGTCGTTGCGCTCGACTGGAAGTGGCTTTTCATCTATCCTGAACAGGGCGTCGCCACGGTGAACGAGCTTGCCGTTCCCGTCGACCGCGAGGTCGAGTTCACGCTGACCTCCTCCTCGGTGATGAACGCTTTCTATATCCCTGCGATGGCGGGCATGATCTATGCCATGCCGGGCATGGAGACGACGCTTCACGGCGTGTTCAACAATCCCGGTGAATATCAGGGTCTTGCCTCCCATTATTCGGGTCACGGCTTCTCGGGCATGCGCTTCAAGACGCATGCGCTGGAGCCCGAGGCCTTCAACGAATGGCTGGACGAGACGCGCGCCGAAGGCGGGCTGCTGGATCGCCAGCGCTACCTCGAACTCGAAGCGCCGAGCGAGAACGTCAAGCCGATGTTCTTCGCGGATGTGGATCCCGAGCTTTTCGACCGCGTGGTCAACATGTGCGTCGAGGCGAACAAGATCTGCATGGCCGAGATGATGGCACTTGATGCGCGCGGCGGCACCGGTCTTGCCGGCACCATCAACGTCGCGCAGCTGACCCATGACAAGGAAATCCGTCGCGGCCTCGCCCGCCCGGTCCTGGGGCAGGAGCCCTTCATGGTGACCAGCTTCTGCACGCCGGCGGATTCGGCCCGCATGTTCTCGGACCTGCGCCAGTCACAACCGGTTGTCCGGGTCGACCAGACCCCGATGCGCGGCATCGCGCTTCCCCGCCCTGAAAATCGCCTTGGCATCGACATGCCTCGGATCATCCAGGACGCACGGCGAGACAACGCCGTCGAACCCAAGCTCTGACCCGGAGTCCCAGATGGCCATTCCTACAAATGTCGAGACTACCTTCCTTCTGGGGCGCCTGAACTGGGACGCCATTCCGAAGGAACCGATCGTCGCGGCAACCTTCGTCGCAGTTGCGATAGGCGGCATCGCGCTTGTCGCGCTGCTGACCAAATACAAGCTCTGGGGTTATCTCTGGAACGAGTGGTTCACTTCGGTCGACCACAAGAAGATCGGGATCATGTACATGATCCTCGGCCTGATCATGTTCGTGCGCGGCTTCGCCGACGCGGTCATGATGCGCCTCCAGCAGGTGATGGCCTTCAACGGCTCCGAGGGCTATCTCAACGCCCATCACTACGACCAGATCTTCACGGCGCATGGCGTCATCATGATCTTCTTCGTGGCGATGCCCTTCGTCACCGGCCTGATGAACTATATCGTGCCGTTGCAGATCGGGGCGCGCGACGTTTCCTTCCCGTTCCTGAACAACTTCTCGTTCTGGATGACGGTCGGCGGCGCGGTCATCGTCATGGCGTCGCTTTTCGTAGGTGAATTTGCGCAAACCGGCTGGCTGGCCTTCCCGCCGCTGTCGGGCATCGCCTACAGCCCATGGGTCGGCGTCGATTATTACATCTGGGGCCTGCAGGTCGCGGGTGTCGGGACGACGCTCTCGGGGATCAACCTGATGGTGACGATCCTCAAGATGCGCGCGCCGGGCATGACCATGATGAAGATGCCCGTCTTCACCTGGACCTCGTTCTGCACGAACATCCTGATCGTGGCATCGTTCCCGGTCCTGACGATGACGCTGATCCTGCTGACGCTGGACCGCTATATCGGCACGAACTTCTTCACCAACGACCTTGGTGGCAACCCGATGATGTATATCAACCTCATCTGGATCTGGGGCCACCCGGAGGTCTATATCCTCATCCTGCCGCTGTTCGGCGTCTTCTCGGAAGTCACCTCGACCTTCTCGGGCAAGCGGCTGTTCGGCTATACCTCGATGGTCTATGCGACCGTCTGCATCACGGTCCTCAGCTACCTCGTCTGGCTGCACCACTTCTTCACGATGGGTTCGGGCGCCTCGGTGAACTCGTTCTTCGGGATCACCACCATGATCATCTCGATCCCGACCGGCGCGAAGATCTTCAACTGGCTCTTCACCATGTATCACGGCCGCGTCCGCTTCGAGCTGCCGATGATGTGGACCGTCGCCTTCATGTTGACCTTCGTTATCGGTGGTATGACCGGCGTTCTGCTGGCCGTTCCCCCGGCGGATTTCGTGCTGCACAACTCACTGTTCCTGATCGCGCATTTCCATAACGTGATCATCGGCGGCGTGGTGTTCGGGGTGTTCGCGGCGATCAACTACTGGTGGCCCAAGGCCTTTGGCTTCAAGCTGAACGTGTTCTGGGGCAAAGTCAGCTTCTGGTGCTGGGTCGTGGGCTTCTGGGTGGCGTTCATGCCGCTCTATATCCTCGGCCTGATGGGCGTGACCCGCCGGATGCGTGTCTTCGACGATCCCGACCTGCAGATCTGGTTCATCATCGCGGGCATCGGGGCAGTCCTGATCGCCGCCGGTATCGGAGCGATGTTCCTTCAGTTCGGCATCTCGATCTGGAAGCGCAACGACCCCGAATATCGCGACGTGACGGGCGATCCCTGGAATGGCCGCACGCTGGAATGGGCAACGTCCTCGCCGCCGCCGGCCTATAACTTCGCCTTTACCCCGGTCGTCCACGGGCTTGATGCCTGGGCCGAGATGAAGGAGGCGGGCGCCGCCCGTCCGAAGGCCAGCTACATGCCGATCCACATGCCGCGCTATACCGGTTCGGGAGTGATCCTCGCCGCGCTCTGCACGATCTGCGGTATCGCCATGATCTGGTATATCTGGTGGCTTGCCATCCTGTCCTTCCTGGCCGTGGTTGGTTACTCGATCTATCACACCTTCAACTACGACCGGGATTACTACGTCCCCGCCGAGGAAGTGACCGCGGTTGAAAAGGCCCGTGATCTTCAGCTGGCACAGGGAGCATGATGCGATGAGCACCGTTACCCAACTCCAAAGCCCGGCAGATTACTGGGAGACCGAGCCCCACCACCACGCCGAGGGAGCCTCGACCAATATCGGCTTCTGGGTCTACCTGATGAGCGACTGCCTGATGTTCGCAGTCCTCTTCGCGACCTATGGCGTGCTTCACGGAAACCTTGCGGCCGGCCCCGGCCCCAAGGACCTGTTCGACCTGGAACTCGTCGCGCTGAACACCGCGATGCTGCTCTTCTCGTCGATCACCTATGGTTTTGCGATGCTGCGCATGGTCAGGGGTGACAAGGCGGGCACGCTGAAATGGCTGGCGGTGACGCTGTTCTTCGGCCTGTGCTTCCTTGCGATCGAACTCTACGAGTTCCATCACCTGATCCATATCGGCGCGGGACCGCAGCGTTCGGCCTTCCTGTCGGCCTTCTTCACGCTGGTCGGGACGCACGGGCTGCACGTGACCTTCGGTTCGATCTGGCTGATCACGCTGATGGTGCAGGTGTCGAAATTCGGCCTGAGCGCGGCCAACCAGCGCCGGCTGATGTGCCTCAGCCTGTTCTGGCACTTCCTCGACCTGATCTGGATCGGGGTTTTCACGGTCGTCTATCTCATGGGGGTGATCTGATGGCACATGCGCATAATCATCACGACGCACATCACGGTGACGATGATGCCCTCCATCACGAGGAGCACGGCACCTTCAAGAGCTACATGACCGGCTTCGTGCTGGCGGTGATCCTGACGGTGATCCCCTTCGGGATCGTCATGGGCGGCGGCTTCGACAGCCGCGCCCTGACGGTGGCGGTCGTGATCCTCTGCGCCGTGGCGCAGGTTCTGGTGCATATGATCTACTTCCTGCACATGAACAGCCGGGCGGAGGAGGGCTGGACCCTACTTTCGGCCATCTTCACGATCGTGATCGTGGTCATCATGATTGCCGGTTCGCTCTGGGTCATGTTCCACCTGAACACGAACATGATGCCGCAGATGAACCACGAATTGCAGGTCATGCCGTGACTTCGGGCGCGGCCAACCAAGGGCCGCGCCGGTCCAGGTCAAGACTGGCCTGGACCCTGATGGCGCTCGCCTCGGCGGTGGGCGTCATTCTGCTTTGCGGGCTGGGCATCTGGCAGGTCCAGCGCCTGCAATGGAAGACCGACCTGATCGAGCGGGTCGAGGCACGGCTTGCCGCTGCGCCCATCCCGGCTCCCGGCCCGGCCGAATGGGACGCGCTGGGGCAGCAGGCGGACGAGTATCGACGCGTCGCGGTCGCCGGGCAGTTCGCGTTTTCCGACGAGGTTCTGGTTCAGGCGGTGACGGCTCAGGGCGCCGGCTACTGGGTGATGACGCCGCTGGTGACGCCCGAGGGCTGGGCGGTCTGGATCAATCGCGGCTTCGTGCCGCAGGATCGCCGCGAGGCGGCGGATCGGCTGGCACCGGCGGGCGAGCAGCAGGTTTCCGGGTTGCTTCGGGTTACGCAGCCGGACGGAGCCTTTCTCAGGTCGAACGATGCCGCTGGCGGGCGCTGGTATTCGCGCGACGTCGAGGCGCTGTCCGCGACCAAGGGTCTTGGCCAACATGCGCCCTATTTCATCGACGCCGATCGCGGGCAGGACGCAAACGCCCTGCCCATCGGCGGCCTTACCGTCGTCAGCTTCCGCAACAGCCATCTCAGCTATGCGCTGACATGGTTTGCTATGGCGGCCGGCCTTGCCGCCGGCGCCTTCTTCGTCCTCAGCCGGGATCGCTCGCAACCGTGACCGCCCGGCGGGCCGTTGCGGGTTCGAGGTCGTGCAGGAAGGCGCGCGCCCAGACCGAGACGGGATATTCCTCCAGCCGCCGCATCATGGCGGAATGGCGGTCCCTGCGCTCTTCGACCGGCATGGTCAGGGCACGGGCCATGGCGTTCGCGACATCCTCGACATCATAGGGATTGACGATCAGGGCCGCGCCCATCTCGGCCGCCGCACCGGCGAATTGCGACAGGACCAGAACGCCCGGATCCTCGGGATCCTGCGCCGCGACATATTCCTTGGCGACGAGGTTCATCCCGTCCCGCAGCGGCGTGACGAGGCCGACCTTTGCGAGGCGATAAAGCCCGGCCAGCAGACTGTGGCTGAAGGCGCGGTTGATATAGCGCACCGGAACCCAGTCGAGCGTCCCATAGCTCGCATTCAGCCTGCCGGCCCGCTCGGCCACCTCCTGCTGGATGCGGTCATAGCCCTCGATCCCGCTGCGCGATGCCGGGGTGATCTGGAGGAAGCTGACCCTGTTATGCAGGCCCGCATGGCTCTCCAGAAGCTGCTCGATCGCGCGCAACCGCTCGGGCAGGCCCTTGGAATAGTCGAGGCGATCGACGCCGATCACCATGTCACGCGGTCCGAACCTCTCGTAGAGGTCGCGGATGCGCGGCAGGTCGCGCGCCCGACGCGCCCGCGCTGCAAAGCCCGCCGTGTCGATCGAGATTGGATAATGCCCGATCCGCGTTCCCCGTGGCGGGGTCGTTGCCTCCAGCGTGCCGCGCATCGCTTCGACGGCATCGCGCAGATTGCGCGCATCGGCCCGTGTCTGCAGCCCCACCACGTCATAGGCCAGCATCGCCGACAGGAAGCTGCGCGCGCGCGGCAAGGCGCGAAACAGATCCTGCGCCGGCCAGGGGATGTGGTGGAAATAACCGATCCGGTTCTCGACCCCGCGCTTGCGCAATGCCTCGGCCAGGGGGATCAGGTGATAGTCATGGACCCAGATCAGGTCATCGGGCCGCAGCATCGAGACCAGCTCATCGGCGAACTTGCCGTTCACCGCCATATAGCAGTCCATGTCGGCGCGGGTATATTCCAGCAGATCCGGCCGATAATGGCAGAGCGGCCAGAGCACGCTGTTCGAGATGCCCTCGTAATATCCCGCGATGTCCTGCGGGGTCAGGTCCAGCGCGGCATAGGTCACCTTGCCTTCGACCTGCAGGCGCGGCGGGCCGGGCTCCTCGGAGGTCTTGCCCGACCAGCCGAGCCACAGCCCGTCCTTGTCCTTCAGCGCGGCTTCCAGCGCCACGGCCAGCCCACCGGCGGCGACGCCCTTGCCAAGCGCGGGCAGGCGGTTCGAGACGACGACGAGGCGGCTCATACCACGTCCTCCCAGCGCCGCGACAGCTTGATCGCCGCGTTGATCAACCCGACCATCGAATAGCTCTGCGGGAAATTGCCCCAGAGCGTGCGGCTGGCGACATGCACGCCCTCGGAGAGCAGGCCCAGCGGATTTCGCTGCGCCAGCACCTCGGCAAAGATCTCGCGCGCCTCATCCTCGCGGCCAAGCCGGCAAAGCGCGTCGATCAGCCAGAAGGTGCAGGCGGTGAAGGCGGTCTCGGGCGCGCCGAAATCATCGGGGGTCTTGTAGCGAAAGAGGTGGTGTCCCTGCCGCAATTCATCCTCGATCGCCAGGACCGTGGCGCGATAGCGCGGGTTCGCGCCGGTCGTGTAGCCCAGTTCCGTCATCAGCAGAAGGCTCGCGTCCAGATCCTCTCCGCCGAAGGCCATGACATAGCTTTGGCGCGCCTCGCTCCAGCCATAGGCCTCGATCGCCTCGCGGATCTTCGCGGCCTCGCGGCCCCAGAAGGCGGCCCGGTCGCCCAAGCCCAGATGCGCCGCGATGCGCGCCAGCCGGTCGCAGGCGCCCCAGCACATCAGCGCCGAAT
>Ga0182736_1002239_pt1 | contig 15340 bp, 13 predicted proteins | sample eDN5th30CKraftBY_FD_128882 | JGI IMG/M metagenome (GOLD analysis project Ga0182736, IMG submission 128882) | Enriched backyard soil microbial communities from Emeryville, California, USA - eDNA 5th pass 30_C Kraft BY (version 2) (version 2) | ecosystem: Environmental > Terrestrial > Soil >... | reverse complement strand
GCGGATGACTTCGAAATTCAGCCGATCGCGTTCCGCCATCGTGACGGGACGAAGTTTGCGGCGACTGAGCACGTGGTCTGGGATCAGAGGATCATCATTCTCCGAGCGTGGCCAGGACCGACTCGTCAAGCCAAGCAAGCGGGTAAAAGGTCGGGGGCTCGCGGCCAAATGAGACGCCGGACACCACACGACATTATTCGCGGGATCGCGTCCGTCGGTCACCTTTAAGACCTCCAGCGAGAGAGCGATCGCATGTGGTGGCGCGCTTCGCAGCGCTTCGTCCCACATCGCCAAACTTGCTCCGCTGAACAACCGCCGACCGACCTCGCGTCCTGCAACAGGTCCCTGCGCAAGGAGCTCAAGGATCGGAAGCAAGATCCGTTCGGCAACATCGCCTCCTGTCCGATGGATCCTCGCCGCTGACAATGCTTGCTGCCAATGATCGAGAGCCCTAAGGCCCGCGCTTCGCGGGATAGCGGCAAACCAGTCGTCCGGGAGCGTGTTGAGGAACGGTCGATTGGGCAGCCTCCTTATGAGACGCCAAACACGTTCTTGGCTGAGACCATTCGTCAGGACGTCAGCAAGCGCGGCGCACGCCTGGCCTTCGGGCGTGCTGAGAGCGGGAACGCCGTGCGAGAAGTGCACCGGAAGACCGGCGTTGCGGGCATATGCCAGAACATGATCGTCCCAGTCCTGGGTCGAGGTAGCGGCGATTGCTATTTCTTCGGGCTTTGCCTGGCCTGACGACAGAAGCGCGCGCGCCCAGCGCAGTGCTTCAATCACCTCAGATTTTGGATCGGCGCTCACTTCGGCGGAGACTTGCGGCGTGAACGGCGTGCGAGGGCGGACTGTTCCTCTGAACCATGCATGATCGCTCTGGGACGGCAACTCCCAGATCACATTTGTAAACCGCGTGAGTTCGTTCACCAACGAGCGCCAGATCGGATCCACGGACACAAGCCCGACCAACGTCACAGGTCCGAGGAGCGTCTTTGCTTGCGATGCGCGCTCGATTGCGGTGGATCGAAGATCGCGTGGTAGCATCCGTGCTGCCGGAAGGCCTTGCCGAATGCGTGTTTCGATTAGGTGTAGATCGGCGAGACGGCTGATATCGTTCGGAAGCGATGACAGGTCGACGTCCGCGCGCCAAATCGCATCCAATGATTGAAGCACCGCGCGCGGCATTCCGGGCAATCCCGCTACATTTGCGATATCCTTGAAGCCGCCATCAGCGAGTGCGCTTTGAATCGCCGGAAAGAGAACGTCGGTGCCAAGAGGTGACAAAAAGCCACCCGCAAGGCGCGCCGCAAGAAGGGGGAATGTCAGGATATCTCGGCCGATAGCCCCTTCGCGGGCAGCGGCAAGGCGTTGGCTGCGCAGTGCGAGCGGACCATCAACGATGAAAGTCGACCGCGTGACCAACAGCCCCCCCCTCTGACCTTATCGCAAACAGTAGCTTGAGCGTCCGGCGCAGGCGGACATGCTGATTCTCGGTCGTTTGATCGCGCGTCTTAAGCAGCGAAATCCGGCGCTATGGCCGCACAATTCTGTTCCGTTCAGCCGGGCTGAGCTTAAAGAATCGAGCTTCGGCAGGGTCAAGCGAGCCAGTTCTCCACGTTAAGACCGCGGATACGGCTGAACTCATCGGTATTGGCCGTAACGATGGTGGCGCCCGTCGTGTATGCGTGCGCGGCGATCAGAAGATCATTACCGCCGATTGGTCTCCCAGCGGCCTCCAGTTCAGAGCGGATGCCGCCATACTCGGCATCGGCCGGGACATCAAATGGCAGCACAGGAATTTCTCCAAGTAGATCTTCGACGGCCTTAAGCAGGCGCTTTGAACCGCTCTTTGCGCAACCGTAACGCAGCTCCGCTGCCACGATAATGCTGGTGCAGATGTTATCCTCGCCGACCTTTGCGATCCGCTGTGCCGCCTTGCCCTGCGGATTCTTGACGAGATCGGAGATGATATTGGTGTCGAGCATGTAACGCGTCACAGGACGCGCTCCGGCGTCGGAATGGGATCCTCGATCTCGGGGAAGTCCTCGTCGAGTGGCTTCATCGACTTGAGCAAAGCAACGAGGCCGCGCTTGCGCACCGGCTCGATCACGAGCCGCTCGCCGTCGCGATGCATGATCGCCTCGTCGCCGGGCAGTTCGAACTCGACCGGGATGCGAACGGCCTGATTGCGGCCATTGCGGAAAAGTCTGACGTGCCGCTGCTCACCCATTGGGACCACCTCTAAGCATATGCCAAAGACATATGCCGTCAAACGCCCAGCGACAAGGGCCGAATTGCGCGCGGCCCTCGACTCTCATTGACTCTTCCTGCAATGAAAACAAACATAGAACATACCTCAACCTGGGACCGTTTCAAGCGGATATGAGCACGCCCGCTAGCCATTTGACCGTGTCCGAACTTCGAGAGCGGATCGCCCGCCTTGAAGGCCACGGCCGCCGCGCCAAATCGGTGCTTCCCTTCGGAATCATCGATCTCGACACCCGCCTTCCCGGCGGCGGGCTGGCGCTCGGCGCTCTCCACGAAGTGGCGGGAGGCGGCAATGGCGCAGTCGACGGCGCTGCGGCCGCGCTCTTCGCGGCTGGCGTGGCGGCGCGGACCAAGGGCAAGGTGCTGTGGTGCATCACGCGGCCAGACTTGTTCGCGCCGGCGCTGGCGCAGGCCGGATTGGCGCCGGCCCGCGCAATCTATGTCGAGGCCGGCGACGACAAGACCGTTCTGGCCTGCATGGAGGAAGGGCTGAGGCATGGCGGCCTCGGCGCCGTGGTCGCCGAAGTGGGCCGTCTCACAATGACAGCCTCGCGCCGGCTTCAACTCGCGGCCGAGGGCAAAAGCACCATCGGCATCGCGTTGCGGCGCTGGCGCCGCCAGACCGAGGCGGCGGACTTTGGACAGCCGACAGCAGCGATGACGCGCTGGCGCGTCTCGGTGCTGCCATCAACGCCGCTGCCTGTTCCAGGTGTCGGGCGACATCGCTGGCTTGTCGAACTCATCCGCGCTCGCGCGGGTGAAAGCGCAGATTTCGAGTTGGAGGCATGCGATGACACGGGTCGTCTCGCTCTTCCTGCCGACCTGGTCCACCGACCGGCTGCGGCGGAAGGCTGGCGACGCGGCGCCTCCGCCTGAGGCGCCGCTCGTCCTGATCGGCCGCGAAGGAAGCAGGCGGGTTGTGCTGGCGGCGGACGCCGCCGCGCATGCCGCCGGCCTTCGCGTCGGCATGCCGGTCGCCAAGGCCCAGATTATCGTGCCGGCCCTCATTATCAAGGACGCGGATCCGGCAGCGGACGTCGACGCGCTGGACCGTCTCGCCCTGTGGATTCTGCAGCGCTTCGCGCCGATCGTCGCTGCCGACCCGCCTGACGGCATCGTCATCGACTCGACCGGCGCCGACCATCTTCATGGCGGCGAGCTGGCAATGCTCGACGCGCTCATTGGCCGGCTGGCGATGTCGGGCGTCGCTGCGCGCGCAGCCATCGCCGATAGTTGGGGCGCGGCCCATGCGCTGGCGCGCTATGTCGCGCGACCGACCTTCATCGCGCCGCCCGGACACGGTGCATCCGCTATCGCCCAGTTGCCGCTGGAAGCGCTGCGGCTTCCGGCCGCGATATCCGGGGACCTGCGCGTTCTCGGTTTCGAGCACGTCCACGACATTCGGGCGCAGCCGCGCGCCCCGCTGATATTGCGGTTTGGGCCAGAGCTCGGACGGCGTCTCGACCAGGCTCTCGGCCAGGACGCCGAACCGATCGAACCCATCCGACCGCCCGATCTGGTTGAGGTAAGGCGCGCCTTCGCTGAGCCGATCGGCGCGGCCGAGACGATTGCTCGCTATGTCGGCAAGCTCGTTATCGATCTCTGCGCCGCGCTCGAGGACAAAGGCCTCGGCGCGCGACGACTGGACCTCCTGTGCCGCCGCGTCGACAACCGCATGCAGGCCGTGCGGGTCGGCACCGCGCAGCCGGTGCGGGACAACAAGCGCCTGACCCGACTGATCTGCGACCGGATCGAGACCATCGATCCGGGCTTCGGCATCGAAGCGATGACGCTGGCAGCGACCATCGCCGAGCCGCTCGTGCGCAGGCAGCTCATGAGCTCACTGGTCGAGGAAACTGCACCTGATATCTCGGACCTCGTGGACACGCTCGCCAATCGCGTGGGCGAGCGCGCGATCTATCGGATCGCGCCCGTCTCGAGCGACGTGCCCGAGCGCTCCGTCTGTCGCATTCCCGCGATGGCGCCCGACAGTGACGCGACGTGGCCGAACCACTGGCCGAGGCCCGCACGCCTGCTCGCGCGGCCGGAGCCGATCGAGACGGTCGCACTCCTGCCGGATCATCCGCCGGTCTCCTTCACCTGGCGTGGCATCCGCCGCAGGGTGAAGCGCGCCGACGGTCCCGAACGCGTCTTCGGCGAGTGGTGGAAGCGGGATGCCGAGCTCGCAGCCGTCCGCGACTATTTCCGCATCGAGGACGACGCCGGCGAGCGCTACTGGGTCTATCGTTCCGGGGACGGCGAGGATGCGTCGACCGGCTCGCACCGCTGGTATCTGCACGGGGTGTTCGGATGAGCACCCAGCGCTACGCCGAGCTTCAGGTCACCTCGCATTTCAGCTTCCTGCGCGGCGCGTCGTCGGCCGAGGAATTGTTCTGCCAGGCCGCCTTGCTCGGAATCGAAGCGCTCGCCGTAGTCGATCGCAACTCGCTCGCTGGCATCGTGCGGGCCCATGAAGCGGCGAAGGCGACGGGCGTGCGCCTCGTCGTCGGATGCCGTTTGGATCTCGCAGGCGGCATTTCGGTCCTCGTCTATCCGACCGACCGGCCGTCCTATTCACGGCTCTGCCGTCTGCTTTCGCTCGGCAAGAAGCGCGCCGGCAAGGCCAAGTGCCATCTCGAATGGAGCGATCTCGTCGCCTATGGCGAGGGGCTAATCGCGATCCTCGTGCCGGACCTCGCCGATGACGAATGCGGGCTTCGCCTGCGCCGCCTGCGCGAGTCCTTTGGCGATCGCGCCTATCTGGCGCTCACGCTGCGGCGTAGGCCGAACGATCAGCTCCGCCTTCACGAGCTCTCGAACCTTGCCGCGCAACTGCGCGTGCCGACTGTCGTCACCAATGATGTTCTGTTCCACGAGCCCAGCCGGCGCATGCTGCAGGACGTCGTGACCTGCATCCGCCACAACGTCACGATCGATGAGCTAGGCGATCGTCGCGAGCGTCACGCCGATCGCTATCTCAAGCCGTCCGAAGAAATGCACCGGCTGTTCAGCCGCTATCCCGAGGCCCTGGCCCGCACGCTGGAAATCGTCGAGCGCTGCCGCTTCTCGCTCGATGAGCTCGCCTATCAGTATCCGGAAGAGCGCGACGACCCCGCGCTCACGCCACAACAGGCGCTGGAAAAGCTCACCTGGGTTGGCGCCGGCGAGCGATACCCCGAAGGGCTTCCCGACAGCGTGCGCGCGACCCTTCAGCATGAGCTGCGGCTGATCGAGAAGCTCGGCTACGCGCCGTACTTTCTCACGGTCAACAGCATCGTCAGATTCGCGCGTTCGCGCGATATCCTGTGCCAGGGCCGCGGATCGGCTGCCAACAGCGCCGTGTGCTTCGTGCTCGGCATCACCAGCATCGATCCGGGCCGCAATGATCTGCTCTTCGAGCGGTTCGTATCGGAAGAGCGGCGCGAGCCGCCCGACATCGATGTCGACTTCGAACACGAGCGGCGCGAGATCGTCATGCAGTGGGTCTTCGACACTTACGGTCGCGATCATGCCGCGCTTTGCTCGACCGTGATCCGCTACCGGACCAAGGGGGCGATCAGAGATGTGGGTAAGGCGCTCGGTTTGCCGGAGGACCTCATCCGCTCGCTTTCCGGCCAGGTCTGGGGTTGGTCAGAGGAAGGCGTCGCCGACCGGCACGTGGCGGAGTTGAATCTCAATCTCTCAGACCGGCGCCTGCGCCTCGCGCTCGACCTCGCCCGGCAGCTCATGGGCGCGCCGCGACACCTGAGTCAGCATCCCGGCGGCTTCGTGCTGACGCACGATCGCCTCGATGACCTCGTGCCGATCGAGCCGGCCGCGATGATCGATCGCCAGGTAATCGAATGGGACAAGGACGACATCGATGCCCTGCGCTTCATGAAGGTCGACGTCCTGGCGCTCGGTATGCTGACCTGCATGAAGCGCGGCCTCGACCTTCTCGCCGACCACAAAGGCGTCAACCTCGATCTCGCAACCATTCCCGCCGAAGATCCGCGCACCTATGCGATGATCCGCAAAGCCGACACGCTCGGCACCTTCCAGATCGAATCCCGCGCGCAGATGTCGATGCTGCCGCGTCTGAAGCCGCGGACCTATTACGACCTCGTCGTCCAGGTCGCGATCGTCAGGCCCGGCCCGATCCAGGGTGACATGGTGCATCCTTATCTGCGGCGACGCGAGGGACTGGAGCCGGTCCACTACCCGAAGCCGGAGCTCGAGAAAGTCCTGGGCAAGACGCTCGGCGTGCCGCTCTTTCAAGAACAAGCGATGCGCGTCGCCATCGAATGCGCCGGCTTCACGCCGGGCGAGGCCGACTTGCTGCGCAAGTCGATGGCGACTTTCAAGCACACGGGCGGCGTCAGTTCGTTCAGGACCAAGCTCATTGAGGGCATGGTCGCCAACGGCTACGATCGCGATTTCGCCGAGGCGACGTTCCGCCAGCTCGAAGGCTTCGGCTCTTACGGATTTCCGGAAAGCCACGCAGCCTCTTTTGCGCTTATTGCGTATGCCAGCGCCTGGCTCAAATGCTGGCACCCCGATGTCTTCTGCGCGGCGCTGCTCAATAGCCAGCCCATGGGATTCTACGCGCCGGCGCAAATCGTCCGCGACGCCATCGCGCATGACGTCGAGGTGCGCCCCGTCTGCACCAACGCTTCACGGTGGGACTGCACGTTGGAGCCGACCGAAAACGAGGATCGCTTCGCCGTCCGTCTTGGCCTGTGCATTGTCAAGGGCCTCGCCAATGCCCACGCCGCCGCGATCGTCGCGTGCCGGGCGGACCGGCCGTTCGCGTCTGTGGACGACCTGTGGCGCAGGGCCGGCGTCCCCGTCGCCGCGTTGACGCAGATCGCCGAGGCGGACGGGTTTCGTGCGGCCTTCGGCCTGGCGCGCCGCGAGGCGCTCTGGGCGATCAAAGCCTTGCGCGACGAACCGCTGCCGCTCTTCGCCGCCGCATCGGCGCGCGAGAACGACAACGTCCCCGAGATCATTGAACCGCCTGTGTCGCTACAGCCGATGACCCGCGGCCGCGAGGTTGTGGAGGACTATGGCCACGTCGGACTTTCGCTGCGCAATCATCCTGTGACCTTCCTGCGCGACGATCTCCGCCGGCGTCGGATCGTTTCGTGTTCCGAGGCGATGCAGGCGCGCGACGGCCGCTGGCTCGAAGCCGCGGGAATCGTGCTGGTGCGGCAAAGGCCCGGCTCGGCCAAAGGCGTCATGTTCATCACGCTCGAGGACGAGACCGGGATCGCCAACCTCGTCGTCTGGCCCCAAGTGTTCGAGGCCAACCGGCGCACCGTCCTCTCTGCCGGCATGATCGCCGTGCGCGGCAGAATCCAGCGCGAAGGCGAGGTCGTTCATCTCGTCGCGCAGCGCTTCACGGATCTCTCGGCCGAGCTGGCAAGCGTCGGCGACCGCGACGCGCCGTTTCCGGTGCCGCATGGACGCGGCGATCAGGTTACGCACGCCGGCGGCCCCGATCCGCGCGAGCTGCCGCCCAAGGGCCTGCGCGCCCGCGATATCTATATTCCGGACCCGCACATCGATACGATCAGGGTGAAGACCCGGGATTTCCACTGATGTGGACTGGGTAGCGGCGCAATCGTTGGCGCACGAAACGGTTATCGATTAAGTGCGGGCGATCTGCCGACTTGTCGGCCAGCTCCGCGGAGGAACGGCGGAATGGCGCGAACAATAAAGAGGAGCGATAGAGCAGCCGCCAAACACCCGCCGGCCTGGATCATGCCGCAGCTCACGCGTCTCGTTACCGAAGCCCCTGACGGTCCCGAATGGCTTCACGAGATCAAGTATGACGGATACCGGATTCACGCGCGCATCGATGGCGACGATATCCGACTGCTGACCCGCACCGGCCTTGATTGGAGCCATCGCTACCAAGCCACGGTTTCGGCGCTCCGCGCACTTTCGGTCGAGAGCGCATATCTCGACGGGGAGCTCTGCGCGGTTCGGCCTGATGGCGTAACGTCCTTCGGCCGCCTGCAAGCGGCGATGGACGAAGGTCGCACCGGCGACCTCGTTCTCTTTGCGTTTGACCTTCTGTTCCTGAACGGCAACGACACGGCGAAGCTGCCGCTCATTGAGCGCAAAGCGCGCTTGGAAGCGGTGCTCTCGAAACCGACACCTGGGCTCCACTTCGGCGAACACGTGGTCGGCAACGGGCCCAGGTTTCGCGAGCACGCCTGCCGGCTGGGACTCGAGGGCGCCATTTCGAAACGGAGCGATCGGCCCTACGCGCCGGGCGACCGCGGCCTCTGGGTAAAGTCGAAATGCCTCAACCGTGAGGAATTCGTCGTCGTTGGGTGGACCGACCCCACAGGCAGCCGCCCCCATATCGGCTCGCTGCTGCTCGCCTACTACACCGACGACGGCACGCTGCGGTATGCCGGGCGGGTCGGCACTGGGATTACGATCTCGGAGCTGAAACGCTTGGCCCGCAGACTCGAACCACTGAAGACGTCACGCATGCCGCTCGACGTCCCGCCGCCCCGCGAAAGCCGTTTCGGCTCACCGCTTGAAGTGTCGCGCGTGCATTGGGTCAAACCCGAACTGGTCGTCGAGGTGACCTACCTTACCTGGACGGAGGACAACCTCTTGCGCCAGGTTTCCTATCAGGGCGAGCGGCAAGACAAGCCCGCCCGCCAGGTCGTGCGCGCCGTGCCGCATCCATGATCCAGATTTTGCGGCGCTTTAGCTCGGCTTACCCGACCTGCTCGACGAGCAGCGTTCCTGGCGCGAGCGGCGTGATCAGCGATTTCGCCGGCACGGATGGATCGAGCCAATCCGCCCAAGCATCGCGATCGAGGATCACGATTTGCCGATCGTGGTAAGGTGCGATATCAGGGCCCGGCTCCATGGTGAGCATCGTGAACGCCTCGCCGACCTCGGGCGTGTTCCGCCAAATCCCGGCGATGCAAAAGAGCGGCTCGTCTTTCTTCGTGAAGAGCCATTTGTCCTTGCGCTTCTTCTTCGAGTCCTTGGGATCGGTGAACTCGTAGAATCCGTCGGCAACGATCAGGCAGCGGTTCGATGAGAATTCCCGACCTTCTGACCTGAAGTTATAGACCGGCCGCTTGTTCGGTCCTGGCCAGCTCCATCGCCGTTGCACCATGTCGCCTTCGCCTCGCGCGCCCTCGACCGTCCGGATGATCGGACCCACATCGGTGATCTTTATATCGTTGCGGGCCTCGATGTTCGGGCGGCCTTCGGCGAAGCGGATTTTGATCTTGAGATCGGCGAAGTCCTCGACGATGGAAGCGACGTCCACGTGTAGGCGATAGTCGTTGCACATCGTCCAAGGTCTCCTTTCCCGTTTGCGCGAGATGGCCGTTCTTGTTATGTTCGCTCCACCATGAGCGCAAGCGTTTTCGACTCCGAGGCAGCGATCGGTCAACGACGCGTCGTCATCCGGCGCAACGGCGTCGACCTCGAAATGGTCGAGCTGCCGTGGGGCCTTCAACCACGCGAGCCCGGAGGCCGCGCCTTCACCGTCATCCGCGCAGAAGGGCGCACCTTTCCCGATCACCGCTGCCTCGTGCCAGCCTCCGAGTTCCGCCATCGGAGCCGCGGCAAACACTACGCCTTCTCGCTCGCGGACGGCGACTGGTTCTATTTTGCGGGTATCTGGCGTCCCGCGACGTGCGAGTGGCCGGAAGCCTACGCGATCCTGACGATCGAGGCGAACGCGGATGTTGCTCCGTTCCATGATCGTCAGATGGCAGTCATTCGCCGCGAGCAACGCATGGCCTGGCTCGATCGGACACAGCGGGAAGACGAGCTTCTTCGACCGCTGCCTGTCGGGACCTTCAAGGCCAATCGAACATCGGCTGAGCGGCGACAGGCGGAGCTTGCATTTTGAAATCCTGACTGACGCTCTGCGCGTTTCAGGATCTGAGGCTTTGAGGGGAAAGCCTTCCCCTGCGGCCGAGCCAGGGTCTCAGCCGACCCCTTCTGCGGGGAGACCCCGCAACGCCCCCGTTAGAGTGAGAGTGCGGACCGGGGTTGCCGTGACGGGTTGAGGGCTGGAGGAGAGGCCTCCGGCGCCCGTCGCGGAGAACCGCGATGTCCAGACATGATCGCCATGCTCGCTCCGGCGTCGACCGGACCAGTCTCTACGACGACATCACCAGCAAGATCATCGCCGAGCTGGAGGCCGGGCGCGTGCCCTGGGTCCAGCCGTGGGGCACGGCGGCGGCGAAGTCGCCGCTCGCCATGCCGGCGAATGCCGCGACCGGGCGGCAGTATTCCGGGATCAACGTGCTGATCCTCTGGGGGGCGGTGATCGACCACGGCTTTCCCGTTCAGAGCTGGTTGACCTTTCGCCAGGCGCTATCGCTCGGCGGCAATGTCCGCAAGGGTGAACGCGGCACCACCGTCGTCTATGCCGATCGCTTCATCCCCGATGACGAAAAGCGACGCGCCCAGGAGACCGGCGACGAAGCGCAGGCAATTCCATTTCTCAAACGCTTTACCGTGTTCAACGTCGCTCAATGTGAGGGTCTGCCCGACGACCTCGCGGTCGCGCCGCCTGCGCCCGAGCCCGGCACGATCGAGCCACGGGTCGAGGCACTGATCAAGGCCACCGGCATCGACTTCCGCATCGGCGGCAATCGCGCCTTCTACATGCCGGCGGCCGACTATGTGCAAGTATCTCCACCACAGGCGTATTTCGAAACCATCAATTGGCATCGCACTGCGCTGCATGAACTCGGCCACGCGACGGGTCATGAGTCCCGTCTCGGCCGTGACTTCTCCGGCTCCTTCGGTTCGAAGAAGTATGCCTTCGAAGAGCTGGTCGCCGAAATGAACGCGGCCTTCTGCTGCGCCTCCATCGGCATCATCCCAACCGTGCGCCATGCCGATTACATCGGCTCATGGCTGGAGGTGCTGCACGAAGACAATCGCGCGATCGTGCGTGCTGCATCGCAGGCGAGCAAGGCGGCCGACTGGCTGCTTGCGTTTCTCCCCGAGGCCGCGACAGTCAGCGAACCCGCGAATGACAGGAGGGCGGCATGATCCTCCTGACCGATGACCTGCGCGAGCGTCTGCTCGCCAACGGACGTGATCGCGGGGCCGACCACGTGCCCGTGGTCAAGTTCTTCAACCCGTTGGGCGAAGGCGTCTGGCTCGCGACCGAGCTGGACGCGGACGGCGACACGCTCTTCGGCCTCGCCGATCTCGGCTCGCCCGAGCTGGGCAGCTTCTCGCTTGAAGAAATCGCTTCGATCCTCCTGCCGTTCGGCATGGGAATCGAGCGTGACATTCTCTTCACCGGCGAATTTCCCATCTCGGTCTGGGCGGAGGCCGCCCGCGAGGCGGGAAGCATTCGAGCGGCCGAGCGCATTCTCTACCGAGCGGCTTCGCCACGTCGAGCGTGAGGCGCACATCCTGAAATCCGTAAAGCCGGAAACGCACACTTCCGTATCTCCGCCTCTATGGAAAACCGGATCATCTGCTGGCGGCGCCGTCCTCAGAGATAGAGGGCGGCGCTTCGCTTCGTGACGGGTTGGAAGCCGAGAGAGAGGCTCTCGGCGCCCGTCGCGGAGTATCCCGACATGGCAAAGGCTGCCAAGAAGATTGTCTTCTCGCGCTCGCGCGACATTCCCTTCAACAAGCTCGTGCTCTCGGAGGCCAACGTCCGGCGAACCCGGCCGGAAGCCGAGCTCGACGAGCTGGTCCACGACATCGGCCGACGCGAGGACCTCGTCCAGGGCCTCAATGTCCGCGCCATCCTCGATGAGGACGGCAACGAGACCGGCACGTTCGAGGTTCCGGCGGGCGGGCGCCGCTATCGCGCGATCGAGCGTCTGGTGAAGGCCAAGCGCTTCCCGAAGGACGGGCTCGTCCCCTGCATCGTTCGGAAGGCCGACACCAAGATTCTCGCCGAAGACGACTCTCTTGCCGAGAACCTACTGCGCGCCGGACTTCATCCGCTCGATCAGTTCCGGGCGTTCCAGGACATGCTCGACAAGGGCATGACCGAGGAGGAGATCGCCGCGGCCTACCTCACGACCGTCCAGGTCGTGAAGCAGCGGCTGCGTCTCAACGCGGTCTCGCCTGTCCTGCGCGACGCTTATGCTCAGGAGAGCATGACGCTCGACATGTTGATGGCCTTCACTGTCAACCCCGATCACGAGCGCCAGGAGCAGGTGTGGGAAGCCGTGCAGCATTCGTACAATCGGCAACCCTTCCATATTCGCCAGTTGCTGACCGAGACCACGATTCCGGCCTCCGACAAGCGCGCGCGCTTTGTCGGCGTGGACGCCTACGTCGGGGCCGGCGGCGCAGTGCTACGCGACCTGTTTGAGGACGATAACGGCGGCTGGCTTCAGAACCCAGCGCTGCTTCACCGCCTGGTCGGCGAACGGCTCAAGACCATGGCCGAGGAGATCGCCAGCGAAGGCTGGAAGTGGGTGAAGATCGACCTCGACCTGCCGTATGGCTACGACCACGGCTTGCGTCAGATCACCGGCTCCTTCGTCGATCTCACCGACGAGGAACGGGCGGAACGCGAGACGCTGCGCGCGGAATACGATCGGCTCGAGGCGGAGTATGACGGCGCCGACGAGCTGCCGGACGAGATCGATCAGCGCCTGGGCGAGATCGAGGAAGCGCTCGATGCCTTCGAGAAGCGCCCGGTCGTCTATGATCCCGCCGACATCGCTCGCGCCGGGGTCTTCGTCAGCGTCGATCGCGACGGCGACATCGTGGTCGACCGTGGCTATGTGCGGCCCGAGGACGAGGCGCCTGTTGCCGTCGACGGCGGCGACGCCGAGATCGAGGGAGAGGACGGCAGGATTGATGCCTCCGCAGCACCGTCCGTTCAGCGGGCTGTCATCACCATCGGCGGACAAGACCCGGAGGGCGACGACGATGAGGACGATGATGGCGTCAAGCCGCTGCCCGAGCGCCTGGTCATCGAGCTCACCGCCCATCGCACCCTGGCTCTACGTGAATCGGTCGCCAACAACCCGCACGTCGCTCTCACGGCGCTCCTGCACAAGCTGGTGCTCGACGCGTTCAAGCGCAACGCGCACGGCTCCGCCGTCGAGGCGGCGGTTCGGGAGGTCCACTTCCCCGTTCAGGCCACCGACCTGAAGGACAGCGCTTCCGCCAAGGCCATCCAGGCCCGTGTGGAAGCGTGGAAGGCCGACATGCCGCTAGAGGACGACGATCGGCTGTGGGACTGGATCGCAGGGCTCGACGATGCGAGCCGTCTCGCCCTGCTCGCGCATTGCGTCAGCTTCGGGATCAACGCTCTTTACGAGCGTCCGAATCCCTATAGCGGCAACGGCGTCTCGCAGCACTGGCTCGACCGGCGGATGCGCGACGCCGATCGGCTCGCGCGCGAAACGGGCCTCGACATGGTGGAGGCTGGATGGCGCCCGAGCGTGGCGAACTATTTCGGCCGCGTCACGAAGAGCCGGATCGTCGAAGCTGTGCGGGAAGCGCTCGGCGAGGAGAAGGCGCAGCTCATCGACCACCTCAAGAAGCCCGACATGGCCAAGGAAGCCGAACGGCTGCTCGCCGACACCGGCTGGCTGCCGGAGCCGCTGCGTCCCGCCGATCCCGACGCAACGAGCACGGCAGAGGCCAGCGAAGCCGACGGCGACGATGCGCTGCCGGCCTTCCTCTCCGACGATGAGGACGAGCAGCCAGGTGACGGCGACGTCGACGCCTCTCCGACGATGATCGCGGCCGAGTGAAACGACCATGGCGGGAGCGGCTTCGATCGCTCCCGCCATTTCTCAGCAAGGAGCGTTCCGATGACCAAGCTCAGCTCGGCCACGCCGCGCCGGGTCGTCTTCCAGTATTTCGTGCCCGTCCATGTCGAGATCGAAGACAGTCTCGTCTGCGCCGTGACGGTGATCGACGAAAGGCACCGATCCGGACTTCATGACCCTTACGCCGGAGGCAGTGTCGGATGACGACGTTCATGCGGCTTGCCTGTCCGTCGCCGCCAACATCGACCTCGCCGAGGAAATCGGCGCGGCAGAATTCCGCGCGGCGCTCGCTGCCTTGCGAGCGGCCAAGAAGGCGACCGGAGACTGAGGTGCCGGCGCGTATCGCGAACGCGACACGAGCAGTGCGCATCGCGTGGTGGCGCGCTGTGAAGGCAGCGGCGTGACGAGAGAGAGAGCTTGGCCGGGACGGGTTTGAGCCGGTGCGGTCCAGAGAGAGCGCCGGCCGGCTCGCCCGTTCCCGCTCTCCCGAGGTTCACCGACATGATCCCATCCAGCGCTCTCGCGGCCGCGCCTGCGGTCGCGGCGTCGCCGCTTGCGTCTCCCTCCGACATCGCTCGCTGCATCGGCGCAGCCGCGCACCATCTCCTTCCGCATCTCGAACAGGGCCGTCAGATCGACGCGGCAACCCTTCGCGCCGTGATGGAGCCAGCGTTCGGCGGCTCCGACGCGTCCGGCGCCTGGGACTGGAAAACGGCCTACGACGCCTGCGAGGCCGCGACCGTTTTGTTTCTCCGCAAATACGGAAAGGCGCTTCTGCGCAAGGCCGGTTCTCCGGCCCTGGCCCTCCCCATGCTGGAGAAGATCGTCGGCCTCCTGCCGACCCACACGCGCCGTTCGACCGAGAGCGAGGCCCTCCAGCAGTTCTCGACACCTATCCCGCTCGGCCTCGCGGTCGCGGCCGCCGCGGCGATCACGCCGGCCGACCGCGTGCTCGAGCCTTCGGCGGGCACCGGCCTGCTCGCCATCCTCGCGGAGATCGCAGGCGGACCGCTCGTCCTCAACGAACTGGCGGAGACCCGCGCCGGCGTTCTCTCCCTACTGTTTCCGACGATCACCACGACACGGCACGACGCCGCGCAGATTCACGATCACCTCGACGCCGCGGTCGTTCCGAGCGTCGTCATCATGAACCCGCCGTTCTCGGCAATGGCCAACGTGCAGGGGCGCATGGCCGACGCCGCGCTCCGCCATATCGGCTCGGCGCTGGCGCGGCTCCCCGACGGCGGCCGCCTGGTCGCGATCACCGGCGCCAATTTCGCGCCCGACGCGCCGGCCTGGCGCGACGCCTATGTCCGGCTACAGGAGCGCGG
>Ga0182736_1002238_pt1 | contig 15343 bp, 11 predicted proteins | sample eDN5th30CKraftBY_FD_128882 | JGI IMG/M metagenome (GOLD analysis project Ga0182736, IMG submission 128882) | Enriched backyard soil microbial communities from Emeryville, California, USA - eDNA 5th pass 30_C Kraft BY (version 2) (version 2) | ecosystem: Environmental > Terrestrial > Soil >... | reverse complement strand
GGCTGGTACGCCTTTTCCTCGCCGAACCTCACGGCGAACTGGAAGCTCGACGGGCAGAAGTGGACGGTGCCCGTCGGAGGCGGCGCCGGCCGTGTGTTCCATGTCGGCAGCCAGCCGGTCGATGTCTCGCTCAGCGCCTACTACAACATGGTCAAACCTCAGGACGGGGCCGACTGGCAGCTGAGCTCTCAACTCACCCTTGCCTTCTAGAGGACCGCCTGGGGCCATGGCCTGGATGTACCTCTTCTGTGCCGGGCTACTGGAGATCGGCTGGCCGGTCGGATTGAAGGTGGCGCAAGCCGAAGGACACCGCGTCAGCGGAATTTGCATTGCGCTCTTCGTCATGCTCGCCAGCGGCTTCCTGCTATGGACCGCACAGCGCGACATTCCCATGGGAACGGCCTACGCGGTTTGGACAGGCATCGGCGCCGCCGGAACGTTCCTTTTCGGGATCATGTTCTACGGCGACCCGGCCAACATTCTCCGAGTCCTCGGCGTCGCGCTCATTCTGGCCGGCGTCGCGACCTTGAAGCTCGCGCATTAAGCGCACTCGCTCTGGATCAGGAGAACCTTCATGTGCGTCGCATGTCATTGGGGCCGGTTCCGCCATCTCTCCCTCGCACCGACAGGCGGCCTGACACGGCGGGGGGCGCTGCAGCTCGGCATGGTGCTCGCGGCCGCGGCTGTCACGACCGGGTCGTCCTTTTCGGCTGAAGCTGCTTCCACCAGCGAGGGTGGCGCGGATTTCGTTTTCCGGAACGGCGCCGTCTATACGGTGAACGACGCCTCTCCCTGGGCGCGCGCGGTCGCGGTCAAGGGCAAGCACATCGTCTATGTCGGCGACGAGGCTGGCGTTCAATCCTTCATCGCGCCGAAGACGCGGGTGGTGGATCTGGCCGGAAAGATGCTGATGCCGGGCTTCGTCGAGGGGCACATCCATCCCCTGGTCGGTTCGACGCTGGCGCGGGGTGTCGATCTTCAGTTCGACACCAAGGAGGAAATTCTCGGGGCGCTGCGCGCCTATCGGGACAAGGTCGGAAAGGTCGGCACTGTCCGCGGTTTTGGCTGGCGATACCTGGCTTTTCCATCGACCGGCCCGCGCAAGGAGGACCTCGACGCGCTCTGGCCCGATGTCCCGGTCATCCTGTTCGCCATTGATGGTCACTGCGCCTGGGTGAATTCACAGGCGCTCGCGCTTGCCGGCGTCACCAGGGATACGAAGGACCCCGTTCCCGGCTTCTCCTATTTCGAACGCGACCCGGCAACGGGCGAGCCGACGGGATATCTCGTGGAGGTCCCCGTCATCGTGCAGGTCAACAACGCCGTCGAACCGTTCAGCCCTGACTATGTCGCCACCAGCCTCGCCGAATGGCTACCCAAAGCCTCTGCGGCCGGCATCACGACCGTTTTCGATGCGGGAATGCAGGTCGTCAGCGAACTCGAAGGCTATGGCATCTATTCGAGCCTCGAACAGGCCGGGAAACTGCCCATCCGCGTGGTCGGTTGCTATTATCACAACAACGCCGCCATCGACCCGGTGCCGGTGATCAAGGCGCTGCAGCACGAGTTCCAGTCGGAACTCGTCAAGGCCAGCGTCCTGAAGCTGAACATGGACGGCGGCGACGCCCAGTACACCGCCGCGCTGCTCGCCCCCTATTCGGACAAGCCCGGCACCAGCGGGGATACTCTGCTTCCGACCGAGCTGTTCAACGACATCGTTCGCCGAGCGGATCGCGAGGGGATTGATATCCACGTTCATTCCTACGGCGACCGCGCGACGCGGCTCTCCCTCGACGCATTCGAGGCCGCCATCAAGGCAAACCCGCCGCGAGACCGACGCAACGCGCTCGCCCATCTCCTTCTGGTGTCTCCCGACGATGTGGGCCGTTTCGGCGGGCTCGGTGTCGTCGCCGAGTTCTCGGCGCAATGGGCGGTTCCGGACCCGACCTGGCGCGACATCACGGCCCATCGCTTCGGGCCCGAACGGGCCAATGCGCTCTACAGCATACGATCGATCTTGGAGCGCCGCGGCGTGGTATCACTGGGCACGGACTGGCCGGCGGCAGGCTATTTCAGCACCTATCGCACGCTGGACGGGATCGAGGTGGCGGTCACCCGTCGTGAGCTCGGACGGCCAGAGGCGTCGCAGCAGCAACCGGCCTCGGAAGCCATAGGCCTCGATGCCGCGCTCAGAGCCAGCATGATGGGGTCCGCCTACCAGTTGAGGATGGACGACAAGGTCGGATCCATCGAAGTCGGCAAGCTCGCGGATCTCATCATTCTCGAGAGGAACCTGTTCGAGGTCGCTCCTCAGGACATTCACAGGACGAAGGTCCTAATGACGGTCATGAACGGCAAGGTTACCCACGAGGAGCGCACCTGAATTCGGTGCGACCACCGGGTCGTCGGGTCGAAGCTATTGGGTTGAACGCGCGGATCGAGGAACAGCCAAAATGTGCATCGGGTGCCACTGGGCGATCTTCCGGGACTATTCCCCGGCTGCATCGACATCGAGTGCGGGCGGGCTGACGCGCCGCCAGGCGCTGCGGGGCGGGGCGGCATTCGCGGCCTCGGCCGTCGCGGCCGCCGGCGCGGTGCCCTCCTTCGTCGCCGAGGCTGTCGCGGCCGAGGATGGAGAGGCCGACATCGTATTCAGGAACGGCCCCGTCTACACGGTCGATGACGCCAGGCCCTGGGCGCGCGCCGTCGCCGTCAGGGGCAAGCGCATCGCCTATGTCGGCGACGAGGCAGGCGTCGAGGCCTTCATCGGGCCGAAGACCAACGTCGTCGACCTCGCCGGCAAGATGCTGATGCCCGGCTTTGTCGAGGGGCACCTCCACCCCCTGGTCGGTGCGACCTTGACCAGGGGCGCGGACCTGCAATTCGACACGAAGGAGGAAATGCTCGCGGCACTTAAGGCCCATGGCGACAAGGGCGACGTCATTCGCGGCTTCGGCTGGCGCTACGCCGCCTTTCCGCCGACCGGGCCACGCAAGGAGGATCTCGACGCGCTCTGGCCCGACAAGCCGGCGATCCTGATCGCCATCGACGGACACAGCGCCTGGGTCAATTCGCAGACTCTGGCCCTCGCCGGGATCACGAAGGACACGCCGGATCCTCTGCCGGGCTTCAGCTATTTCGAACGCGATCCGTCGAGCGGCGAGGCGACCGGCTATCTCGTGGAAGTGCCTGCCATCATCCGCGTGAACAACGCGATCGAGCCCTTCAGCACGGAATACGTCGCCGAATCGCTCGCGAAATGGCTCCCCGCTGCGTCCGCTGCGGGAATTACGACGCTCTTCGACGCCGGCATGCAGATCGTTCCGGACGCGGAGGGATTTGGAATCTACGCCAAGCTGGAGCGCGCGGGAAAACTGCCGTTCCGGGTAATCGGCTGTCACTACTACAACAATCCGGCCACCGATCCCGTGCCGATCATCGAGGCCCTGCGCCGGGAATTCAACTCGGAGCTCGTGAAGGCTTCGGTGTTGAAGCTGAACATCGACGGTGGCGACGCGCAACGAACCGCCGCGTTTTTCGCGCCCTATGCCGATGCGCCGGAAACCAGCGGGGACACGATGCTGTCACCCACGATGTTCTCCGACATCATCCGGCGGGCCGATCGCGCAGGGATCGACATCCACATCCATTCTTACGGCGATCGTGCGACGCACCTGTCGTTGGACTCCTTCGAGGCCGCCATCAAGGCCAATCCGCCGCGTGACCGGCGCAACACGCTGGCGCATCTGTTCCTGGTCGCGCCCGACGATATCCCGCGGTTTGCCAAACTCGGGGTCGTCGGGCAATTCTCGACGCAATGGGCGGTGCCGGACACGTCCCAGTCGATTTCCCGGGCTCGACTGGGGCAACCCCGGAGCGACCAACTCTATCCATGGGGCTCGATCCTGCGTCAGGGCGGCGTGCTGTCGCTTGGGACCGACTGGCCGGCCGCCGGCTATTACAGCACCTATCGTCCGCTCGATGCGATCGAGGTCGCCACCACCCGACGCGAACTCAACAAGCCGCAGGGCCCTCAACTGGCGCCGGTCACCGAGGTCATTCCGCTCGAGGCCGCTCTGAAGGCGGCCACGATGGGGCCGGCGCATCAGCTGGGCCTGGAACGCGACATCGGTTCGATCGAAGTCGGCAAGTTTGCCGATCTCCTGGTGATGGAAAAGAACCTCTTCGAAGTCCCTTCGCACGACATCCACAGCACCAAGGTCGTGATGACCGTGATGAACGGCAAGGTGACCCACGAGGCGCACGCCTGAGTTCGTCGGCAATTAAGATCACTCTGCGGAGGCACCCCCATCCAGGGGGTGTCGGCCACCCGTTTCACGTCCGTTGCGAATCGCTCCGCGCTTCTTGTGATCACAGGAGACGGGCCGCCGGTCGTCCGAGCCGAAGCTGGCCCGGAGCGGAAGGCGGGCGCCATTGTCAGATGCCGCGTTTCGACCTGCGACCCCGGTCCCGACCGCCGCAATTCCCGCACGATCTCGCTCGTGAACCGGCGCCGAGTCGCCCCACTATTTCGAGCCCTCATCCGACCGGATTATCGAGGGTGGCGGGGCGGCCGCGGTTCGAGCTCGAGTCCCGGCAGCGATGTTGCGCTGGAACTAATTCCATCTGGCCGCGCATGCTTTTCGCGGCGGCAGACCGCTAATGGAGGCGGCTTCCGAAACTTTGACTGACGCGACCATGTCCACGATCCTGGCACCGCCGTGATCGAGTTTTCAGATTCTATTGATTTCTGTCAAAATAGACTGCGTCTGAATTCGATAAGCGAAGATGAGCCGTAGTTCTATGTAGTGCTCCGGAACTTCGTGGATGGTCAATGAATTTCATCGACGCTTAACCTTAGCCTTCACGCTGGTCGCACTCGCGATTGGCGGTGGAGCCGGCATCTACGTCTATTGGGTGACCACGCAGATCGACAGCTTTGCGGTCAGTCGTCAGACTGCTCTGGTCCAGCGCGCGATCAATGAGGCCATCATCGATATCGGCCGCCAGCAGCAGACCGTCACGGTTTGGGACGATGCCGTCGCCAAGACGCGCGCTGGCGACCAGAAATGGATGGCCGAGAACATCGGCGAGTGGATGCGCAGCTTCTTCGGGCACGACGAAGTCTATGTCATCGACGGGCACAATATGCCGGTCTACGCCATGGAGGGTGGCAGGACCGTGCCCGCTTCCGCCTTTGAAGCCGTCAGACCGCGCCTGGAGCAACTTGCCGGCGACCTTCGTCGCACGCTTCGCACGGCGCCAGACCGGGGTGCGGCCGAGGCTCACGATGTCATGATGATCGCCGGGACTCCGGCCCTGGTCAGCATGAAGGCGATCGTTCCGAGCAATGATCGGACCGCCGTCGATCCGGGTGACGAGTTCATCCATATCTCCGTTATCGATCTAACCGATGCCTATCTCCGCCGGCTGGGTGAGCACCACCTCATCTCCGGTGTCCGCTACAGTCCTACCCCTTCGACAAGCAAGAGCGAGATTTCACTGCCCCTCGCCGCATCCGGCGGGCCTATCGGCTATGCCGTCTGGCCGGCGGTCCGGCCCGGCCCGGCCTCCAGCTGATCAGCCAAACGGCTCCGGCGATCGCTTTTGCCGTGGTTTGCGCTGTCGCCCTGATGTTCTGGCTAAATCGCATATTGCGGCGCATGGCCGCCGAACTGCAGGCCAGCGAACGCAGGGCGAATTTCATCGCACGCCATGATCCGCTGACGGGATTGCCGAATCGGCTCCTGTTCTATGAGCAGACCGCCACGCTGCTCAAGATGCGGGCTCCAGCCGAGAGCCTCGCCTTGCTGTTCATCGATCTTGATCGCTTCAAGAACGTGAACGACACTCTGGGGCATGCGGCTGGCGATGACCTGCTGCAGGAAGTGGCGTCCCGCCTGAAACAGGCGGTAGAGCACGGAAGTCTGGCCCGTTTCGGCGGCGACGAGTTTGGCGTTCTCCTGCAGGCGCCGTCGCTCGATCAAAGCGCCATCCAGACGGCGGAACGCATCCTGTCCTTGCTCCGGGAGCCTTTCGCGCTTCTGGGAAGTCACGCTTATGTCGATGCTAGCATAGGCATCGCGGTCGCACCTCGGGATGGTCTCAACATGGCGGAGTTGGCGCGCAAGGCCGACATAGCGCTCTACGAGGCGAAGCGGCTCGGCCGCGGCCGCTGCTGCCTCTTCAGCGAGGAATTCGATCAGGAGGCGCAGCTGAAGCGCCAGATCGAAGCGGATCTGCGGGCCGCGCTGCGGGCCGGCGATCAGTTCCAATTGCACTTCCAGCCGATCTACGCTCCAGGCAACAACCTGCCGATCGGCGCTGAAGCCCTGATCCGGTGGAATCATCCCGCGCGAGGCGCCATGTCCCCGTCTCTCTTCGTTCCCGTAGCCGAGGAGCGAGGACTGATTTGCCAGATTGGCGAATGGGTTATCGATCGAGCCTGTTCCATCCTGAACGATATCAACCTGCCCTGGATCGCCGTGAACGCCTCCTCGATCGAGATCGAGGATCTGGAGTATGCGCCCCGCGTTCTGGAGATCCTCGCGAGGCATGGCGTTTCGCCGAGCAAGATCCAGATCGAGGTCACCGAAACGGTGCTTCTCAACCGCAACGCGATGGTCGCGGGGGCGTTGCGACAGCTGCGCGGAGCAGGCATTCGGATTGCGTTGGACGATTTCGGAACCGGGTACTCGTCGCTCGGCTACCTTCACCACTATCCCGTCGACAAGATCAAGATCGACCAGTCGTTTGTGCGTCCGCTCGGTAACGAGGTCGACGCCGACGCCATCGTCCGGGCGATACTCGACCTCGGCAAGGCCTTCGAGATCTCGGTGACTGCCGAAGGCGTCGAGACGCGCGGGCAGTATGATCGCCTCGTCGAAATGGGGTGCGGCGAGTTGCAAGGCTATCTGCTCTCCGGACCAATCGGCTGCGACGCGCTCAAGCAGTTGATGGCCAATCAAGTCCAACGCCGCACATCATAGGAATCCGATCGCCCGCAGGCCTGCCGCAGATTCGCCACTCCCCCGGCACAGGCGAAACACTCCCTACATGCCCGCTCCGCAACAATGCCTGCTCGAAAGCGCGCCAACCCACGTCCCAACCAACTGAAATTCGCGTACAATCCCCATGAATCTAGGCTGGGCCGTGATTGCCTGCCTCTCCGCCGTGACGGCGGCGCCGCGCATGTCCGACGCCCCGAACGTGGCCGACGCCAACAGCAAGTCCCCCGATTCCGATAGCTCCGTCCGACTGGAATGCCGAACCCCGAGCCGGCATCCTCGGTGCGCAGCGCCGCCCAGAGCGCTTCTTGTCCTCGCCGTCCTTGCTACGTTGGTGGCGATCCCCACCCATGCCAATCCTATGACTGGGCCGCCCAGGCGGCGCCTTTGACGACGAAGCCGCCGCCGCCGACACGATCGAAGCCTACGAGGCGCGCATCGCCGCGCTGGAGTGGCTCGTCGGCAGGCAGGCCCTGGAGATCGCGTTTCTAAACCGGGCTCTGAAGCACGGACCGCGGTCGGGAAGCGCGACTACATCCGTCGTCACCGGCCCCGTGGCATCTCTGTCGCAGAAGGATGCCGGCGGATGGGGATCACGCGCTCGACCGATTACGATAAGCCGGCCGTCAGCCTCGACGACACCGCACTCGTCGAGGCGATGGTCACCATCTGCGAGAGCGTCGAAGCCCCTATGGCTATCGCCGGATGCAGGCAGCGCTGCGGCATCTCGGCCTGATCGTCAATCATAAGAAGATCAGGCGACTGATGCGCGAGCACAGCCTCCAACCTCGACGGCGTCGGCACTACATCGCCACCACCGATGGCGATCACGAGTTGCCGATCTTCCCGAACCTGGCGCGGGATATGGTCCCGGGCGGGCCGAACCAGCTCTGGGTCGCCGACATCACCTAAGTCGCGATCACCGCCGGCTTCGTCTACGTCGCCGTCATCCTCGATGCCTGGTCGCGAAAGGTCGTCGGCTACGCTATCGGCCGATCGATCGACGTCAGGCTGACACTGGCCGCCCGGCGCACAGCCATCGAAAAGCGAGGGCCACCGCCCGGCTGCATCCACCACACGGACCGCGGCTCGCAATACGCGGCCGGGCGCTACCGGTAGGCCCTCGCCGAACATGGCCTGGTCGGATCGATGGGGCGCCGCGGCAATCCCTATGATAACTCCAAGGCCGGGAGCTTCATGAAAACGCTCAAGGTCGAGGCCGTCGATCCGATGGCCTATGAGACGTTCGACGATGTCGCTGCCGACCTTCCGCGCTTCATCGATCAGTTCTACAATGCCAGCCGACTGCACTCCGCGCTCGGCTATCTCAGTCCGCAGCAGTTCGAGGATCAACACGCCCGGCTCACGGTCAAGACCGCAGCCTGATCATGTCTACCCGCAGGGGCGCACTCCAATCTGAGGTCCGAGGCTGGCAGACTTTGGAAGCCCGTCCGGTTCCCTGCGCAATTGCCTCCCTGCCTGACCGAAGCCGACTGAATGCTCGGCTTCGTGCGCCGCCCTGACACCAGGCGTTGATGGCTGCGGCGAGACCGGCTATCCGACTTTGACCCCATGCTTGTCGAACAGATCGAGCGCGGCGTCTTCGAACTGTCTGGCAGCGAGGGCGTCAGGATTGATCGCTCCGGAATTGAACGCAGCAATCAGGTCGACCAAGAAGACGAGCTTGCCCGCCACGATGCTGTGGTTCGGAAAGACCGTGCCGCGACGGACCGGCTTGCCGAGCTTCTGCCAGGCCTGATGCAGAGCCTTGAGCCGCCGCCGCTTCGGCCAGTCTTCGTATTTCATCGAGCGCAGGAGCGCCTCTGTCTCGGACAGCCGCAGCCGCGGCGGGAGCGTGTGCTGAAGGACATGGAACATCAGCAGCGCCGAACCGGGCTCGGTCAGCGGCGTGCCGTCGAGATCTTGGGTGGAGCGCAGATCGAGCGCGTCCTGCATGAGCAGCGTCTCGCACAAGGCGATCGTCTCCTTGGCTCGAGCCTCGCTATCTTCGTCGAACGGCCCGATAATCTGCGGTCCCTTCTGCCCGTCGATGACGATGTCGTCGGGGTGCGGTAGCAGATGCGGTGCCGATCTGCCTTTGGCCGCGGCGTCGGCAAGCTCGGCCGAGTTCTCCTCCTTATAGCGCGCCCAATAGTCGTTGCCGGCTATGATTTCGCGGGCCTTCATCTGATCAGCTGTCCACATCAAATCCATGGCGAGCCCCTGCGAGCGAGTATTTCCCTTCGCGCCGGCCGTGAAGATCGCCTGGACCATGGCTTCCCGCATCGATACCTGGGTGAAGCGGTCCCCCTCGCGAATCGTTACCGGTTTCGCGGCGATCTTCAGCACTGCCTCCAGCGCGGGCTGTTCGGAAAGCCACAGATCCGGCGGGGCACCGCGCGGCCGCCCCTTTGGGTTACCGGACTGTCCCGGCTGGGGCCGGCTATGCTTCGGCGGGCGCTTGTAACCCTGACGGCGCACCTGGACCTGCCAGGTCGTTCCGCGCTTTCGTATCGTCGCCATTTGTCTGTCCAACGTTGTGACACGGTTGTGACAGACCGACTTTTGAAGGCTCTTCCGCTCAATTCGCCCAGGCGGACCACCAAGATAATCCCTGTTAAAACCGGGACTTAATGGCGGTGAGCGCAGTCCGCCTTGAACCCGTCTCTGCCTGCATTCCCTGTTCAGAGCAGAATCGCCAGAGAGCGCCTGTCTCTCGGCTCAGATGGGACCGCCACAGGAAAAATGGCGGAATTTCCGTGGGTTACCCGAAAGTCACTGTTGAATTGATGGGCCGATTTGCAGATTCTGGAGTGGTGTTCGTCATCGCTATCAGGGAAATCCGATTGTCGTTTAGCGGGATCGCGTTGTCGTCAGCCGGGACTGGACTGCTCGTTGGCGGGATCAGCTTGCGCGATTGCGGGATTGCTTTGCCGAATGGCGGTTCGGCATTGTCGTTATGCAGCGCTGCCTTGCCGTTAAGCGGGCAAGGATTGCTGCTTGGCGATGTCCGATGGTCGAATTCCGAAGAGGGCTCTGCGCGAGCGGATCCAGTGATGCGGACGAGTGGGAGCGTCCACGAAGTTCCTGTTCGTGCTGGAGCGATCATCAGGCACGTTCCAAAGCCGCGGCCTCGGACAACAGCCAATCGCCGAAGCGGTTCGCCATGCGAGGCCGCCGGCAGCACAGTCCGCACGCCAATCGCGGTGACCAGGCGGCAACTGACGCGAGCACTCTTGGCGATATCGACAGGATGCAACTCTCGGCCTACCATTACCTCAGGTTGGGAGATATATGGTGTCGGACGGTGAAGGTTTGATATCCGGTACGTTTGCTGATCACATCAGCATCGCCTTCTATCAAAACGAGATCGCTGCCATCAGCGAGATCAAGGTCGACAACAGCCTGGATCGCGATCTGGTTGACGTCGAATTGTTGATTGAAACGGAGCCTGCCTTTGCCGAGCCGCTTTTGGTGCGGATCGACAGGATAGCGGCAGGTTCTTCACGGCACATTGCGCCGATCGATCTCAAGCTCGACGCGGCTTTTCTCCGTCAGCTGACCGAGGGGCTTCGAGCTTCGTTTGTCGTGACGGCGAGTGAAGGCGGCGCCGTGCTCTGGCGACTTGTCGTCGGCACGCAGATCTACCCGCCCTCCCATTGGGGCGGCACGGGAGCGGCGCCTGAACTGTTGGCGGCCTTTGTCCGCCCTAACGATCCGGTGATCGATACGATCCTGCACCAGGCCGCGACCAAGCTCGCGGAAGCCGGAATGCTGGCCGCGATCGACGGCTATGTGGCCGGGAACCGCCAGCGGAGCTGGGAACTCGCCAGCGCCATCTGGTCGGCGCTCGCCGGTCATGGCCTGACCTATGTGCTGCCGCCCGCAAGCTTCGAGCGGTCCGGCCAAAAGGTCAGAAGCCCGGCGGACATACTTGGCCGCCGGACCGGCACCTGTCTCGATCTGGCGCTCCTCTACGCGGCGTGTCTGGAACAGGCCGGCCTCAACTCCGTGCTCGTGCTGACGCAGGGCCATGCCTTCGTCGGGCTCTGGCTGAAGAAGGAGGATTTCTCGGCCGTCAGTACCGACGACGTCCAGATCCTGCGCAAGCGCCACGACCTGGAAGACCTCATCTTCATCGAGACGACGTTCCTGACGCACATGCCGCCGGCCCGGTTCACCGCAGCCGTCAACCAGGGTCGCGCTCAGGTCGAAGAGGGGGCGTCGCCGCTCGAGATCGCCATCGATATCGCGCGGGCGCGGGCCCGGCACATCAAGCCGCTCGATCTCGGGGAGAGGGTCGCCGCCGCGGCTCCGGCCGCCGACGAAGCCGAGATTGTCGATCTCGGGGTCGAGTCGGGACCGGGCTTCACCGAAGAGATCGTCCTTCGAGAAGAGCCCGACGGGCCGGTCGACCGGCTGGAGAAGTGGAAGCGAAAGCTCCTCGATCTGTCGCTGCGCAACAAGCTGCTGAATTTCAAGGACGCCAAGAAGGGCATCCAGATCGAGTGCCACGAGCCGGCCCGGCTGGAGGATCTTCTCGCCGAGGGCAATCGATTCAAGCTTTTGCCGGTTTCCGATGTCCTCAGTAGCGAGGATCCCCGGGACACGGGCCTGTTCCTGAGGCGTCGCAGCGATGACGGGCGACAGAGCTATGTCGTGCAGGCGATGGAGCGCTTCGAGCTTCACACGACGGTTACGGAAAAGGAACTGGACAAGCGGTTGCTGGATCTCTTCCGGGTGACGCGCACAGCCTTCGAGGAGGGCGGTTCGAACGTCCTGTTCCTGGCGATCGGTTTCCTCAACTGGACACAGAAGGACAAGGGACCGGTCCATCGGGCGCCGCTGCTGCTGGTGCCGGTGGCGCTGCAGCGCGCCAGCGTGCGCGCCGGCTTCCGGCTCGCCCTGCATGACGAGGAGGTCCGTTTCAACCCGACGCTGCTGCAGATGCTGCGCCAGGATTTCAAGCTTGCCATTCCCGAGCTGGAAAAGGGGCTGCCGACGGACCAGTCCGGTATCGACGTCAGCCAGGTGCTGCGGATCGTCCGTACCCATGTGAAGGAACTGCGCGGATGGGAGGTGACATCCGAGGTGGTTCTTTCGACGTTTTCCTTCACCAAATTCCTGATGTGGCGGGACCTCGTCGAACGAACGGAACTCCTGAAGCGCAATCCCATCGTCAGGCATCTGATCGATACGCCGAAGGAACAGTATGGCGACGGCGGTCCCCTGCCTGACGCCGAGCAGATGGATCGCGACTATCACCCGGCCGACATTTTCGCGCCGCTTTCCGCGGATTCGTCGCAGCTCGCGGCCGTCATGTCGGCTGCGGCGGGCAAGGATTTCGTCCTGCACGGTCCGCCCGGTACGGGCAAGAGCCAGACCATCGCCAACGTCATCTCCCAGTGTCTCGCGATGGGGAGGACGGTGCTTTTCGTGTCACAGAAGACGGCGGCGCTGGAGGTGGTCCAGCGGCGTCTCCGCGATATCGGCCTCAGTGAATATTGCCTCGAGGTGCATTCGACCAAGGCGCAGAAGTCCGCGGTCGTCGGGCAGTTGAAGCAGGCCTGGCACGGCCGCGGTGCCCCGACCTCGGAGGATTGGGGTTCCGCGGCGTCGCATCTGGCCGGCCTCCGCGACGAACTGAACGGTCTGGTCCTGGCGCTGAATCGGCGGCACTCGAACGGCATGACCGCGCAGACGGCGTTCGGCCGGGTCGTGGCGCATCGCGCCGGCTATCCGGGGCTCAAGTTCGGATGGCCGCCGGCCGAGCACGACATCCAGCAATTGGCCGACATGCGCGACATGGCGCGCGAACTGAAGACCACGATCGGGGCGGTGGGCGACATTGCCGATCATCCGCTGCGCGGTCTCGGAGCCTTCGAATGGGACCCGTATTGGCGCTCCAAGATGGAGCGCGCGATCCAATCCTATATCGACGCGCTGACCCTGCTGCAGCGAGACGGCAGCGCCTTTTCGAGGGCGCTGGGTTTCGAGCCGGCGGCGGACGCGGCGAGCCTCCATCGGCTGATCGAATTCGGCGCCATACTGGTGGAGCCGGCAGGGACGGCGGGCCAGGCTTTCCTGGGGCCTGCCGCCGCTTCGATCCGTCGGGCCATTGCCGATCTGTCGGATATCCAGCGCCAGTCGGCCGATCTCTCGAAGACCCTCGTCGGGCAATACCGGCCGGCGCTGTTTCGGCAGGACCTCCCACGCCTGCTGGACGAGTGGATTGCGGCGACGCAGGCCAACTTTGTCACGCGGGGCAGCAAGGAGCGTCGTGTCAGGGCCCAGCTGGAGCCGTTCTGCACGACGACGATGCCGGCCAATGTCGGAGCCGAGCTTTCCGGCCTGATCGAAATCCAGGCGCTGGAAGCCAAGGCAGAGAAGCTGGCCGACGCGTTCCGGGCGTTCCCTGGGCTTTGGGCGGGTCTCGCAACCGATCTTCGCCAGATCGAACCCATGCTCGATTGGGCGCGACGTCTGGAAAGCGCCCTGGTCCCGGTGGGCGCCGCGTTCGGTTTTGCCGTCGAAGATCTGCATGACTACGTCGTTCGTCTGCGAACCGAGTATGCGCAACATCTCGGTAGCGAAGGCGCGATCACGCGCGCCTTTCAAGCGGCGACCACCGCCTGGGATTGAATGGCCGAGTCGCGCGCCGCTTTGGACGGTCTGGCCGATGTCGCTGCGCTGGATGCCGTTTCGAATTCCGGCGCCGCATGGATCGATCACAATCTCGAACTGGCGGGCTGCTGGCTCTCGGGGCTCGACCGGGCGCAGTCCTGGTCGGCCTGGACGGACATCACCGCCCGCGCCGAAGCTGCAGGTCTTTCGAGGCTCGTCGCCGCTGTCGAAGACGCGACGCTGCATGCTGATGAGATCCCGACGGCCTTCGAAGTCGCCTATGCCAGATGGTGGGCCGATCTGGTGGTCGCGCAGGATCTCACCCTCCGCCGCTTTCTCTCGGCTCGGCACAACGATGCCATCGCGCGGTTTCGCGCGGCCGATGAGCGCGTTGCGGAATTGACCAAGCGTATCGTGCGAGCCCGACTTTCCGGCGACGTGCCTGGGCCGACCGCCTTCGGCTCGGATGCGGAGTGGGGGACCCTCGCTCACGAGATGCAGAAGCGCGCGAAGCTGCAGCCCCTCCGGCAGTTGTTCGGGAAGATACCCAATGTCCTCACCCGGCTGACGCCCTGCGTGATGATGAGCCCGCTTTCGATTGCGCAATATCTTCCGCCCGACGCCAAGCCGTTCGATGTCGTGATTTTCGACGAGGCATCCCAGATTCCGGTCTGGGATGCGATCGGGGCGATCGCGCGCGGCAACCAGGTCGTGATCGTCGGCGATCCGGAACAATTGCCCCCGACCAGCATCGGCGAACGCGGCGTCGACGAGATCGAGGACGGCAGCGACGTCGAGGACCAGGAGAGCATTCTTGACGCTGCCATCGCCTCGAACATTCCACAGAAAGAACTCGTCTGGCACTATCGCAGCCGCCATGAGAGCCTGATCGCCTTCTCGAACCACGCCTATTACCGCGGCCGGCTGGTGACGTTTCCCTCGCCGGTCACGGAGGATCGGGCGGTCCGTTACGTCCATGTCCCGCATGGCGTCTATGAACGCGGCGCCGCGCGGGTCAACCGTGCCGAGGCGCGCGCCGTGGTCGAGGCGGTGGTCCGGCGTCTGCGCGATCCGATGTTTGCCTGCGAACGTCTCTCCATTGGGGTCGTGACCTTCAATGGCGAGCAGATGCGCCTGATCGAGAACCTGCTCGACCAGCAACGCCGATCCCATCCGGAGATCGAGCCGTTCTTCGATCCCCTGCAGTGGCATGAGCCTGTCTTCGTCAAGAATCTCGAGAATGTGCAGGGCGACGAGCGCGACATCATTTTCTTTTCCATCGCGGTTGGTCCGGATCAGGCGGGGCGGACGGTTTCGACGGTCAGTTCGCTCAACAAGGATGGCGGGCACCGCCGTCTCAACGTGGCAATCACGCGCGCCCGGCAAGAGATGACCGTTTTTGCCACTCTCCGTCCCGAGCAGGTCGATCTTTCGCGGACGGCGGCAAGGGGCGTGCGAGATTTCAAGCATTTCCTGGAGTTCGCCGAACGTGGTGTTCGAGCCATGGCCGAGGCCTTTACCTCCGGCGCCGGCGAGACCGAATCGCCGTTCGAAGATGCCGTGAAAGCGTCGCTCGAAGACCGGGGATGGATCGTTCATCCGCAGGTTGGTGTTTCCGGGTTTCGCGTCGACCTCGGTATCGTCGATCCTGACGCGCCTGGCCGCTATCTCGCCGGCGTCGAATGCGACGGCGCCACCTATCACCGCTCCGC
>Ga0182736_1002237_pt1 | contig 15344 bp, 23 predicted proteins | sample eDN5th30CKraftBY_FD_128882 | JGI IMG/M metagenome (GOLD analysis project Ga0182736, IMG submission 128882) | Enriched backyard soil microbial communities from Emeryville, California, USA - eDNA 5th pass 30_C Kraft BY (version 2) (version 2) | ecosystem: Environmental > Terrestrial > Soil >... | reverse complement strand
TCGCAGCACGCCGGGCGCGACCTCGCGGAAGTTGTGCGTCCCCGGGATGTCCAGCCGTGTCACCAGCACCTGCCAAACTTGGTGGTACACCCCCCGGGACTTGAACCCGGAACCCACTGATTACGGGCCGGAGATCAGCCACGGCGAGCTCATCGAATGGATCGGCGGGCCGCTCGCCGGTGCCGTAATCGTACTACGCCTCTTGGCCCGTTCTGGGGCGTGGCGCAAGTAGCCGCAGGTTGGCAGCGTCGATCGGATGCAACCGGATACCTGGGGCGAGCTCATCGCCCGATTCCTTATCGACCTCGCTCGCAACGGCGCGAGCCCGGAGACCGTGAAGCAGCGCCGCCGGCAGTTGGTGCGCGCCGGCCGAGATCTCGGCGGCGACCCGCGCGAGGTCACGCGCGAGGTCCTGGCCGATTGGCTGGACTCGCATGGGTGGCTGGATTCGACGATGAAGTCACACCGCGCCGCGGTGCGCTCGTTCTACGGCTGGCTCGTCGACGTCGACGAGATCGCCGTCTCCCCCGCTGCACGCCTGCGCGTCGTCAGGGATGCCCAGGAAGGCCCACGGCGGCTCCCGGCCAGCGACATCGCGGTCGCGTGGACGCAGCACGCTCGGGACCCGCGGGTCCGCCTTATGGGCAAGCTCGGCGCACGGCTCGGAATGCGCCGCGGCGAGATCAGCCGCGCCGACCGCGAGGACCTATTCCGCGACCTCCTCGGTTGGTCGATGCTCGTCAAGGGCAAGGGCGGACGCCGCCGGTTCGTGCCGGTGCCTGACGACCTCGCGGCCGAGATCCAGACCTACCCTCCCGGCCCGTTGTTCCCCGGCAAGATCAACGGCCGACTCTCCCCGGCCTGGGTCGGGACGCTCCTCAGCCGAGCGATGCCCGAAGGTCAGACGGCGCACATGCTGCGGCACCGCCGTGCGACCAAAGCGTTCGACGAGACCGGCGACCTTCGCGTCGTGCAGGAGCTCCTCGGTCATGCATCGATCGCGACGACACAGGTCTACGTGCACCGGACCGCGCGGCAGCTGCGCCGCGCGGTCGGCGGCAGCCTGTAGGCCCTACTCGCCCTCCGGTCGTCCGGTCACTGGATCGATCCGCGGCGGCGGATCCTCGCCGCGGATCGCCCAGGCGTTATCTCGGATCGCAGCGCCCACCGCGCCGCGGATGACCCAGTACGAGATCGCAAGACCGACCCCGACAATCGCAATAGTGATCAGGATCGATATGACAGGCTCCATGCCGTCACGGTAGCGGTTGAGGCTCGTCGCCGCGGCCGCGGAATGCGATCGACTGGAGGGTGCTGACCGCGCCGGCAAGGCCGGCGATCGAGGCGACCTGGAGCCAGTCGATGCCGATCAGGCCGGTGGCCGTCGCGAGGCCGGCGCCGATCGCGGCCTGGGCGGTGGTCGACACGGCACGGTCGGCGGTGTCGATCCAGAACTGGCGGGAGGCGTACTTGGACGTCATGGTTTCTTCTCCTTGCGTGCGAGGAAGTCCGGCGGTGCCGGCAGGGGGTCGTTGTTTGGGTTGTGCCGGTAGGCAAAGTCGACGAGCTCACGCGCCCACAGCCACAGCAGCCGGTTCTCCCGGGTGAGGAGGATCAGGAACGTCAGGACCGCGCCGAGCACGCCGCCGACGATCGTCAGCAGCGCGATGGGCAGAGCCTCGGTCACGAGCGCAGCCGCTCGGCGAGCTCGTCGGCCACGGCCGCGGCGATCGTCTCGGCGTCGACGCCGGCGGGCGGGTTGTCCTTGATCGCGCCGGGGACGGTGACGAGGTGCTGGAACGGCTTGCCCGGAGCGAGCGGGTAGTCGGTCGGCATGCCGGCGACCTTCGCGGCGAGTTGGTTCCGCAGGTACCAGGACCCGTTGGGCGTCTCGTCCCAGTAGTCGGGTGTGCGGCCGCCGTTGAGCGCGGTTGCGACGCGATCCTCGAAGGCGCGCGCGTCGGCCGAGAGCGTGGAGAGCTCTCGGGACAGCGAGACGATCGTCGGCGAGACGAACAGGTAGAACTCGCCGATGCCGTCGCGTCGGATCCTCTTGACGATCATGTCGTCCTCCTCGGTAGTGATGGGTTGGGTGCTGGCCGCCGCCCAGTCGGCGGGCGAGAGGTAGTAGGGCGCGGGGTCGGTCTGCATGCCGTTCACGATGAGCTCGTGGTGCAGGTGGATGCCGCGTGCGTTGCCGGTGGCGCCCATGGTGCCCAGGCGGTGGCCGGCGCGGATCTGCTGGCCGGGCTTGACGAGCACGACGGACAGGTGCGCGTATCGGGTCTTGTAGCCGAGTGGGCTGACGATGGTGACCAGGTGCCCGTAGTCGGGGTCGTGCAACTCGACGTCGACCGTGCCGTCGTGCGAGGCGTAGACAGGCCAGTCGTCCGGCGTGTGCCAGGCGTGGTCCTGCCCGCAGTACGAGTAGTCGCCGCGCGCGACCCGCGCCGGGTAGCGCGCCGCGTGCTCGGCGAACGTGTCGGACAGCGGCCCGGTCGTCGGGCGCAGCAGCTGGATGTCGCTCACAGGGGGTCCCCGATGAACCGCACGAACACACGATCGCCGCTCGCCCAGGTGAAGGGTGCGGTCGCGCCCAGCGGGGTCGTCGTGTTGAGGGTCCCCCAGTAGCGGACCAGGATCGTCGTGCCGGCGGGGTTGAGGAGCAAGACTGCCGGGATCACGCCGACGCCCTCGTCCATGAGGTAGGACTCGCCCTCGAAGCCGCGGGAGGTGGTGGCGGACGGGTTGGCAAGCGCCACGGCGAGCGTGAGGCTCAGCGCGCCCATGGTGGGCGAGGTGCCGAGCCGGATGACGAGGTCGTGCTCCACGCGCCCGGCGACGTAGCGTGCGCGGCCGGTGGCGGTGCCGCCGGTGCCGATCGTCAGGTTGGTGATGGTCGGCGTCCAGGTCCACCAGCCGGAGTCCCATGGCTTCCACACGCCCGCGGTATAGCGGTAGGTGGTGTCGGCAGCGATGACGTAGGCGAGCATCCCGGTCTGGGGTGACGGGATGCTCGCGAGGTTCGGGACGCCGGCGACCCGGGGGATCATGCCGGCGGCGATCGCGGCCGAAACGCTGTCCAGGCCGTCGTTGAGGAGCTCGCTCATGCTCTGGCCGGTGCCGTCGGCCTCCTCATAGCGGATGATGCCGAGCGCGTCGGTGGTGCTCATACGGGGACGTCCTCTCGCAGGGTGACTCGCATGGTGTTCTCGGGGTAGCTGCGGGCGATCGACAGGACGCGGCCGCGGATGACATCCAGTGGGGTCGTGACGAACGTGTCGCCGAGGAGCTCCAGCGTCCAGTCGGCGCGTGCCTCGAGCTCGTAGCGGGCCGCGCGCGACTCCAGCGCCCGGTAGATCTGCGCGGCCTGCCCGGCCCCCGGGAATGGCGTGTCGTAGGAGACCTGGTGCACGCGGGGCGCGACCCCCGCGTCGGCCTGGTAGGTGTCCCAAGCCTGGCGGGCGGTGCCCGTAGCGTCGGTCCACTTGTAGGACACGACGACGGCGGTGGGTTGGTCGGCTCGGCGGCGACCTTCGCGCAGTTCGGTGACGGTCTCCGCCGTGTCGAGATCGGCGCCCACGGGGTTGGGGAGCATCGTGTACGCGGGGAACGAGTAGCGCTCCTTGAAGAGGTAGAAGTCGTCGTGATCGTCGGCCCACAGCTTGAAGCCGGCCGCGCGCACGATCGGCATGAGGTAGTCGAACAGGCTCTGGCCCGGCATCCGCACGGCGTCATTGGCGGCGACCTCGGGCGGGAGCGTCTCGATCGTGTAGGCCAGGCGCAGGCCGGCCTCGGCGAGCGCCGCGATGACGAGCGTTGTCAGCGCGGTCGGGCCGGTGGGGCCGGTCGGGCTGACGGCGACGAGCGCATGGTCCTGCATCGTCGCTTCCGCGTTGGCGAGGTCGAGGTGCAGCACGCCGGCACGGTGCTCGAAGTCCGCGTCGCGCACATGCAGGCGCCGGGTCGTCACGAGCGCGGGCTCGTGGGAGCTGGAGGCGTCGTCGTAGCTCGCGTAGAAGGCGTCGGAGAGATCTCCGAGCGTGCCGCCGAGGATGCCCCACGCGACCGTCAGTGCGGCGAGAGAGCCCGCGGGGGTCTTCAGCGTCGTGAGGTCGGCGAGCGTGATCGACTGGCCGTAGAGCTCGCGCGTGGTCAGCTGCACGACGACATCGAGATCGGTGTCTTTGAGCTCGAGCGCGAGCTCCACGTCCGACGGGACGGCGAAGAGCTCGCCCTGCGTGGACGGGCTCCACGACTCGTCGTCGGTGATGGTGGACCGCAGGACCGTCAGCGCCAGACCGCGCAGCGTGGTCGGTTCCACGACGCGAGCGCGCTGCGCGAGGCTGACGGTGCGGGCGCTCACGCGGTCACCTCAGCGGTGATGATCCACTCAGCCGCAGTCTCAGGATCCAGCGTCTTCGACACGGCGCCCGTGAGCCGCACCGTGGGCGGGAGGTCCGGCTGCGCGGCGTCGCTCAGGCTGATCAGCAGGCCGGCCGCGAGCGCAGCCTCGAGGTCGCCGGCGTCGTCCGAGTCGGGCAGGTGCGCCTCCAGCTTGAGCATCGCCGGTGCTGCCGGGTAGACGGTGTACGCGGCGGGACCGTGGAGCACGTCGTGCTGCACGGTGCGCGATCGGCGCTCGCTGCTCATCGTCGAGATCTCGAGCACAGCCGTGCAGCTGCCCGTCGCCCAGGCGATCGTGGTAGCCATCACAGCACCGGCTTTCCGTTGCGGTCGACCGGCTCGACGGTGACCGTGAGTCGGCGACTGTTCAAGTCGCGCTGCATGGCTCGCCAGACGCCGTCGACGTCGGGCAGGGTGAGGCCCAGGCGGGTGTTCACGGTCTCGGGAATGTCGTCGAGGTCGCCCTTGAATCGGGTGACGTTGGTCGTCGCCTGGCGGGTGTCGACGTCGATCAGGATTTCGGTGCCGTCGTCGAGTGTGAAGAGCTTGTTACCGAGCTCGTCGACTTCCATCTGGGCCGTGCCGGCGGTGTCGAGGACCGCGCGGAGGTAGGAGTCCTGCCACGCGGCGAACTCGCGGTACTGGTCTTGCGCCTGGCGCGTCTCGTCGATCGCGGCGCGCAGCGGCGCGGTGCTGGATTCGAGGTTGAGGTACAGCTGATTCGCGACCTCGCCGTTGCCGTTCGCGAGCTTCTCGACGTTCTGCTGCGCCTCGGCATACTTGGCATTGACGATGTCGATCGAGCCGGAAACGCCGGCCCAGGCCTGCGCGATGACCTCGGCAGGTAGGCCGAGCTCGTCGCTGATTCGCTTGATGTCCTGACCGTGGTCCGCGTAGGCGTCGGTCATGCGCGAGATCGTGGCGGCGGCCGAGGACCATTCGTCGATACCCGATTGGGCCATCTCTTTGAACTGCTCGGTGACGCGCTGCTTGGTCGCCTCGGCGTCGGCGACCAAGCCCTGGATCGCGGAGCCGATGAGGCCGACCCCGACCGCCGCGCCGCCGGCGGCGAGCGCGAACGGTCCGGTGAGGGTGCCTGCGATGCCGCCGAGTGTGCCCTGGGCGAGATCCTGGATCGACCCCATATCCCCCTTGAAGCTGGAGGCGACCTCGGAGAACTTCGCTTTGCTCTGGTCGCCGAATGCTTCGGCAGCGTCGCCGGATTCCTTGAAGCTGCTCTTCGCCTTGGCCGCGGATTGCCGGTAGGCGTCGTCGATCTCGTCGGCGGTCTTCTTCGTCTCCTTGCGGAGCGTCTCGGTACGGTCCTGAGCGACCTCGAGCTCGCGCTCGAGCCGCTCGGGCCCCTTGGACTTGCCGAGGTCGGTGATCGCCTGCTCGGCGTCCTCGAGCGGTTCGATGACGTCGGCCTTGAGGCCCTTGCGGAATGCCTCGCCGTCTTCGGCGATGCCGATCTCGATCGGTGGCTTGGCCATGTCAGGTCGCCTTCTCGACGGCTTCGTGGACCGCACGCACGGTCGTCTGGATCCACAGCGCCGCGAACCGCGGGATGGTGTCCATAGCGGCCGGGTAGACCATGTAGCCGCCGCGCTGGCGCGGCAGGAACCGGGTGCCGGATCGCATCGTGTAGGACTTCCCCTTGCGGCTCACGCGCTTGACCAGGCGGTCCGGGTTGGAACCGAACTCGATCGCCTTGGCGAGGCGCTCGAGCGGTGCCCCGGAGTGGAGCTTGCCGGTGCCGGCGCGCAGGAACACGTTGCGGGTGGTGACGCCGACCTTGCCGGAGTCGGCGAGGCGCTCCTCCAGGGTGGAGCGCCCGCCGTGCTTCCAGAGCTCGTCCTCCCAGATCGGTGCGGCCTCAGCCTTGGTCGCCTTACCGATCTGGGTCCGCACCTCCTTGTCGAGGTCCTGCATGGCCAGCATGAGGATGCGGAGCGGCGAGTCGATCAGCAGACTGATTCGACCCGCCATGATCAGGCCGTCGGGGTGAACGCGACGTCGACGGCCTCGTAGGTCATCGACCCGGCGGCGAGGGTGCCGCCGGCACCGCCAGCGGGCAGCGGGCTGCCGATGATCTTGAAGGCGTAGGTACCCCCGGAGACGGCGGCCTCGCAGGTCAGGAGCACGCCGATGTTCGCGAGCATGAACCGCTGGAGACCGGTCGCCGTCGCGTGGTCCTGGATCGCGTCGACGGCCAGCTGCCAGCTGACGACATCCGCGCCGACGAGGTGGTCCACGCCGGCGACGTCGGTGTAGCGCTCCACGCGCGTCGACGGCGTGAGCGTCGCGGATCGGATGTGGGCGGACTGTCCGTTGGTCCCGATCTTGACGGGCATCTTGACGAACACGGGGACTGCGGCGATCTCGGCCATGGTGGCTACTCCTCGGTATCGGGGTCCGGCTCAGGGTCCGGGTCGGGGGTCGGTGGGTGGGTGAGGCCGGCGAGCACGTCGACGTCGAGCTCCCAGCCGAGGTACGGGGCGAACTCGGCGGTCTTACGCGCTCCCGTCCAGGTGATCTGCTCGTCGAGCGTGAGCGCGATGATGAGCTCGAGGACATGGGCGTCGATCTCGTCCTCGGCCTTGCTCACGTCCTTGCGGTCATCGACGACGATCAGACGCATATGGCAGGTCACGAATCCGGGCGGGAGGTCCCGCCGGTCCAGCGAGTGGTACTCGCAGTAGACCGTCGGGCGGGCGAGCTCGCCCGGTGTGACCAGGCCCGGCTTCGGGTCCCATCCCTCGGGGAGGTAGGGCTTGACGCGCTCCACCAACCATGGGCGGACGGTGGCCAGCGGCGACGGCTCAGAGGACATGGGGTTTCCCGTCGACCGGGCGGATGATGCCGCGGATGGTCTTGTCCAGCGGCCTCGGCGTGAACGTGAATCCGCCTTCGCCGATCTCGCCGTCCTCGTTCCCGCGGCCAGCGTTCCAGAGGTTCTTGGCCTGCTGGAGTTGCGCGTAGACGTAGCGCACGGGCGGCGCGAACGGCTCGCCGTCCAGGAGCGCCAGTACGTTGTCGATCGTCTCCTGGTCGTACCCGAGGCTCGCGACGTCCTCGGCCAGCTGCTCGAGCGGGTCGAGGAGCTCGGCGCCGTACTGGAGGACCTGCCCGCGCGCGACGTCGAGGATCATCCCCGTCAGTTCGAGGTTGATCAGCGGCGCGTCGCGCCAGGCTCCGAGGAGGCGCTGTTGCGCCTCCTCGGAGTCGACGGTGTACCAGTCGGGCATGGTGTCCTCAGGCCAGGCGCAGCCAGGTGACGGTGCCGTCCGTGACGGTCGCGCCGACCGCCGGGGCGGACGGTGCCGAGCCCGCGGACGTGCCCGCGGCGACGCAGCGGTAGACGACCGCGGAGGCCTTGACCAGCTGGCCGTACGTGTACGCCGTGGTGTTCGCTCGGGCCGCGGGGGTGCCGACGCGCACGACCGCTTCGGGGCGGACCTCGAACGTCTGGAGGTAGCCGTGGATGGCGCGGTCGATGCCGCCCTTGGCGATCTCGAGCGCGTCGATGTGGAGCGGTCCGCCGGGGAGCTCGTCGAACTCGATGGCGCGCTGGGCGCCGACGATGACCGAGGCGGTGTCGTCGATGCCGGTCTCGCCGAGGACGAGCTGCACGTCGCCGTCGGCCTGGCCGTCGGCGTTCGTCGACAGGACGAGCTTGACGAACGCGGGCATGTTCTCCTCGCCGCCGGCGGCGTAGGCGATCTGCTCGTAGGCGATCTCGTTGAGGATGCCGAAGGTCGGCAGGTCGCGACGGTAGTCGGACTTGCGGGCCTTGACCGCGAGGATGCCCTGGATGACCTGCCCGACCGCGGCCGGGTAGTTCGCCGAGTACTTGGACGTGGCCGGGTCGACGGGTGCGCCGGACGCGATCTGCCAGGCGTCGAGGGCGACGTCATCGGACCAGATGAGGTAGTCCTCGGCGATGAGCTTGAAGAACGCCTCGAGGACCTCGGCGCCGCCGGGCAGGTCGGAGAACTCGCGGGCGATGTCGGCGCCCCATGCGAAGCGGGCGAGCGTCGACGCCGACTCCTGGGTCCAGCCGGTACCGGACGCGATCGCGGACTTGTTGCCGGCCCAGGTCGACGTCGGCGCGTACGTGTCGACGGGAGCGCCGGACGTGCCGCGGTGGACCTTGTAGCCCTTCTTGCCCTCGATCGAGATGTCGGTGCCGGTCTTGCCGAGCGGCACGTACTGGCGCTCGTACTCGAGGCCCTGGTACAGCTGGCCGACCCAGCTCGGCTGGATCGCGTGGCCGCCGATCGGGAGCGATCCGGCGCCGCTGACCTTGACGTCGGACAGTGCCGCGAACAGGGTCGCGGGGTCGCCCGACAGGCGCGGGTTCGCCGACGCGAGGAGCGTCAGGTCGTCGGAGGTCGCGGCGTTCAGCCGTGCCCGGTTGATCGCGGCGAAGATCTGGCGCGGCTCGGGGCCGCGCGCGCGGGTCTTCGCAGCGCCGCGGCGGGGCGCGCCGCCGAGGAGCGTCGCGGGAACGGGTCGGCGGACCGGGGCGCCCCGGCGGGCAGCGCGGGCCTGCACGGTCGCGGAGACTTCCTCGGGGTCGGCGTCGGGGTCGGGCGTGTAGACGACGTCGCCCTCGGGGGTCTCGACGACGATCTCGTCGGGCAGCGCGTCGGCGCTGACCTCGACGGTCTCCTCGTCGGTGGCTTCGACCTCGGCGTCGATCTCTTCGCCGGGGGCGGTCTCGGCGAGGAGAGTCGACGCCGGGATGATGGACCGGCGCTTGCCGGTGGTGCGCGGTGCGCTCATGGTGGTTGTCCTTTCGGGGGTGTCTTTCGCTGCGAGGAGGGTGGCGCCGGCGAAGGCCGGCTCTTCGACGAGGGCGGCGGCGAACACGCGACCGGAGGTCGCCTGGCCGTCGCGGATCTTGACGTCGGCGGCTTCGACCGACAGGTGCTTGCGCTTGCCGGACCGCGCGTCCGCGAACGCCGCGCGTCCGAGCGGAGTGTCGGCGAACTTGAACGAGGCGTAGATGCCGGACTCGGGCTGCTCCCAGACGCGGGTCATGCCACCGGCGACCCGCTCGCGCTCGTGCTCGAGGTTGAGGCTGGCGCCGGTCAGGTCGGCGGGGATCTCGAACGCGCCGGCCTGCACGGTGAAGCGGCCGATGTTGGATCGGGCTTCGACGCCGAACGGCACGAGGAGGCCGGTGGCGGTCTGGTCCTCGGCGCTGAACTCGAGCGTGCCGGCGTCGATCTGGATCGTGGCCATGTCAGTCCTCGCTCGTCTGCGGCTCGGTCGGGGTCGAGGTCAGGTAGTTGGACGAGTCGACGCGGATCGACATGCCGGTCTCGCACACGTCGTCGAGTGACAGTCGGGACTCGATCGCGTCGGCGTACTTGGCGAGGCCGAAGTCCCAGAGCTCGTTGCGCTGGGCGCCGCCGGCCTCGCTGGAGTAGTGGATGTCTCCCCCGCCGGACTGCTTCGCGCCTTCGACCAGGCCCGCGGGCAGGCCGGCGTGGTTGGCGATGTCGAGCCGGTTGGCGTTGCGGCCGGACTCGAACAGGTCGGTGGGCAGCTGACCAGGCATGTCGACGCTCACCCAGTCGGGCTTGAGCGCGGTCGCGCCGCCCTTGCCGGAGCGGTTGGTCTTCCAGGTGTTGAGGAACAGCTGACGCTCCTCGGAAGTCCAGCCGTCCCAACGGTCGGCGGCGAGCGACAGGATCGTCAGCGCGACCGGATTCTCGATGCGGTCGCGGTAGGCGGCTTCGATCGAGCGGGCGTCGGCGATCGTGTCGTACCCGTCGAAGAGCATGCCGTTGGAGCCGTAGCCGAGGCGGATCGGGACGATGTGCTGGAGGTAGCGGGCCGGGATGTCATCGTGGGTCGCGGTGACCGTGCCGTTGTCCTCGAGGGTCCAGGTGCCGTAGGGCAGGTGGAGCGCGTCGTAGGGCAGGCCGTGATCGAGCTTGAAGCCGATCGCGGCCCAGCCGCACATGAACAGGTCGGACGCGACGCCCCAGCGCAGGTCACGCGGCGGTAGCCCGCTCGCCGAGGACAGGAGCCAGCGGGGCTGCTCCTTGGCCTCGGTGTCGCCGTCGTAGAGCCGCCAGGGCATGCGGGCGAGGACGCCGCAGGTGATGTCGTGCGCGCGCTTGACGGCGGGGACCTTGAGCGCCGACTCGCGGGTCAGGGCGGTCGGGATGTCCGGGTAGAGGTCGGCGACGATGAGCTTGCCGAGGTCGGGCTCGGGCGCGTAGGGGCTCGCGATCATCGGCGGCATCGCGGAGAGCGGCCGGCGCAGGAAGTCGAAGAAGCCCACGAGCGAGAGGCTCGCGCGCACTTTCGCTATCGGACGAATCCCCCGGCGTGTCGCTCGGCGTTGAGGAGCGCGCGACGCGCCTGCGTGCGGTCGGGGTGGCAGCGTTCCTCGTGGTCCACACCGGCCCGCCAGGCGGCGATCTTGTCCCACGCGAACGCGTACCAGTGTGGGCAGTCGGCACAGGTGACGACGACGCCGGAGGCGCGGCTGATGTCGATCTGGATGGCGCCGGGTTCTCTGGTCATGGGGGTCCTATCCGAAGTACATTGCGTCGGCCGGCGACGTGGGCTTGGGTGCGTCGTCGAGGAACTGGAGGGCGAGCGAGCACGCCTCGAGCGGAGTGATGTCGGCGGCGTAGTCGTTGCGGGGTCGGCCGAATCCGAAGCCTCCATAGGTGCCGATCGCGCGCTTGATCGCGATCTCGGCGGCGCGCTCGAGGTGCTGCTGCCGACGGAAGTGGACGAGCACGCCGGCGTCGAGGAGCTTGAGCATCTTGGTCGCGCCGCGGCGCACGTCCTCGGTCGTGGCGGCGATGAGGCGCGCTGGCGGGGTCGCCCGCTGGAGTGTCTCGATCTCGACGCCAGCGGCCTGCGATGCCTTGTCGTAGATGATGGGCAGGTTGTACTTCCGGGCCAGCTGCAGCGCGGTGAGCGCGAAACCCTTGATACCGGCCTGATGATGCAGGAGGCCGATCGCGATGCGCTCGGGTTGCTCGGGTGCGGCGCCTTCGAGGGCGAGCGCCGAGGACACGAGATCCTCGGCCGCGGCGTAGTACCACGCCACGCCGAGCGACGCCCACAGGCCGTCTGGATGCACGGCCATGGCAAGCGCGAACTGCGCCGGCGCGGGCGGCAGGTCGCCGTCAAGACTGGTCCGCTCCCATGGGGCGGGTGCGATGATCCGGTCCGCGCCACCCTCGGTGCCGAAGAGTCCGAGGTACTCGCGCGTGAACTTGTCGCGGGGGAACTTGCGGAAGTTGCGTTCGACCGCATCGAGCGGAGTCGTGTAGCCGACGCCGGGATGATGGATCTCGATGAGCTCGCGCACGCGGGCTCGAGGGTGCTCGGCGCTCGGTTCCCAGTCCTCGAGCTCCTCGGGGTCGACGCTCTGCGGGACGCCATGGCGGATGACGCCGGCCGTAGGGTCCTCGAGCGTGTCGTAGAGGAGGTTGCCGGTCGTGTAGGACGCGGCGGTGCCGGAGGCGATGAACTGCGCGCCGGGTTTCGTGTCCATGGTCGGGAGCACCGAAACGATGAGGTCGAGCGAGATCTCGGGGTCGGCCTCACCGGCCTCGTCGACCCAAGCGACGTCGAAGCCGCCGGAACGGAAACCGTCCGAGGTCGGGGCGTACAGCGCGAAGTGGTTGCCACGGCGGGCCCAGCTGATCGACTCGGAGCCCTTTCCCTCGTTGATCTTGAACGGCATCGACTTGGGATCGGGGTAGACGCGGCGGATCGGGGCAACCATGTCGAGGAGGAACCGCTCGCGGCCCTTCTGACCGCCGCCCACCATGGTGACGGTCCAGCCCATGACGTAGTCCTCGCGCTCCTGGCCACGCCCGAGGAGGACGCATTGGATGCTCGTTGTCTTCGTGGTCCGTCGCGGCTCAAGCACGGCGTTCAGCAAGTGCCCCGCGCCGAGCTCGTCGGCGATGACGAGTTGGATCGGGGTGGGTCCTCTCTGTCCGTCACCGGCTCGGACCCGCTGGTCAAGGCGCAGGAGCCGAGCACCCTCGAGGAACTCAGCGCGGCCCTGGTCTGTCGTGACGAGATCGGTCACGCGCAGCGGCTCAGGGATGCGGGAGCGCCACTCGAGCCAGACCGATTCGTGCTGGAGGTCGGCGAGCGAGGGCTGCACGCCGGAGCGGGCCGAGGTGATGATCTTCGTCACGGTGCTGGCGCGGCCGCGCGGCGCAGGTTTGGTGGTCATTGTCCTGTCATTTCAGGGGGAGGAAGGGCTGAAGAGCCTTCGGCGGGGGTGACACTTTCCGAAGAAAAAAAGCTGGTCATAGCAGCATCCCGTCGAGCACGCGGGCGACTGCGCCGGACCCGTTGAACAGGTCGGTCATGGTGTCGGTCGATGGGTCGTAGCCGAGGACCTCGCAGATCCAGAGGGTCCAGTCGCGGGGCTTAGCACCGGCGAAACCTGCGCGCGGCGTCGACGCGGTGAGCGTGTTGCGCACGCGCCGACCGCGCTGCTCGTCGACGCTGCGCCGGGTGGTCGGGACGTAGGCGATGACGGGTTCCCACATCGAGAGCACTCGTCGACGCGACGGGAGTGCGTTGGGCTTGTGCCAGGACAGCAGCATCACGTCGGCGGGCAGGCTCGGCATGCGCATGTAGGCGGGTAGCGAGTCGACGTCGAGGGCGATGGCCCAGCCGTCGTAGTTGGCGACGAGCTCGGCGATCAGTGCGTCGTGTCGGGCGGCGTCGTCCCACTCGGCAGCGCGAGGGTGGGAGTCGGCGCGAGGGTGGGAGTCGGCGCGACGTAGATTCTTGCCGAGCCCCCTCCCGGTGCCGTACCAGCGGTCTGACTTGCCGAGGTAGGGCGGGTCCGCGATCGCAAGCCTCACCATCCGAGGAGTCCTGTCGTGCTCGACCGCACGGCGGCTTGTCGGGCCTGGCCCATGCGCCCGCCGGCGGCGCGGTTGCCCTGGCATCGGCCGGTCTTGTACCGGTGCTCGGGCGCGAGGTTCGACAGAGCGTGCCCGCCTTGCGGGTCGCGGTGACCGACGTCGTACGTCTGCTCGGGGTCGATCTCGCGTCCGCAGCGCCAGCATTCGACCTCGCGGCCCGACCGGCGGGCGGCGGCGACCTGTTGCCGGATGATGCGGGCGTTCTTCCGGTACTCCGGGTCCTGGTGCTTGCGGGTCATCGCTGGGCCGATGTGAGGTGCCAGCCGTGGCAGCGGTCGCAGGCGTAGGCGCGGATGGGTTTCTTGTCGCTCTCGCGGTTCTCGCGGCGGCGGATGGTGCGCAGCGCGGCGCGGGCTTGGGCGCCGGATGCGAATCGCTTCTTGCCGCAGGTGTGGACGCTCACGCCTCGCCCCAGCGCAACGGGCCGATCTGGTGCTGGCCGTCGTGATCGGCGGGCAGCTCGCAGAGGCGTGCGTGGCCGCACACGGCTGCGATGTGCGTGAGGTCGTCGCTCGTGAGTGGTCGGCCGAGAGGTCCGGCGTCGACGAGTGCCAGAGCCTCGTCGATCTGCGCCTCGATGGTGGGCTCCTCGACTGCTCTGAACTTGGCCCAGACTCGCTCGCTCATCGTGATCCTCCTCCGAGGCTGTATCGGTTGGGCGCGCACTCGGCGCGGTGGGTGGCGTAGTCGTCCTCGATGCGGATCTCCACGAGCGGGAAGATCAGACCGCAGGCGCTGCACTGGCCGTAGATCGTGGCGCTCATGACGCGACCGCCTCGGCCGCGTAGTCGCCCTTCGCGCAGATCGGGACGCCGCCGCCCGTGACGTCGACCAGCGGGTGCCCGAAGGCGCACACGTCGACCTCGCGCGCGCGTGCTGTACCCAGCTGGGGAAGTGATTCAGATTTGTAGGGTGGTTCTAAGGATGGTTCGGTGGGCGCTACCGCCCCTACCCCCCTGGGCGCTACCGCCCCTACCCCCTGGGCGCTACGGCCCTCCCCTGGCGCTACCGCCCCTGGCTCATCCGGCGAGTTATCCACAGGCTCGTCGGTGGCTTCGATCGCATCCGCAGCTGCCCGTCGACCGACGTCCTGGAAGCGCGGTCGACGGCCTGCGCGAGTGTCGCGGTGCTGGGACGAATGGTCGCAGAACGGCGGGCAGATCAGGTTGATGACGTAGAGGTTCGGGCGAGCGTAGTCGGGCGTCTGAGCGCGCCCACCGGCCCCCGTGACGACCTTGAGCTCTCCGAGCTCAACGAGACGCTCAACGGCCCGTCGCGCGTTGCGGATATCGACGTTCGCGAACGCAGCGAGGCGCGCGTAGGACGGCCACGAGCCGCCCTCGCCGTCGTGATCGGCGATCGCGAGCATGACGAGCCTCGCAGTCCCGGTCGCCTTAGAGTGCGCCCACACGAGCGCTTGCGCGGCGTTACTCATGGCGCGCCGTACCGGATCGCGAGGCCCGCGCCGAGCGCAATGCCGGCGTAGACCGCTACGACGATGATGATCGCCCAGGCAGCACGCGAGCTCAGACCACCCGGCGGGGTGTAGGTCGTACGTCGAGATTTGGACATGCCGCCAGCGTTTCGGCGCGACACTCACAATCATGGATTGATCGCGGCGTGTCGAGATATCGACGCTCGGTGCTAATCTCGGCGCATGACCGTAATCAACGACACCGGGCTCAGTTTGGCGAAGCGCCTACGCACCGCGCGCCTCCTCGCGGAGCTCGAGCAGGCGGACGTTGCTCGAGCGCTCGGCGTCGGCCGATCGACCATCTCGAACTGGGAGACGGGCGTCAGCGAGCCGCCGGCGTCCGCCTTCGTGGGCTGGGCGCGCGTCACAGGTCAACCGCTGGAATGGTTCGCCGATGGTGTGGAGTACACCCCCCGGGACTTGAACCCGGAACCCACTGATTAAGAGTCAGTTGCTCTGCCAATTGAGCTAGAGGTGCGCGGTCGGAAGCGACCGACCGAGGAGCAAGACTACCATGTCAGGGAGCG
>Ga0182736_1002236_pt1 | contig 15357 bp, 17 predicted proteins | sample eDN5th30CKraftBY_FD_128882 | JGI IMG/M metagenome (GOLD analysis project Ga0182736, IMG submission 128882) | Enriched backyard soil microbial communities from Emeryville, California, USA - eDNA 5th pass 30_C Kraft BY (version 2) (version 2) | ecosystem: Environmental > Terrestrial > Soil >... | reverse complement strand
GGCTCAAGCCGCGCGTTCTTTCAGAAATGCCTCGTGCTCGCGCACGAGATCGCCGTTCAGCGCTTTTTGGATCAGCGCCCGCGTCTCCTTCACTCCATAGAGAGCGATGAACGAGCCGAAGCGCGGGCCGCGTGGCTCGCCCAGAAGCACCTGATAGATCGTGTTGAACCATTCGATCGACACGCCCGGCCGCTCGGGCGTGGCGCCCTTGGCCTTGAGATCCTGATAGCGCGGCTCGGCGCGGCCCACATTATAGATCTCTTCCTGGATCGCTTCCGCCGTCGCAGGACGCTCGCCGGTCTCGAAGGAGCCGAGCACCTCTTCCAGGCGCTTCAGCGACGCGGCTTCGACCTCGTCGGCCACGCGATAAGCCTTCTGCGGCTTCACGAAGTCCTCGAAGTAGCGCACGGCGCGCTTCACGAGGCTGTCGAGGCGCGGATGCGTCTCGGGCGACACGCCCGGCGCATAGCGGCGGATGAAGCCCCAGAGCACGTTGGGATCTTCGGAATTCGCCACTGCCACCAGGTTGAGCAGCATGGAGAAGGAAATCGTCGTGCCGGGCTGGTTGCCGCCGCCGGACGAGACCAGCTCGGGGGCTGGCGGCTTGCCCGAATGGAGATGCCAGACCGGGTTCATCAGGCGCGCCTTGGCATCCTGCGCCGGATACTTCTCCAGGAAAGTCAGGTAATCGTCCACCTGCCGCGGGATCACGTCGAAATAGAGCTTCTTCGCCTCGCGCGGCTTGTTGAACATGAACAGCCGCAGGCTGTCCGGCGTGCCGTAGGTCAGCCACTCGTCGATGGTGAGCCCGTTGCCCTTCGACTTGGAGATCTTCTGGCCCTTCTCGTCCAGGAAGAGTTCGTAATTGAACCCGTCCGGCGGCAGGCCGCCGAGCGCCTTCGCGATCTCGCCCGAGAGCTTCACGCTGTCGATCAGGTCCTTGCCGGCCATCTCGTAATCGACGCCGAGCGCCACCCAGCGCATGGCCCAATCGGGCTTCCATTGCAGCTTGGCATGGCCGCCCGTCACCGGCGTCTCGAAGCGTTCGCCCGTATCGGGATCGCGCCACACGATGGTGCCGGCGTCGAGCTTGCGCTCGTCGATCGGCACCTGCATGACGATGCCGGTCTTCGGGTGAACCGGCAGGAAGGGCGAATAGGATTGCTGGCGCTCCTCGCGCAGCGACGGCAGCATGATCGCCATCACGGCATCGTAGCGCTCGAGTACCGTGAGCAGGGTCTTGTCGAAGCGGCCGGCCTTGTAGCACTCGGTCGCGGACATGAATTCGTAGTCAAACCCGAAGGCATCGAGGAATTCGCGCAGGCGCGCATTGTTGTGATGCGCGAAGCTCTCATGGGTGCCGAAGGGGTCCGGCACCTGGGTCAGCGGCTTACCGAGCGCGGAAGCCACGAGATCCTTGTTCGGGATGTTGTCCGGCACCTTGCGCAAGCCGTCCATATCGTCCGAGAAGGCGACGAGGCGCGTGGGAATGCTGTCCCCGGTCAGCACTCGGAAGGCGTGACGCACCATGCTGGTGCGCGCCACCTCGCCGAAGGTGCCGATATGCGGCAGGCCCGAGGGGCCGTAGCCCGTCTCGAACAGGGCCTCCTTCTTTCCCGTCCGTTTGAGCCGCTCGACGAGCTTGCGCGCCTCCTCGAAAGGCCAGGCATTGGCAGTCTGGGCGGCTTCAATCAGGGCAGGATCAAGGGTCAGAGGGTGAGACATGGGCCTAGTGCTTGCAGGAAATGCTTCCAGAAGCGCGGCACACTAGGGATGACGGCAGCAAGGGTCAATGCGGTAAACCTGTCCGCGTCAGTCGGACGACGAGTCAGAACGGGCTGGTCGGGAAGAAACGCAGATAGAGCTCGGCGTACTTTCCCTCCTTCCAGAGCTGCTGCAGGGCGAAATCCAAGGCACGGCGCAAGGCGTCGTCCTCGGTCCGGGTGATGAAGCCGATGCCCTCGCCGAAGAAGCGGCTTTCCAAGTAAGGCCCACCAGAGAAGTCGCAGCAGCCGCCGGCCTCCTCCCCGCCGATCCAGAGTGCGAGACCGAGGCCATCGGCGAACAGGTAATCGATCTCCCCGGCCTTGAGGGCGGCCTGGGCGGCGGCCAGTTCCGGAAAAGGCTTGAGATTGCCGCCCGCCATGAAGGCTTTGGCGAAGGCCTCATGGGCGGTGCCGCCCACGACCCCGATGGTCTTACCCTGGAGCGTGCTGGCTTCGGGGGCCGGCTGATTGCGGTCCTTGCGCACGGCGAAGCGCGCCGGAATCTTGAAATAGGGACCCGTCACGGCAAAGCGGCCTCGCAGGTCCGTCGTGATGGGAATGGCCGCAGCCACCACGTCGCCCTGACGCTCCTGCAAGGCATCGAGCAGCGTATCGAAGCGGCGGACCTGGATGGTGCAGGTCAGGCTCAGCCGCTCGCAGGCGGCCCGGGCGAGTTCCACCGAGAGCCCGGTCGGATTGCCGTCCAGCCCCGGAAAATGCAACGGCGGGAAATCGTCGTCGACGAGAAAGCGGATCGTGCGGTTGGCCGGAAGCTCGGGCCGCTCCAGGAGCGCCCGGGGATCCCAGAAATTCGGGATCGTCACGCCCTCGGCCTGTGCCGCGCCGAACATCAGCAGGAGAGCCGGCAAGACTCCACTCAACCTGAGGCGGTTGATCTTGGAGAGGAAGCGCGCCATCAATGTAACAATATCAAGTACCATAAGTTGATGTTCTCTTGCACGCGACCCGGCACCCACCAACAGCGCTCCGTGAAAGCGTCTGCTCATGAGGCAGGGTCTAGCGGAGCCAAGCCCACAGTCAACAGCGCTGCCGATCGAGATCGGCTTCCTGGCCCATCATGGTCATGCCCCGGAGACGCTGCGCCAGGCCGGGATCCTCGCCCGTTTCGCCGGGGTCTCGGCGGACGAATTCCTGCTGAGGCACGACCTTGTCGACGAGGACGAATTCTATCGCGCCCTCGCGGCCGAGCTCGGGCTGCCGTATCTGGCCGCCCCTCGCCTGTCGCAATCGACCCGTTATCCCGACAGCATTCTGGCGGGCATCGCCCCCTTGGCCGGACCGAGAGCGGGTTCGTGACAGCGCCCCGCGGCAGCGCGCTCGCCCGGCTTCTCGGAGCCCGGCTCCCCAGCCCGTCGCTTGCCGTCACGTCGCCAACGCGCCTGAGACAGGCAATCTTTCGCGCGCAGGGTCGGCGGATCGCCGACAGGGCCGCTTCAGATCTCGCCGAGCAGGCTCCCGAACTAGCGACCGGCCTTGGCTATGGGCAGATCGCCGTCCTCTTCACCGTCCTGACGCTCACCGCATTCGGCATCGGCCACGCCCCCGGTCCGACTCTCACGGTCATGGGTTTTGCCCTGGGGCCATTGTTCCTGGGCCTGATCGTCCTGAGGCTCGCAGCGTCGGTTCTCAAGAACCCCGTCGAACCGGCGGCCGAGGCTCTACGTGCCGAGGATGCGGATCTTCCGGTCTATACGGTCATCGCGGCGCTCTATCGGGAGAAGCGGGTGGCCGCCAAGCTCATCCAGGCCCTGTCACGGCTCGACTATCCCGCGTCCAAGCTCGACATCAAGCTCGTGCTCGAAGCGGATGACCGGGAAACGCTTGATGTTCTTCAAGCCACGGATCTGCCGGGCAATGTGGAAATCATCGTCGCACCCAGGGGCCAGCCACGCACGAAGCCGCGGGCGCTCAATGTCGCCCTGCCCCTGGCACGAGGCCGCTTCACGGTCATCTACGATGCCGAGGACGTGCCGGATCCCGGCCAGCTGCGTCTCGCCATCGCCCGGTTCGCCCGCCTGCCGCTGCACGTCGCCTGCCTTCAGGCCCGTCTGACCATCGACAACACGGATGATTCCTGGCTCACGCGGCTGTTCACCATTGAATACGGGGCTTTGTTCGACGTGTTCAATCCGGGTCTGGCCGATATCGGAAGCCCCATCCCCCTGGGCGGCACCTCGAACCACTTCCGCACCTCGGTGCTCAAGAGAATTCACGGATGGGATGCCTGGAACGTCACCGAGGATGCCGATCTCGGCCTTCGTCTGGCGCGACTGGGCTACGAGGTTAGGGATCTTCCTTCCTCCACCCTGGAGGAGGCGCCGGGCACATTGAGGATCTGGATGCGGCAGCGGACCCGGTGGATGAAAGGCTTCGTCCAGACGGCCACCACCCATTCGCGCAGGCCCTGGGCTCTGCTCCGGCAATTGGGCTTCTGGCGTTCCTACGGTGCTCTTGCCGTGACGTGGGGCATCGTGCTCAGCGCGCTGGTCTACCCGTTCTTTTCCGCATTGTTCCTGGTATCGTGGCTTTCCGGAACCGGCGGGCCCTCCCCCTCGCGCTGGGACATTGTCGCCCGTGCCTACAGCCTGACGCTGTTCGTGTCCGGAGCGGCAGCCATCATGATCCCAGCTCTGTTCGCCCTGCACAGGCGCCGGCTCTGGCGCCTTTTGCCCTGGCTGCCGCTTCTTCCGTTCTACTATGGCCTCGTGAGCATCGCGGCCTGGCGTGGCTTATGGGAGCTGGCGACGGCGACGTTCCGCTGGAACAAGACGAGCCACGGCCACGCCCGGACGTCACGCTCTGGATCGGTTCAGAAGCACCAGGCGAGAGTGGTCAGCACGAGGTCGTTGAAGATAGCGCCGCCGTAGCGCCACCAGAGGATCCCGCCGGAGCCCACTAGGCACAGGACCGCCCCGACGAGAAGGCCCATGCGGACCCGCCGTTCCTGATGGCTGACCTGACCGGTATCGACATTCATCTTTGCGTTTCCACAAGGTGCTGGGACAAGCAGTATAGAGAGCCGCCATTCCAAGGGAAAGGGATCAGGCCCCGAGCCAGTTCCGCAGCCGGGAGAGGCGGGGCTCCTCCTCCTGGGCGACGGCCTGAGCTAGCGCGGCCCGGCTGCCGACCAGGACGACGAGGCGGCTTGCACGCGTCACGCCCGTATAGAGGAGCTTGCGCCGCAGCATGGAGCCCTGATGCAGCGCCACGGGAATGATCACCGCCGGATATTCCGACCCTTGCGCCTTGTGGATCGTCACCGCGTAGGCAAGCGCCAATTCATCGAGTTCCTTGAGCGTGTAGACCACGAGCCTGTCGTCGAATGCCACCGTGATCTCCCCGTGCTCCCGGTCCACTTCGCGCACGATCCCGACCTCCCCGTTATAGACATCGCGCTCGTAGTCGTTCCTGACCTGCATGACCTTGTCGCCGGGACCGTAGACCCATCCGGCGCGGTGAAGGCTCTCGGGCCCCGGCGGATTGAAGATCTGCTGCAATTCGCCGTTCAGCATATGCGTGCCGAGCCGCCCGCGATTCATCGGACACAGCACTTGGACGTCGCGCACGGGATCGAGACCGAACTTTCTCGGGATGCGGTCGCGCATGAGGATCGTCATCTTGGCCATGGCGTCGGCAGGCGCGTCGGCCTCGACGAAGTAGAGATCGGAATCCGGCTGGTGCGAGAGATCGGGCACGAGGCCGCGATTGATGGCGTGCGCCACGGTGATGATGCGGCTTTCCCGCTCCTGCCGGAAAACCTCCCGAAGATGCACCACCGGCACGGCCCCGGACGCGATGATGTCGGCCAGGATCTGCCCGGGCCCGATGGAGGGAAGCTGGTCCACGTCGCCGACGAGGAGCAGGCAGGCCTCGTCCGGCAGCGCGCGCAGCAGCGCCGCCATGAGCCTGATATCGAGCATCGAGGCCTCGTCCACTACCAGGAGGTTACAGTCGAGCGGCGCCTTGGCGTTGCGCCGGAACCCGCCTTCGGACGCCTCGAGAAGACGATGCACGGTCTTGGCGGGAAAGCCCGTGCTCTCGGAAAGCCGCTTCGCCGCGCGCCCGGTCGGCGCGCAGAGGGCAACCCGCAATTCATGCTGCGCGCAAAGATGAGTCAGGCTGCGAATGAGCGTGGTCTTGCCGACGCCGGGGCCGCCCGTGACGACGAGCACCTTCGCCTTGCAGGAAGCGACGAGCGCCTCGCGCTGACTGGCCGAATAGGAAACACCAGCGACAGCCTCTGCCTCGGCGATGACCTGCGCGGTGTCGAGCCCGCGCCAGGGATGGAATCCTTGCGCGATTTCCCTGAGGCGCTGCGCGATGAAGATCTCGGCGCCGTAGAGTCCTTTGAGAAAGATGCAGCGACGGCCATCGAGCTCATCGGCAACGAACCGACCGGCTGAACATTGCGCATCGAGCACCGGCGTGAGCTCAACAACCGGCACTGCGAGAAGCACGCTTGCCTGCTGCAGAAGTTCATCGGCCGGCAAGCCGGAATGCCCATCCTTCACGGCTTCCGACAGGATATCCGTAAGGCCGGCCTGAAGCCGGATCTCGGCCGTCGGCTCGATAGCGAGCTGCATGGCGACCTGATCGGCCAGCGCGAATTCGAAGCCGGGGATGTCGAGGGCAAGCCGATAGGGATTGGCCGAGATGATGTCGATAGCCCCGACTCCGTAGGCCCGGTAGATGCGCGTGAGCAGAAAACCTCCGATGCCATGGGTGTTGAGAAAGGCCGCGATATCTTTCAAGGCGCGATGCTCGGCCCAGGCCTCGCCGATGCCGAGTGCTTTCGCCATGCCGATGCCATGCACGCGCGTCAGTTCGTGCGGCTTCTTTTCGATGACGTCGAGAATGCGCGATCCGAAGGAGGCGATGAGCCGCTGCGCGACGGCGGGACCGACGCCTTTCAAAAGACCCGATCCGAGAAAGCGCTGCAGGTCTTCCGCCGTCGTGGGTGCCGAGGTCTTCAGCTCGGCCGCGCGGAATTGGACCCCATGATTGCGGTCGTGCAGCCACTCGCCGCTCGCCTCGACCAGTTCGCCGATGGCGACCGACGGCGCATGCCCGACGACGGCGACGGGCTTGCGATGCCCGCGCGCCTTGACGCGCAGCACGCAGAAGCCGGTCTCGTCGTTGTGGAACGTCACCCGCTCGATGGAGCCGACGAGATGTTCGGAGAGGGACAGGGCGTCCTGCCCGAGAGCAGGAAGAGCGGATGATTTCGGCATCGATCGGAAAGACCAGGAGCGCCGGAACGCTACCGCAAAAGAAAAATGGACGAGATGATTGTCACGTCATCTCGTCCCTGATCGCAGCGAAAGTTAGGCTGCCTTCTTGGTCGGCCAGCCGAGTTCGACGAGGCGCGCCTTGGCGAAGTCGCGGATCTCGTCGCGGATGCCTTCCGGCAAATCGGCGAGCGTCTTCTGCGTGTCGGCGTGGAGCATCAGGTCCGTGACCGCATTGATGGTCTTGGCCTTCTTGATCTTCGCCTTCAGGTCGTCCTCGACCTTGCCGTCGGCAGCCGCCGCTTCGACCTTGCCCTTTTGAGGCTCGGTCTTTTCGAGCTCCACATGCGGGTCGGCATAACCCGGGCGGCCCTGCTTGAACTCGTCAGCCTCCTCCTCGGAATAGACGTAGCCATGCAGCTCGATGAGCTTGAGGATCACGCGATCCTTCGCGCGTTTCTCGGCCATGGCATAGACATAGGCCGCCTGCTTACCGGAGACGCGATAGTTCACGCCGATCAGCGCCTCGCCGATCGACCATTCCACCCGCTCGCCCATGTGACCCGTCACCTGAATGACAGCCTCGTCGCGCTCGGCGCGGATGATCTTCGGCTCATCGAAGACGACCCTCGCCTGGGCGGCGATGCGCTCAAGGGTCTTGTGGTAGATGACGGCCGTTCCCTGGACGCGCCAGACGTTCCCGGCCATCGGCTCGCCGAATTTCGCAAGTACCTCTGAAATTTTCTTATCCGTCGTATTCATTCTCGATCCTTACGTTCTCAGGAGCCCGCAAATCGGTGACGCGCTCTTGTCGCAGCCTTGTCCCGGCCAGCGCGTTCGGTATTTGTTCTATAGCAAATTTAGGCCCTTCGGTCCAATCTCGGCTTCCTGAAAGAAAGAATAAATCACTTAAATAACAATATCTTAAGCCATGTGCCATTTTGTCCCAACGGCGCACCACAGAGGTTGTCGACGCCTCAGGGGAGCCTTGCTCTCCAGGCAGTGGCTCAGGTTTGACCCGAGGCACATTGTTCTATATATGTTCTCATTATCATCATGGACCAGGGATTGTCGCAATGCCGGCCGGCCCGTCCATCCGTCCGATAAGCCAAGCTGGAGGCCCCGATGTCCGCGCAAGCGCTTCTCGACCTTTCGGACAGGCGCCCTGCCCGCCGCTCGGGAACCCGCCGGGCCCAGAAGCGCCCGTCCACGCCGCTCACGCGCAACGCCCTGATTGCCGATTACCTGGCGCTCTGCGAACTCGATGCCGAGGTGGAATCCCTGCGCCCGCCCGCCGATCCGGCGGCGTTCGCCATCGGGGATGATACCATCGAGCATGTGGCGGATTTCGAGATCGTCCGGGACGGCACCGCCTGTCTGGTCGATGTGGTGACCGACGACGACCTGCTGAAGCATCCGCTGCGAGCGGCGGCGATCCACGGCATCACGTCCGCGGACGGCCGCCCCTTCTTGATCGAGACGGCCGCCAGCATCCGGGCCGAGCCCCGGTTCACAACCATGCGCCTCATCCTGGCCTGCAAGCGCACGCCAGTGACGGCCGGCGACCGAGTGCGTGTTCTGCATCAACTCGACGAGGTCGGAGCCATGCGTCTGGTGGATTGCGCCAGCGCCGTCATGAACACCCAGGACGGTGTGGCAGCCGTCCTGGCGCTCGCCTGCGAGGGGCTGATCGCGGTGGACATCAGCCGCCCGATCCTGCCCGAAACGCAGGTGCGCCGACGTCGCCTGGCCTACACCGATCCGTTCGCGTTCTAACGCATCGCATGGCCCCCAAAGTGGGGCCGTTTTTCACGTCCGATGCTCTGGACGCTTCTAGCTGCCTGCTTTGGAAAGATAAGGGATCGTGCCCGCCACATCCGTGTCGTCGATGGCATAAAAGCGATTGACGCTCCCGGCCTGTCTCGCCTGTGCGAAGGGCGCGTATTCGGGATCCTTCAGGAATTCCTCGAGGGCGTCCATCGTGGGAAACTGAATCAAGGCGATAAGGGTGGTATCGGGCGCCTCGCCTTCCAGCGTCCTGATATTGGCGCTGCGGGACAGGTACTTGCCGCCGTGCCTGGCTACAATGTCATGGACCTTCGCAGCATATTCGGGGATCCAGGACTCATCGGTGATCTTGACGTTGGCAATCAGGAATACGGCCATCATCACTCTCCATTCTCAATGCTGCCCAACCGATCCAGCGCCTCGGTGCGAGCATCAGGCGGCGCGGCCCCGCCAGCAATTCCTCTTTGGAGGCAGATGTCCGGCATTCTGCTCCAGCGGAGGAGATGGAGCTTTGGTCAAGGCGCTCGTCGATGAGAGACCGAGGAGCCCGCCTTTCGGGCCCAAGGCCTCAGGATTGCGCCGCGTAGCGCTCCACCGCCTCCCCGAGCAGCGAGCGCACGATGGCCCGCACCGCATCCGGCGTGTCGTCAGCGGCAAACTTCGCCTCGATCTCGTCGCGGACGATCGCGCCATCGCCGCTCCGCTTCAGCTCCGTGGCGGATTCCGCCTGCAGCAGCGTGACGAAGGCGCTTTCCACCTCCCGTGCCACCACGGACCCATCCGCCGCGTCGACGACGCGCCCAGTCAGATCGAACACGTTGCTCTCGTACGGCAGTGCATGCGGCTCCAATGCGCCGCTGCCGTCCAGGATCCAGGCGCGCGGCACGTGATCCACGAGATCAACGGATTGGCGCGTGATGTTGCCGGGATTCATCCAGCGGGTGCGCCCGGCCAGGATGGATTTCTGCGTCTTGTGGATATGCCCGTTGATCAGCACGTCGCAGCCCTCGACCGCGAAAGGCGGCACCGCACCCGGATAACCGCCGTCGAAAGCGATGTCGTGATGCGTGAACCATGCGTGAAGATCGACGCCGGTGAAGGAGCCGCGCGCATCGGTCGGAATCGTCTGGCCGTAGGGCGTCATGCCGATGCCGATCCGGCGCGCATCGACCTGGAACTCGGTCACCGGAGCCGATGTGGCGACCACATCGACCACGTCGCACAGACCTAGCAGGGCGAGCGAGTCGCTGTCCGTGAGCGTCGTGTGCTGGATGTCGTGATTGCCGACATTGACGATCGGGCGATGCCTGAAGCCTTTCAGGACGCGGATGAGCTGGTTCTTGAGCGCCACATCTGTCTCGACCGGCCGGTCGAACAGATCACCCAGGATCACGACGGCGAGCCCCCGCTCGTTGGCGATGGCGACACAGCGCTCGAGCTTGCCGAGCACGGCCTGTGGCCACACGGCATCCTTGCGCCGTCCAGGACGCCGTGAGCCCACATGCGGATCCCCAATCACAAGGATGCCATTGCATGCGACGGGGAGAAGACGATCTCCGGACAGGATCATGCGGTCAGCCGCTCCGACGGCGTGGAAGAGTGCGAGGAATGGGCGTGATGGTCGAGAAGGTTCTCAGGCTTCACGGGCGAGCCGCAGGTGGGGCAGAGCCCGCCTGTCTCCTCCATGAGCTGCGCCATTTCCGCCTGCAGGGATGCGATCCCTTCGTCAACCTGCGCGATGCGGCTTTGCGCGATCCGGGACGCCTTCCGAAGATCCGCCATGCGTTTCAGCATGTTTTGCGTCGGGGCCGTGTTTTCAAGGGTAGGAAGGCCTTCGGGCAAGCTCTGCAGCGCCGCGACCCGGGCTTTACTCAGCGCGAGGTCGCGGCCGATGCCGATAACCCGCTCCGCGATCCGCCGACGCTCGCGCGAGCGCTCCACCAGGCGCGTGATCTCCATCAGCCGCTCGGCCTCGGGCAGCGCTGCTGTGATGCCCGCGCGCGCTTGCGCCTTTTGCAGGCGGCGAGCGAGCCCGGTGAGCTGCGATGCGCGCTGCTGAAGCCTCTGCAACTGCACGGAAGCCTCCCTGAGGTCGCCCGCCTGGTTGCGAAGGACCGACAGCCTGGCCTTGAGCGCATCGAGATCCTGCATCCCGTCGAGCGTGTCGCCGAGGGCGATCAGCTCGCGCTCGCCGCTGCGCACGAGATCGTTGTCCCGCCGGCAGCGCTCACGATGGATGACGAGCATGTCGCGGATATAGCCGGCCTCCTGGCCGATCGAGAGGACGGCGGAGCGCCGGGATGCCGTCTCTCCGAGAAGGAAGACGGGAAACTTCTGGTGCGCGATGTGAACGTCGAGATCCTCCACCTTGCGGATGCGAATGAGATCGGCGACCCAATCCGGCACATTGCGCCCGCCGGTCTCGTAGCGCATACCCTGCTCCTCGACGAGGGAGCCGTCGGCCTCGTGCAGCGACCAGATGTTGACGGGCGAGCGGCGCGGCTGACGCGTGAAGCGCAGGATCCTGTTGCCCGCCACGCCGATCTCGACGCTCGCGGCCTTCGCGCCGGCCCGTACGAGAGAGTCGCGGGCCTCACCGTAGAACACCGCGCGCAGGGCACGAATGAAGGTGGACTTGCCGCGGTTGTTCGGACCGATCAGGGCGTTAACGCCGGGGCTCAGGTGAAGCGTCGCGTCCTCGTAGGCCTGCACGTTGACGAGCCGGATGAACCGCAGCCCGGGCTGTGTTTCATTCCATGCGGCACGGGTGTCGGTGGACTGCACGTCGACGCCGGTGGCGGGCTCGCCGACGATGCGGGCAATATGGAACGAGCCCGAGAACTGCGATAGGTCATGGTGCGAAACGGCGAGACACTGGACGCCGAGGCGCGCGGCGCCATCCTCCAGCACCTTGTAGAAGGACGAGACGCGCTCCGGCGCGATCCAGCAATCCGCTTCGTCGAGGGCGAGGAACCGGGCGACATCCGCCTTGACCACCGCGATCAGCCGCAGCGCCATGCCGATCACGTTCGTCAACGCGCCTCCATTGTCCTCCAGCACGTCTTCGAGCGTACCGTCGGTACGGCGCACGCAAATGTCCAGCGAAGCGAGACCCCGCTCGGTCGAGAGATCGAGCGCCACGGGCTTCTCGCCCGGCAGGACCTCCTGGACCAAAGCGGTGAGCAGCGTCTCGAACGCGGACAGGCTGCGGCGGCTTGCCGAGCCATGCACGGCCTCGATGAAGGCCTCGACCTCGTCCTTGACGGCAAGACGCCCCTTGGCGAGTTCGATCTCGCGCGTCAGCTCGTCGCGGCGGCTGCGCAGGGCATCGCGCCGCCCTTCCAGACGCGCGAGGGAGGCTTGCGCCCGCGCAACGTCATGATCGACGTCGAGCCCGCTCAACGCTCGTCTCCGAGCTGCTTGAGGCGTGCTTCGACGTCGCGCAGGGCGGCGGCGAATTCGTCGGCGAGCTTGGCATTGCGTGTCTGAGCGTCCTCGATCAGGCCCTGAAGCTGTCCTTCATCGTCCGTGCCGAACTCGGACAAGGCGAGAGCCCTCGCCTCTTCGAGGTCGCGTGTAAGGCGCTCGACCTCGCCTTCGGCACGGATCCGCTCCGCCCGCAGCTTGTCGAAGGTCTTGCGCATGTCCTCCAGGCGTCGGAGCTGGTCCGTCTCGAAGCGTGTCGGGTTGGTCATGGAGTGGAGAATCCGCTGCGTTGGAATGGTCGAGCTTCAGTTATAGCCAGCGATATTTCGCCGCAACGACTTTGCCTCTTTTTGAACGGGATCGAGAGCGATCTCTTCAATCCTGCCATCTGACCCTCCACATAATATCCGTTACTCCAAGATTACAGTCCCAGAGTCCCGACTTTGCTTGACACAGCGGCCATCGGGAGTATGTTCTTGCTTTGTTCGCATCCTGTGTATGCGTCGTGGATGTGACGCCATTAGGGCAGCCGCGCCTCACCGCCGCAAAGGATCCTGCGATGACCGCCATGACGGATGAAAGACCGATTTTCGAGAACGAGGAATGGCTCGTGATCGAAAGCGGCCTGGAGCACAAGCGCACCGGCTATTTCATCGATCGCGAGAGCGTAGGTCAGCGGCGCGAGGATGGCTTATGGACATGGCCGCTGCACATGGCGGAGAAGAGCTGGTGCGCCATCGAGCCGTTCTCTGAGGCATTCTCCTGTGCGGCCTCCGTGTATGGCGTCACGGCAGGCGCCGAGCTGGCGCAAACCTTCAAGATGGCCCGCTGCGAGGTCTCGCCCTGGCCGAAGATCGCGAGGGAGACCAGACGGACGTTCAGCCCCGTTCCGCTGATCCCGCGCACCTTGCATTCGCAAGGCTCCAACCCCATCTTCATCGAGCCACGCTCTTCGGACAAGCCTTTGAATGGTCAAGATTTTCCGAGCCCGGCCGATGTCTGGCGCGTCCGCCCGCAAACGGGCGCGCGCCCATTCCTGAAGAACCCGCGTATCCGTTCCGAACGCCCGAATCGGACGCGAGACGCCGACCTGCCATGGCGGGCGCCGCGCCGGATCCGAAAGACCGGGACAAAGCTCGTCCGGCTGCTTCAGGCGGCCTGGACCCTACGGTGAGAACCATGCCGAGCTTCGGCCTCGAAGAAACCATGCGCTACGGCGCCGATGCTTTTCAGGGAGGCGTCTCCGGAGCGGAGACCGCACCTCCCGAAACGGCAGACGAGTTCGCCCAGCACGTGATCGAAGCGATCTGCCATGCGAGCGTCACGCCCGGCATCGGCCGCCGCACGTTCGAGCGCTGCATGCGCGCGCTTAGCCTTGGCTCGACGGCTCGCATCGGTTTCCGCCACCCGGCCAAAGCCGAGGCGATCGACACGATCTGGCGCGAGCGCGAGCACCTGTTCGAAGAGTACAACGCAAGTCCCGACAAGCTCCGCTTTCTTGCGGCGCTGCCCTGGGTGGGACCCGTGACGAAACATTCCCTGGCTCGCCGGCTCGGCATCTATGCGGAGCATGGACAGCGGGCCGTCGCCTGAAAACGAAACAACAACAAGAGGAATCACCCCATGGCCAAGGTCCGTGCAAGCGATGTCGGTTTCTGCGTTGTGGACGACAACGCCAATGTCATCGCCGACAATCTCGTTCACCGCATCCGTGAGGCCGCTGCCGAAATGGAAAGTCAGGTCAACCGGCTCTATCGCGGACGCGAGGCCTACGACCTCGAGGACGGTACCAAGCTCGATCTCAACAAAGCCATCGAGCAGCTGACCTACATGGCCCGCACCCTGCGCGAGGTTCAGAACGAGCAGTCGAAAGTGGTTTATCTCCAGGCTGCGGAATAACCTAAACCTCTCAACAGCGGCGCCTCTGGCGCCGCTTTTTCATGGCTCCCGCTCATGCCTTTACGGCCAAGACGAAGAGGACGAGAGGAGCGTGCTGGTACCAGCGGTTCAGCCAATCATGCCTGCGGGCCATCTCCTCGTTCGGTCGCGGTTCTTCAATCCTTACAAGTCTAAAGCCGGTCTCACCGACGGCGTTGATGTAATCGGAAAGTGTCCGAGGAAAGCGCGGCACTTCGAACGGCTCGGGCACGGTTTTCTGCTCGCTTCTGTCACGCTTGCTGAACCGCCAATATTCAACGAAGGGTTCGCTTTCGAAATAGCGACCGACCCGCAATCCGAGATGAGCGCCCGTCTCGTCGGCCTGCCATTCGATGGCCGGCGTGACGAAGCAGGGATGAAGAACGCTGAAGCACAAGGCGCCGCCGGGTTTGAGCACACGTAAAGCGGCCTTGAGCGCGCCCGACAGATCCGGCCCGTCCATCAACGCCATGGTCGAGAGGGCGACGTCGAACGCCCCATCGGCGAAAGGCGCGAGCTCGCTGAAGGAGCCGATCTCATAGGCAATCCCGAGAGGCTCTCTCTCCTCCTGCTCTCGGGCGCGTCCGATCATCTCGCTCGACAGGTCGACACCTGTCATGAGACCGCCGAGCTTGGCGAACCGCCGCGTATTGGAGCCCTCGCCGCAGCCGAGATCAATCACGCGCTTTCCGGCAATGGAGGGCATGAAGCTCAGGAAGGCGGGGAACGTGTAAAGCTCGCGATAGAGGTCGAGCCCGTTCCGCACGTCCTGGGTCCAGGTTTCCGTATTCCGGTTCCATGCTGCGGCAACGGCCGCTTCATCCAAGATCGTGTCGGACAAGGGCAGGCTCCTGAAGCTCGGCCCGCATGTTATGGCGCATATCGATGCCTCGACAACCTTGGCTAAGGCCGCCCGATCCGCCTGCCTCCCAGACCACCCGCCGCGGGAACTCGCTCTTGTGTTTCACCTGGAACAAAGATAGAACAATAGGCGATGCCTCATCCAGGCAGGAATGTGCAACCGACCTGAAGACGTGGGGTATCCCCGATGCCCCAGCCGTTCAGGAGAGACGAAGTGGAGAGCTGTCATGGCAGGCAGTGTGAACAAGGTGATATTGGTGGGGAACCTGGGTCGGGATCCTGAGGTTCGGCGTCTGTCGAACGGGGAGCCTGTGGTGAACCTGCGGATTGCCACGTCCGAGACCTGGAAG
>Ga0182736_1002234_pt1 | contig 15361 bp, 15 predicted proteins | sample eDN5th30CKraftBY_FD_128882 | JGI IMG/M metagenome (GOLD analysis project Ga0182736, IMG submission 128882) | Enriched backyard soil microbial communities from Emeryville, California, USA - eDNA 5th pass 30_C Kraft BY (version 2) (version 2) | ecosystem: Environmental > Terrestrial > Soil >... | reverse complement strand
GGTCAATCGGGTCTGCGCGTGCTTCTCTACTAACGTCTCCATCTCTCCGCAAGTGCCGCACGTTGGTTTCCCTTGCATACCCGGCGGCAGCGCGTAGCGCTGTGCCGAAGCTCTTTCGTGCTGAACCAGTGTCCTTGGAAAACTAGCTCGTCAGACCGTGCGCGATCCAAGCCCCGTTATTGTGATGAGGGCACTCTTTAGGCGAGTGCCACCTTGGACGAGAGAACTACCCAAATTGCGTGTGACCGCGGGCCTGAAAAGCTGCTTTCTTTGGTTACTTTCTTTGCAGCAGCAAAGAAAGTGACTGCCGCCCCGCACAGGGGCAGTGCTAATAGACCGAGAGCAAAACGGGATCCGGCGAAACCAAGCCAAGCGCCCCCAACTACTCCCCATCCAACGCAAGATTCAATTTAAGCACATTCACCCGAGACTCTCCGAGCACTCCAAACTGCCTCCCGCTAGTAGCTTGAGCGACAAGCGCTTCGACGCGAGCCACCGACATCCCCCGCGCCTTCGCGACCCGCGAAACCTGATACGCCGCAGCCGCCGGACTGATTTCCGGATCGAGCCCGCTCCCGGACGAAGTCACCAGATCGACGGGAACAGCCGCCTCATTCCCCGGATCGGCATCGTGCAAGGCGGCAATGCGCGCTTTGATCTCATCGGCGAGCGCCGGATTGGTCGGCCCGAAATTGGAGCCACTAGAACTCCCCGCGTTATAAGGATTCGGCGCAGTAGCCGACAAACGCCCCCAGAAATACCGAGGCGCATCGAACTGCTGCCCGATGATCTGCGAGCCCACGAGACGCCCATCGCGCTCGATCAAACTCCCATTCGCCTGATGCGAAAACGCCGCCTGTCCGATCGCGGTGACGACCGCCGGATACACCACGCCCGTCACGACAGTCAACGCGACGAACAACACCAGCATGGGACGCAACAGATTCTTCATGATGTTCAACTCCAGCCAAGAGCGGTAATGACCATATCGATGAGCTTGATGAACGGAAACGGCAACACGATGCCGCCCAGCCCGTAAATCAGCAGGTTCCGTCGCAACAACGACGCGGCGCCCAAAGCGCGATACTTCACGCCCTTCAACGCGAGCGGAATCAGAAACACGATGATGAGCGCATTGAAGATCACCGCCGACAGAATCGCCGACGATGGCGACGCCAGATGCATCACGTCCAGCACGCGCAACTGCGGATACGTCGTCGCAAACGCGGCCGGGATGATCGCGAAGTACTTGGCGACGTCGTTGGCGATGGAAAACGTCGTCAGCGAGCCGCGCGTCATCAGCATCTGCTTGCCAATCTCCACGATCTCGATGAGCTTCGTCGGGTTCGAATCGAGATCGACCATGTTGCCCGCTTCCTTCGCGGCCTGCGTGCCCGTGTTCATCGCCACCGCGACGTCGGCCTGCGCGAGCGCGGGCGCATCGTTGGTGCCGTCACCCGTCATCGCGACGAGACGCCCCTCGGACTGATGCGCGCGGATCGTCGCCAGCTTCGCTTCCGGCGTCGCTTCGGCGAGAAAGTCGTCGACGCCCGCTTCCGCCGCGATGGCAGCAGCCGTCAGCCGGTTGTCGCCCGTCACCATCACCGTCTTGATGCCCATCTTGCGCAGCTCCGCGAAGCGCTCCTTGATGCCGCCCTTCACGATGTCCTTCAGCTCGATCACGCCCAGCGCGCGCGTCGTATCGTTCACGCGCTCGGCCACCACGAGCGGCGTGCTGCCGCGCCGCGCGACTTCATCGACGGCATGCTGCACTTCCTGCGGAAACCGTCCGCCGCGTTCTTCGACGTAACGCTTCAACGCATCGGCGGAACCCTTGCGGATCTCGCGATTCGGCAGATCCACGCCGCTCATGCGCGTCTGCGCGCTGAACGCGAGAAAGGTCGCGTGCAACGTCGCCATGTCGCGCTCGCGGATATTGAAGCGCTGCTTCGCCAGCACGACGATGCTGCGGCCTTCCGGCGTTTCATCGGCGAGCGATGCGAGTTGCGCCGCGTCCGCGAGATCGCGCTCGGCCACGCCGGGCGCCGCCACGAACGTCGACGCCTGGCGATTGCCGAGCGTGATCGTGCCGGTCTTGTCGAGCAGCAGCACGTCGACGTCGCCGGCCGCTTCGACCGCGCGACCCGACGTCGCGATCACGTTCGCCTGCATCATGCGGCTCATGCCCGCGACGCCGATCGCGGACAGCAGCCCGCCGATCGTCGTCGGAATCAGGCACACGAGCAGCGCGACGAGCGCGGTGATCGTGACGACGTGGCCCTGCTTCGCCGCCTCGACGGAGAACATCGAGAACGGCAGCAGCGTCGCGGTCGCGAAGAGCAGCACGAGCGTCAGCGCGACGAGCAAGATCGTCAGCGCAATTTCGTTCGGCGTCTTCTGACGCTTCGCGCCTTCGACCATCGCGATCATGCGGTCGAGAAACGCCTCGCCCGGATTCACCGATACGCGCACGACGATCCAGTCGGAGAGCACGCGCGTGCCGCCCGTCACCGACGAGAAATCGCCGCCCGACTCGCGGATCACCGGCGCGGATTCGCCCGTGATCGCGGATTCGTCGACCGACGCGACGCCTTCGATCACGTCGCCGTCGGCGGGAATCACGTCGCCCGCTTCGACGAGCACGACATCGTCGCGACGCAATTCCGTGGACGTCGTGATGCGGATCGGCGATTTCGGATGCGGCTCGTTGAGCTTCTTCGCCATGACGTTGTGCTTCGCCTGGCGCAGCGATGCCGCCTGCGCCTTCGAGCGCCCTTCCGCGAGCGCTTCGGCGAAGTTCGCGAAGAGCACCGTGAACCACAGCCACAGCGCGATCGCGAGGATGAAGCCCGCGGGCGCTTCCGCCTGGCCGGCGAGCGCGGCGAGCCAGAGCACCGTCGTCAGAATGCTGCCGACGTAGACGCAGAACATCACCGGATTGCGCAACTGCGTGCGCGGCGCGAGCTTCCTGAACGAATCGACGATCGCCGGCTTCACGAGCGCCGGATCGAACATCGAACGTGCCGCTGTGCGCGCCTGCCCGAGATTCTCCGGGCGATGCAGCGGCGTTTGATTCTCTTGATTCATGCTGTCCTCGGAAATCAATGGCTTGCGATCATCGTGACGTGCTCGACGATGGGCCCGAGCGCGAGCGCCGGCACATACGTGAGCGCGCCGACCAGAAGGAGCGTGCCGAGCAGGAGCACGACGAAGAGCGGTCCGTGGGTCGGCAAGGTGCCCGCTGTCACGGCGAGACGCTTCTTCGCGGCGAGCGAGCCCGCGATGGCGAGGATCGGAATGAGCGAACCGAAGCGGCCGAACCACATCGCGATGGCGAGCATCGAGTTATAGAACGGCGTGTTCACCGAAAGGCCCGCGAACGCGCTGCCGTTGTTGTTGGCGGCGGAGCTGAACGCGTAAAGCACTTCGGAGAAGCCGTGCGCGCCCGGATTCGCGATGCCCGCCGTGCCCGCCGCGCTCAGCACGGCGATCGACGTGCCCAGCAGCACCAATAGCGGCGTAAGCAGAATGACGATGGAGACCATCTTCATCTCGAACGATTCGATCTTCTTGCCGACATACTCGGGCGTGCGGCCGATCATCAGACCCGCGACGAACACCGCGAGCAACGCGAACGCGAGCATGCCGTAGAGACCGGAACCGACGCCGCCGAAGATCACTTCGCCGAGCTGGATCAGCAGCATCGGCACGAGGCCGCCGAGCGGCGTCAGCGAATCGTGCATGCTGGAGACCGCGCCGCACGATGCGGCGGTCGTCGCGACCGTGAAGATGCCCGATTGCGCGATGCCAAGGCGCGTTTCCTTGCCTTCCATGTTGCCGCCGGCCTGTAGCGTGGACGCTTGCGTATCGACCTTGAGCGACGCATAAAGCGGATTGCCGGCCTGCTCCGATGCAATTTCGCCCCAGCACGCGACGGCGAACGCGATGGTCATCGCCGCGAGCACGGCATAGCCCTGACGCCTGTCGCCGACCGTGCGCCCGAACACGACGCACAGCGCAGCCGGGATGATCAGCATCGCGAGCATCTGCATGAAGTTCGAGAACGGCGTCGGGTTCTCGTACGGATGCGCGGAGTTCGCGTTGAAGAAACCGCCGCCATTCGTGCCGAGCATCTTGATCGCTTCCTGCGAGGCGACGGGCCCCATCGGCAGCGTCTGTTTCTCGGCCTTGAGCGTCTGCGTGACGGGCTTGCCTTGTGCGTCGGTGGATTGCGTCTGATATGTGGTGACCTGCAGCGTCGATACGTCCTGATACGCCCTGAAGTTCTGGATCGCGCCCTGGCTCACGAAGACGAGCGCGAACACGACGGCAAGCGGCGCAAGGATGTAGAGCGTCGTGCGCGTGAGGTCGACCCAGAAGTTGCCGATGGTCTGCGCGCTATGCCGCTTGAAGCCGCGAATCAGCGCGATGACGACCGCGATGCCCGTCGCCGCCGAGAGAAAGTTCTGCACGGTCAGGCCGAGCATCTGCGCGAGATAGCCGAGCGTGCTTTCGCCGCCGTAGTCCTGCCAGTTCGTGTTGGTCACGAAGCTGATGGCGGTGTTGAATGCGGCATCGGGCGTCATGCCGGCCATGCCTTGCGGATTGGCGGGCAGCGTGCCCTGCAGACGCAGCAGCGCATACAGCACGAGCGCGCCGAGCACGTTGAAGAGCATCACGGCGAGCGCGTAATGCTTCCATGACATCTCGGATTCGGGATCGACGCCGGCGATGCGATAGAGCATCGATTCGATCGGGCGTCCGATCTTGCGCACGATAACGGACGATCCGTCGAGCACGTTCGAGATATAGCGGCCGAGCGGAATGGCCAGCGCAATCAGCACGACGATGAAGAGCGCCGTCTGCATGAAGGTGTTGGCGTTCATTCGAGATCCTCCGCACGCAGAAGCGCGTACACGAGATACACGAAGAGCAGCAGCGTGGAAGCCGCCGCGAGCCACAGCATCCAGGCGCTCATGGACGCCCTCCCGTCGCGCGGCGGCCGAGTCGCTCGCAGCCGCGCGTGAGCGCCACGCAAAGTCCCCAGAACAGGACGATGCCGGCGAGGTAAATCAGGTCCATTTTGGTGTTCTCCCCTTGTGCGGTTCAGGACAAGGTGGAGATTAAGAAAATGGACGTAAAGGGCGGGAAAAGAGTGGGAGGCGGGGTGTAAAAATGGTGTAAAAAACGCCCGCCTTGGATAGGCGGGCGCTAATGCTTCGTGCCTTGCGTGAGTGAGCCCGAGTCGATCTGATCAACCGGGCGTCACATCACACGAAAGTTCCGCATAAAGACCACATAGAGCACAGGCAACAATGGAATGGCGAGGATCATCAGCGCGCCATCTGCCGCCACGGTCAAGGGCGTCGCCAGCAGGATGACTTTCTTCGCATTGGAGTAATGCTGCTCCCTGACGGAGACTTCATAAGACTGGTTCAGCAGCATGGGATTGACCTTCGACCGGTCGAAACCTTTCGCGTCATATCGCCGCCCGCTAAGCCTGAACGAGAGAGACCGGCGTTGCGGATCGATTCCAAGATTTCCCAGTTCCTCCTTCTGCTCTTCGCTGAAGCTCGCCGCCTTGTCGAGGTTCAAGACGAAGGAACCGCTGACATTGCTGTCTCCGTCTACGTAGAACTGATTGACATCTGCGGTCATTCCGGCGTGAAAGGGTGACTGAAGGACATCCACGAAGTGATCCGGCGCATCGAAAATATAGTGATAATTCTTACCAAGAAACACTAGCGTCTTCTGGTCAGCCGAGATAAGCACACTGCTTATCGTTTCCGCGTACCTGTAGTAATCGGGCGACTTTGCTTCCTCGTTCAATCCGGATGTCAGGCACCCGCTGAGAGCGAAAGGCATCGATACCGTGAGGGCAATAAACTTTCTTCTTTTCATTTGACGTCCTTTGACCGCATCGCCGCCTGTCGTTGGTTCAAACAATCAGCGCGATCAATCGGCGTTCGTCGCGACCAACCTCTTGCAATCCATCCACTGCACACCCGATGCCGTCAACCGGTCATGCAACCAGGGCACCGCAACCTGCGCCTTCGGATGAATATCGTGGAAGAGAATGATCCCGCGTCGCCACAGCAGCATGAGCGTGAGCACGCGCTGTTTGAGTTCATCCGCGCTCACCTTCTCGTTCCAGTCTTGCGAATCGATATTCCAGAGCGCCACACGCAGGCCTTGCGATGCGAAGAAGTCGCCGCTGTCCGCTCGGCGTTGACCATAGGGCGGCCTGAAGAGCGGAACGGAACTGTCCGGCAGATTCGCCTGCGCCAGCCCGATGCTCCGCGCCACCGACTCTTCCCACGACGGCCAGGTTGCGTGCGAACGATGCTCCCAGCCATGCGCGCCGACGCACATGCCGCGATAGGCATACGACATCGACGACGCACCCGCCTGCTGCAAGCGCGCTTGCAACCGCGTCCCGAGCGTGAAGAACACGCCATTCAAGCGAGCGTCTCGCAACGTCCGCAGCAACGAGTCGGTTGTGCCGCCGGCGGTGGTCGGGCCATCGTCGAAGGTGAGCAGGAAGGTGCGGTCGGCGAATTCGTTGCCGTCGATCTCGCGCGACGAATACGTGTCGATCTCACTGCTGACCTTCGGAAAGAGCGCGGCCAGTCTCAGCAGTTCGTCGAGATACGTGTTGTGAAACGTCCGCGCCTGCGATGACCACGCGCGATATGGACTATCCGCCGGGACTGCGAAGGCTTTGGCCGCGTTCACGAAGTCAGCCTCGCCATGCACCTTTACGCAAAACGGAGCACTCGGCGTGCAATTCGCCGAAGCGGTCAGATAGTTTCCGGTCAGACGCTTCCAATAACGGCCCCGGATACGATCGACCGATGCCCGATCGAACGATTTCACCTTCAGCCGGCTCTGCAACTCGGCGTCTGACAGTCGTTCGCTATCGGCCAGCGCTTTGCCGAATGCGAGAAGTTCGGCGCGCGAAGCGAGATCGAAGTTCTCGGTACTATCGATGGATATCGGCCACGTCCCGCGATCGCCGATGGCGACCGAAACCGGACCTGCCGCGTGCGACGACATCGCGGCGAATGCCATGAGCATCGCCGCGAGAGTTTTCTTGTACATGTGATGAGCGATGCGGGCCCCGGCGCGATGCCGGGGCCTGGATTGAACGGATTTAGCGATTGCTGACGCGCGTAATGGCGGCGTCGTAGACCGGATTCGACTTTTCGCGTCGCGCTGCGCGGTAGTGGCTCGATGCGTCGGTGAACTGGCCGGCGTCCTCATAGATGCGGCCGATGTTGTAGTACGAACTGGCGCGGACCGTCGCGGCCGTCGCTCCATTCGCGAGCGCGATCGCCTTGCGATTGGCCCAGATGGCTTCGGCAGCACGGCCGGCCTTCTGGAAGGCGAGCCCGAGATTGCTGTACGCCTGGCCGAATTCCGGATTGAAGCTGATCGCCTCGCGGTACAGCCAGATAGCGTCGTCGAAGTTGCCTGCGTGATAGGCACGCTCGCCGTCCTTGTTGATCAGGCTCGCGCGGGCCGCGTCGACATAGTCCTGATTGGACGGCACGATTCTCAACTGCTCGTCGTTGTAGTTGTCGATGGTGCCGAGCACCTCGCTCGCTCTGACCGTCACGCCGCGCATGGTGTTGATGTCCTGAATCTCGCCCTCGCCGTTGACGCGGAACACGGTCCACAGATTGCCCGCCTGCCGCGGCACGCTGAACGTTCGAACCAGCGACTGGCCGACATACACGAACACCCTTGCCTCGCTGTTCGCAAGCTCCGACGACGCGGGGTTGCTCTCGTTGCTGAAATCGTGCACGGCGAAGACGTAGGTCTGGCCGGAACGCTTGTGATCGAGCGTGATGGTTTCCGGACCGTAGCTATCCGTGTGGTCGACATCCAGATTGGCGTCGTCCCCGGCTTGGTGTTGAAAGTAGACGTGATTCTGCGGATAGGACACGTGCAGATCGAGATCGCGCGGGCGCTGTCCCCATGTAAGCACGACGCGCATGCCATCCAGATTCTTCATCACCGGACTCAGGGCATAGGACAGTCCAGCGCATGGGCACCTGGCGGCCAGATCGGAATAACCAGCCTTCTTGATGATCAGAAGCACCTTGCTGTCATTCGCCATATCGGCTGGAATCTGCGCAGCGCCTTGTGCATCACTCTGGATACGAACCGACTGGGCGCCGTCCTTTTGAAGAATGACAGTCGCGCCGGATATCTTTTAGGAGTAGACGGTTGATTGATGTTGGACATTGCTTTTTCTTCATTACGATGAATGAAGTGATTCATCGCATCGCTATTTCTTCGGATACCGAATCATGAAAGCATAGCAATCGCCGATTCGCTCGATCTAGCAGTCGATGCGCATTTTCTTCAAATTTCCGCAAAAGCCATACGGCACCGTGGACAACAGCGCAGCATGCTGCAATGCTCGCGACCGGACATACGAAAGGACCGCACACTCGAGGCAAGCATCATGGAACCAACCGAACATCAACTAGACGTGCCTCAAATCAACACCGAGATACAGTCGCCCACGCTCGAACCGGACGTCGCTCTCTTCGTCGGAAAGAACGCGAAGTACTACGCGTACAAATGGTCCTTTCTGAACAAACGCGGGCAGCCAAGGTGTACATGGAACGGAGCCGCGTTCGTGATCGGTCCAATTTGGCTCGTCTATCGAAAGATGTACTGGCAAGCTGGAGCGTTGTTCGCGGCTGCTGTCCTGCTTCGGTTCGCCGTCGGTTCGCTGGGAGATGGGGCTGGCGGCTTTGTGTCGTACGCGATTTCGTTCGCGCTGGGACTCTCCGGCAATCTTCTCTACCGAGAACATGTGCTAAGGAGCATCGGCAAACTTCGCAACCAGGGTTCATCCGGCAGCGCGCTGGAATACGAGCTGTGCCGCAAAGGCGGCACGAACGCCGCGGCGGCATGGATGCTCGCGCTTCTGATGATCGTGGTTCTGGGCATTGCCCTCTTCGGCTGACGGTGTGTCGGGGATGGGAGTGGCTTTGCTCCAAGCGTTTGAAGCAACAATGTCACCCGCCCTCAACCATCACCGCCACACCCACGCACACCCACTGCACGACCGCAAGCATCACGCTCGCCCTGAGCAGTCGAGTCACGCCGCGCACACGTGCATCGAGCGGCCGGCCGGCACGCGATGCACCGGTCCATCCGAGCTCGATCAGCACGCGGTCGAGATCATCGAGCGTCGAAGATTCCATTGCGGCAAGCGTGGCGAACAACTGTCGGTCGATGACGATTCGCACCATTAGCCACGAAGCGCCTATGCCCGAACATGTGCTGATGAGCGCGATCAGCGTTCGCACGTAATGCAAATGCTCGCAATGAATGGCGACACCGCACCCCACGCCTGCCGCTGCCAAGGCGACCGCGCACGCACAGCAGCCAGCATCGAGCGCACCACGCGCCGCCGCGATGAAATAGGCTTTCATCCTTGTCTTCCATGAACCGTGCAATGGTCGATCCAGTCTTGCAGCAACGCGACGGTGTCCTTCGACCAGACCGCGCGACGCTGCGCCGACCGCACAGCCAGAAGTGCCGCGCGTGCATCGTGCAAACCTTGCGTCTTCGCGATCCACGCCGCCGCGCACAGCACGCTGCGCCCATAACCGAGCGCACAGCAAACCAGCACATCGCGCCCGTCGCGATGCAGCTCACCGAGCGCCTCGACAGCCGCGTTCAGACGCAGCAGAGTCGGCGGCACGAGATCCAGATGCGGCACGCATAGGTACACATGCGATTGATCGAGCGCGATCCAGCGCGGCATCTCGGCCGTCAGATCGAGCAATGCATCGAAACCATGCTGCCGCCATTCGCGAGGCGTCGGCGTGCGACCGATGGAAACGCCGGTCGCAACGCGAACAGGCGATGGCCTCTTGCGCGTCCATAACCGTGAGTTGATGAATGCGCCAGCGATAGCCGGAGCGAGCAGCAGACGGACGGCCAACGGAATGCGGCCCCGCTCGTCCTTCTGAAACGCGGCAGGCGAGCCTTGCCAATAAATCCACGCAACGCAAGCGAATGCCAGCGAAACCCATCCCATGACAAGCGCGGCACCAACGGCATGCCTCACAAGGATCAACGTGAACGCGGTCAGCGCGACCGCGACGGTCGCATAGACGCCGGCTATCCGCCGGCTTCGCGCGCAAGGGAGCGCGGCGCCGGTCACATCGTCTGCGAGAGGAAAGAGAAATAGCGCAAAGGCACCCACCGCCGCGCCGGTCGGCACGTCGATCACATGGTGCTGCCATGTGGTCAGAACGGAAACACCGATCGCCATGAACCAGAGATGCAAGACCGCACGAGCAGCTTTGTTCCGCAGAACGCCCGCGTAGAACGTCCAAAGCACGATCAGCAATCCGATGTGCAGCGATGGAGCCTGGTTATACGGCTTGTCGATGCCCGTCAGGAGGTCGAATAGCACGCCGGTCACACCGCTCGAGACTGGCCGCTCGGCGCCGAAGCTCAACGGCCACGCGATGAAACATGCCACGGAGATCATTTGCACCGTGAAAAGCCTGCGGACGTGCGCGTGGAGCGCCGCGCGCCTGACGCACAACAGGAACGAGAGCGCGTAGAACACATCGATGGACCAATACGGCACGATGCTCCACGGCATGAACGGAATGGCCCGTTCCCATGCGAATGCGAAGGTGGGCACCGAGGCGCGCGTCGACGCCAGCCAGTTCGCGAAGGCGTATGTCGAAAAGAACAACGCGCCCATGATCGCGAGCCATCCGGATCGCAACATCAAGGAGGCGTCCCGTTCGCTTCGCGCACCGGCGACGGACAAGGCAGCGCTATTCATCAGGACGCGACGCGCTCGGCAAGCGTCACCGTGAAGATCCCCTTTTCATCGATGCGCTGCGTGATCTTGCGAAAGCCGGCGCGCGCGACGAGTTCGTCCATTTCTGCCTGCGAACGGCGACGCATGACCCACGCTGTCTCGCCACGATGATTCCCAAGCACGCGCGCAATGAATTCGAGCTGCGGATGCCACGGCTGTCCGGTATAGACGAGGTAGCCGCCAGGTTGCACGGCGCGCGCGAGGCCACGGAGCGACTGTTCTATCGAAGCGTTGTCGCCAAAAAGCTCATACAGCCCTGACACGATCGCAAGCGTCGGACGGGGATCGAGCGCGGCGAGCGAGGCCTCGTCGAAGGCATCGCCTTGCTCGAAACGCGCAACGCTTTCGAGACCACGTTGCGCAATCAGAGCGCGTCCAGCATCGACGTTCGGCGCGCTGTAATCGCGCAACAGAATGTGCTCGGGCGACACGCCATCGCGACGGGTCACCGCGGCGATGGCGTCAAGGACATAACGGCCATGTCCCGCCGCGATATCGACGATCCGGACCGTCTCGCCCGAGCGCGTGATTCGCGTCATCGCCTCGGCGATCAACGCCTCGATATTGATCTTGCGCTGACGGATGCCCACCCAGCCAGGAGAGTCGAGGTAGTTGCGATCGATGTGCCGCCCCACACATCCGCGTCCCCTCGCTTCGTTGCGGTACACGTAGTCGAGCGTCGAGCCGGAATCGAACCCGAGCCGATGCCCAAGTGCAATGCCTTCCGAGAATGCGCCGCCCACCCGCAACCCCGCGCGCGCAGCCATCCAGTACAAACGCGCGAGCGGACTGGCGGGAGCTTGTTTCAACGCTTCGTATTCCGCATGAAAAGGTCCGCGCGTGTCGGCATCCACGAGCGAGACTCGCGCGCAAGGCGCCTCGAACTCACGCAGCAGAAACGCCCGCAGCGGCGCGAGCGCCTGCGCGCGGTCGCGTTCACCGAGCGTATCGTGATAGAAACCGGGCAACACGATGCGCTCCTTGCGCGCCGACCCGAGCCGCTCGAAGAAGCGTTCCTGCGGTCCGCGATGCACGACCCAATCCGCACCCGAGATCAGCAGTTGCGTCGGCACGGTGATGGCGGCCGCATCGTCGACGATGCGCCTCGCCGTGTCGTGCAGGTCCAGCAGCATATTGACCGCGATCGGCCGCGCGATCAGCGGATCCGCGGCATAGCTCGCGATGCGCTCCGGATCGTGCGTCAAAAATTTTGGCTTCACATAGCTGTTCACATAGAACAGACCGCGAAGCTTGTGCATCAGACGCAATCCCGGACGTGCAAATGGCACGTACAGCTTGATATGAAACGCCGGCGATGCGAGCGCGAGACAGCGCACGGGCGGCGCATAATCGTGCGCCCAGGCCGCGGCCAGCACGGCGCCGACGCTCTGACCGACGACCGCCATGTCTTCGATGGCGACGCCATGAACGTCGCGGATGTGTTCGACGAAGCACTGGAGGTCGCGCACGCAAGCCGCTGCGTTCGGACTGTATCCGCGCGCGCCGGGCGAACGTCCGTGCCCACGCGCGTCCCACGCAAAGAAATCGTAGCCAGGCATGTCGAGTTCATCGACCAGATGCGCGACACGCGCCGAATGCTCGTGCCCCCGATGCAGCAGCACCACAGCGCCGCTGCGTGTCGCGCCCGCCGCGGGCCAGTGCCGATAGAAAAGCGCTTCACCGTCGTGAGTCGTGAAGCGCGCCTCTTGTGCGCGTCGAATAGTCGCTTGAGTCATGTGATTTTTGCCTTCGTTGTTTCGATGTTGCAGGTAACGCTTAACGGCCCGTTTCACGCGATAAGCGAACGCCCATCGCGACGCGTCTGATCGCAGTCAATACCGCGAGTGCGATCAGTGCACGCCACAGCCAGACGAACGTCGAACCGACCGGCAGCCCCATTCCGAACCAGAGCGCAAATGCCCCGAGCGCCAGCGCGCGGTCGCTCTTGCCGAATGGCCCGTCGTAGCGACGATCCGCGCCGGCCAGTGGTCCGATCAGTCCCGCGCACTCGACTACGCACGCCGTCCAGGCGAAGAGCCACACGTCCGATGGCGCGAAAGCCGGCACGGCCAGAAACGGCAGCACGAGCGCCGTGTCCGAGATCACATCGCCTAGTTCGTTCAGGTAAGCGCCCAATGCGCTCTTATGGCCGTGTTCGCGCGCAAGCATGCCGTCGATGGCATTCAGCGCCATGCGGATGAAAAGCCACAGCGGAATGAGCAGAAACAGACCGCGCTCGGGATAACCGAGCCACGCCGATGCACCGACTGCCATCGATCCAAGCATCGCGGCTACCGTGACCTGGTTTGCGGTCACGCCTCGCCGCGCGAGCCAATTTGTGAATGGACGAAGCAGAATTTGAAAGCGCGGCTTGAGTGCGTAGAGGCTCATTGCGATGTTTTCGCCGGTTCGTCGACCATGCCTGACGTCCCGATGGATCGAAAAAGCCGCTACTATCAGGGCACTTTTGCATCCCGTCAACCGTTAGGATTGCAGAGCCTCTTTGTTATGCAGTTCTGTTATCACTTGCTAAACATCTGACACATCTTGTCAAGACCACTTGCTCCGTCGATGCGCATGTGAACGGAATATAAATAAGCAATCCACACCACTACCGACTCATGAAACGGATATATGCCTGGCAACGCGATTTACTGTTATCTCTCGTTCGGTTGGTCGCTGGAGCCTACCCAGTCTGTCATGTCCCTCGTGCAGGCGAAACTCAACAGATCTACTTCTCGAATCACACGAGCCATATCGACACACTCGCTATCCTCGCTGCGTTGCCGCGCAGTTTGCGCGATTCCGTGCGGCCCGTTGCTGCGCGCGACTACTGGAACGCCAACGCGCTCAAGCGACATATCGCGCAGAAACTGCTGAACGTCGTGCTGATCGATCGTCGACGCGAAGGAGATGGCGATCCGCTCGATCCGGTTCGCGATGCGCTCACGAAGGGGCATTCGGTGATTATCTTTCCCGAAGGCACACGTGGCACGGATGCTTTGCCGCAAGGCTTCAAGAGCGGACTCTTTCATCTGGCAAGCGAGTTTCCCGGCATCGCCCTCACGCCGGTCTATCTCGAGAATCTTCAGCGGATCATGCCCAAGGGCGCGATCTGGCCGATTCCGTTGATCTGCAAAGTCCATTTCGGCGCGGGCGAAGCGCTTCGGGCGACCGATGACAAATCTGCTTTTCTCACACGCATGCGCGATGCGATCGTCGCGCTGGCGCCATCGGCTTGCTCAGACTGAGCTTGCTGCAACAACATCTCCGATTCTCGAACATGCCAGAACTGTTTTGGAAATTGATCGCGGGCGTGGCGGGCTTTCTCGCCGTCGCGACCGTGACAGGCGCCATCCTCGCCGCCCGGCCGAATGGCAAGAGCGCGACCATCGTCAACCTCAATGAACGCATCCGCGCGTGGTGGGGCATGGTCGCCGTCATGGCGATCGCCATTGGACTCGGCGAGACTGCAACTTATGTGGTCTTCGCGCTACTGTCATTCCTCACGTTGCGCGAGTTCATAACACTCACCCCGACCACGCCGAGCGATCACTCGACGCTGTTCCTCGCGTTCTTTGTCGCGGTTCCCGTTCAGTACATTCTGCTTGGCATCAACTGGTACGGCATGTATTCCATCTTCGTACCGGTGCATCTCTTCTTCGCGATGTCACTGGTATCGGCGCTGACGCAGGATACGCGCGACTTTCTAAGTCGCAATGCACGCATTAACTGGGCGCTGATGGTCTGCGTCTACGGCCTGAGCCACGCCGCCGCGCTCCTGACGCTCGACATTCCCGGCTATCGCGGGCAGAACGCGTTATTGCTCTTCTACTTCCTGCTCGTCGTGCAGATCAGCGATGTCTTGCAGTACGTCGTGGGGAAACTGTTCGGCAAGCGCAAGATCGCACCCGTGCTTTCGCCTTCTAAAACGGTCGAAGGCTTCGTCGGCGGTGGCGCGCTGGCGACCCTTTGCGGCGCGGCGCTTTGCCGGATCACGCCATTCGGCTTCGGCGCGGCGCTCGGCATGTCGTTCGCCATCGTTCTGGCGGGGTTCATCGGCGGGCTGGTTCTTTCAGCGGTGAAGCGTTCGCTCGGCGCGAAGGACTGGGGCTCGATGCTCGCCGGACACGGCGGCATGCTCGATCGTGTCGATTCGATCTGCTTCGCCGCGCCTGTGTTTTTTCATCTGGTCAGATTCATTTATGTGTGACGTCTGCGAGCCCGCCCCGCCCCACCGCTCCGCTAGAATCGAGCCTTCAGCGCAACGGCCGCGCTCTACGAAGAAAACGGGCACTCATGAAAATCGCCACCTGGAACGTCAATTCCCTCAAAGTCCGCCAGCAGCATGTCATCGACTGGCTCGCGCTCTCGGGCGTCGACGTGCTGTGCCTTCAGGAACTGAAGCTCCCCGACGAGAAATTTCCCCGCGCCGAACTCGAAGCCGCCGGCTACAAAAGCTGGTTCGCCGGGCAGAAGACGTACAACGGC
>Ga0182736_1002233_pt1 | contig 15364 bp, 13 predicted proteins | sample eDN5th30CKraftBY_FD_128882 | JGI IMG/M metagenome (GOLD analysis project Ga0182736, IMG submission 128882) | Enriched backyard soil microbial communities from Emeryville, California, USA - eDNA 5th pass 30_C Kraft BY (version 2) (version 2) | ecosystem: Environmental > Terrestrial > Soil >... | reverse complement strand
GCAGGGTCACCAGGGACTTAGCCGCCCACGGGAGCAGGCCGAGCACGGCGAGGGCGCTGGCGGCGACGAGCAGCAGGGTCGGGTCCGACCAGCGGTCCAGGAGCCCTTGGTGCTCGGCGGGCACGGCCGGCAGCTCGGCGGTCGCGGCGGGTGCGGGAGCGGTGGTGGTCACGAGCTCGCCTCCTTCCCCTCGGCCTCGGCGGCGGCTTCGGCCTCGGCGGCGGCGCGCTGCTTGCGCTTGGCGGCGACGGCCGCCTTGGTCGCCGCCCCGGGCTCGCCCTCGAGGACGTCGGCGCTCGCGGCACCGACGTTGATCTCGTAGATGTCGTAGTGGTTCGAGGCGTAGACCTTCGTGAGCCACCGGAACGACTCGAGCCGGGCGAGTACCTCCTTCGGGTGGGGCTCGTCGTGCTCGAACGCACCCTCCTCGGCCCGGTTGAACCAGTAGCCGCTGCGCGGGGTGGCCGACACCATGCGACGGTCGACGGCGAGGAAGCGGTACCCCTCGGACCGCAGCAGCGCCAGGTCGGCGCCGCGCACGGTCTGGCCGTCGTAGAACCGCCAGATCTGGAGGTCGCCGGGGCACGAGGCGGCCACCGCGCACGCGTCGCGCGTGGTGCCCAGCACGCCGAGCGAGGTGCCGGTGTAGATGTCGGCGACGACCCGGTCATCGGAGTCGTAGCCGCGCAGCCAGCGCGCCGCGTCGAGCAGCTCGGGGGTGAGGGACCGGCTGTCCGCCCCCGCCTCCCACGGCCCGGGGAAGCGGTCGAACTCGTTGACGCTGGCCGCGGTGTTGCCGATCACCACCACGCCGATGACCGCGGCGATCGCCAGCGGCCCGGCCGAGCGGAACCGGCCCCGGGACTCCGCGCTGCGCCCGATGACCCACGCCAGCCCGGCCGCGGCGACGAGGCAGACCCCCACGTACGTGAAGGGCGCGCTGCGGTGGGCGCCCTGCGCGCCGGTGGGCGTCAGGATCAGCGGCAACGAGAGCACGTACAGCCCGCCGAACGCCGCGAGCGCCCACGCCCCCGACCGCGGGCGGCGCTTCATCCGCCGCATCAACCCGATGCCGATGATGCCCAGGCCGATGGCGAGCAGCGGTGCCGCGAACGCCGCCCACTGCTCCCAGGCCGGCAGGCCGCTGCGCACGAAGAAGGTGCGGCGCTCACCGGTGCCGGAGATCGAGCCCCAGAGCTGGTCGAGCCCGCCCTCCGGGTAGGGCGACAGGTACTCGACGATCGACGACACCGCCTTGGACCCGCCCCGGACGAGCATCCACCCGGCGTTGACCACCAGCGACACCGCGAGGAGCACCACCGGCGGCAGCCACGCCGAGCCCGGCTCCCGGCGCCGCATCACCAGGGCGGCGATCGAGAACGCGAGGAGCAGGACGACCATCGCGTAGCTGGTGAGGTGGTGGGTCACGACCACGGCCACGCCGTGGACCCCGGCCAGGCCCGTCCACGCCCACCGCCGGAGGCCCGCCGCCGCCTGGGCCTCCGCCACCGCGACCACGACCCACACGAACCCGACGATCGCGAGCGACTGGTAGGCGTACTGCGAGTTGAAGAACAGCGCGCCCGGTGCGACGCACCACAGCAGGCCGGCGAGCCCGGCGACCACCGGCGAGCCCATCAGCCGCCGGACCAGCACGAAGATGCCGATCGTGCTGACGACGTGCAGCACGGCGATCAGGATCACCCCGACCTGCCACGTGCTGAGGCCGGTGAGCTCGCGCAGGCCGGCGGTCAGCGTGTGGAGCCCCGGGTACGACGGCAGCACGCGGACCGCGGGGTTGGCCCGGTAGAGGTCGCCGGTGTCGACGATGCGCTCGACCTGGATCCAGTGGGCGATCTCGTCGTAGAAGACCGGGCGCCGCGGGTTCCGGAGGAACTTCGGCAGGTAGGTGAACAGCGCCGTCGCCACGACGATGGCGAGCCGCTCGGACTCGGTCGCGAACGGGTTGGCGAGGCGCCGGGCCGCCGGCCACAGGAACACGATCACGCCCAGCCAGAGCAGGACGAACTTGGCCTGCTCCCCCGACGAGGTCGACCGGCCGGCGAGCGCGTACGCCAAGCAGACCAGCGCCACGCCCACGAGCATCCCGACCCAGACGCTGCGGCGCCCCCGATCGACGGTCACGTCCGCCCCTCCACCCCGATGGTCCGGTACAGCGCCTCGTGCTCGACGGCCACGTCCGCCCACGACCGCTCGGCGCGGTGGTGGACGCCGACGAGCGGCTCGACCTTGCGGATGCCGTCGGCCAGCCGGTCCACCGACGACGGGTCGACGAGGACGGCGCCGCCGTAGCCGGCCACCGCCTCGGGCAGTCCGCCCACGGCGGTCACCACCACGGGCAGGCCGTAGCTCATCGCCACCATCAGCGGGCCGCTGGTCGACGACCGCCGGTACGGCAGCACGACCACGTCGGCCGACCGGAACGCCTGGTCGACCTCCTCGTCGGTCACGTAGCGGTTGACGAACGCGATCCGGTCTCGGTGGGGCGAGCGGCGGATGCAGGCCGCCGGCGCCGTCCACCCCTCCCAGGTCTCCCCCACGACGGTCAGCCGGTAGTCGCGCTCGCCCTCGGCGACGAGCACGTCGAACGCGGCGATCAGGTCCTCGAGCCCCTTGTACGGGCGGATCGTGCCGAAGAACAGCAGCTCGACGGGACCGTCGTCGCCCTCGGCGGGCTCGGGCCGCTCGTCGACCCGCTCGTCGGCGGGCCGCAGGTCGTAGTGGTCGAAGGGCGGCTCGGCCACCCGCGCCACGTGGCTGCGGCGGATCCCGTAGCGGCGCACGATGTCGGCCTGGTCGGCCCCGTTGTGCACGACCACGCGGTCCGCCTGGGCCATGAGTGCGGGGGCGAGCGTCCGGGACCAGGTGCCGGCGAGGGGGTGGCGCTGCTCCGCGGTGTCCATCAGCTCGTGCACCTCGATCACGACCCGCACCCCGCGGGCCCGGGCCAGCAGCACCAGCGCCAGCTGGGTGTGCCACACCGCGGCGCTCCACCACTGGACGACGAGGACGGCCGGCGGCCGGGCGACGAGGCGCCGGCCGGCATCGAGCAGGCCGAGGCCCCACCACCAGTCGACGGTGCCGACGCGCTGCACGTCGGGCGGGAGGCGCAGGTGGGTGAGGTCCGCGCCGACGCGCGCCCGCCCCGGGTACAGCTGCCTCGGGACGAGGTTCCGAAGCACGATCACCTGCGTCGGCCCGTGCTCGGCGAGCGCCGAGACCAGCCCGTAGGTGTGGTACGTCACGCCGGAGAGGAACGCCTTGCCCGGCCCGAGCACGCACACCTCGGTGCGCTCGGAGCGGCGGCGCTCGCGGGCGCCGGCCCAGCGGCGACGCACGGCGCGGAGGGTCGACATCGTGCGGGGCATCGGACGGTCATGGTTGCGGCCGAGAACGACCGCCCTCGGGCGGTGGAGGGTCCAGGGGGTGAAGTCCGCCTGAACAGTTGGCGCAACCCCTCCCGCCCACCGAGGTGGCCTGGCAGGGTCGCCCCCGTGGATCCCGACCCGACCAAGAAGCGCCCGAAGCCCGTCGTCGCGATCGTGGCGGTGGCGGTCCCGCTGCTCGCCCTCCTGATCGCCGCGGTGGCCACCACGAGCAGCTCGGACGACGCCGCCACCACCGAGACCACGATCTCCCAGGCCGGCGATCCGGCCGCGGCCGCCGCGGGCAAGGGGGGCGAGGGCGGGGAGGACGGCCAGGGCCCGGCCGCCACCGAGGTGACCGTCGACGGGAAGGGCAAGGGCACCACGACGACCGCCGCGTCGAAGGGCGGCGACGGGGGCGACCCGGACATCCCGTCGCTTCCCGCGAACGCCGGCCCGGAGGGCGAGCGGGCGTCGGTGACCTACCCGCGGCCGACCGTGCCGCCGTCGGGCTGCGCCCGGCCGACGGGCACCGCGGTCATCACGCTCGGGAGCACGCCGTTCCCTGCCTGCCTCGAGCTGGGCCCGGACCAGCCGGTCGTCGTGCGCAACCGCGCCGGCAAGGAGGTCACGTTCGTCGCCATCTCGGTCAACGAGGTGATCGCCGCCGGGTCGGAGATGCGGGTGGGCACCGCGCTCGCCGCGTTCGGCGAGGGCGAGTCGACGTTCTGGTCGCCCGGCAACCCCGGCCTGAGCGGCATCGTCCGGGTCGGCTGACCCGGTTCAGCCGGCGGCAACCGGGACGCCCCGGCACCACCGAGCCGTGTCGAGGCCGGTGAGCCGGGTGACCGCGTCGGCGACGGTGCGGAGCTCCTCGGCGAGGTCGCGCCGCAGGTCGTCGGGCATGGGCGGGAGCGGCGTCAGGTTCCGGGCGAGGGCGCGGCGGTAGGTGCCCTGCACGAGCCGGTCGGGGACGAACGGGCGCAGGACGTCCTTGACCGGGTGGGGCTGGGTCAAGAAGGCGTGCAGCGCCCGGCTGCGGACCGCGCCCGAGGGGTTGACCACGGGCACCGGCCCGGCGGTGCGCGCGGCCACGCCCAAGAAGCGGTGGATGCGCGCCGTCAGCTCGTCGGGCGAGCGCCGCAGCTCGTCGAAGTCGGCGACCAGCACGCGGTCGGGGCCGAACGCGTCGAGCACGGCCGGGAGCTGCTCGTCGTAGCGGGACACCGCCCGGTACCGCCAGCACCACTCCCAGCCGGCGGCGGCCCGCTCGTCCTCGGCGGCGAGCGCAGCCCCGATCGGCAGGTCCTCGCGGCCGTCGCGCACGAGGTGCCCCCACGCCGACGAGATCCGAGCGACCGGGTCCCGCAGGATCAGCACGACGCGGCCGTCGGGGCCCAGCGCGTCGCGGAGGCGGGGCCACGCCTCGGGCCGGTAGAGGTAGTACACCGACGCCTCCCCGACCGCCTCGTGTCCGGCGCCCGCAGCGACCAGGCGCTCCCACTCGGCCGGGTCGCTGACCACCATCCGGGCGAACGTGTCGTCGCCGGGACCGCAGAACGCGGGCGACGCCGACCGGAACAGGTGGTGGTGCGCCTCCTTGCGGGGGATCACGTGGACGTCGGGGTGCTGCCCGAGGAGGTCGGCGAGCGTCGACGTCCCCGACTTGGCCGCGCCCCCGAGGACGAAGGCGCCCACGCGTCAGGCCTCGGCGACCGCAGGCGCGGGCCGCGCCGTCGGGCGGCGCACGCCCTGCGGCGACCGGAGCTCGCTGCGGATCGTGCGGAGCACTCGCCAGCCGTCGCGGTGCGCCCGCAGGTTGCTGGCGCCGTGGATCCGCTCGAGCTCGAACGACGGGACCTCGACGACCGACCAGCCCGCCTCGGCGATGCGGATGTTGATGAGCGTCTCGACCTCGAAGCCGTCGCAGTCGATGTCGACGCCGCGGGCGCACCACGCCCACATGGCGTTGTAGCCGTAGCAGAGGTCCGTGTACCGGGTGCCCCACAGCAGGTTGACCGTGCCGGTGAGCGCCCGGTTGCCGAGCTGGCGGATGGCGGTGATGTCGGTGCTGCCGCCCCCGGGCAGGAAGCGGGTGCCCTTGGCCACGTCGGCCCCGTCCACCAGCGCGGCGACGAAGCGGGGGATCTCCGCCGGGTCGGCCGAGCCGTCGGCGTCGAGCATGACCACCACGTCGCCGGTGACCGCGGCGAACCCGAGCGCGAGGGCGTTGCCCTTGCCGCGGCCCTCCTGCTCGACGACCACCACCGACGGCCAGAGCCGCCGGGCCGTCTCGATCGTCCCGTCGGTCGAGTGGCCGTCCACGAGGATCACCTCGTGGACGTCCCGGGGCATGTCCCGGAACACGTGGGGCAGGTTGCGGGCCTCGTTGCGGGTCGGGATCACGACCGACACCCGGGGGCAGTCGGGGATCGCGTCGGCGAGGGGGGCGGGTCGCGGCATCGCTGGCTCCGTCGAGGTCAGAAGGTGGCGGGGAGGAGGCCGCTCAGGCTCTCGAAGACGAGGAGGACCAGGGCGACGAGGATCGGCGTGGTGATGAGGTAGGCGACCGCCTTCGGCCACCGGCGGTAGACCAGGCGCGCCGCCCAGATGGCCAGGCCCAGCGCGGCGCCCCACCCGATGACCGGGGCGAGGCCGGCGCCCGAGGTGTCGAGGCCGGTCTCGGTGCGGTCGGGGGTGACGGGCGTGAAGCGCGGGGCGAGCGGCTTGGTCTGGAGCTCGGCGACCACCACCAGGCGGTCGTAGGCGAGGAAGGTCGGCGTCGAGGTGACCAGGGTCAGCGTGCTGCCGCCGCCGGAGGCGCGAACCGGGTCGGGCTGACCGGAGCGCACGCGCCGGACCGACCGGACGTCGTAGCGGAAGCGGCCGACCGCCGTCGTGACGTCGATCCGATCCCCTTCGTCGAGCAGCGGGAGCTGTTTGAACGGGGCGCCGTTCGACACGCGGGAGCCGGCGATGGCGGCGTTGCCCGGCTCACCCGGCATCGACGTGCCGCGCAGGTGGCCGGGCCCGGCGCGCAGCTCGGCCGGGCCGGTGCCCTGCACCACCACCTGCTCGACGCCGAGCTTCGGGATCTGGATGATCCCGATCGGGTCCCCCCGGGCCGGCGGCTCGGCAGCCGCGATCAGCTCCGGCTCGACGTCCTCGGGGTCGACGACCTCGCCCGCGGCCTCGTCCGGTGAGAGCAGGCCGTCAGTCGAGGCGTCGGCGTTGGCCTCGTCGGCGGGGTTGACGGCCTGGAGCGGCGCCTGCTCCTTGAACTCCTGGAGCAGCAGCCGCTGGCTGCGGGCGTGGACGAGCGCCGACCCGGTCAGCTGGTACGCGAAGAAGCCGACGATGACCAGGCCCACGATGCTGAGGACCCGGCCGACGGAACTGGCCCGCTGGCCCTCGCTGCCCGCCGCCCGCGGCGCCGGCGGAGGGGCCGGCGGGAGGCTCGAGGCGGAGACGACGGTGACCGGCTCGGGCGGCGAGCCCGGGGCGAGGGCGACGCGGATGAACCCGAGCCGCTCCTGGCGCACGGCCACCGCGACGCGGGCGCTGTCGAACGGGTCGTCGCGGGCGGTGAGGTCCACCATCGCCGCGGCCGTCCGCAGCTCGGTCGCGATGGCGTCGACCTCGCGGAGGATCGGGACGCTGGCGACGTCGGCATCGCTGGATCCGACGAGCTCGGCGAGGGCGTCGAGCCGGGCGTCGACGTCTCGGAGCTTGTCGGCGAGGACGTCGGCCGAGCCCGCGCCGGTGTCCGTCGCGGTCACGGCTTGAGCCTCAGGAACCACGCCAGCGCGACGGCCGGGAGGGTCCCGGCGCGCTTGACCCCGCCCAGGACCTGGAGGATCGGACCGGCGAGCAGCATCGAGGAACCGCCGAGCAGCATCGCCGCCGGCGGCACCGCCTCCGAGCCGGTGGCGAACGCCACGATGCGCCGGACGGGCGCCGTCGGCCCGCCGTCGTCGGTGGCCGCGGGATCGGGTGCGGCAGCCGCGCCGTCGGTGCCGGAGGGCGCGGCCGCCGCATCCTCGGCCACGGGGGTGGAGCCGGAGTCCCCGCCCGAGTAGCCGGGATCGTCGTAGACGCCGCCCCCGCCGCCGCCGCCACCACCGCCGCCGATGTCGGCGGGCGGGACGAACGCCTCGCCTTCGGGGAGCGTGGTGGTGGGCGCGTCCGGGGTGGTGCTCGACGTGGTCGTGGTCTCCGGCGTGCACGGCTGCGCCTTCGAGACCTTGCGCCAGTTGGCGAGCTGGCGCTGGGCGACCTCGGCGATCGGCTTCGGCATGGCCACGTTGCCCGCCGGCAGGTTCTTCTGGCCGGCGCCGAGGGCGTAGGTCATCACCTCGTCCATCTGGGTTCGGGTGTCGGCGTCGATGCCGCACGTGGGCATGGCGCCGTAGACGAGGAGCGGCATGGCGTACGCCTCGGCGTCCTTCGTCTTCCAGTCGGGCGTGAAGGTGCCGTCGGCGTTGGGCTTCATCGCCTCGGCCGCCGCGGTCACGGCCTCGTCGGTCGGTGCCACGTACTCGCCCTCGGCGTTGTCGAGCCACGCGATGTTGAGCGCCTCGACCGCCTCGGTCTCGGGCTTCGCGTCGGTCCGGGCGGTCGCGTTGTCCATGCACCCGATGCCCAGGCTCTGGAGGGCGGTGAGCATGCGGGACTTCATGGTCGAGTAGTCGTTGACCAGCGCCGGCGAGCTGCCGTCGGGCGTGCCGATGTCCTCGAACGGGATCTCGTGGTCCTGCATCGAGCCCTTGAGGAAGTCCGTCTCGGCCTTCGGGTCCTGGTGGAACCACTCGGTGAGGCGGTACGCCACCGCCGAGGAGCCGGAGCGGAACCACGGCTCGATGTTCAGGTAGGGCGGCCCCACCTCGAAGTCCGGGTTGTCGGCGTTGTCCGCGGTCAGCTCCGGCGACGCGATGGTCCCGTCGCGCGGGGAGCCGCCGGAGATGTCGGCCAGCGTCCGCCGGGAGATGCGCAGGTTCGGGAACCGCGTGCCGTTCGACGCGGGGTCGCCGGCGCTGGTGTCCCAGTAGGTGCAGGCCACCGCGCTGGTGATCATCGGCACCAGCACGATCCCGCGCTCCTGCTCGGTGAGCGCCAGCTGCTCCTCGGCGGTGAACGGCAGCGAGGTCAGGCCGATGACCGCGGCATCGGCGGGGATGACCGCCTCGCGGCCGCCGGCCGAGCCGAAGTCCGTGTAGTCCGCGACCACCTCGGCCGATGCGCAGATCGCCGGGCCCCAGCCCGTGACCGCCTCCTTGGCGCTGCTGCTGCCGATCAGGCTCAGGGTCGCCGTGATGCCGGCGCACGCCTCCTCGGTCTCGGCCGCCTGCGCCCGGTCCGCCACCGAGAGCGGGGGGACGGGCTCGTCGACGGCGCCGCTGGCACCGGGGCGGGCGAGGAACGAACCTGCGATGAGGCCCAGCGCGGCGACGACGCGCAGGTGGGCGTGACGGCGTCGACGGCGATCGGCGCGTGAGGGGAAGGACATCGGAACTCCGGCTTGGGCGCGCCCACATCGGCACGCTCGGCCGCATCATGACGGTCGCCGGGAGGCGTGGGAACGGTTCCGACGAGGTGTTCGGCGAAGGTCCGCCTCACGTTCACCTGCGGGCCAACGGGCGCTCGCATCGTCTTCGTACCTTCACGCTGCCATGACCGACGTCCTCACCCCCGCGCCCCCGGAGCCGGAGCTCGACGAGGCACCGATGCGGCCGACGGTCAAGCCGAGCGGCGGCGATCGCGTCTTCCTCGGCGTCACCAAGGCCGCCGGGTTCTCGACGTTCGTCATCATGGCGGCGATCGGCATCTTCCTGCTGAAGGGCGCCTGGCCGATCCTCCAGCGCGAGGGCCTCGGCTTCTTCACCCAGTTCGAGTGGAACCCCTCGGTCGACGGCGGCAGCTTCGGCGTGGCCGCCGTCATCTACTTCACGATCGCCATCGCCATCGTCGCCATGGCGATGGCCGTGCCGCTCGCCATCGCCACCGCGCTGTTCATCAACGAGTACGCCCCACGCCGGGTCCGCCCGGGCCTGGTGGCCATGATCGACCTCTTCGCCGCCATCCCGTCGATCATCTACGGCCTGTGGGGCAGCGCGGTCGCCGCACCCCACCTCGTCGGCATCTCCGACTGGCTCGACACGCACCTGTCGTTCATCCCGATCTTCCGGTCGACGTCGAACTCGTACGACGGCTCCACGTTCATCGCCGGCTGCATCGTCGCCCTGATGATCATGCCGATCGCCACCGCGGTGATCCGGGAGGTGTTCGCCCAGGCACCGGTCGTGGAGAAGGAAGGCGCCCTCGCGCTCGGCGGCACCCGCTGGGGGATGATCCGCACCGTCGTGCTGCCGTTCGGCAAGGGCGGCATCATCGGCGGCTCGATGCTCTCGCTCGGCCGGGCCCTCGGCGAGACCATCGCCGTCGCCCTGCTCATCATCCCGATCTTCGCCCCGCACCTGTCGGTCACCGAGCGGGGCAGCAACTCGGTCGGCGCCCTCATCGCCATCAAGTTCTCCGAGGCCGGCCCGCGGGAGCTCTCCGCGCTGATCGCCGCCGGCATCACCCTGTTCGCCATCACCCTGGTGGTGAACTTCGTCGCCTCGTTCATCGTCGCCCGCTCCCGATCCGGCGCGGCGACGGAGGGCTGAGCCGTGACCGACGTCAGCCCGCACGACATCGAGCAGTTCTCGCCCGACGACGACGTCCCCCGAGCGCCGAGGACGATGCTCCCCGACGACTGGGGGATGCTGGCCGGCAGCGCCCTCGCCGCCGTCGGCCTCATGTGGACGCTGTTCCTCCGGCTCCTCCCCGTGCACAGCAGCGTCGGGACCTGGTTCCTGACCTGGCTCGTCTTCCTCGCCATCTACGGGTACGTCGTCCGCCAGGTCCACGGCCGCCTCGCCGCCAAGGACCGCATCGTCGCCGCCGCCCTGTCGTCGGTGGCGCTCATCCTGTTCGGCCTGCTGCTCCTCATCGTCGGCTACGTCGTCGTGAAGGGCATCGGCGGCATCACGTCCGCCTTCTTCACCCAGACGCTCGAGAAGGTCGGCCCGCTCGACCCCGAGACCAAGGGCGGCGCCCTCCACGCCATCTTGGGCACGCTGATGCAGCTCACGATGACGGTGATCATCTCCGTGCCGCTCGGCATCACCACCGCTGTGTTCCTCAACGAGGTCGGCGGCCGCTGGGCCCGCCCGGTCCGCACGCTCGTCGACGCCATGAGCGGCGTGCCGTCGATCGTGGCCGGCCTGTTCATCTACTCGGCCCTGATCCTGTCGCTGGGCTGGGGCTTCTCCGGGTTCGCCGCGTCGCTGGCCCTCGCCGTGCTGATGCTGCCCACCGTCACCCGGACCACCGAGGTCGTCCTCCGCCTGGTGCCGGGCGGTCTGCGCGAGGCGGCGCTGGCCCTCGGCGCGCCGCGCTGGCGGGTCGTGCTCCAGGTGGTGCTCCCCACCGCGCGTAGCGGCGTGTCCACCGCCGTGATCCTCGGCATGGCCCGCGCCGTCGGCGAGACCGCCCCGCTCATCCTCACCGCGCTCGGCACCTCGATCGTCAACAACAACATCTTCAAGGGCGCCCAGGCCAGCCTCCCGCTCTACATCTGGGGCCTCATCCGCAGCTCCGACGGCGGCCAGCAGCAGCGGGCCTGGGCCGGCGCACTCGCCCTCATCACCCTCGTGCTGGTCCTCTTCACGCTGGCCCGGTTGCTCGGACGCCCCCGCCGCCGCGACGGCGTGGAGGAGCACGGGACCGTCACCTCGCTGGCCGGCCTCGACGCCGCGTTCGACCGCTTCCACCTGAGCGGCGAGCGAGCGAGCTCGATGACCTACGACACCGCCGACCACCACCACGACCGCACCCGGCACGACGCCGCCCCCGACCCCGATCCCGAGGACCGACCGTGAGCTCACCCACCCTGGACCCGTCGGCCGTCATCGTCGACCACGAGGCGCCGGAGCTGCACCTGCGCCCCGGCAGCCTGCGGGCCGAGCGCGTCTCCGCCTGGTTCGGCAGCCACAAGGTGCTCCACCAGGTCGACCTCGACATGCCCGCCGGCCAGGTCACCGCCCTCATCGGCCCGTCGGGCTGCGGCAAGTCGACCTTCATCCGGATCCTGAACCGCATGCACGAGCTGGTGCCGAGCGCCAAGCTCGCCGGACGGGTGCTGCTCGACGGCGTCGACATCTACGGCGAGGACGTGTCGCCCACCAAGACCCGGGCCCGCATCGGCATGGTGTTCCAGAAGCCGAACCCGTTCCCGGCGATGAGCATCAGCGAGAACGTCCTCGCCGGCCTCAAGCTCACCGGGCGCAAGGCCAAGTCCGAGGACGCCGAGGAGCTGCTCCAGGTGTCGCTCGAGCGGGCCGGCCTCTGGAACGAGGTCAAGAACCGCCTCCGCGAGCCGGGCGGTGCCCTCTCGGGCGGCCAGCAGCAGCGCCTGTGCATCGCCCGGGCGCTCGCGGTCACGCCCGAGCTGCTGCTCATGGACGAGCCGTGCTCGGCCCTCGACCCCACGTCGACCCGCCGCATCGAGGAGACCATCGCCGAGATCGCCCACGACGTGACCGTCGTGATCGTCACGCACAACATGCAGCAGGCCGCCCGCGTCTCGGACCAGTGCGCGTTCTTCCTCGCCGCCGAGGGGACCCCCGGCCACATCGTCGAGGCCGGCCCCACGGACCAGATCTTCAACAGCCCCGCCGATCCCCGGACGGCGGACTACGTGAACGGGCGGTTCGGCTGATGCGCAAGCTCCTCGGTGCCCTGGCGGTGGCGGTCGTCGCCGCCCTCGTGCTGCCCGCCACCGCGACGCCGGCCTCGGCCGAGACCCTGCCCGCCGTCACCGGCGCCGGCTCGACCTGGTCGCAGAACGCGCTCGACCAGTGGCGGGCCGACGTCACCCGGCTCGGCCTCCGGGTCAACTACCAGGGCGTCGGCTCCACCTCGGGCCGCACGCTCTTCGCCCAGGGCCAGCTCGACTACGCCGTGTCCGAGATCCCCTACCAGCCCGGCGAGTCCAAGCCGTCGTTCAGCTTCGTGTACCTGCCGATCGTCGCCGGCGGCACCTCGGTCATGTACCGGGTGAAGGGCACCAACGGGAAGCAGATCACCAACATCCGGATGAGCTCGAACCTCACCGCCAAGATCTTCACCCGCAAGGTCACCACGTGGGACGACCCGGCCATCGCCAAGGAGAACCCCGGCGTCGCCCTCCCGTCGAAGGACATCACCGTCGTCGTCCGCTCCGACGGCTCGGGCACCTCGTACCAGTTCTCCGCCTACCTCCAGAACCGCGAGCCCCAGCTCTGGAAGGAGTTCGCGGCCGCCAACAACATCCCGAACCAGCCGACGTCGAACTGGCCCACGCTGACCGGCGCCTCCGGCCAGCCGTACTCCGACGGCGTCGCCAACTACGTGGCCCGTGGCGACGGCGCCATCACCTACGTCGAGGCCTCGTACGCCATCGAGCGCAAGATCCCCATCGCCGCCATCAAGAACCAGGCCGGCAACTACGTGCTCCCGACGGCGGCCAACGTGGCGAGCGCCCTCACCCAGGCCCGACTGAACCCGGACCGCACCCAGGTCCTGACCGGCGTCTACACCGCTGGCGGCCAGTCGTACCCGATCTCCTCGTACTCGTACATGCTCGCCAAGACCAGCAACATCGACGAGGGCAAGGGCAAGGCGATCTCGCAGTTCGTCTACTACTTCGCCTGCGCCGGCCAGAAGAAGGCCGCCCCGCTCGGCTACTCGCCGCTGCCCGCCAACCTGGTGAAGGCGGCGTTCGAGGCCATCGTCACCGTGCCCGGCGCCAGCAAGCCGCCCGTCATCGCCCCGGCGAGCTGCCCCAACCCGTACGTCACCGGCTCGATCGTCGTGCCCGGCGGCAGCGACACCACCACGACCACGACCCCTCAGGGCGGCGGCACCAAGGGCGGTGGCGGCACGAACGGCGGTGGCACCGGTGGCACGGGCGGGGCCGGCAGCGGCAGCGGCGGCAGCACCGACGGGACCGGAGGCGGCGGCACCGGCGGGACCGGTGACACCGGGACCGGGGCCTCGACCGAGGGCGCGGCCATCGACGTCGACGGCGACGGCGTGGTCGACGGCATCGACGCCGATGGCGACGGCATCGTCGACGCCACCCTCGACGGCGTCGAGCTCGCCTCGTCCGCCAACCGGGCCAACCCGTCGGGCAGCGTCCGGATCTCCGGCGACGGCACCAGCACCACGCCGCTGCTCATCGCCGCGGGCTGCATGGTCCTGCTCATCGTGATCCCACCGCTCCTGCTGGTGTCCGGTGCCCCCGGACGCCGCTGGTGGAACAAGGTCTTCGCCGGCTGAACCCGTCGACCCCTTTCCGGGTCCAGCTGCGCCACGACGACCACGCCCGCGTGCGGCGGGCGTGGTCGTCGTCACCCCGTTCCGCTCCGTGGGGACGGCGGGGCCTCCTCGTCGTCGAGGTCGGGCAGGAGCTGCTCGCCGTGCTCCTGGGCCCACTCCCCCAGCACCCGCAGCGGCCCCTCGGCGAAGCTCGACCCGAGGTCGGTCAGCCGGTAGCGCACCTCCGGCGGCGCCGCGGCGATCGCCTCACGGCCTACCAGCCGCCGATCGACCAGCCGGTTGAGCGCGTCGGTGAGGCTCTTGTCGCTGATGCCCCCGATGGACCGTTGCAGGTCGAGCCGGCGCCGCGGTCCGGTGCGGAGCGCCGCGATCACCACGGGGTCCCACCGGTGGGCGAGCAGCTCGGCGGCGGTCCGCACGTGGCAGTCGGCGACGAAGTCGAGGCAGTGGGCGGGGTCCGACACCGGGTCAGTGTGCCAGCGCCGACGCGCACCGATCGGTGCGGATCACGTCCGTACCGTCCCCGCCATGCAGATCGGGATCATCGGAAACGGAAGCATCGCCAGCGGCCTCGGGGCCGGATGGATCCGAGCGGGCCACCAGGTCCGGCTCACGGGCCGGGACCCGGCTCGGGTCGCGGCCGCCGCCGAACGCATCGGCGCCGTGCCCGTGGAACCGACGGCCCTGGCCGAGGGGTGCGACGCCGTGCTCCTCGCCGTGCGGTGGGAGGGCGTCCCCGAGGCGATCGACCTGGTCGGCCGCAGCCTCCACGGTGTGCCCCTCATCGACCCGACCAACGCCGTGGAGCACGGCGTCGGGCGGCTGCTCACCGACCGGTCCGCCGCCGAGGCGATCGCCGACCGCTCGGGAGCCCACGTCGTGAAGGGCTTCCACCTGTTCCCTGCCGACCAGTGGGCCTCGCCCGCCGCTCCCGCCCGGCGGGTGGTGGTCCCGCTCGCCGGCGACGACGACCGAGCCCTCGCCGCAGCCAGCCAGCTGGTCCGCGACCTCGCCGCCGAACCCGTGGTGGTCGGCGGCCTGGACCGCGCCCGCCAGCTGGAGGAGGCGGCCGGCTTCGTGATCGCCCTCGCCTTCGCCGGCACCGACCCCCAGGCCGCCATCCCCACCGTCGGCTGACGCTCCCACCGTCCGAGCACGACGACCACGCCCGCGTGGGTGCGGGCGTGGTCATCGCTTCCTGGCCATCCCCCGTTGGTGGTCTGCTCCCCGGTCGCCCGCTTCCTTCGGCTGCTCCACCAGTCCGCCCGGTGTTCCCTGGGGTGCCTTCCGCTCGGTGGCGGTCAGGCGGCTTGTCGGAACGGTGGTGGGTCGATGGTGGTGCCGTCGGGTCTGCGGAACTCGAGCCCGGTGGGTCCTCGGGTGAGGGTCCAGCCGTGGTGGACGAGGCGGTGGTGGTGGGGGCAGAGCAGGGCGAGGTTGGTGATGGCGGTGGTTCCGCCGTTGCGCCACCACACGATGTGGTGGGCGTGCGCCCGGTGGTGGTGGGCGTGGCAGCCGGGGAACTCGCAGGTGGCGCCGGCGCGGGCGAGCAGGGCGGTGAGGATCGCGGCGGTGACGAGGCGCTGCTTGCGGCCGACGTGGAGCGGTTCGCCGTC
>Ga0182736_1002231_pt1 | contig 15373 bp, 15 predicted proteins | sample eDN5th30CKraftBY_FD_128882 | JGI IMG/M metagenome (GOLD analysis project Ga0182736, IMG submission 128882) | Enriched backyard soil microbial communities from Emeryville, California, USA - eDNA 5th pass 30_C Kraft BY (version 2) (version 2) | ecosystem: Environmental > Terrestrial > Soil >... | reverse complement strand
GCGAGCGCCAGCATGCCGAGCATGCCGTCGGTCCCGTTGATGAGCGCGAGCCCCTCCTTCTCGGTGAGGGTCACGGGCGTCAGCCCTGCAGCGACGGGCGTCGTGAGCGCTCCCGCGGCGTCGCGGACCTCCCCCTCGCCCATGAGCGCGAGCGCGCAGTGCGCGAGCGGGGCGAGGTCGCCCGAGCAGCCGAGCGACCCGTACTCGCGAACCACCGGCGTGACGCCCGCGTCGATCATCGCGGCGTACGCCGTCGCGACCTCCGGCCGGACGCCCGTGCGTCCCGTGGCGAGGGTGGACAACCGCAGCAGCATGAGCGCGCGGACCACCTCGCGCTCGACCTCGTCGCCCGTGCTCGCCGCGTGCGAGCGGACGAGGCTGCGCTGCAGGTCGCGTCGCCGCTCGGGCGGGATCGACACCGTGGCCAGGGCTCCGAAGCCGGTGGAGATGCCGTAGTGCGGTTCGGTGTCTCCGGCCAACCGGTCGACGACTGCTCGCCCCGCGGCGATCGCGTCGAGCGCCTCGTCGGACAGGCGGACGCCGGCGCCGTGCCGAGCGACGGCGACGACCTCGTCGACGGTGACCGGGCCCGTGCCGACGACGACTGTGCTGGTTCCCATGGTTCATGACACCGCTCCAGGGCCGCCGACCGAAGACCCCGTCGCGCGATACTGTCTGGCATCCCAGACAGGAGGTCCGGCATGAGCACCGTACCTGCCGCCGATGCCACCCTGCGCCTCCTGCGCCACCTGTCGCGCACCGGCCCGCTGCCCGCCGCGTCGCTCGCCACCGCCCTCGACCTGCCCCGGTCGACGACCTACCACCTGCTCACCGTCCTCACGGAGCACGGCTTCGTCGTCCACCTGCCCGAGGAACGCCGCTACGGACTGGGCCTCGCGGCATTCGAGCTCGGCTCCGCCTACTCACGTCAGGCGCCCCTGGCCCGCGCGGCCCGACCGGTCCTCGCGCGCCTCGTCGACCAGGTCGGCGAGAGCGCACACCTGGCGGTCCTGCACGGCCGCGACGTGCTCTACGTGGTCGAGGAGCGCGCCGCCGGTCGGCCCGTGCTGGTCACCGACGTCGGCGTCCGCCTGCCCGCGCACCTCACCGCCAGCGGGCGCGCGATCCTCGCCGACCTGCCGTCCGCGCAGGTGCGCGCCCTGTTCCCGACGCGTGAGGCCTTCGTCGACCGCACCGGCATCGGACCCCGGCGGCTCTCCGAGCTCCGGACGATCCTCACCGAGGTGCGACGGGCCGGCTGGGCCGAGGAGCACGGGGACGTGACGCCCGGCTTCGCGTCGGTCGCGGTCGCGGTACGCGACCGGACCGGCCACCCGGTCGCCGGGCTCGCGGTGACGTTCGCGCAGGGTCCGGACCCGGTCGGGTTCGTCCGCGCCATCCGCGCCGCCGCCGCGGAGCTGGCCCGGAGGGTCTAGTTTCTTCGGTGTCCGCTACGCGATTGAGGGGTTCCACGTGTCGTACGTCGTCGACTTCACCGAGGTCTCCACGATCGGGCTCGAGTCCTCGCCCGTCGCCGATGCCCTCGCCGGCCTGCGCGCCAACGAGGCGCGCTACTTCAAGAACAAGTACGACCACGTGTTCACGACCTCGCCCGCGGGCGAGGCCAAGGAGACCGTCGACTGGGTGCACGAGGTCCTCGCCGCCGAGCGCGACATCGTCATCGCCTCGCCCCCGCTCGAGGCCACCGAGTTCGTGGTCGACGGGACGCGGTGGGCCTACGTGTTCTACGAGTCGGGGCTGTCGATCAACGTCCTGTACACGCTCGAGGACGGCGGCAAGCGCGCGGTCGGGTTCAAGCTGTCCGACGGCATGGACGTTCCCGACGAGCTGTCCGGTTTCAAGTTCGCGCGGCAGAAGTCCAAGCTCGCCGGGACGATCCGCGGGTCGTACTTCGTGATCAAGCGCGAGCACTAGGCGCGGTCCGGGCCACGGCGCTCCCCCACGTCGGGCGCTCCTTGCTGCCGAACCGTTGCGCCGCTCGCCATCGTCGTTCATTATTGATGCATGTTCACTCCGAATGAACAGAACGCTGCATTGAACAGCGTGCTCGATGCTGCCGCCTCAACGCTGGAGACGCTGGGCATGACGACAGAGGCCCAGGACGTCGCCGACGGCTCCGACGCCGACCTCCAGCTCACGGTCGACGCGGGCCCACGTGGCCGGGTCACGTACCCGACCGTGGTGAGGGTGGGACGCCTGGACCGTCATCTCGCCACCGCGTTGGCGCTGCCGCCCGGTCGGCCGCTCCTGCTGCTCGCGCCTCACATCGCCGACACGGTCGCGGAGGTCCTTCGCACCCGGGGAGTCGACTTCGCAGATGCGGCGGGCAACGCTCGCCTCGCATGGGACGGGCTGCTCATCGACGTTCGTGGTCGACGCCCCGCCGCGGCGACCCGCTCCACTGACTCGACGGCGGCGGGTGCGTTCACGCGCGCTGGAACGACGGTGGTCTTCGCCCTGCTCAGCTGGCCCGAGCTGGCCGCGCGCCCCGTTCGCGAGATTGCCGCGACCAGCGACGTCGCCGTCGGCACGGTGCACTCCGTGCTCCACGAACTGACGTCGGCCGGGTACCTCCGAACGGGACCGAGCGGCCGCACGGTGAACCGTGGCGGCGAACTTCTCGACAGGTGGGCCGAGGCCTATACCGTCACACTCGCTCGCAAGCTGCAGATCGCGTCGTTCATGCTCCCCGATCCCGACCGCCTTCCCAACCTCGAAGCCGACCTGCTGACCGCCGGTGCGCAGCTCGGCGGCGAACGTGCCGCGCGCAGGATCGACCACCACCTGCACCCGTCGACGACCACCCTCTACCTGGAAGCGGTGCCGACGTCGCTGGTTGCGCGGTACCGCCTGCGCCCGGATGGTGCCGGCACGGTCCGCTTCCGACGTCGCTTCTGGCATCGCAGCGACAGCGGACAGCTCGTTCCTTCACCACTCGTCTATGCCGACCTGGTCTCGTCGGGCGATCCGCGCCAGCGTGAGCACGCAGAGAGGATCCGAGCCGTTGACGATCGACTTGTCGAGCTCGACCGAACCTAGGATCGCGGTCGCGAGCCACGTCCTGGCCGAGGTACAGGCGACCGCGGGGCGTTCGAGCCTCCCTTTCATCGTGATCGGCGCAACCGCTCGCGACATCCTGTCCGTGGCCATCGTCGGAACAACGCCCGACCGAGCAACAGCCGACGTCGACATCGCCATCGCCATCCCGACGTGGCACGAGTTCGAGCGGCTCACCGCCGGGCTCGAGCGCGTCGGGCGGCATGAGCACACATTCCTCGTCTCGGGCCTGCCTGTGGACGTCGTTCCGTTCGGCGGGATCGAGACGGACGCGCGCACGATCACGTGGCGCGATGGCAGTCGAATGAGCGCGTTCGGCCTGCGGGAGGCGTACGGAGCGAGCCTCACGGCCCTGCTTCCCGGCGGCACGACCGTGCGCGTCCCGTCCTTGCCCGGGCTCGCGTCGCTCAAGCTCACGGCCTGGTTCGACCGGCGACTCGAGACGCGCCGTGATGCCGTCGACCTCCAGACGATCATCGGCTGGTGCACGTCGGGCACACTGCTCGACGACCTCTACGAGAACGGCGTCGAGCTCCTCGAGGCATACGGCTTCGATCCGGACCTCGCTTCCGCCCACCGCCTGGGGAACGACATCGCGGGGATGTTCCAGTCCGAGACGCAGCGGCTGCTCGACATCCTCGACGGCGACAACGTGGCACGGCTGGTCGCCGACATGCCGTCGACCGTCACAGACCAAGCGGCGATTGTCCGCGCGGTGCGCTCCGGGTTGTGCGGTGAGCTCCCAACTGACGCGTGACGAACCCGGGTCCCGGTTCCCGAGGTCCCCGTTGCCTAGGCTCGACCCATGGCCACCGTCATCCTCGTCCGGCACGGCCGCAGCACCGCGAACGCCGCGGGGATCCTGACCGGACGGACCGCCGGGGTGGATCTCGATGATGTGGGCCGCAGCCAGGCCGAACGCGCGGCGGAGCGGCTCGCTGCGGTGCCGCTGGTCGCCGTGATCTCGAGCCCCCTCGCCCGATGCCGCCAGACCGCCCGGACCATCGCGGAGCCCCACGCTCTCCAGCCGCGACTCGACGCCGGCATCGTCGAGTGCGACTACGGCGAGTGGCAGGGGCGACCCCTGCGCGAGCTGGCCAAGGAACCGCTGTGGTCGACGGTCCAGAGCCGGCCGTCCGACGCCGTGTTCCCGGGCGGTGAGTCGATGAGCGCCATGCAGGAACGGTCGGTGGCAGCGATCCGTCGCCATGACGCGGCGCTGGAGGCGGAGCACGGCGACGGCGCCGTGTGGGTGGCCGTGAGCCACGGCGACATCATCAAGTCCGTGCTCGCGGACGCGCTGGGCATGAACCTCGACCTCTTCCAACGCATCACGGTCAACCCCGGATCCATCTCGATCGTCCGGTACGGCACCGCTCGCCTCGACGTCGTCGCCACCAACACCGATGCCGGCGACCTGTCCTGGCTGCGCACCGCAGGACCGGCAGGCGACGCGCCGGTCGGAGGCGGCGCTGGGCCCGGTCACGCCTAAAATGGGCGACATGCCGGCCCTTGTCCACCAGTTCGACTGGCCCGACCGCGTCGTCGTCGGCACCGTCGGCCGCCCGGGTTCCCGATCCTTCTACCTCCAGGCACGCGACGGCGCTCGGATCGCGAGCATCGCGCTCGAGAAGGAGCAGTCTGCGGTGCTCGCCGAGAAGATCGCCGAGGTCCTGGACGCCCTGATGACCGACGAGGGCAACCGGTTCAGCGTCCCCGCCGCCGCACCCCCGGAGCTCGCCGACAACGACCCCCTGGACCAGCCGGTCGAGCCGGAGTTCCGCGCCGGGCTGATGCGGTTGGCCTGGGACCCGTCGACCGCGCAGGTCGTCGTCGAGGCCTTCCCGTACGACGAGAGCGACGAGGCGGCCGAGCCCGACGAGTCCGAGATGCTCGTCGTGCGGATGCCCGTGGGGACCGCGCGGGCCTTCGTCGAACGCACCCGGCTGGTCGTCCGGTCGGGCCGCCCGCCGTGCCCGCGGTGCGGCGCACCGGTCGACGAGGACGGCCACGTGTGCGGCGCGCCTCAGGCGTGAGCGTCGACCTCGTCACAGGCGACCTCGAGCTCGTCGGGCGCATCACGGTCGCGTCGAACGCGACGTTCCTCGCCACGGTCGGCCCGACGAAGGTCGTCTACAAGCCCGTCACGGGCGAGCGGCCCCTGTGGGACTTCCCGGACGGGACCCTCGCGAACCGCGAGGTGGCCGCCTATCTCGTCTCGAAGGCGTTCGGCTGGGGCGTCGTCCCGCGGACGTTCCTGCGCGACGGTCCGTTGGGTCCGGGCATGGTGCAGGTGTGGCAGGAGCCCGACGCGGGGCAGGATCCGGTCGACGTCGTCGCCGCGCACGCGGTGCCGTCGGACGGCTGGCGTGCGGTGTTCCAGGGGGTGGACGACGACGACCAGCCGCTGACCCTCGTCCACGAGGACTCCCCCGCGCTGCGCCGGATGGCCGTCTTCGACGTCGTCGTGAACAACGCCGACCGCAAGGGCGGACACGTCCTGCCGACGAGCGACGGCCACCGCTTCGGCGTCGACCACGGCGTCACCTTCCACGTCGAGCACAAGCTGCGCACGGTCCTGTGGGGCTGGCGGGGCGAGGCGCTGGCGCCCGACGAGCTCGCAGGCGTGGAGCGGGTGCGCGCCGAGCTGGACGCCGGCCTCGGTCAGCGCCTGTCCGAGCTCCTCACCGGCGACGAGCTGGCGGCGCTGGCCACCCGCTGCGACCGACTGCTGCGCACGGGCGTCTTCCCGGGACCGAGCGGCGACATGCCGGCGTTCCCGTGGCCGTTCTTCTGACTCACTCGTCGTCGCGGCCCCACCCGCCGAACGCGCCGTTGCGGCGCGCGCTCAGGTAGGACCCGATGACCGCGGCACCCAGGTCGTCGCCCGCCTCAGGCGTGACGACCGTGCCGCCGGCCCGCTTGGCGATGGCGTCGACGAAGCGCGCGAGGCCGGGGTCGTCGCCGAGGCGGAAGAACGTCGTGCGCGCACCGAGCCGCGTCGACCCGTCGAGCTCGCGGACCGCGAGCGCGATCGTCAGCGGGTGCGGCGGGTAGTCGAAGAAGACCTCGCCGCTGGACTCCAGGTGGGACGTCGGCTCGCCGTCAGTGACGACGAGCAGGATGGGCTGCGCGTTCGGGTGCTTGCGGAAGTGCCGGTTGGCGAGCAGCAGGGCGTGGTGCAGGTTGGTGCCCTTCTCCCACTGCGCGTCGAGCCCGACGAGCTGCTCGATCTGCATGACCGACGCGCTGCGCCCGAACCCGATGAGCTGCAGGTCGTCGCCGCGGAACCGGCTCGTGACCAGCGTGTGCAGGGCCAGCGCGGTGCGCTTCATCGGAACCCAGCGGCCCTCCATCGCCATCGAGAACGAGGTGTCGACGAGCAGCGCGACGCACGCCTGCGTGCGCGCCTCGGTCTCCTGGACCTCGACGTCGTCGATCTGCAGCGTGACCGGGGTGCCCGTGCCGGCACGGACCAGGGCGTTGGTGATCGTGCGCGTGACGTCCCACGGCTCGGTGTCCCCGAACGCCCACTCACGCGTGGATCCCGAGGGCTCGCCGGCGGCGCCCGCACGACGCACCTCGTGGCCACCCTGGCGGCCGGACATCGTGTCGGCCACGGCGCGGAGCACCGCCTTGCCGAGCTGGCGCATCGCCTTCGGGGTCAGCGCGAGCTGGCCGTCCGAACCGCGACGCACCGTGCCGGAGTCGCGCAGCGCCTTCTCCAGCCGCTGCAGCGTGCGCGCGTCCACGACCGCGTCGGACCCGAGCTGGCGCGCCAGCTTCTCGAGGTCGAGGTCGTCGAGCTGCGACCCCTCGTAGGACTGCGCGAGCTGGTCCGCCAGCGCGTCGAGGTCGGCGAGGTCCTGGAAGACGCCCGTGCCGTCGCCGAGCCCGAGCCCGTTGTCCCCGTCGAGGCGCTCGGACCCGCCCCAGTCCTCGCCGGGGCGCAGCTCGCGCAGCGCGTCGTCCATCTGGCTCAGCGCGTCCATCAGCTCCGGGGAGCCGAACGCCTGCTGGGCGAGCGCGTCGAGCTCGGCGCGCTGCTCGCGCGTCATCGAGTTGCGCAGGCGCTGGGCCGCGGCGGCGCGGCTGGCCAGGGCGTCGAGGAGCTCGTCGAGCGTGCCGGGCCGCTCCGGGAAGTACTCGCCGTGCTTGGCCATGAAGTCGTCGAACTGCTCCTGGGTGTCCTCGCCCCGCTTGCGGGCGCTCAGGAGCGCGTTGAGGTCCGCCAGCATCTCGTTCAGGGCCGCCCGGTCCGCGTCCGTCGCGTTCTCGAGCGCCTGCTTCATACCGGCGAAGCGCTGGTCGAGGATCTCGCGGCCGAGCAGGTCCTTGATCTTGTCGAACTCCGCGCGCGCCTCGCTGCTGCGCCAGTCGTAGCCGTTGAGCTCGTCGACGGCGGCCGCAGGCGAGGACGGGAGGTTGTCGAGCTGCATCTGGGACAGGGCGCGGTCGCCCTCGTCCATGTCGACGTCGCGCGCGAGCTGCTTGCGCTCGGCCAGGACCGCCCGGTCGAGCAGCTCCTTGACCTGCTGCAGCGTGCCGTCCAGGTTGTTCTTCCTGGTCAGCTCGCGGCGCCGTTCGGCGACGCGACGCCCCAGCTCGTCCAGCCCCTGGTGGTTGCGCCCGCCGCGCCGCAGGAACTCGCGCATCGCACGCTCGGGCGAGTACCCCGCCATCACGTCCTCGCCGATGGCGTCGAGCGCCTCGGCGAGGTCGACCGGCGGCGCGAGCGGGTCCGGCCCGTCGACGTAGGTGGTGTACCGGGCCAGCCTGCGGTTGGGCCTAGCCATAGACCGTCTCGCCGCCTCCGGACTCCTTGCTGATCCGGCGCGCCAGGTACAGCCCCTCGAGCGCGAGCTCGATCGCCGCGGCGCGCTCACCGTCGTTCGTGGCACCGAGGCGCGCGCAGATCTCGTCGTACAGCTCGGACTCGCCGAGCGGCGGGAGACCTGCCAGAACGTCGCGGGCCGTGACCTGCTCACCCGTCGACACGATGACCCCGCCCTCGATCGCGTCCACGAGCACGCCGAAGTCGACGCCGCGCAGGTGGGCGCGGACGGTCTCCGCCGTCGCGGTGCGCAGCAGGTGGTCGAGGATCTCGTCCTCGCGCCCCTCCTCGCCGGACTCGAACTCGATCTTGCCGGCGAGGACGTCCACCGCGGTCTCCAGGTCGACAGGCCGGGCCACCGCGTGGTCCTCCCCCTGCCGGGCAGCCCGGTGCAGCGCCGAGGCAGCGACGGTCTCCGCACCCGCGATCGCGAACCGCGCGCTCACGCCACTGCGCTGGTCCACCGCGCTCGACTCGCGCAGCGCCCGCGTGAACCTCGCGAGAATCTCGACGACGTGGTCCGGCACGTCGGCGACCAGCGCCGCCTCCTGCCGGATCACCGCCACCTCGTCGGCCAGCTCCGTCGGGTAGTGCGTGCGGATCTCCGCCCCGAACCGGTCCTTGAGCGGCGTGATGATCCGCCCGCGGTTCGTGTAGTCCTCAGGGTTCGCCGTGGCGACGACGAGCACGTCGAGCGGCAGCCGCAGCACGTACCCGCGGATCTGGATGTCGCGCTCCTCCATCACGTTGAGCATCGCGACCTGGATGCGCTCGGCGAGGTCCGGGAGCTCGTTGATGGCGACGATGCCCCGGTGGCCGCGCGGGACGAGGCCGAAGTGGATCGTCTCGGGGTCACCCAGCGCGCGCCCCTCGGCGACCTTCATCGGGTCGACGTCGCCGATGAGGTCGGCGACGCTCGTGTCCGGCGTGGCCAGCTTCTCGACGTACCGCTCGTCACGGTGACGCCAGACGATCGGGAGGGCGTCGCCCTCGTCCGCCGCCCGCCGCCGGCTCGCGGCCGTGATCGGCTCGTACGGGTGCTCCCCGAGCTCGGACCCCTCGATCACCGGCGACCACTCGTCGAGCAGCCCGACGAGGGTGCGCAGGATCCGCGTCTTGCCCTGGCCGCGCTCGCCGAGCAGCACGATGTCGTGCCCGGCGATCAGCGCACGCTCGAGCTGCGGGACGACCGTGTCGTCGAAGCCGTGGATGCCCGGCCAGGGGTCGCGGCCCTCGCGCAGGGCGGTGAGGAGGTTGGCGCGGATCTCCTCCCGGACCGGGGTGTGGACGTGGCCGGAGGCGCGGAGCTCACCGACCGTTGCAGAGGTGGGGCGGTTCATTGGTTCGAGCGTACGTCCGGGTGCGCGAGATGCACCCCGGGAGGCGCACCCCCGGTTCCGGGTTCAAGGCTGCACACTCCGGTGCCGATGGAGCCGAGTGCCACGAGACCGTGTCACCCGGCGTGGCGGGTCAGGTAGTCGTGGAGGGCGTCGCGGACGACATCTGAGGGTCGGCGACCCTGCTCTGCCGCTACCCGATCAAGACTCTCGCGATCTTGCCTCGCCAGCCGAACCGTGAGCGACGGCGACCGCTCGTTGGCTCCGGACAGCGACGGTCGGCCCCGCGTACGGGACAGGACACCTGCTGCGACCCGTTCTGCCTCGGCTTCCGTGAGCCGCTCACCGCGGTATCTGACGTCGATCGTGTCGAGGTCGACTTCCTCGACCTCGACATCGCTCCCGAGAGTCTCCGGGAACTTGCTCATCTCCGCCTCCAGATCGTCGGCATGGCGTGGATGACGGCCAGTGTCTGAGCCAAGGTCGAATAGTGCAAGGCGTAATACTGGGCAGGTCCCGCACGGCGACCCGCGTCAGGGCACGTTCGCCCCGCCGTTGACGTTGATGACCTCCCCCACCACGAAGCTGGACTCCGGCGAGGCGAGGAACACGTAGGCCGGCGCCTGCTCGACCGGCTGGCTCGTGCGGCCCAGCCACGACGACTCGCCGAAGCCGTCAAGCTTCTCGCTCGGCTGCCCGTCGGTGACCTGCAGCGGCGTCCACACCGGCCCGGGCGCGACGGCGTTCACACGGATGCCGCGCGGCGCGAGGTCGGCGGCGAGCGCCTTGGTGAAGCCGATGATCGCGAACTTGGTCGACGCGTAGTTGATGATCATCGGCGACGGGTTGTACCCCTGGACCGAGGTGCTGTTGATGATCGTAGACCCGGGCGGCAGGTGCGGCAGGGCGTCGCGAGTGATCCAGAACATCGCGTACAGGTTCGTCTGGATCGTGCGGTCGAGGTCCGCCTCGTCGAGCTCGTCGAACGACGGGTGGTACACCTGGTGCGCCGCGTTGTTGACGAGGATGTCGAGCCCACCCAGCCCCTCGACCGCGTCGGCGACGAGCGACCGGCAGAACTCGCGATCACGGATGTCGCCGGGCAGCAGCACCGCCTTGCGGCCCGCTGCCCGCACGTGCGCCGCGATGGCCTCCGCGTCGACCTGCTCCTCCGGCAAGTAGCTGAGGGCGACGTCCGCGCCCTCGCGCGCGAACGCGATGGCCACCGCCGCGCCGATGCCCGAGTCACCGCCCGTGATGAGCGCCTTGCGCTCCGGGAGCCGGCCCGTGCCGCGGTAGGTGGTCTCGCCGTGGTCCGCCTTCGGGTCGAGCTCCGCGTCGAGGCCCGGCAGCGGCTGCCACGAGGCATGCGGCTTGATGTGGGCGTGGCGCTCGACGGGGTTGTCGAACGTGAGCTGGTCTGACGGCATGGGGACTCCTTCGCGGAAGCCGGCATGACGCCGAGTGGCACCGATGCCCTGCCCGCGACGATAGCGACTCCGCGATCGCTGCCCACTCCTCGCGTCGGCCCGCCGGGCAGGAGTCGCATCTGTCCCCCTCTGGCACAAACGGGCGATTTGCACTTACTGTCTGGTCAGTAGCCAAACAGCGAAGCAGTGTCGCCTCGTCCCGGCTGCCACCACCGGACTCACAAGGTCGTGATCGTCCTCGCGCGGGTCGACCCCTGCGCTCGCACCTCTACCTGCATCGGTACGCCGATACACGTCCGCCTACCCAAGGAGCAGCCCTGATGTCCCCATCCGCTGGGGGCGCCACCTTCGTGGCACCCACGTCGCTCACGCGGCGCCTGACCATCGTCATGCTGACCGCGATCGCGATGCTCGTGTCGCTCGTCACCATCGCACCGCTCGTCCCCACGGCACACGCGGCCGGACCGCTGATCTCGCAGGGCAAGCCGGTGACGGCGTCCTCGGTCGAGAACGCAGGCACCGCCGCGGCGAACGCCGTCGACGGCAGCACGGGCACGCGCTGGTCGAGCGCCTTCGCCGATCCGCAGTGGATCCAGATCGACCTGGGCACGACCGTCGCCATCGACCAGGTGGTCCTCAACTGGGAGGCCGCCTACGCGCGCTCCTACCAGGTCCAGGTCTCCAGCTCCGCGTCCGGCCCATGGACCAACGTCTACTCGACGACCGCCGGTGACGGCGGCGTGGACACCCTCGCGGTGACCGGCTCCGGCCGCTACGTCCGCATGAACGGCACGCAGCGCGGCACCGGCTACGGGTACTCCCTGTGGGAGTTCCAGGTGTTCGGCACGGGCACGCCGTCCGCCTGCAACACCGACGTGAACGCGGCGCTGAACAAGCCGTCGTCGGCCTCGTCGACCGAGAACGCGGGCACCCCGGCCGCGAGCGCCTTCGACGCCAGCACGACGACCCGCTGGTCCAGCACCGCATCCGACCCGCAGTGGCTGCAGGTCGACCTGGGCAGCACGCAGAGCATCTGCCGCGTCGTGCTCAACTGGGAGGTGGCCTACGGCCGCGCGTACCAGATCCAGACGAGCGACTCGTCGACCGGCCCGTGGACGACGATCTTCTCGACGACGACCGGTGACGGCGGCATCGACACCGCGACCGTGACCGGCAGCGGGCGCTACGTGCGCGTGACCGGCACCGTGCGCGCCACGCCGTACGGCTACTCGCTGTGGGATGTCCAGATCAACACCTCAGGAGGCACGACGAACCCGACCACGTGCGCCGCCCAGCCGACGGTCCCCGACTTCGGCCCCAACGTCCGCATCTTCGAGGACAGCACCCCGGACGCGACCATCCAGGCGTCCCTGAACGAGGTGTTCGAGGCGCAGAAGGACACGCAGACCGACCAGTTCCACGACCGGCGTGACGCCTTCCTGTTCAAGCCCGGCTCGTACAACGTGTACGCGAACATCGGATTCAACACCTCGATCCAGGGCCTGGCGCAGAACCCCGACGGCGTGACCATCAACGGCGCCGTCACGGTCGACGCGTTCAACGCGAGCGACGCCGGCAACGCGACGCAGAACTTCTGGCGCAGCGCCGAGAACCTGACGATCAACACCAACGGCGGCCGCAACCGCTGGGGCGTGTCCCAGGCCGCGCCGTTCCGCCGCATGAACGTCGTCGGCGGGCTGGACCTGTTCCCCGCGTCGTACGGCTGGTCCTCGGGCGGCTACATCTCGGACACCCGCGTCTCGGGCTCCGTCGAGTCGGCGTCCCAGCAGCAGTGGTACAGCAAGGACAGCACCTTCGGCAGCTGGAGCGGCTCCAACTGGAACATGGTCTTCTCCGGCGTGAACGGTGCACCGGCGACGAACTTCTCCACCGCGCCGAGCGGCGTCCACCACACGAACGTGGGCAGCACACCCACGTCGCGTGACGTCCCGTACATCTACTTCGCCAACAACGAGTACCGCCTGTTCCTGCCGGACCTGCGCACCAACGCGAACGGTCCGAGCTGGGCCGTCGGCGCGCCGACCCCCGGCACGTCCGTGAGCTTCAGCCAGGTCTTCGTCGCCCGTCCCTCGGACAGCGCGGCGACGATCAACGCGCGGATCGCGGGCGGCTGCCACGTGGTGTTCTCCCCGGGCGTCTACAACCTCGACGCCCCGATCGTCGTGAACCGGGCCAACACGGTCCTGCTCGGCATGGGCTACGCCACGCTGGTCCCGCAGGGCGGCGTCACGGCCATCTCGGTAGGCGACGTCGACGGCGTGCGCGTCAAGGGCATGTTCATCGACGCGGGCACCACGAACAGCAGCTCGCTGATGACGGTCGGCACCACCGCGGGCATCGGCACCAGCCGCGCCGCCAACCCGGTGACCGTGCAGGACGTCTTCTTCCGGATCGGTGGCCGCGTGGCCGGCAAGGCGACCAACTCGCTCGTCGTCAACAGCAGCAACACGATCGTCGACCACACCTGGATGTGGCGGGCCGACCACGGCAACGGCGGCACCGTCGGCTGGACGATCAACACCGCGGACACCGGGCTCGTGGTCAACGGCAACAACGTGCTCGCCACCGGCCTGTTCGTCGAGCACTACCAGAAGTACGAGGTCATCTGGAACGGCCAGGGCGGGCGGATCATCTTCTTCCAGAACGAGAAGCCGTACGACCCGCCGAACCAGGCCGCGTGGATGAACGGCTCTTCGCAGGGCTACGCATCGATCAAGGTCGCGGACTCGGTGACGTCGTTCCTGGGCCAAGGCCTTGGCAGCTATGTGTTCTTCCAGGCCAACCCCTCGGTGAACCTGTCCCACACGTTCGAGGCGCCCGTGAACGCGAACGTGCGCTGGCAGAACATGGCCATCGTGTCGCTCGGCGGGGTGGGGAGCATCTCCCACGTGATCAACGACGCTGGGCCGGGGGTGAACAGCGGGACGAACAACGCGTACATGCTCAGCTACCCGTGATGATGCGTAGGTGAAGGACGCCGGCCGGCCCGTTGCGACGGGTCGGCCGGCTTCCGCCTACCGCGGGTGGGCATCGCGGCGGATGTACCGCACCAGCGCGACCACGCCGAGCGAGAGAAGGCCGCCGACCAGCAGAACCGGCCCACCGAGCACCGCCATGAAGATGACCAGTCCGACGTTCGGCGCGGGAACGCAGCCGAAGCCGATGCCCTCGCACTGGCCTCCGCTGACGTGATGGGGCAGGACGAGATAGCCCAGGAGCGTCAGCGCCGCGGGCAGTACCCAGAACAGCCCCACCACCCACAGGTACGGCCGCATGGACCGGCCACGCTCGCCGCGCTCCTGGCCGATGGACGCACTCGACGGTCTGGGCGGCGGCGTCGCGCCCCGACCGGAGCGGTCAGCGCTCGACATCCGAGGGCAGCAGTCGGACGATCACCACGCGCAGGTGCTCGGCGAGTTCGCGCGCGAAGGCGATGGCGACCGTCTCGCCGATGCCCGAGTCGCCGCCGCTGATGAGCGCCTTGCGCCCTCGGGGCCGGCTCGTGCCGCGGTAGGTGGTCTCGCCGTGGTCCGCCTTCGGGTCGAGCTCCGCGTCGAGGCCCGGCAGGGGCTGCCACGAGGCGTGGGCCTTGATGTGGGCGTGGCGCTCGACCGGGTTGTCGAACGTGAGCTGGTCCGGTGACATGCGGGTCTCCTTCGCGAAAGCGGCCATGACGCACGACGGCGCCATTGCCTGCCCGTGACGATATCGATTCAGCCGCTGGTGCCCCACGCGTCAGTCGCCGGGCATCGACAGCGGCTGACCCGCCATACTGCGTGCGTGACGACGACGCCCGACGACGAGCTCCTGCTGCACGTGACGCCCGGCAGCACCGTCCTGCACACGACCGAGTGCCAGCACCTCACCGCCGATGGGCTCGCCTCCCTCGTGCCCGCGACCGCCGAGCAGGTCGCCACGCTGGCCGTCTGCAAGTCGTGCCAGAAGGTGCTCGACGGCAGCCGACGCGAGGTGTTCAGCTCGTTCGAGTCCGCGATGGAAGCGTTCCACGCACCGATGGAGAACCGGCCCCGGATGCGAGAGATCGCGGGCACGCTGGAGTTCTCCGAGATCTGGATCCCGTCGTCGCGCTCGTACATCGCGGTCGCGGCCCGGCGGGGCGACAGCGCGTCGGCGTACTTCAGCGTCGGCTTCGCGGAAGTGCGGCGCCCCGAAGGCGGCTACGACACCTACGAGATGCCGTACAACCGCCTGGGCGACGGCACCGGCGGTGGGAGTCGCGGCAGTCAGGCCGAGGCGGAGCTCGCAATCTGCCCGACGTGCTTCATGGCGCTGCCGCAGACCGCCGTGTGCGACACCTGCGGCTGACCGTTCACTCCCCCGGCCGTGTCCAGACCTCGGCCTGCGCGAGCCGCCGACGCACGCCCTCGCCGCCGATCGACTCGATGGTCGCCCGCGGCCCGACGACAACGAGCATCGACCGTGCCCGGGACATCCCCGTGTAGATCATCGATCGCGCCCGCGCGGCGTCCCGGAACCCGTTGACCGCCAGGATCACGGCGCTGCGCTCGAGCCCCTTGAACCCGAGCACGTGTCCGTAGAACACGTCCTCGCCGGCGAGGAAGGCATCCCAGTACGCGTCGTGCCCCTCGGCCTCGACGGTCGTGACCTGCAGCGGATGCCGTGACCCGGTGGCCAGCAGCGCGATCTGTCCG